>Ga0187870_1003400_pt1 | contig 12286 bp, 9 predicted proteins | sample June2016WEW_13_1_3_FD_132974 | JGI IMG/M metagenome (GOLD analysis project Ga0187870, IMG submission 132974) | Peatland microbial communities from SPRUCE experiment site at the Marcell Experimental Forest, Minnesota, USA - June2016WEW_13_150 | ecosystem: Environmental > Terrestrial > Soil >... | reverse complement strand
GTATGGATTGGAAAGGATCAGATTATAGCCAAGTTGGCACGCGAAAAATCAGCGTGCCAGCCACTCGACTACAATGAGACCGTCATCGGCTAGGGCACGAAATTCCGGATCGCCTGTGACGAGCGGGCATTGGTGTTCTTGTGCCGTCACTACGGCGAAAGCATCGGAATAAGAAATAGCATAACGCGCTTTGATGTGCGCAGCTGCGAGCACAGTTGTACGTGAGACCGGTAAAATATGCAGCGGCAATTGATCGATGGCGGCCAAGGTTCGCAACGCCATGAAACGGCTGTGTTCGCGTTCCGTAATATAAAGCACCTCCCCGAGATTGATGAGCGACAGATATAATGGAGCATTCTCCCAATTCTGAGCGGTGGAGCAATTCCTTAACTCGTTGTTTTGCTTTCTCACCTTCCAGATAAGCCAATAGTGCATAGCTATCCAGGGCGTAAACGAAGGATTTATCGGCCACTGGCTTTTCCCCGGTGTCGTTCAGCCCGATGCTCGGCAAGCAATGCGCGACGCAACGATTTGCGTCCCTTGAGCATCCCGGCGGCTTGATGAACCGGATCCTGCAACTTCGGCACAAGCGCCAACACACCACCATAATCCACTACCTGCACCTTTGTGCCAGGCTGCAGATTGTGCTTGTTGCGCAGTTCTGCCGGGATGACAACCCAACCTTTGCTGGAGACGGTGACAGTCATGAGAGAAGCTCCTTTCGCGTTATACATATATAAATGAAAGTATAACATTCCAAAACCGACACAGATAATATTTCAAGTGATATAGAAATGAGGAAAGGGGATGCTTAATTGCGTTAGGAATTCGAATCGTGGATTGGAGAGCGGCTTTCAATCCGCAATCCGAAATCGAAAATCCGCAATTGGCAAAGCCTACCCCAGCTTGCCCTGCCAGGGAGTTGCCGGTGTCCCGATCAGGTCGATCCAAACGTTTTTCATCATGCTGTATTCGTCGAGCACCATAATTGAATTTTCTTTGCTGTGGCCCGACTCTTTGCATCCGCCCCACGGGCACTCAAAGACAATCGACAGGTGCTGGTTCAGCCACACGGTGCCCACCTTCAGTTGCTTCGTCATTACGAGTCCCTGCCGTATATCTTTGGTCCAGATGGAGGCGCACAAACCGAAACGGGAATCGTTGGCAATCTCCACAGCCTGTTCCGGCGTTTTGAATCTGGTCGCTGCGGCGACCGGGCCGAAAACTTCCTCCTGCATGATTTCCGATTTGGGATCGCAATCTCCAAAAATCGTCGGGGCTACGAAATATCCATCCTTCGTTTCGGGAGTGTTCGGACGTTCGCCTCCCAGGAGCAGCTTCGCTCCCGACTTTTTTGCGCGCGCGACAAACCGTTCTATGTTGTCCCTGTGCCCTTTGTATGCGACTGGTCCGATCATCGTTTCCGGGTTTAGAGGATCCCCCACGCGCAAGAGCTTTGCGGCCGCCACAAATTTTTCGACGAATTCATCATAGACCGATTCGTGCACCAGATATCGGCTCGAGGCGCCGCAGTTCTGGCCGGAATTAAAAAAGCCGCCCCATACCGCGCCTTCAACCGTGGCCTTCATATCTGCATCCGGAAGCACGATAAAGGCGTTCTTGCCGCCCAGTTCGCATGCAACCGGCTTCACCGCGGCGCTGGCAAGAGCCAGAATGCGCTTGCCCGTTTCGGAATCTCCCGTGAAATTGATCTTGGCGATGTAAGGATGTTTGACCAAGGCTTCTCCCACCGTAGATCCGGGACCGGTGACTATATTCAAGACACCCGGTGGAATTCCGGCCTCCACTGCAATTTCGCCAAGCTTCAGGACTGTCAGCGGTGCGCAGGACGGCGGCTTCACCACGGCAGTATTTCCCATCATCAGACACGGAGTAATTTTCGATATCGCCGTGACAAGAGGGAAATTCCACGGTGTAATTAATCCAACCACCCCCAAAGGCTGTCGGATTGTCATGGACATGGCCTGCGGACCTACCGGCAGCGTTTTGCCTGTCACAGCTCTTCCAACACCCGCCATGAATTCGAAATGCTCGGCGTCGAAACGCATATCGAAGTTATAAGTTTTGAAGATGGGTCCGCCATATTGCATGGTTTCAAGCTTTGCCCATTCGTCACGACGAGCCCGGAGAAGCTCCGCCATCTTGAAGAAAATGGCCGCCCGTTCCGTCGGAGCTTTTTCCGCCCATGCAGGCGCCGCCTTCCAGGCTGCTTCGGCCGCTCGGTCGATTTCCAGCGACGTGCATTTTGGAGCAAGGCCCACAACCTTGCCATTTGCCGGATTGATGACTTCCATCGTTTCCTTTGTCGCCGCCTCACAGAGCTCCCCATTGATCAGCACTCTGTACTCTGAATTCATGAACCGCCCCCTGTCGTAGGGTTCTCCGTTCCCCGTTTTCCGTTCCCCGTTGAATACATCTAAATTCCTAACGGAGAACGGAAAACGGAGAACGGGGAACGTTTTTAATCCATTAATTCCAGATTCATCAGCTTCAGCTCGGTGAATTCCAGCATGCCGTGAACGCCGCTCTCTTTGCCGATCCCGCTCTCCTTGCTTCCACCCCAGGGGAATTCGGTGGCGAGATAGTTGTGCTGATTGACCCAGAATGAGCCAACCCGCAGCTGATTGCCCATCCGGACTCCTTTGGTCATGTTTCTTGTGAAAACAGAGCCGCAGAGACCATATCGATTATCATTTGCTTTTTTGATGACATCCTGCTCGGAGGAGAATTTCACGATACAGGCAACCGGGCCAAAGATCTCTTCCCAGTATATCTTCATCTTCTCGGTAACATTGGTGAAGACGGTGGGCACAACAAAATAGCCCTTGTTCAGGGGAGGATTTTTAGGCCGTTCGCCTCCAAACACCAGCTTGGCGCCTTCTTCAATACCGGATTTGATGTAGTACTCAACCTTTGCCCTGTGCTCCGCGCTGACAACCGGTCCCATTGTCGTCTTGGGGTCGAAAGGATCGCCGACGACCACCTGTTTTGCGCGATTTACCAACTTCTCCACAAAAGCGTCACAAACCTTCTCGTGAACATAGATCCTTCCGGGAGAGCCGCAAGTCATTCCGGTATTCTTGAATTGCTGGTGCGCCAATACCTGCGCTGAATGATCGAGGTCAGCATCTTCAAGCACAATCGCCGGATTCTTGCCTCCCAATTCGAGGACCAGTTTTTTCACAGTCTGGCTGGCAGCAGCCATAATCGCCTTTCCGGTTTCACTGCTCCCCGTCATCCCAATAAGATCTACATCCGGATGTGATGAAATCATATTTCCAATACTCGACCCCGGACCGGTAATCAAGTTGACCGCCCCGGCAGGCAGATTCATCTTGTCGAGCACTTCCATAAACTTGAGCGCAGCCAGAGGATTGATGCTCGGCGGCTTTATGACGCAGGTGTTACCGACGGCAAGCGCAGGCGCCATTTTTGCCACCACCATCATGAGGGGTACATTCCACGGCGTGATAATGCCACAGACTCCAACCGGCTCGCGCTTCAAATAGGAAATTGTATTTGGATACGCGGGAATGTGATAGCCCATCAGCGTTCGGCTTGCCGATGCCGCAAAATCGCAGAGCTCGGAGGCGAAGGTGGTGATTTGAGTCGAAATCTTTTCCGGCGTGCCATGCTCCAGGACATCGAGTCGGACCAGTTCCGGAATAATCGCTTTCATCGCCAGGGCAATTTCCTTAACGGTCTTGGATCTTTCCGCTTGAGTTTTGTTCGACCAGATCGGGAATGCCTGAACCGCTGCTTCGACGGCTTTATTGACATCCGATTCGCCTGCCAGAGGAACTCTGGCAAATTCTTCTTCTGTTGCCGGATTGATAATGGCGTACGTTTTTTTTGAATCGGCGTCTACCCATTTCCCGCCGATCCACATTTTGTAGCTCTCCATGCGCTCCTCCTTTTTTAAATCGATTACGTGTTTACGCGTAAACGCGTTAACGCGTTAGCGCGTAAACGATTTAATCTGCGACAATGCCTCCATCCACGGGCAGGGCGTGCCCGGTGATATACGAAGCTTCATCCGAGCATAACCAGATGGCCGCCGCGGCAACTTCCTCCGGCTCGCCAATTCTCCCCATGGGAACTTTTTGATCCATGGCTTTGACCATCTCCGGATTGGTTGCCGCCAGGCTTTCATTCATCCCCGTTCGGGTGGGTCCAGGGCAAACGCAATTGACTCGTATGCCTTTGCGCGCAAATTCAAGCGCGGTGGACTTGGTTATTCCCACAACGCCATGCTTGCTGGCGGGATATGCCGGATTGCTCGGCGCGCCTACCAGTCCCGCTGCTGACGAGGTATTGACGATAGCGCCCTTGCCCTGCTTGAGCATTTGCGGAATTTCATATTTCATGCACAGCCACACGCTCTTGAGATTCACATTGATCATTTCTTCCCAATCCGCAGCCGTGAAGTCGATCGTGGAAACAAATTGTTTGTGAATCCCGGCATTATTGAATGCACAGTCGAGTTTTCCATAGGTCTCGATTGTTTTCTTGACCAACGCTTCGACATCCGCTTCCGAGGATACGTCCGTTTTTACGAAGATTGCATCGCCGCCCGCATCTTTGATGCGGCGCAGTGTTTCCTCTCCTCTTTTCACATCAACGTCGGCAATTGCCACCTTTGCTCCTCGTTGAGCAAAGCCGATTGCAGCCGCCCTGCCGATACCGTAGGATCCTCCCGTCACCAGCACAACCTTGCCTTCATATTCGCCCGGCATTTTCTCTCCGTTCCCCGTTCCCCGTTTTCCGTTCCCCGTTTGTATGGTGTTTAACGGAGAACGCTAAACGGGGAACGTTTTTATGTAGTTCAACGCGCTTCTTCCGGCGATGCGTCCCGAGTTGAAGGCGAATCCAACGGAGGAGCCGGAAGCGACGCTTACGTGATAGCTGTCCCCATACATTCCTCCCGCGTCAAAGCCCGCAGCATAAAGACCCGGAATGACGTTTTCTTTTTTATCCACCACCTCAGCGTTGTGATTGATTTTTATTCCACCCATCGTCCCGAGCGTCACCGTGTGTGCTTTTACCGCGTAAAACTTCGGTCCTTTGAGCGGCCAGAGGTATTGGGGATCTTTGGCAAAGAGGTCGTCATGTTTGTTTTCGCAAAATCGATTGTATTCTTCAATCGTGGTCTTTAACCCCGTCGGGCTCATTTCCAATTTCCCGGCCAGTTCTTCGATGGAGTCCGCGACAGCCACATCCGTGTTCCCTTTTTCAAACAGGATTTTCAGCTCCTTATCGAAGTTCACCGGCTTGCTTCCCGAAGGGGTCCGCACGTTGACACTTTTATCGATGCCTCGTTCCATCAGGCGCTGCAAAATAGAATCATCAAACAGACTGTAGGTATAGCCTTCTTTATACTTCGCGTTTGCATTCCCAACCGAGGTGTCATAGAAGCCGATGCTTTCGTCACAGAACCGTTCCCCGCGCGAATTGACCCAGAGATCGGGTTGCACTGTCGGCCATTCCACCTGCCCTCCAATCTCTGTCGTGATTGGACCAGCGCGATAAAGCTCCAGAACGCTGATGCCCTCCTCCGCAGCCCCGGCTTCCCAAGCCATCCGGATTCCGTCTCCGAATTTGTCGACGTTGCCGACGGGAATCAGGGTGGACCCAAGATCGAATCCCGTATATTTCTTGATCCACTCTTTGTTATTCGCGTACCCGCCGCTGGCAACGACGACCGCTTTCGCATTCACTCTCACATCGCCCGAATCCCCCTCGACCAGCACAGCCGTAACGCGTCCTCCTTCCTTGATGATCCGCTTCACGGGGAGGCCCAGCTGAAGAGCTACGCCTTTTTCTTTCGCTCTGGTCACCAGCGTTTTTATCACCGCCAGCCCGGCCCCTTTCACGATGTGATAGGTGCGTGGGGAATTGGGCATATTGATGGTAACTCCGGAAAACTCGACCCCCTGTTGCCGGAGCCAGGCAATTGTGCCTGAAGACTCATTCACGATGGCTCTCACCAAACGGGGATTTGCACGCCAGTGATTATATTCCATGATGTTTTTAAAGGCCTGATCCCGGCTATATTCGATGTATTGCTCCCGTTGCATGTCGCTTCCAACGGCAAACATCCCTTCAAAAAAGTTCGACGTTCCTCCGGGGGTCCGCTGTTTTTCGAAAACAATTACCCTGGCGCCTCCTTCGGCTGCGGTCAGGGCAGCCGCCAAACCTGAAGCTCCGGACCCAATGACCACAACATCCGCTTCTGTAGGGATTGCACCTGCATTCATATTCACCCTCCGTTCCCCGTTCCCCCTCTTCCGTTCCCCGTTCAAAGCCCAACGGGAAACGGGGAACCTGCTAATAGCTGCTCCAGATTTTCACGGTTGCGATCTTTAGTCTCAGGTCGCATTGCAGGCACCGCAGCGATTCCTCAGCGGCGGACGCATCATCCATATCATGCAGACTGCAGCGGCTCTTGGATGCGAAACCCTCCTCAGGCCCAATCCAATGGCAAGGCTCAGATACCGGAGCGAGTTTCTCGTCGATCACGCCGCTGCCTTCAAGATAACTGTCGATAGCCATTGCAGCCTTCCGTCCGGATGCGATGGCCTCGATCAACGATCCTTTCCCGCTCACCGCATCTCCTGCCGCGAAAACGCCTTCCCTGCTGGTTTGGAACGAATAGGAATCTGTTTCGATAAACCTGTTCATGCGCATATCAAGGCAAAACCCTTGCGGCAATTCAGTCGTCTGGCCAATGGCGAATATCACCATATCCGCCTCGATGATTTGCTGGGAATTCTCCACGGTTTCCAACTGCAGATCCTGGTTCTCATCGAACGCAAAGGATTCAACATCAAGGAATTCCGCGCTTATGACTTTACCACTGCTGATCAGAATTCGGTTGAGAGTTTTTGAATAGTGGATACGAATGTCTTCGACCGTTCCCTCTTCGATTTCTTCGGGATCGGCACGCATGGCGGAGCTGTCTTCAATACAGGCCACATGCACATCCTCGGCGCCAAGACGTTTGGCAGTGCGTGCACAATCAAAGGCGACATTGCCTCCCCCGATAACCACGACACGCCGGCCGACGGAGACGGCATTGCCTAAATTCACATTTCGCATAAAGTCAATTCCGGTCAAGACACCAGGACCGCCTGCGCCCTCAACCGGAAGTTTTTGCCCGTCGTGGGTTCCTATGGCAAGAAGAACGGCGTCAAATCCATTTTCAAATAAACTATCCAGAGATTCGACACGTGTGTTTAGGGCGAACACAACTCCCATTTTCTCAATGCAGGCAATCTCCCGATCAAGCACATTTCTTGGAAGACGATACTCGGGAATTCCATAGCGCATCATGCCCCCCGCAGAAGGCAAAGTTTCGAATACCGTCACGGTATGGCCCCGATTTGAAAGATAGTACGCCGCGGTCAGACCGGCAGGGCCGGAACCTATGATGGCCACTCTTTTTTCGGAGGAAGGAATTTTGTTTCTGTTTCTTTCCCATAGTCTCTGGTCGTCGTGCGCGGCCGCAAAGCGTTTGAGATCCCGTATGGATACAGGCTGATTTACTAGGTTCCTGCGGCATGCGGCTTCGCAGGGACGGTTGCATACATACCCCAGGGTTTCGGGAAAAGGAACTTTTTCCCTTATGACAGCCGTTGCAGCAGCAAAATCTTTTTCGCGGATGAAGCGGACATACCTTGGAATGTCAATCTCTGCCGGACAGGCATGCTTACAGGGAACCAAGGCCTTCTTGCGGTTCTTGCCCCGAACCAGCTCTTCTTTGTCCATTATCGCGCCGGTAGGACAGACTTCTGCGCAGGCGCCGCAGAATTTGCAACCGGCTTCTGCCAGGGGAAGGTCCGAGGCAGTCCCGATGTAACATTCCCTCCCTCTCTTTTTATAAAAAAGTACTCCTGCGCCGCGCAGTTCATGGCAGGCTCTCACACAGCGTCCGCACAAAACACATCTGCTGAAGTCGTGCACAAACAGCGGGTTCTCGCGAACAATCGGAAACGGTTTCGGCCGTGTTCTGACTTGCAGGTCCTCGATGGCGAGATATTGCTTCAGCGACTGCAGCTCGCAATTAAGATATTTGTTACAGGTACCGCAATCCTGCGGATGCCCGGAGAGCATCAATTCCAGGGCGAGCTTGCGTAAATGGTCGACCCTTTTTGTTTTGGTGGCGACCTTCATCCCCTGTCTTACCGCCGTAGAACAGGAGGCGACTGGATTCCCGATTCCTTCAATTTCCACCATGCACAATCCGCAGGCGCTGATGGGGGGCAAATTGGGATGATGGCAAAGGTGCGGGATATAAATTCCGGCGTCAAGAGCGGCGTCAAGCAGGCTCGTTCCTTCCGGCGCTTCGATGTTGTGCCCGTCTATTCTCAAGGGAACGGTCTGCAAGCGTAATTCCTCTTTTCCCGTTTTCCCCTTTCCCTTTTTCCGCTGAAATCACACAACAGGAAACGGAGAACGGGGAACGGGGAACCTCTTTTCATACTCCGCACGAAACAGATTGATGCTGCTCAGAACCGGATTAGGCACAGCGCGACCAAAAGAGCACAAGCAGGCTGTCTTCATTTCTTCACAAAGAGCAACCAACAAATCCAAATCCTGAGCTTTGCCCCTATTCTCTAAAAGGTCTTCCAGAATAGTCAATATTTGAAGACATCCTTCCCGGCAGAAAACGCATTTCCCACAGGACTGGGTCTGTAGGTAAGCGAAGCGGTCTCTTACCGCATCCACAATATCGGACTCGGCGTCTATAACCTCGATTGAGCCTGATTCTTCTACGACGTCGTAACTGACCGGGTTACGAAGGGCGCTGGGAGCAAACAGAGGCCCGGCCGGGCCGCCGATTTGAACTGCTTTGATCGTCTTGCCGTTCGGAGCGCCGCCCCCAAGGATTTCGATGATGCTTCCAAGGGTGACCTCGGATGACACCTCAACCGTATATGGATGAATGACGCTCCCCGATAAAGTCACAACCTTTGATTCCGTGCGAGCCTCTTTGTCATTGCGCAGAACAGCAGAGAGGCTCGACATCATTTCCGGATTCACAATCAACCATGGCTTTCCGATAAATTCGGATGCGAACGGGCCGGCCGGCAACATATGCGGCGACAGCCGCTTTTCCTCCAAGCAACGAAGCAGCTCGATCCAATAACCCGCCGGCATTAATTCCGCCTCTTTGATTTCGATTTCCGAGCAGAACTGCGAATCCAGAATGTTTGAACCCAGGAGATTGTACTTTCTCATTTGATCCAGCGCTTTCCTGAGCCTTCGTGCATCTTCTGCCCTATTCCCCACAATAAAGGCGCAATACGATGCGCCGATAGCATAGGCTGCGATGAGCATTCCTTCCAAAACAGAATGGGGGTCGCTATCGAGAAGCAATCGGGAAGTCAACGATCTTGGATTCGGATCAATTGCGTTGCAGATCAAATAACTATTGCCTCTTTCAGGCCCGGCGAACAGTTCCCATCGGTCAATATTGGAGCAACCTGGCCCCCATCGGCTTTTGAGCACAGATGGAATCGCCAATCCAGCTACATCCGGCGGGCTCATCCTCAGGGCTTTTGAAATGCCCGTATAGCCTTGCCCCTGTGATATGTAATGATCAATGTCCTCGGGATCGATCCATCCGCAATTGCGCAATGCAATTCGGTTTTGCAGGCTGAATAAAGGCAACTGGGAGATATGAGGGATACCGCTCCACCTTTTATCGCCGATAAAGCAATAAGGTTTGGCCTTCCCAGGCATGCCTTGAATCAGGTCACTGATGAGGTCAGCGATCGAATCCTGGTCCACATTGTTGTATAGGACCGCAAACGAATCTGAAATCTTTGCCGTCACAATCGGCTCAAGATCGTAGCAGCCGAAAGAACCCGTCCGGACAATTCTGGCCTGAAGATTACCCCTGTCGATTTCATTCTGAAACAAAGCCAGAATGCGGCCGACATTGGCATCACCCATCGAAGACCCGACATAAATCTTGATGGTGGATTGATCGCGCAAGCAGGACAATTGAGTTTCAGCTGCTGTCTGAATCTGTTCGATCTTCATCCGTATACTGTTCCCCGTTCACCGTTCCCCGTTTAACACTGGTGCAGCATAAAATTCCGTCTTTGCGAATGGCGCCCAACGGGAAACGGGGAACGGGGAAACCCCTTTCAAGCGATGTCCTGCAGACCCAGCGCCTCCAGCCTTTCTTTGCGGAATTTCCCGGCGGCAAAATCAAAACCCATGGCTTCGAAGTACTGGCGTTTCAGATCTTCAAAATCGAGGGTTACACCCTTAATCGGCCCAGCCGTGAGCGGCGGATTTCCGCGCGCCCTCTCCGGCATCGTGAAATCGGAGAGCTTGAATCCTTCCCTGAGATTGAAAAGATGGAGCATGGTACCGATCCGCTGACCTGTCCGCTTCAGATTCTCGACATTCAGATCCCAGCCGGTGATTGCTTCCATTAATTCTATCCACCTGAAATTCAGTCCATCGGCGGCGAAGATGCAGACGCCCGAACAATTCATCAGGTGTTGCCAGCCCGACATAATCGCTTGATATTTCCCCTTGCCTTCAGGGTTGTATTTATCCATATGGATCGGGACCCCGAGCGGTTCCCAGATATCAGGATTCGCCATTCCGGTCTCTGCAAACTGGGTCCCTCCACGGGTATGGGTCGCCGGGGAGGGATCCGAAACATAGACCGCACCCCACCCGGCAGCTCGCCTCGGATCATGCATCGGAATCAGTTGTCCTCCGACGTGGATGGCTAATTGTTCGGCCCCTCCGCCAAATTTTTCCGCGGCTATTTTTGCTCCTTCCGCCAGTACATCGCCAATCCCTTCACGCCTGGCTATCTTGTGAATGAGTTCGATCACCGCATCGGCGTTTCCCCATTTCAGTTCCAGACCGCCAGTATCTTTGTTGGTTAGAATGCCGCTCTCATAGCAGTCGAACGCCAGAGCAATTGTTCCGCCCACGCCGATCGTGTCCAACCCATAGGAATTGCATAACTCATTGGCATAGATCAGGGATTCGGTGTTGTCGTTCAGTAAATTGGGACCGAAGACCGCCAACGATTCGTATTCAGGTTTGTGGGCTCGCTTCACTGCATATTTGCCGGTATCGACCCGCATCCATCCACCGCAGGCTATCTGGCAATCCACGCACGCATATCTCTCTGCCGCATATTTCTCCAGGGACTCCCAGCCGACTTTTTCCCACTTCTCCCTTGGAAAATCCTCAACATTATTTCCCGCCCAATTCTTGATCGGTACATCGTGATCAAGAAAATGCGGCGTCATCGCGCTTGCGGTTCCGCCATGGAGCAGCACGCCCAACATGGGACCAGGGGTGTTTTGCATGTCGCTCGTGATGCTTGCCACGAGGCGTTTCACTCTCTCTTTGTCGAATATGCCCGGCCGCTGGTATCCGTAACAGGCTACAGCCTTCAGATTCTTCGATCCCATTACCGCGCCCAGACCCGATCTGGCCGCTGCCCTTCCCTTGTCATTGATTACGGCAGCAAGGCGCACGCGCTTTTCTCCGGCAATTCCGATGCTGACGATTTTATAGTCCCAGCCGGGATTTTCCTCCCGGATCATTTCTTCGGTTCGCGCCGGATCCAGGCCCCATAGATTGCGCGCATCCTTGATTTCCGGTTTTCCATTCGTGATCACCAGGTACACCGGGTGCTCCGCCTTGCCTTCAAAAAAAACCAGATCGTAACCCGACGCTTTAAGGGCGATCGCGAAATTTCCGCCGCTGTTGGCGTCTCCCCAGTATCCCGTCAAGGGGGATTTGCCCATTGCAGTGAAGCGGCAGGTGGAAAGAGTTCCGGCAAGCGTGAGAGGACCGGTTCCCAGAGCGAAAATATTTTCCGGCCCCAGCGGATCCACTCCGGCTTTCATACGGCTGTAAATAATCCTCGAGCCGATGCCGTAGCCTCCGATAAATGCTTTTGCCAGGTCTTCGGACAGATCCTCCGTACGGGTTATCCCGTCACTCAAATTCACGAACAGCATTCTGCCGATGTACCCGTATCTCGCTTTCATCGAGAACTCCCATATCAAATTACGAATTACGAATGACGAATTAAGAATTGAACTGCAAATCGCTTGTGGTTTTAATTCGTAATTCGTCATTCGTAATTCGCAATTCGATAGTGCTCCTTTTTTTCTACAAATTCCGGATCAGATCATCCAACCCCAGACTCTTCAGTGTCTCCGGCAGGGGCTTGCCGGTTTCCGGGTTCCAGCCCATCTGCTCGTAGTAGTTTCTG
>Ga0187870_1003395_pt1 | contig 12291 bp, 12 predicted proteins | sample June2016WEW_13_1_3_FD_132974 | JGI IMG/M metagenome (GOLD analysis project Ga0187870, IMG submission 132974) | Peatland microbial communities from SPRUCE experiment site at the Marcell Experimental Forest, Minnesota, USA - June2016WEW_13_150 | ecosystem: Environmental > Terrestrial > Soil >... | reverse complement strand
CCATCCGATCAATGGCGCTGGAAGATCCTCCAACCAATAACTGGGAACTGATGAACCTGGTCACCTATGCCAGCTCCCACATCCTGACTGAACCAAAAGAAGTAGTTAGAGCTCAGAAGGCAGCCTCAACCTTCATCGATGAAAGCCAGCACATGGCCATCTGCCCAGTCTGCCACGCAGCTCATCCCACCCGGCGCCACATTGAAGCCAAAGACGTCCTCCAGCTAAAATAAGAGTCTGCGCCTTACCGGCTCCTCCTGTTTAACCCCTTATTCAGAAGGAGCTGGTAGGGCCTCCAGGGGAGAAGCAACATATGATCAGAGAAGATTTCAGCTATTCCTACAACTCCCGAGGATACATGATCTTTTACAAAACTAAACCCATAGGTGGAGCGGGTATTCTTCCAGACGCCCGAGGCCCTCGCGGCCGACAAGTACAAAAGCAACTGGATGAATACAGACATGAGGCCGATATCACTATCCGAGATATCATGAACGGCCGAATGTCTGAACGTCAGAGAAAACTGATAGAAGCGATCGATCGCGGAGAAAAGCCATGAGCACAATCAAATACTCAGGAATCAAGTACCAGCAAGCCGGTCCCCTCGATGTTTTCCGCGAAGTCGATGGTTTCTTACATAAGCTCATTCCTGGGCCAAGCCAAAAGGTCTGGAACAAATCCCCGGACGGATTCCAATGGGGATACGCCGGCAGCGGCCCCGCCCAGCTCGCACTCGCCCTTCTCCTGAATGCCACCAATGACCAAGAACTCTCCCTCCGACTCTTCCAACGCTTCAAAGAAGATTTCGTAGCCAAGTGGGGAGATACCTGGGAGATCACCCAGGACGAAATACTTGAGTGGATTGAAAAGAACAAGGAGGGGTAAATGAGCAACGATTTCTGCTCGTATGCACGTTTCATAAAATCCAATGGTCGATGCCCCGCCACAGTCAAAATATGTCCAAGCTATAAGAGGGGCAAATGTCTTAAAAAGGAAGGTGACTCAAATGGTAAAAAGAATGAAGCCAGTAAACGGAAAAAGCGGCCCGGCCCAACCTGCTGACTCCCAGAAAACCACTCCAAACAATTGTAAGCTGCAAAAATGTTCCTGGAACTCCATTCCCCCGGGAGAAAATGATCAAGAATGCATTGGCTGCGAAGGCAACAAAAAGGCATAGCTATGAACAATGAAGAAAAATTGAGAGAAGCTAAGAAAAAGATCGATGCCATGTCCGGCCTCCCCAACATGGCACTCCGGAAAGGCGTAGCTCGCAATGGGGATCCGCTCACCGGCTTTGTCGACTATAACTGGAAGCTCCTGCGTGACAAGGAAACCAGACGCTATACTGCATATGTTGAGTGGGTTGACCTGGATGGTGAGGGCTTCCGTGTGGTCCTTCCCCATGAAGTCTGCTCGGCATTGTTCCGCGGCAATGATTCCCTTATGGAATTGGCCCGGAAAGAAAGAGCCAGAACGGCGGCCGAGACAAGAAAGAGCAAGAAAAACCAACCCGAGGAAAATAAAGAGTAAGGAGGAGTGAACTTTGGTAGTACAAAACATTGAGCTGACTAAAATCAAAGACAATCCCTTCAATCCCCGAAGCCACTACAATCCTGAAAAAGTGAAGGAGCTGGCTTCTTCGATCAAACAGGTCGGATTGATCGAGGTCCCCCAGGCCCGGGCTGCGAAAGGCGGTTTCTACGAACTGGCCTATGGCGGGTACCGACGCCGGGCCTATGAGCACCTGGCTAAAGAACAAGCCAAAAATGTGAAACATGTCACAGAGGCTAAAATATGGGACGAGATGCCCCTCAAGATCGAACCTCTGACGGATGAGCAAATGGCCATCTTCGGGCTCGAGGAGAACCTCAAGCGCCATGACATGACTCCCCTGGACACCGCCCGCGCTGTCGAACAATACTTGACGATCTTCCCCAAAGTCACCGAGGCCCAACTGGCTGAAAAGATGTCCATGACCCAGGGCAATATTTCCAATATGCGCCGAGTCCTCAAACTACCTGGGAAGGTCCTGGAGAAAGTTAACGAGGACAAGATCAACTTCGCCATGGCCCGGGAGCTCTGCCTCCTGCAGGGGCTAAAAAGCGATCGCGGCCGGTATGGTAGCGCCCAGGTAAGCGACGATGAAGCATTAATGATGGAGGCTATTCGCGGCTGCACCGGCCAGTATAGCAAGCCTACCGTCAACGGTATCAAAGAATCCATCTACGGTGTAGTATCCGGCCATTTCACCTGCCTGGACAAAGACAGCGGCTCCTACTACGGTGATAAAACACTCTTTGATACAAAAGCCGCCAACTGCATGAAGTGTGAGAAAATGCTCAAGGTAAACCGGACCCAGAGCCAAATCCAGCATTACTGCACGGATCCCAAATGCTGGGATAAGTATCAGACTGCCCACAAGAAAAAGGCAGCAGAGGAAGCTAATGCCAAAATGACTTCCGACCTGGCTAAACGGGTTCTGGCTGAAACCGAACAACGGAAGGAGAAACCTGCCAAGCAAGATATTTCTCAAGAAATATCTGATAAGAAAGCCCCGGCCGCTGCGGCCGCTCCAGTCACGGACCCCGCCGAAACTCTCCTCACCAAGGCGGAAGTAAAAATCCTGGAGCAAGCCCAACAAGTCGACGCCGGCACAGATGCCAGCTCCGAAGCCATCCAGGCCCGGCAGCGACGCCAGCAATTGGCCAATATTCCCGATCATCCCTGCCTCAAATGCGTCAATATCGGAAGATGTGATGGAAGGGTTTTCCGACAAAACTACGATCAAGAACAAAAGAAGTACATCTACACCTGTGAAAAACAAATCCTCACCGCTCCCGAAAAGATCACGGAGAAAGCCGTGGTCAAGCTTCCTCCATCTCTCCTCGACAAGATCAAAGACAAAGCGGGTACCCGGGCTGTAATCCTGGACATGGACGAATTGAAACTTGGCAATTACAATGCAGAAATGAAAAAAGGCCATGTCTGGTTAGACCAGGTACTTAGCTCGATGGCCAATCCGGCAGAATGCACCGAAACTTGTACCACTGGTTTCCACTTTGCCTTTGATAGCAAAGACACTAATGGACGGACCTACTTCGTTTGCACCACCCCGGAGTGTTGTTCGAAAAAGAAAGCAGAATTCACCCGGGCCAAGAATGCTCGCGGGATGCTCCGGAAGAAAGCGGAGCTGGAAGCCATCAAACAAGTAGCCAAAGAAGCAACCTCACTCGGAATCCCCCAGGTCAAATTGATCTTCTTCGCCAGTGTGGCCGGCAAGCATATCGAGGAAGGCTACGGCAGCAAAGAAACCGCGGCATCCTGGCTGTTCAATAAACTCAAGATCAAGGATTTCAAATGCAACGAATACGACCGGGACAGAAAAATCAAGATTGGACTGGCCATCCTGAAAGCCCTGGACAAGATCCCCTTCAAGGAAATGCTGGAGCTCCTGATGGAGTTCATGCTCCACCAGTTCACCTACACCGGCGAGACAAAAGATTATAGGATCGAGACTACCGAAGCCTTGAAACTATTCCATGTCTAAGTCCAGGTACCCAAGGAAGGAGAGGAGCCACCCAACCCGGGCAAAAATAAGACCATGGTCCCAACTAATGATGAGTCCGAAGAAGGAGGGCTCGACGATGAATCCGAAAACGAGAATGATGATGAATAAAACCAACCTCCGGCCCCTGGGCCAGGTGGCCCAATCCGCCAGTCGAATGACCAATTTCTATGGAGTCTATGTGCAGAAGCCAGGGCCCGAGGTCCTGGCTTCCATCCGGAGGGAGACAGGGATCCTCTTCAGACGATCCCTGAAGCTCTGGTTGCGGTTCAAATTCACCAATTACCTCAAGAAATAAAGTCAAAAGGAGAAAAAGAAGTGTGGAAAAAGTATGAAGTCAAGCTGAACATGACAGGAAGATTTGCTGCCTCCCTTCCAAAAACAATTGACGAGATCAAAAACATGCTGAAAAATCGAATGCCTACCAACCCGCCACCTAACTATGTGCCAATTGAAGATCTGGCAGATGTAATCGTTGAGGAGGTCGGAGCTGCACCGGAAAGTGAGACTGAGCCGGAAGAAGCTAAGTACGGCTGGGCCACCTTCAAACGAAATGACGTTGGGCTTTATTATGAAGGAAGGTGTATCCGTGGCCACCTCAAAGATTGTGCCAACCAGATCAAAGATGCCATTAAACCCACAATCACAGCTCTCAAAGCTAAAGTCTCCAACAAGGTCTATGTCATGACCGAGATCATTCCCCTGGGGACAAAAGATATCGCCGGAACCGAGCAACGGTTTGTTCAGGTAATGACCCGCCAGGGGCCCCGGTCGACCATCAAATTCATTGACTACCTCGAAAAACCCACCCTCAGCTTCCATCTCAACGTCCTGGATGATGGAGTCATAACTCCGACAATCCTTAATTCCATCTTCGAATATGGCTCCGTACACGGCCTGGGCCAGGAGCGTTCCCAAGGTTGGGGCCGGTATACTTTCACCATCACCGAAGTCAAGTAGCCGAGTCATGAGTTGTAGTGCACTGTTATGAATTGAAGTCGAGATGTGCCGTGCAATGACCTGAATTGAATTGAAGCCGAGGACTGAACTGGAGTGGAATGTACCGTAGTCGAGATGTGAGGCGGTTTGGAATGTGGTGTAGCCGAGGTGTGAAATGGGTTGGATTGAAGCCGAGAGATGGAATGACCTGACCTGTGGCCGCGCTGCAGCCGAGATGTGACGTGGTATGAAATGTGTTGCATCGAAGTCGAGAATTGACGTGACTTGGCCAGAAATGTACTGGATTGAAGCCGAGAAATGAGCTGGAGTGAATGGACATGTGGTGAAGCCGAGGGGTGGATTGATGTGCGCTGCAGTGAAGCCGAGACTTGGAATGGTGTGGAATGTAGCGAAGTCGAGAAATGGATTGTGGTCAAGCGGGTTGAAACGAAGCCGAGAACTGGGGTGTATTGCAATGCTATGTAGCCGAGAGTTGGGTTGGATTGTGATGTTATGAAGTCGAGTATTGGACTGATATGGTTCGAAATGGGGTGGAGTCGAGTGGTGGTCTGGGCTGACTTGGGGTGAACTGAACTGATTTGAAAATTATTCCCTGAAAGGCGTTAGGATTTTAGATCCTGACGCCTTTTTTTTGTCCTTTAATACCCCCTTGACAACATTATTAACCTGTGGTACTCTTTATCCCATGCCGTACAGAAAAGTCAAACCAATGCCCAATGAACTGGTCGAACGAAACGAGATGCTCAGAAAGTACGCCGTAGACCATCCCAATGCCACCCAAGAAGAAATCGGCAAAATTTTTAAGATCTCCAAAGCCAGAGTAAATCAAATTCTTGGGTTGAAACAAAGGGACAGCGTAGTGCTAACAACAGAACTTGAGAAAGTATAACCGGCCGTGCAGTCAACGCGGCCGGTTACGTAAGGAGTGTGAAGTATGAGCTGAAATCCCAATCCCTTGCTTGCAATATATCATGCCATTTACCCCCTGTCAATATTGTAAAGTATTTGTTCTAAAGGAGGACTATGCTAAGATCAGTCGATATTGTCGAAAAACGCCTTCTGCTGCTCACTTTCAAGACCAAAGAGATCCTGGTCAAACTGGAACAAGTGGAAACGGATCTTGAGACTGCTCTCCAGGAAGAAGGCAAACTGAAAACTCAATATCAGGATTACGTCTGCGGCCGCAGCGACGATTGCAAAGCAGTCAAGGATCTCGAGGCCAAAATTGCCATGGAAGTCCCCGAAAAAGAGGGTGACAAGAAGCTTACTGCCGATGCTAAAAAAGCCTGGCAGGAACGCCAAAGAACAGAGAACAAGGAACTGGCTGCCGCGATCGACAAACAGAAAATGGCGGCCTTCGTACTCGAGGACGCTAAAATCAAGATCGATATGGCCAGAACCAAACTCCAGAATATGCGTTCTGTCCTCGAGTTAAAAACAGCCCAAATACTCTACTGCGCTTCCAATATCCAAATCGCCGGTACCGCCCGCGTCGAACAAGACGAAGCCGGCAATGTCAGAATAACAGAACCGGAGGAAAATAGTTAGATGCCTGAACTTGAACGAAACGCCGATAATTTTGGTATCAATGACCTTCTCACACCCGAGATCAGGTTATGCCAGGGAACCAGCGGAGAGAAAGCTAAGATCGCTGGAGCTAAACCCGGCACATTCTACAACATCGTTTCCGGAGAAACCTACCCGGCTGGATTCGAAATGGTAATAGTAGACTTGATCAAAACCCGCACTTTTTGGGGCACCAGCGAAATCTCTGACAATCCTCCGCTTTGCGCCAGTAACGAAGCTAACAGTTACGAGAGTGTCAACGGCGAGGATTGCCGCAAATGCGAACACCTCTGCGACAACGCCGCCATGGTCGACGCCAAAGCTCGTCGCGAAAAATGCACCATCGGCTGGACCATTCAAGCTATGATGCTACCCAACCTGGAACCCTTCACCTACAGGGCCACCGGCATCAGCGCCACTCCCACAATGGCTCTCTTAACTAACATTTTCTACAACAAAGAAGCCCACAATCCCGCAAACCCAAAAAAGATACAATGGCACCGTTTCAAGATACCTGTCAGCAGTGCTGAAACAAAAACCCCCTTCGGTATGTCCTACGCTATCAAGTATGGAAAGCCTACACCCTTCGGTGATGCCAAATTCGAGCTTCAAGTTTTCTCAATGTCTGCTGTCATGCTTGGTCAAACTGCCACTGCTCAATTGACCGAAGGAAAGACAGATCTTTCCAACCAATCAACCCAACCTCCATTAGACCAGAGCCAGCAAAAAGCTATTACTCCCCCTGCATCGACAGGATCAACTCCCAAAATACGTACCGTAGGAGAAAAAACAGAACCAGCTCCCGCGACTTCCGAAGCTCCCCCTCCCACAGAAAAGAAGGAGACAAAGGGACCATCCAAATCTAAGAACATTCCTATGGATGTCTAGTCTAAAATAATCGTTCGGGAGCGGGATCATGAGTTTCAAGACTCTAGCAGAGTTTCTGGCACTACTTGAGGGAGTTAAACCTGCCCCTGGAGGTCATTTTATGGCCCGGTGTCCAGGACACAATGATGGCACCGGACCCAATGACCAGAGCTTGTCAGTATCGGTCGATGGCGACAAAATATTGATCAAATGCTTCGCGGAATGCGATACCCCGCGGATCCTTGGAGCCATGAAACTGGAACTCAAGGACCTGTTCCTGGATAAAGGAGAAAAACCACATCGCACTCAAAAACAGATCAGCAAAATTTATGACTACACTGATGAACAAGGCAACCTCCTATTCCAAGTAGTCAGATACGTTCCTAAAACTTTCAAGCAGCGCCGGCCGGATGGCCAGGGTGGCTGGATCTGGTCATTACATGATCGGAACACTAAACAACTAGCTGTCAGGCTTGTCCTCTATCGCCTACCAGAAGTAATACACGCAATTCAAGATACCCAATTTGTGGTCATATGCGAGGGTGAAAAGGATGTAGAAACCCTTCACACCATGGGTTTCATTGCTACCTGTAATCCAATGGGCGCCGGCAAGTGGAGGGAAGAATATTCCGACTCCCTCCGTGGCGCCCATGTTGTTATCATCCCCGATAATGACGATCCGGGACGGAGGCATGCTCTTGATATCGGCCGGTCCCTGCAGGGCAAAGCCGCCAGTATGAGATACCTAACCCTGACCGGTGATGGTGTCAAAGACGCTACTAATTGGGTGGAAAAGGGCGGTACCGGCGAGCAGCTCGAGACTTTGATCCAGGCCCTCCAGGAATGGACTCCCGAAGCAGCTCCGGTACAAGAAGAAAGACACCTACCCGAAATCGACATATCACTGGCACACCTTCGCAACCTGGCGCAAGAAAGCCTCGATGCCCTGCTCGCCGCCAATGAGCCGCCAGTTCTCTTTGTTCGAGCTGGTCAAATCGTAAGATTGATCAGGGACGAACACAACACTCCCAAAATAGATACTATGAACGAATATTCGCTCCGCGGCAGAATGGAGAGAGTAGCTAATTATGTCAGAACTACACCCAAAGATAATGTGATCCCTACGGACCCTCCAATGAGCATAGTCAGAGATATCATCACGCTGGGGGAGTGGCCATTCCCCCCACTAACAGCAATAACCGAAACTCCCGCTATCCGTCTGGATGGCACTATGCTCGAAACACCCGGGTATGATCCGATAACCGAGCTCTATTATGCGCCACTACCAAATCTGAGGATGCCACAGATTCCCGAAGAACCAACTGAACAGCATGTCAAAGAGTCCTTAAACCTTCTAAAAGAGATCATATGCAACTTTCCCTTCGATGATGAAGCCTCCCAAGCTAATACCATAGCTGCCATAATGACTCCCGTACTAAGAAATCTTATCCCTGGGCTAGTCCCTATGATCCTTTTTGATAAACCCCAGGCCGGCACCGGGGCCTCGCTGCTCGCCGACGTCATAACAGCGATCGCCAATGGTCGTACTGGTTCCATGATCAACCCCCCAAAAGACGATGATGAATTTCGAAAATTAATCACCTCCCTGATGATGGTCGGAACTAATATCATCACCATTGATAACATCGAGAAGAAGCTTTTTTCAGTTTCCTTATCAAAGGCACTTACCGATACAACCTGGAAAGATCGGATTTTAGGAAAGTCTGAGACTCCTTCCTTCCCTAATCGCACAATCTGGATCGGTACGGGCAATAACATACAACTGGGTGGAGATCTCCCTCGCCGCTGTTACCGGGTACGTCTGAATGCCAAGGAGGCCCGGCCCTGGCAGAGGACCGGATTCAAGCATCCCCATTTGATCCAATGGGTACTCGAGGAGCGCGGTAGAATAGTTTCTGCAATTCTAATCTTGGCTCAAGCGTGGATACAGGAAGGCCGACCAATCCCTAAAACAATCCCCATCCTGGGAGGATATGAATCCTGGGTGGAAACCATCGGCAGCATCCTCGAGTTCGCTGGAGAAGATAAATTCCTCAGCACCATGGAAGAAGTTTACGAGGACACTGATGAGGATACACCGCAATGGTCCGCCTTCATTGCGACCTGGCGCAACCATATAGGATCCCGGTACATTACCCTATCTCAATTGGTCGATTATCTCAAGAATAGTAAAGATCTGGCTGAGGCATTACCAATGGAATTCGCCGGTGACATTGAGAGTAAGGGATTCACCAGAAACCTGGGTCGAGCGATGGCAAAAAGGTCTGATGTACGGTATCCCAATGATTTAATGATTAGACGGGGTAAAACTCAACAACGGGCCCTAACATGGCAAGTAATTGAAAGCAAAGAGGATATTAACTCACTTAACTCACAAAACTCACTTTTCGATGGAAACAATAATCCAGCAACTAATGTTGGTCAAATTAACTCACTTAACTCACTTCCAGATTTAGACGTGTGAAATTATACTCACTACAAAATGAGTGATAGTGAGTGGCGTGGGACCACTTTATACCAACCCATTTTTCATTACACATACACATACATGAATCACATATATAAAAGGAGGTGATTCTCCAACATATTCACTCACTGGCCTATTTTTAGTTTGGGGGATAAAGAACATGATTAATCAGTATAAAGTTCTAAAATTTGGTTGTCTAGTATAAAAGGGGGAATTGTGAAGATAGATCCTGAATTAAACTTGCCGGTGAAGTATACGGATTGGAGGGAGGACCAATATCAAGCAGTCAAGGCAGTTACGACGTCCAATCGACCGTTCTTCCTCCTGGATGCTCCAACCGGGATTGGAAAATCGCTCATTGGGATTGGCTCTCACCGGATCCTGGGGGGCGACTGTGTTTATATCACTCGAACCAAGCAGCTCCAGGACCAGATTATGAGAGATTTTGGGGATATCGCCGTGACATTAAAGGGCCGGGCCAATTATCCCTGTCTTTTGCATTATGACCAGTTCCCGAATATTACTGCCGATGATTGTCACGAACGGAAAAGTTGCAGGGAAGCGAGAGAGTGTCCTTACCGGGTGGCCAAGCAGAGAGCCAAAGATTCGCCCTTGGCGGTGTTGAATGATGCCTATTTTTTGAATGAGGTCAATGGTTTCAATTCATCCTTTGCCGGCCGGCAGCTTATGGTTGTCGATGAAGTGGACAGCATAGAGAATGGGTTGATGAATTATATTCAGTTCACCATCACCAATGCCCAGGCTGACAGGTACGGGCTTACTTTGCCGAATGAGCCAGAGAAAAAAGAGAGCTGGAGCGCCTGGATCCCTGGGACGGTTAAGCAGCTTAACGGATATGTTGAGGGCCTGGCAGAGGGTTTACGTGACACTCCGGATGAGCTTTGGACCATGACTGAGATCGATCTGCAGCGCCAGCTCAGGCGTCTTGAGAAGATGTCGAATCACCTGGCTTTTTTAGGCTCCGAAGTTGATTGGACTTGGATTTTCTATACCCGGGATCTGAAGCCAGGGACGGAGTATATTTTCAAGCCGGTTAGTGTGGGTAAATATGCCGATCGTTTTCTTTGGAACCATGGTAGCTATACCCTTGGTATGAGCGGGACCATTTTCTCTGCGGATATCACCTGCAGGGACCTCGGGATTGGGGATTGTGATTACATGCGGCTGGATTGTCCCTTCCCGGTAGAGAATAGGCCAATCTACTATAAACCGGTTTGCAACCTGACTAGGAAAACGATGCAGGTTGAATTGCCCATCCTCCGGGATGAGATCGAGGAGACTATTGAAAAATATCCGGAGGGCAAAGTCCTTATCCATACGGTGAGCTATCCGGTGCGTAATTATTTACTGGAGAATTTAAGCTGCAGGGAGAGGCTAATGACTCATGAAAGCCACACCCGGGAGAGGGCGCTGGCTGAGTTCAAGGATAGCAAGGAGCCGTGGATTATGCTTTCTCCAAGCTTCGATCGGGGAGTGGACCTGCCGGCCGGGGATAACTGCCAGGCGGTGATCGTTTGCAAAATCCCGTATTTGGATATGTCGGATCCCCAGGTCAAGAGGAAACTCGAGATGCCGGGAGGACAGACCTGGTACTTTCTGAAGGCAACTCAGACTCTTGTGCAAATGACCGGGCGATCGGTGAGATCTGATAAACAGAAATGTGATACCTGGATTTTCGATAAGCAGTTTAGCCGGCTGCGGCATGAAATGAGGTCTATCATTCCTTCCTGGTGGCTTCGAGCCGTTCAGGATGTGCCGGTAAAGAGTAATCAGAGCAGGTTGCCAATCTAATTATTTCTCAAGAAATATTTCTGAGGAGTGTGAATGTGGTAACAGTCAATAAACCTAAACCCCAGGGGAAGTGTTATGGCTGCGGTGGAAGTGAATGGTGGTGGAATAAACTAGCCAATGCCTGGCAATGTCCAAAGTGCCTTCCTAACGATATTGATTCGAACTATGTTGAGCCTGATTATCCAGGGAAGGGGCAAGTATCCGCCTCGGGACCGGCGCCAGTGCAGAAGGTTGCCAAGATTAATGTGTGCCCAAAGTGTGGAGCCTTTTCCGCGACCAGTGACGGCAGGACGATCAAGTGTACCAAGTGTGGGAATGAAGGGCCGGGTGTGAGGTGGCCGGATCCTCCTGGAGAGGCAGAGGTTGTTAACTTGGAAGTTGACAAGGTGCCGGCGATCGCTCCGGAGGTCGAGGCGCTGCGGGTCCGGGTGGCGGCCGGCAACGCCAGGTTGATCTCTGCTATTTTGGAGATCCGGAAAATAACGGACACGGAGGAGCACATTAACGGGATGCGGGAATGGGGTAAAGCAGTTGATAAACTGCGGGCCTTATCCGAGCAGCTCGAGGCGATGGGGTATCGTGATTGTCTTTACCTGGAGAATGGGAAACGGACACATGATTGTTTGGATTGGCCAGAGGGGATAGCTTGTTTTGTTTGTCCTTCCGGAGTTAATTATGCCGAGAAAGAGTTGTTCAGTCTGAATTCTCCCAGGGCCCGGCGTGATGCAGTTGGGGCAGCTCCGGAGCTGATAGAGTTTCTTAACAAGCTCGGGGAGGAAGTATGAGGCGCTGCGGTATAGATCCGGGGATCGAGGGAGCTTTAGCCTGGTTACGTGAGGATTTTCGATTATGCGATGTTGTGGATATGCCGGTGATGATGATGAGTAAGACCCGGCGCCAGGTTAATGCGGCAGAGTTAGCAAAGACATTGCGTTCTTGGAAATCCGAGAGTGAAGGTGGGTTGATCGCGTATCTTGAGTACGTGGCTTCTCGGCCGGGCGCTGGGGTTTCGGGGATGTTTAGTTTTGGTGTT
>Ga0187870_1003394_pt1 | contig 12293 bp, 6 predicted proteins | sample June2016WEW_13_1_3_FD_132974 | JGI IMG/M metagenome (GOLD analysis project Ga0187870, IMG submission 132974) | Peatland microbial communities from SPRUCE experiment site at the Marcell Experimental Forest, Minnesota, USA - June2016WEW_13_150 | ecosystem: Environmental > Terrestrial > Soil >... | reverse complement strand
CCGCCTCGCCGCTGGAGAAATCGGGGTTGCCCACCGGCTGCCAGGTTAGCGCAGCGAATGCGGGCGTGGCCGTCATCGCCAGCACGAATAGCATAGCCATCAACAATAGTAATCCACGCTTCAAAAAAATCTTTTTGATCATCTTCCTCACATCCGTTTTATTAGTATATAAAACCCGGTAAACCCTGTATTCCTCCCCTCCGCATGGCATGTCTATTTCCGGACGCGCCTAGACTAGATCCTCGATTGCCATAGCTCCGAAAAATTTACAATACAATCTATTAGAAAATTCGACCTTGTCTGGAATGTTCCTTCCTTAGAAATGAAGAATATGTTGACTGAAGCGGCCACACCTCTGCTGCGGAGATAATTTCCCGGCAGCTATGTGCCCCTGCGCTGCGTTCAAAGAAATCCTTGAGGAGAACATCCGGCTAAAAGCCCAGAGCGCCGAGTATAAACACATGCTGTTTGGCCAGGCATCGGAAAAGATGACCGTGCTCGGCAGGCCCGGCCTACCGAGGTCCAGAGTATGCCGTGCAGGAACAGTGGCAGGGGGGCTAATTCTGACCGGCCGGGAACCGATAATCTTGTTTTCAGATGTGTAGTGCTGGAAAAATATGCGTAGTATATTCCTCTATTTAGGTATATAATAAAGTTAGAAGTATGATAGGGGGAATTATGAATGTCAGAAGTTCAAAGGACATTGCGTACAGGTGCTGAGATTAGAAAGGTGCGGCTCCGGGGTAAAGGCCAGTTTACCATTCCTTCGGAAATCAGGGATAACTTGGGGATCGAAGAGGATACGATATTGGAAGTATTTCCGGTCGGAAATGGTTTTATCGCCACGCCGAAAAAGTTGACCGTAAAAGAGCTGGCTTCTGCCGTCCGTAAAGACATGAAGAGTAGCCACATAGACCTCACTGAACTGCTGGCGGAGTTACGAGAGGGCGATCACGAATATGAGGAAGATTAGAGTCTTTCTAGATAGCAGCGTGATTATCGCAGGATTGGCTTCTGCCAGCGGGGGATCGCATAAGGTGCTGGCTCTAGCCGAACTAGGGATTATCACTCCCTGCATTTCAGCAGATGTTGAAAGTGAGGTGCTGCGGAACGTTGCGAAAAAGCTGCCAAAAGCAGCGGTTCACTTTGAAAGGCTCATGCGAGAACTACCCTTTATAGTGATTGAAACTTCAAAACAGGAGATTGAAGGCGCGGAGTTGATCATCAACGAGCACGATGCCCCGATTATGGCGGCAGCTATCTCGGCAAAAGTGAATTGGTTATTGAGCCTTGATAAGCACTTTCTAACCCTCAAAGAAAGAGGGGCGCTGGATTTTACTGTTGCCACTCCTGGCGAGTTTCTGCAACAGCTTGCCGATATCTTGAAAGAGCAAGGCTAACAGATTCAAAGGCGTTGATATAAAAGCGTACATCGTGGCGGTGACGGCAACAAACGAATCCGGGCAGACGGCGCAAGCAGCGGCACGGCATGGAAGCGAAAAACCGACGGTAGGGGCGGCCCCGTGAAAAGAGGGGCCGCCCCTTTCCTGCAAACTGGTTAAAAACTGCGGTTTAGGGCAATACTTTTTTTGGCAATAACTTTACCAAACTTTTAAGCGTTGCCGGAATCGGATCATGTTAGGAGCCGTGGTTGCTATGGGTAATACCTTCGGCCTGAACGGCCTGCTGACTTTCATCCAGTTGTTTTTTATCATTGTGATCGGCCTATACTTCTGGAATCTGCTCAGATCGCAGCAGGGGGTAAAGGTGGCAGTCGACCGGGAGGTCAAAAAGGAACTGGAGAAGATCCAGTCGCTCAGGCGGATCTCCCTGGCAGAGCCGCTGTCGGAGCGGACGCGCCCGCGGCGTTTCGAGGAGATCATCGGCCAGGAGGACGGGCTGAAGGCGCTACGGGCGGCGCTCTGCTGCTCAAACCCCCAGCACGTCCTGGTCTATGGCCAGCCGGGTGTTGGCAAGACCGCCGCTGCCCGGTTGGTGCTGGAGGAGGCCAAGAAGAACCCGCGCTCACCCTTCGGTCCCAATGCCAAGTTCATCGAGATGGATGCCACCACTGCCCGCTTTGACGAAAGAGGAATCGCAGACCCGCTGATCGGGTCGGTGCACGACCCGATCTACCAGGGGGCGGGGCCGCTAGGCATGGCCGGTATCCCGCAGCCCAAACCAGGGGCGGTCACCAAGGCCCACGGCGGCATCCTGTTCCTGGACGAGATCGGCGAACTGCACCCGATCCAGCTCAACAAGCTGTTGAAGGTACTGGAGGACCGCAAGGTCTTCTTCGAGAGCGCCTATTACAACTCCGAGGACACCCACATCCCGGCCCACATCCACGACATCTTCCAGCACGGGTTGCCGGCGGACTTTCGCCTGGTGGGCGCCACCACCAGGCTGCCGGAGGAGATCTCCCCGGCCATCCGCTCCCGGTGCGTGGAGATCTTCTTCCGGTTGCTGTTGCCGCCGGAGATCAGGGTGATTGCCGAGAATGCCGGCTATAAGATCAACTTTGACTTTGGGCCCGGTGCCCTGGACGTGATCGAGAAGTACGCCACCAACGGGCGCGAGGTGGTCAACATCGTGCAGATCGCTGTTGGCCTGGCGCAGTCCCGCCAGGAGCAGGAGATCACGGCGGCCGACGTGGAGTGGGTGGTCAACAGCGGCCACTACTCCCCCCGCCTGGAGCGCCGGGTGCCCGAGGAACCGCAGGTTGGCCTGGTCAACGGGCTGGCCGTGAGCGGCCCCAACATCGGTACCCTGCTGGAGATCGAGGCCAGCGCCAGCCCGTCCGGCAAGGAGCGCGGCCAGGTGATCGTCACCGGCATCGTTGAGGAGGAGGAGTTGGGCGGCCTGTCCGGAAGGCGCGTGCGCCGCAAGAGCATGATCAAGGGTTCGGTGGAGAACGGGCTGACTGCCATCCGCCGGTTGCTGGACGTGGACCCGCGGGCCTACGACATCCACATCAACATCCCGGGGGCGATGCCCACCGACGGCCCCTCGGCGGGCGTGGCCATCGCCCTGGCTGTTTACTCCGCTCTCACCGGGCGGTTGGTGGACAACCGGGTAGCCATGACCGGCGAGGTGTCGATCCGGGGAGAGGTGAAGCCGGTGGGCGGGGTGGTAGCCAAGGTGGATGCGGCGATGAGAGCGGGAGCGAAGCGGGTGCTGATCCCGCAGGAGAACTGGCAGGAACTCTTCAGCCAACTGCCGCTGGAGGTGATCACGGTGCGGCAGATCAAGGAAGTGCTCAAGCTCGGCCTGCTGCCGCAGCGTCGCGCCCGCAGCGCCGGACCCAACAGACCCGGCACAGCCGGGCAGGTTTCTGCCTGAATCTCGAATCACCTCATTCTCCGACATCCGGCCTCTTGTCTCCGATCTCTGTTATGAACTGCTCCCGGGTGATCTGCCTGTTCTCGAAGTGGTAACTGGCGCCCCTGAGGACGCCGTTGTCGATGACCAGATCGGCCACCGGGCTGTCGGCGGGCACGTCTCTGACCTTGGCGCCGCTGTTCAGATCGTAGACGTGCAGTTGCAGGCGCAGGCCGTCCCAGACGGTCACGTAGCCGGGGCTCCAGAACACCCGGCTCGATCCATCCAACCCGGTTACCCGGCCGCTCTCCAGATCTATCAGTTCCAGCCCCATCCCGGCTCCTGTCTTGCCGGACGGAGAGTCCTGGGCGAACAGGGCCAGATAGCGGCCGTCCGGGGAGGCCAGGGGGTCCATGGCATTATCCTTGAAAACCGATGACTGGTTGGCGGCAAGGTCGTATACTTTCACCACCGGACTGTTGCCCTGCCAGCAGTCGTAGTAGAGCTTTCCACCAACCCAGCAGAGGTAGACCTGCTTCTCAGCCAGGTAGTCCGGATACCTGAAGGAGTCCACCCGTGTCCATGCGCCGCGGACCAGATCCCCGACGTAGACATAGATCAGGGTGTCGCCCTCCTGGCTGCTCTTGCCCTCCAGGGCGAGCCTGCTGCCGTTCACCGAGTAATCGGAGACGAAGCCGAGGCCGGCGCCTTCCCCCAGGTTGTGGATCTTCTGGTCGCTCCTGCGGTAAAGGCTGTGGCTGCCCAAGATCAGGTCGCCTCCGGGCAGTTCCCGGAAGAGCGGGTTCTTCTCTTGCCAGGGAATGTAGTCGAAAGTACCCACAGGCGCTCCCTGGGGAGTGAGCACCTGGTAGACCAGGCTGCCGTTATCGGCGACATCGGGCAGCGGCCTGATGACCAGGTCACCGGCCACGGTTACATCGCTGAAGGCGACCCGGTACCGGCCTTCTGCTGAAGAGGGGTTGCCCTTGGCAAGAGGCGCCTTGGCGCTCCATCGCCCGGCGTTGATGGCAATGGTTAGCACTGCCGCTGCCAGGCACAGGACCAGCAAGGAGATTATGGCAACGACTTTCTTATCCGGCTTGATTGACAACGGTTGATCCTCCGGCTTGTCGGTGTGATCGGTTGACCATCTAAATAAGTTAGACAACTTTCTCGCCATCCCTGCAATCACAAACCAATTGCCTATAGTTAACATTCTGGCCGATCATTCCCTCATTTATCATAGATGACTACCCGCTCTAATACCCCCGCTTCTCCTCCTCCGCATCCGGGCTAACGCCCGGCCTGAACGCCGGCTCAAGGCTCCGCCTTGGCTGAAAGCCCGCCGGCACACCGGGAAAACGGGCACACAGGTAAGAGCGGCTATGCCCCTGGATCAGTAAAACTTGGCTTCCGCCTTCGCGGGGTACCCTCTGGGTCGGCTCGGCGCAAGCCAAGTTTTACTGATAAGCTTCAGTGGGGGGAAGGCAGTCCCCCACTGAAGCCAAGAACTTGTTGAACCTTGCCTGAACCTGCCATTACCGCCGCTCACAGGTGGATGGGGGGAGGGCTTATTGCAGAAGTTATGAAAGATGGGGTAGAATTAAGCAGACAGGAAAGACAGGAAGGGGTAAAGGGGGTAGCTCAAATGTCCCATACAGAACAACAGACCGGTGAAGAGCGGCAGTATGAAGAGCAGCGACAGATCCAGGAACAGGGAGAACGCATCCTTCCCCTGCTCCCCTTGAGGGGTATTCTAGTCTTCCCGTACATGGTCATCCACCTGGACGTAGGACGTGAGAAGTCGGTCAAGTCGATCGACGAGGCGATGCTCCGCGACCGGGAGATCTTCCTGGTGACTCAGAAGGAGGCCCAGACCGATGAACCGGGTACCGAGGACATCTACCGGGTGGGCACCATCGCCGAGATCAAGCAACTCCTGAAGCTGCCCGGCGGCACCTTCCGGGTCCTGGTGGAAGGACTGAGCCGCGGCCGGATCCTGAACTACGTGGCCACTGAACCGTTTATCAGGGTCCTGGTGGAGGAGTATCAGGAGGGCGATGAGAAGACGGCGGAGATCGAGGCCCTGATGAGGGCTGTCAGCAACCTGTTTGAGCAATATGTCAAGCTGGGCAAGAAGATCTCCCCGGAGACCGCGGTCTCCATATCGGCTGTGGAGGACCCGGGGCGTTTCGCCGACCTGATCACGTCGCAGATCAATTTGAGGGTGAACGACAAGCAGGCGATATTGGAGTCTTTTGGCATCAAGGAGCGGCTGGAGAAGCTGAACGAGATCCTCAACCGGGAGATGGAAGTGCTCGAACTGGAGCGCAAGATCAACACCCGGGTGCGCCGGCAGATGGAGAAGACCCAGAAGGAGTACTATTTAAGAGAGCAGATGCGGGCGATCCAGAAGGAGTTGGGCGAGAAGGACGAGCGTGCTTCCGAGGTGGAAGATCTGAGAGAGAAGATCGCCGCGGCCCACTTCCCCAAGGAGGTGGAGGAGAAGGCCCTCAAGGAACTCGACCGGATGGAGAAGATGCCGCCGATGGTGGCGGAGGCGGTGGTGGTCAGGAACTACCTGGATTGGCTGCTGGCTCTGCCTTGGCATCAGGAGACCCGTGACCGCCTGAACTTGAAAACGGCTGAGAAGATCCTGGAGACAGACCACTACGCCATGGATAAGCCCAAGGAACGCATCTTGGAATACCTGGCGATCCGCAAGCTGGCCACCAAAATGCGTGGTCCAATCCTCTGCCTGGTGGGGCCGCCGGGGGTGGGCAAGACCTCCCTGGGCAAATCCATTGCCAGGGCGCTGGGGCGCAAGTTCGTGCGCATCTCCCTGGGCGGCATCAGGGACGAGGCGGAGATCCGCGGCCACCGGCGCACCTACGTGGGCGCCCTGCCCGGCCGCATCATCCAGGGGATGAAGACGGCGGGCACCAAGAACCCGGTCTTCCTGCTGGACGAGGTGGACAAGATGAACGCCGACTTCCGGGGCGACCCCAGTTCAGCCCTGCTGGAGGTGCTGGACTCCGAGCAGAACCACAGCTTCAGCGACCACTTCATCGAGGTGCCCTTCGACATGTCGAAGGTCCTCTTCATCACCACGGCCAACATGGAGTACAACATCCCGCGCCCGCTGCTGGACCGCATGGAAGTCATCAAGTTGCCGGGCTATACAGAGGAGGAGAAGGTGAAGATCGCCGAGCGCCACCTGATCTCCAAGCAGCTCAAGGAGCACGGCTTAAAGCAGCGCAATTTGCAGATCTCGGAGAACGCCGTGCGGGCGATCATCCGGGAGTACACCCGGGAGGCGGGGGTGCGCAACATGGAGCGGGAGATCGCTACCATCTGCCGCAAGACGGCCCGGGAGGTGGTCAAGGACCGCAAACACCAGGCCCGGGTCTCGGCCGCCAGCCTGGCGAGCTACCTGGGTATCCCGCGCTTCCACTGGGGCGCCATCGAGAAGGAGAACGAGGTAGGGGTGGCCACCGGCCTGGCCTGGACCGAGGCCGGCGGCGACGTGCTCAGCGTCGAGGTCAGCGTCCTGAGGGGGAAGGGGAACATCACCCTTACCGGGAAGCTGGGGGACGTGATGAAGGAGTCCGCCCAGGCAGCCCTGAGCTATGTCCGGTCCCGCGCCCAGGACCTGGGCCTTCCGGAGGACTTCTACGAGAAGTACGACCTGCACATCCACATCCCCGAGGGCGCCATCCCCAAGGACGGCCCGTCGGCGGGGATCACTATCGCCTCCGCCATCGCCTCCGCATTGAGCGGGCGCCGCACCAGCAGGGAATTGGCCATGACCGGGGAGATCACCCTGCGCGGCCGTGTGCTGCCTGTTGGGGGTATCAAAGAGAAGGTGCTGGCCGCCCACCGCGCCGGAACCAGGAAGGTGATCATCCCCAAGGATAACAAGAAGGACCTGGAAGAGATCCCGGCAAACGTGCGGCGCAAGATCGCCTTCGTGCTGGTGGAGAACATGGACGAGGTGCTGCAGGAGGCCCTCCTCCCGGCAGAGGCCGGAAGCAAGAGGTCGGAGGCCGGCTTCCTTAATGATGGGCAAAGCGAACATCAGTAGTATCGTGTGCCCGACCGGGTGCCCTCTGGGTGCGCTATTTAGCGCCCCTATCCGGAGTTGTTCGCCCCATTTGCGTAATTGCCGGCCCCTGTAGAGGTGCTGGCGCTATTGTCGTTGCCGGCGCCATTCTCGTTGGCGGAGCCCATCGAGTATTGAGTGGGCGCCGTGCCCTGCACGAAGACATCATTTTCCAGTTCGCCGGCGGGACTATCGGCGCTGGGCAACAGGCCGGTCTTGTTGTCGACGGTGACCTGAACCAGGCCCGCAGGCATCGGGAAATCAGTCACCGGCAGATCTTGAGTGGCTGTTTGCATGACTGCTTTCCAGGCAAGGGCCGGGTAGGTGGCGCCGAACACACCTGGTATATTTTCCATGTTCTCTTGGCTGTCGAACCCGGTCCAGACAGCGGCGGTGTACTCCGGGGTGTAGCCGATGAACCAGGCATCCGCCTTGCCTGAGGTGGTGCCGGTCTTGCCAGCCACCGGACGATCGAGTTGAGCGTTGGTGCCTGTGCCCACTTTTACCACACTCTCCAACAGGTCGGTCATGATGTAGGCCGTCTGTTGCGATATTACCACCTGCTGCTGTGGTTTGACCTCATACAGGAGCCCCCCGCTGCTGTCCAGGATCTTGCGCACGCAGTAAGGTTTGATATAGATCCCCTGGTTGGCGATGGCGGCGTAGGCCCCCGCCATCTCCAGCGGGGAGATGCCATTGGTGATCCCGCCCAGGGCCAGCGACAAGTTCTTGTCCTTGTCCGGGTCCAAGCTGGTGATGCCCATCCTGGTAGCATAGCCGTAGCCGTAGTCGACCCCGATCAGATCGAGCAGTTTGACGGCGTAGGTGTTGATCGAATACTCGAGGGCGGTGCGCATGGTGATCGGGCCGCGGTACGTGTCATCGTCATTGTAGAAGGTCTTGGGCCCGAATGTGGCCGGTGCGTCGTCCTGCACAAACGCTTCGGTATAGCCCTTCTCGATGGCCGGACAGTAGACCACGATCGGCTTGATGGAGGAACCGGGCTGGCGCTCGGCCTGGGTGACGCGGTTAAAAGGGCGTGCCACCGAATGCTGGCGCCCGCCCACCAGGGCCTGGATCTGGCCGGTGTGCTGGTCGATCAGCACCATCGCCCCCTGCACCTGCTGACCCTTGTAATCCGGTGGGAAGCTGGCCTTGTTGGCAAAGACCGACTCCATCTTCTGTTGCGCCGGTATGTTTAAAGCGGTATAGATCTTCAGACCACCATTATAGATGAGGTTCTGGGCGGTATCCAGCGTCATCTCCTGCTGCTGCAGGATGTTCTCGGTCTCGCTGACCACCTCGTCGGTATAGTACGGGTACTGGTAGGCGCTCTTGGCGCCCTCATGGTATGGCAACTGCTCCTGCTTGGCCTGGGCGGCATCCTGCTCAGTGATGTTGCCGTACTTGACCATCTGGTCGAGCACGGTCTCCTGTCTGCGCTTGGCCAGATCCCGGCTGGCGAAGGGGTTGTAGTTGCTGGGGCTGCGCACGATTCCCGCCAGCAGGGCGCTCTCGCCCAGGGTGAGGTCCTTGGCGTCCTTGTTGAAGTAGAGCTGGGACGCTGCCTGGATGCCGTAAGCGCCATTGCCGAAGAAGATCCGGTTCAGGTAAAACTCCAGGATCTCTTGTTTGGTGTAGTGGTGCTCCACCTCCAGGGCCAGGATCGCCTCCTGGATCTTGCGCCGGAGGGACTTATCATCGCTGAGAAAGGCGTTCTTGACCAGTTGCTGGGTGATGGTGCTGCCCCCCTCTGCTGCGCTGCCCGTCCGCAGGTCGGCCCACAAGGCCCTGGCGATTCCCACCGGGTCTATGCCCATGTGTTCATAGAAGCGGTTGTCTTCGGCGGACACGAAAGCCTGTGGCAGATAGGGAGGCAAGTCGGCAAGCGCCACCTGGGTCCTGTTCTGATTGACAAAGACCTCGGACGCCGCCTGGTCATAGCGATCATAGATGATGGTCGATTGTGAGCCTGTCAGCTTGCTCGGATCCCATGGGGGCAGGGTGGCGACAGCCCAGGCAAAATTCACGCTGCCGATCAGCAGCAGGCACAGCACGATCAGTTCGACTGAGAACAGAACTGCCCGGAACGGCCTCAGTCTTTTCTTTTTCCTCTTCTTGGAAGAGAATTCCATCTGCCGGTTGGGCATCTAAATCTCCCCAATCTGAAGACATTCTGCATGGGATGGGTGTCCAGAATATATATTATGATTCCACAGAAAAAAAGTCTATTTTAGCCGACCACTATGCTTCATGTAGTGTGATACAATTTAAATAACCACTATATATGGTATTGTCATTTTCAAAAGAGGGGCTTTCGCAGGACAGTTATATTATATATTATTGTAGTGAGAATACGCTGATTGATCATATGCGTCAAGCGAGAAATGTCTACCAGGCAGGAGTGGCGTTGATGCATCAACGCCAATCGAGCTCGTAAAGTTGACAAACATCAGAGCAGGACCGTAAAATGAAAGTGGTTGACAGGCTCCTTTTGTCCCGCACGGGGGTAAAAGGAGTTTTATATGACGAAGGTCTTGAGGTGAGGCAGAAATGGCGGAAGAACAGGACAGCGCCTGGCAGGACAACGCCCGGCAAGATCAGCCGCTGCAGGAGAACACTCCAGGTATGGCCACCACCTACGATCCCCGCAGTGTGGAGGAACGGTGGTATCAATACTGGCTGGATGAGGGCTTCTTTCACGCCGAACCGGGCGGAGAGCGGGAGCCTTTTTGCATCGTGATCCCGCCCCCCAACGTGACCGGCATTTTGCACATGGGGCACGCCCTGAACAACACCATGCAGGACGTGCTGGTGCGCTGGCGCCGGATGCGGGGGGATAATACCCTGTGGGTGCCGGGCACCGACCACGCCGGGATCGCTACCCAGGCCCGGGTGGAGAGGCAACTGGCCGAAGAGGGGCTGACCAAGGATGACCTCGGGCGTGACCAGTTCCTGGAGCGGGTGTGGGCCTGGAAGGAGCAGTGCGGCGGGACGATCATCAGGCAGCTCAAGCGCCTGGGCGCCTCCTGCGACTGGCAGCGGGAGCGCTTCACCATGGACGAGGGCTGCTCACGGGCGGTACGGGAGGTGTTCCGGCGCCTGTACGCCAAGGGGCTGATCTACCGGGGCAGCTACATCATCAACTGGTGCCCCCGCTGCCGTACCACCATCTCCGACATAGAGGTCGAGCATTCCGAGGAACAGGGAACTCTTACGTATATCCGTTATCCCGGGCTGGACGGGGCAAGCGATATCATTGTGGCCACCACCCGCCCGGAGACCATGCTGGGCGACACGGCGGTGGCGGTGCATCCGGATGATGGGCGCTACCGCCACCTGATCGGCAGAGAGGTGCTACTACCGATCATGAACCGCCGCCTCCCGGTGATCGCCGACGAGGCCGTGGACCCGGAGTTTGGCACCGGGGCGGTAAAGGTGACCCCGGCCCACGACCCGGCGGATTTCGAGATGGGGCGCCGCCACCGCCTGCAGGAGATCGCGGTGATCGGCAAGGACGGCATGATGACTCCGGAGGCTCACCGTTACGCCGGACTGCCTGCGACTGAGGCCCGGCGGCAGGTGGTGGCGGAGCTGCAGAGGCTCGGCCTGATTGTCAAGATCGAGGACTACTCCCACTCTGTCGGGCATTGCTACCGTTGCGACACCATCATCGAACCGCTGGTCTCCGAGCAGTGGTTCGTGCGCATGAAACCGCTGGCCGAACCTGCTCTGGAGGTGGTGCGCCAGGGGCGCATCCGCTTTTTCCCAGAGCGCTTCACCAAGATCTATCTCGGCTGGCTGGAGAACATCAGGGACTGGTGCATCTCCCGCCAACTCTGGTGGGGCCACCGGATCCCGGTCTGGTACTGCCAATCCTGCGGCGCCGTCATCTGCCCCGAGTCAGAACCGGTTACATGCCCCAAGTGCGGCGGCGCCAGCCTGGAGCAGGACCCGGACGTGCTGGACACCTGGTTCAGTTCTGCCCTGTGGCCGTTTTCCACCCTGGGCTGGCCAGACCACACCCCGGAACTGGACTACTACTTCCCCACCTCGGTGCTGGTCACTGCCCGGGACATCATCTTCTTCTGGGTCGCCCGGATGATCTTCATGTCCTGCTTTTTTCTGCAGGACGTGCCCTTCAGTGATGTGCTGATCAACAGCCTGGTGCTCGACCACCTCGGGCGCAAGATGAGCAAGTCCCTCGGCAATATCAAGGATCCCTTAGAGGTGATCGACAGCTACGGCGCCGATACCCTGCGTTTCACCCTGTTGACCGGCAATACGCCAGGCAGCGAGATGCGCTTCCAGCAGGAGCGGGTGGAGGGGTCCCGGAACTTCGCCAACAAAGTATGGAACGCCTCCCGCTTTGCCCTGATGAACCTGGGGGACTTCCAGCCGGGGCCGGACGCAGACCGGTTCGACCCGGCAGTCCTGACTCTGGCCGACCGCTGGATCTTGAGCCGCTTCAACTGGACCGTCGGGGAGGTTGACCGCAACCTGGAGTCCTATGAACTGGGGGAGGCGGCCCGGGTGCTGTACGAGTTCATCTGGGACGAACTCTGCGACTGGTACATCGAGTTGATCAAGCCGCGCCTGTACGGCAAGGATACGCCCGACAGCCGGGGCGCCGCCCAGCAGGTGTTGTGGTACGTGCTTAAGCGCACCATGGAACTGCTGCACCCCTTCATGCCCTTCCTGACCGAGGAGATCTGGCAGCACCTGCCTGCGCCCGCTTGCGGGCGCAGAAGTCAGAGGCAAGAGGTCGGAGGTCGGAAAAAAGATGAAAACGTAGTGGAAAACATTCTGACATCTGACATCAGGCATCCAACCTCCGAAATGCACGGTCGGAGTATCATGGTCGCTCCCT
>Ga0187870_1003392_pt1 | contig 12303 bp, 8 predicted proteins | sample June2016WEW_13_1_3_FD_132974 | JGI IMG/M metagenome (GOLD analysis project Ga0187870, IMG submission 132974) | Peatland microbial communities from SPRUCE experiment site at the Marcell Experimental Forest, Minnesota, USA - June2016WEW_13_150 | ecosystem: Environmental > Terrestrial > Soil >... | reverse complement strand
GTCAAGCCTCGGGATGCTCAGGCACTCGGGGAAGGTGTTGTCAAGTTACTTCAGGATGACGAGCTTCGTGAGCGGCTTGGTACCATGGGGAGGGAACAGGTGCTCTTGCGGTTCAGGAACTCTCAGACGATGAATATGTACCGTAAATCGTACACAGCCCTCTCTCTGGCTGCTGCACATCCCGCACTCGCCAACTGATGTTCATACTTCCAATGTTGATGATGCAATCGTGATAGACAGCACGAACGACATAGCGAGAGACATTCCAACCGACGATCCAGTTGCGACCGACATGCAAAACCGGCCGGACACTGCAACGTCGATTGAAGAGGAAACAGAACGTGCGGTGACTGAAGTTCGCGGGATCATCGGGAAACCAATTGATTCCTGGGCTGTCGCCGCCGCTTTGGAGAGTCTTGGATATCGCGATATCGATGCTGTCGACCGATTCAAGAAGAGGAATGTGTTCGACCTTGCGGACCATATTCATGCTCTCATCCTGGATAGGAAGGATGACACACGCAAGAAGGCGGCTGTTACCAAGCGGAGGAAAAAGTCAGAAGGGAAGTTTCGCCGCTTCATCCGTTACTACGGCAAAGGGGCGGTAACTGCGATGCCGATGATGGGCCAGATTGCATGCATCCTGGTTCTCAGGTACTCTTTGTGGGCGTGGGTTGATTTCACGGAGGCTCAGGCAACGATCGTAGCACTTGGAACCCTCCTCAGCTTTATTGTCACTGGTGGTTTCATCCAGAGCATTGGGCGGGAGGGAATCCGGCTCGTCGGAAGCGAAAACTACTTTCTTGCTGAAAAAATTTGCTGGAAGCTCGTTGAACAGGGCACAATCACTGTGCTTGGTGTCGGAGTCCTGGTATTCGTTGCCAATCTGGTGATCCCTTTGTATGACACGAGACTGACACTCGTCAGCCTGATGTACTTTGTGCTTCTTTCCGAACTTTGGTTGTACTCGTCTGTTGCTGTCGTCCTGAGCCGCCCGATGGCGGTATTTGTCATCACCCTGGCGGGGATCGTGCCGGTCTATTGTGTCATGGAGTACACTTCGTTCGGTATTTATATCGCCCATTGGAGCGGAATGGGTTTTGCGTTGATCCTGATCATGCTCTACACAATGATCGTGTTTCGACGAACTGCAGAAAAGACTATTCCTGAATTGAAATCGGGTCGGTTACCCAAACCCTCTGTCCGTGCCTATCTTGTTGCCCCGTATTTCGTGTACGGAGTCTTCTATTTCCTCAACATCTTCGTCGATCGGTTTGTGAGCTGGTCGGCTCCGAGCCCCGAGCCTCCGCCGTACATTTTCTGGTTCCGCACCTCCTACGAATTGGGATTGGACTGGGCATTGATTTCGCTCGTGTTCACGCTCGCGTTGCTGGAGTATATCATCCATGAGTTCTCTCATTTCCAGATTCCGGCGCAAAAAGCCGTGAAATGTCTTCAGGTGGAGGACTATATCGGGTTCTTCAGGCGATTCTACAAAAAATTCCTATTCCTGGTGGCGGCTATTGCAGTGATCGATATTATCCTCACCTATTTCGGTGTGATGTACTTCCGGCAATTCAATGAAATCAAAGAGGTGCGTGAGTTCTTCAGCAGCCCGATCACGTATCTCGTTTTCTACGCTGCGTCGGTCGGGTACCTTTTCATAGCCATCGGTCTCTACAATGGCCTTTTCTTCTTCACGTTGTCGCGCCCTGAGTTCGTCCTGCGATCAATTATTCCCGCGACTGCAGTGAACCTCCTGGTCGCACTCATTGCCAGCAGGTGCATTCACTTTGAATATGGAGTGCTGGGATTGGTTGCCGGAGGTGCAACATTCGCGGCGATTTCAACACACTATGCGCGGGATTTCTTCCGCAACCTTGATTATTACTACTACGCGGCGTACTAGATGCTGACTGAATATCACAATCTCCTTGTCAGCGGAGTGATCAGAATCCTCATCGGCGGCGTCGTGCTCTTTGGCCTCCTGCCGCGCCTCGTGCTGCCAGTCATGATCTCTGACCAGCTGTGGCGTCGTCGGGCAGCGAATTTCCTTGCTTCCGGAGCCCTTGTTATTGTGGTCGTACATCTTCTCGTGCTCGCGACGATGTACGATGGCGTAGCCCTCCTCGCCGTCTGTCTGGGAATGTGGTCGTTCCGTGTGTGGTATTCGAGTTTCCATGAATCCGGTCATAGTGTTGAAAGTCTCTTCGCACGTCTGCTTCGTGTGTTGGACAAGGTCTCGTGGGTGTTCCTGAAAGAGTCCGGAAAACGGTGGTGGATGTCTCTGGCAGAACGTATCAACGTTTTTCATGTACTGTCCCTCGTCGTCCTTGCAGTGGTCATCTTGGCGACCGGGCTCATTCGGTTGGTGCCGGTATGGAATCACGCCGCTCCTTTCTCCGTCGAATACTATGATACGCTCGAACAGGTTAAGCGGCTTCAGATCAACCAGATGTACGGCGAGGGATATCGCGTGCCGCTTGGGCTTCCGATGCTCGCTGAGACGTTAGGCCTTCTGACGCAGGTGAATGTCGCCATCGTTCTTCATTTTCTGGGAGCGGTGTCGTCAATGATGCTGGCCGGATCAATTGCGTATGTGATATATCGTGCCACGTTCTCTTTGCATGGCTCAATTATCGGAGCGGCTCTTTTTGGTGTCTTCAACCATTTCCTGCCGATAGACCTGCGCCACCAGGTCGAGGCGGACAGCCTTGTGCTTGCGAGCGCATTCTTGTTGCCATCGATGTCATTTCTTGCAGAGTACTGCATCGAGCCACGGAGGCGAACGCTCGCTATCGCGCTTGCAGGTTTGTTCTGTGCCGTGGCGATCAATCTGTTCGTCGGTAGCCTGGCTCTTGCCGGTGCATGCATCGTTCTTGTAAGTGCATTGATCTTTGCATTTCGACTTCCCTTGCTCCGTGGTGTGCGGCTCTGGGCCATGGTCGGTGCTGTGATTGTGCTTCTCAGTGGATTGTCTCTGACCGTGAGAGCGCTGCTGAGCTACAACAGTTTCAAAAATGCAGTTCAGGTGCTTTTGTATGACCAGCACGTGAACCGGTACGTTTCAATGTACGGCAACCTGCAACCGCGCTTCGTGTGGACAAGCGCGATTCTCTTTGGTTTCTGCGTGTTTCTTAGTCTTTGGCGGTTTTCCAACAAATCGTTCCATCTCCAGTTGTTTTCGTGGGGTGCGTTTGGTATTGTTCTCCTGGCCCTGGTACAATACAGTCCTGATGAAATAGCCGCGGTCTTCCCGTCCAGTCAGATTGCGTTCCTGCTCTCGATTGTCACGGCAATAGCATTGGGAATCGCGATCGGATGGGGCATCAGAATTGGCAATGAACTGCTCCAGCGTCTTCGGGCCCGTGTGTGGATGGGAAATGTCTGGCAGGTACTCGTTCTTGGTGGAACACTCTGTGCCGTGTGGCTGCTCTCACCGGCGCAGAACGTGACATTTGAATATACCGTGGAACCCGACGGCTTCGCGAAGAGCCTGTACCTGATCGAACAGAAGTACACGCCGTATCAATGGACAGTGGTTTCGCACCAGGGGACCGCATTGAGCGGGATGAATCGTGGTCGATTCCTCGACTACGGGTACTTCTACAGCAGATACAAACCCGAAACATACCAACACGGTTCAAAGGACGCTGTCCCAACGCCTGTGCTCTTTATCTTCGTCGAGCGCACACGTGAGAAAACGAATATCGCAACAGAGCTGACGACTGCGAACAACAGCTCGGCAGAGAACATCAAGGAGTGGCTGGACGCCTATCAGAAGAATCACTACGATCTCAGGATCTTCTATAGCGATGAGGAAGTGGTGGTGTACAAACTTGAAGATCCGAGTGTCAATGCGTTGAGAGGATAGTGTGCGAATGCAAACCTGCATGAATGCCTATGATGATTAGCTCTCTTCTGAAAAAGCAGCTCATGGCGTTTCTGAGCAGCATGAGCAAACACAACAAAATTGCGTTCTGTCTCACGGATGACAAACTTCACCCTATTGTGAGCACGGGGAACTTCCGCGGGGAGAGTCTCGCGGATTCCGCTGCAACCAAAGGGCGGCTGCTGAAAACAACCGCCGGAACCGCGGAACCGCCGTTGATGCTCTTTGCACAGAAAGAAACTGGATGCGCGGAAGGAGTGATGGTAGAATCCGTCGTTGATCTCGCGGCTGAGGGGAGTGAATACTTCATCAGAAGTGAGGCAGAGATCCAAACGCTTTCGGAGGAATTGCTGGAACGCTACCAGGAACTCCACGTTCTGTATGATGTCATTGAAGATGTAAGCGCGGTTTTCGACGAAAATGAGATCTGCAGAATTATCCTGACGACAGCCGTTCATTCGCTCGGCGTGAGTTTTGGCGTGGTTTTCCTGATGAACGGACAGGGCCTGGCGGTTCGGTGGAAGGAAGTCGATCCGAAATCGACGTTGGCTTTCAGTGAAAGCGATTGTCTCGCGCACGCAAAGCAAGTTGTCGCGAGCGGAAAGCACCTGATCTTCAGGCAAACGTCACAGAATGACCACTCGGTGCTTGGTGTCCCCATAAGCGTCAACAACATCACCATTGGTGCCATCGTTCTCGTTGCCAAGGTGGATGGAGGGATGTTTACCTCCGGAGACCGGATTTCGTTGGCCGCATTGGCTGGCTATCTTGGCGTTGCCGTGAACACAGCCCGCCTCGTCGCAGAAGCGCGCGAGGCAGAAAGGCTTCGCAACGAGATTGAATTCGCCCGACAGATTCAGCAGAGTCTCTTGCCGGATCGTGTCCCTGATTTCGCGAAGCTCGATGTCGCCTCCCTGTGTCTCCCGTCTGCCCAGGTTGGTGGAGACCTGTTTGGATTTCTTAAGCTGGATGCTCATCGGTGGGCGTTTATGGTAGCCGATGTCGCCGGCCACGGCCTGGGAGCTGCATTTATCATGGCGTCGCTGCGAAGCATCCTGAGGTCCGAAGCAAAACCCGGAGTCAGCGCAGCACACATCCTGGAGAACTCAAACAACCTGCTCAACGAGGATACGCGCGGAAATGATGTCTTCGCTACCGTCTTCGTTGCATTGTATTCCGATCAGGACAATTCGGTCAATTGTTCAAATGCCGGACATCCTCCTGCTCTTCTTTGGAGGGCTGCGTCGCAAGAGTTTCGTGAGCTGGGAAAGGGGGGAGTCGTTCTTGGTCTTTTCAACGATGAAACGTACGAAGAAGAACACACACACCTTCATACGGGCGATATCCTTATCATGTACACTGATGGCATTGTGGAAACAAAGAATGACGACGGAGTTCTGTACGGCGAGGATCGGTTGCGTGATATCATCAAAGCCAACACCATGGTTTCATCGCAAGAGCTGATGAAGGCGATTCTGGAATCGGTTGAGCAATTTCGAAATGGTGCCCGCCAGCGCGATGATATGACGATGCTTGTTTTCAAATCTCGATGAAGGAGTCTCAAGGGCCATGACCGGCAAGACAATACTCGTTGTTGATGATGATAGCACCATGCGAAGGCTTTTGATGTATCACCTCGAGAAAGCCGGGTATGAAGTTCTCATAGCAGAAGACGGGGTGGAGGGACTGGCAAAAGTCGAAAGCATGAGGCCAAACGTCGTCGTCACGGACCTGATGATGGCCCACAAAGACGGATTTGAACTGTGTCGTGATATCCGGAGTCGCAAGGAGTTCGATCAGATCGGCATTATTGTTCTCACCGCCCGTGATTTCCTGGGCGATGCCGATGAACTGCTCGCCTCCGGAGTCAATTACGTGCTGAAGAAACCATTTAATCCACAAGAGTTGGCCAACACAGTACGTGAGCTCATCGGAGATAAGTAGTCGTCACGATATGGACCTGTATGCTTGACAAAATGTTCTCAAAAAAAACGCAATTGAAAGCGGGGCGTCCTGATAGTGATTTTTGGCGCAAGGTCGCATTGCTGCCGTTTGAGCGACAGTCTACTGAGGCGTCGTACCGGTTTCTTATCGATTTGTTGGATGGGATACTCGGCAGTCCCACGTACTATGTGTACCTGATTTCTTCGGGCCACGATGCGCTTGGCCTCGAACACATGGATCTGCGACTTGATCGTCCGGAGTCTGCGTCGGTGTTGGGGAGAAATACGGACCTGATCGAACTGCTCCAAAACCCCGAAGCGCAAATCCGTATGGACTCTGATTTCAAGTCCCTCTGCTTCGTCGACGTGTGGGCGGGCCCATTCTTAAACCTGCCTCTTGTCGGACAGGACGGAACGTTCATAGGATGTGTATTTGCGGGACCAGAATTGGCCCATACGCTCGACAAGACCATCGCCGGCTTGCTCAATGAGTACTCGCTCGCGATAGGCGCGAGTGTTCAGAAGATCCGCGAAATCACAAAACTCCATGAGGACCTTCGCATCGCGGCCACGCGCGCCCGTGTCACGCAACGGGTCCTTGGATCAGCGCTTGAAGTGGACCGGTTTGTCGCGCTCCTGTTGGATCTCGCCCTGACCGCAAGCAAGACGGAGGCCGGGTTCGTCGCTATTGCGGGGAACAACACGCTCACGATCCGCGCATCAAAAAACCTCCCCGATGCATTCCTCTCCCAGGTCAATCTCTCTTCGGAGGGGGGATTGTTTGAATGGTCGTTGGACGCAGACGATGTTCTCATCCTGCAGGACCTCGAGTTCATCGCAAAGTTCGGCATCCGATCGATTCTCGCTGTACCCCTCGTCGAGGACAAACAATTGCATGGAATTTTTGCGCTGATCAACTTCACATCGAGCAAGACGTTTGAAGACCAAAGCCTGACCATTCTCCGAAGTTTCTGTGAACAGATAAAGCTCGTCCTCCAGAATTCAAAGCTGTTTGAAGATTTCACTCACAGCTATCTTGGAACGCTCAGGGCGTTGAGTGAATCCTATGACGTGCGATCGACGTACGGTGCCGGTCACTCGACACGGGTTGCTGTAACCGCAGTGGAAATCGGGAAGGCCCTCGGTCTGAGCAAAGAAGACCTCGGCCATCTCGAGCTGGCGGCGCAAATCCACGATGTCGGCATGTGCGGTGTTGTTGAAATCAAAACGGGATTCCGTGCCGATTTCAACCATCCTACCATTGGAGCAAGCCTGGTCGAGGTATTGCCGATCTCTTCCGATGTCACAGAAGCCATCCGGACGCACCACGAATGGCATGACGGATGGGGATATCCGGAAGGGTTGAAGGGGGAGGCGATTCCACTGCTCGGAAGAATCCTTGCTGTTGCGGAATATTATGAAGAAATTCAATCAGGGCAACTTCACGAAAAACTCCGAACGCCTCAGGCGCTGGAAGAGGATTTTGAGACCCGCAGCGGAACGCAGTTCGACCCTAAGGTCATTGGTGCTTTGAAACAGGTTCTCCAGAAACGCTGAACTCAGTCAACGACGCATCTGGAGTGACATCGCCACGTTTAAGCTGAATAATTGAGGAATATGATGGAATTTACTGTACACCAGGAAGGAGACGTCGCAATCGTCGTTCTCAATGGAGAACTGGACGTTGCGCTCGCGCCACGACTGAAAGCCTTGCTGAAGGAAACGCTGGAAAAGGGGCACAAGAAAATCGTTGTCGATATGAAAAATGTGTTGTTTGTCGACAGTTCATGCCTCGGCGTCATGGTCAATGCCCACAAAATGGCTGTCGGGCTGAAAGCGGCAATAAAGTTCGCGCAATCAAGCGAACAGGTGCGGAAAATCTTCGAACTGACGCGGACGGACAAACACCTTTCTTTTCATTCGACGATCGGTGAAGCAATAAAAAGCTTTGAGTCGTGATCAGAAGACGGTCTTGCGCAATGCGCGTAGCTCGATCCATTGGCATCTGGTACCTCTCCCTGCACACTGCTCTTCTTGTCTGGAACACCTGTCTCGCACAATCCCTGACCGGTCCCGGCGCTACCCCTCCATACAAAACTTCGGCGTTGGTGTTGTATGATACGTCGGAAGAGTACGGAATGTACTGCTACGCGCAAACGCTTATTTCACTTCGGTATGCACGCATCCCTTATCATTCCTACAATCTGGGTCAATCAAGGGACCTTCCACCACTTGAGGAGTACACATCGGTCCTCATCACAACAGAGACCGTGTGGAAATTGAATGAACGAGCGTGTGAGAATCTCAGCCGCTATGTTCGCGACGGCGGCGCGGTGGTGGTGTTGTTTCGAGGTTGGAACGCGAATCTTGAAGATCTCTTCGGTATAAGGTATAGCACAGCCCCCACCGTCATCGGTGAAAGAAGTCGTGGGCTGGTGTTCACGCGAGAATTCCTGCCGGGAATCAACAATCTCACTATTAATGAGAAGCTTCTCTCGGATATATCCCGATTCGATGTCCAACTGGATAGCTCGGTCACGGTGTTCGCCACAACCTTTGTCGGCAACTATCCTGCTGCCTGGTTCCGCCGGTATGGGCGAGGGAAAGTGCTCTATTGGGATTCATCACTCCTTACGACGAGAATCTATCGCGGGTATATCCTTGCTTCGATCGGCTGTGTCCAACCCTGGACCTCGGCACTGATGTTGAATGTTTCGAATGTGTGTCTCGACGATTTTCCTCTCCCATCCCCGAATGAAAAAGTAGAGCCGATCAAATCGGAGTTCAACGAAACAGCGTCAGAGTTCTATTCCCTCCGCTGGTTCCCGGACATGGCAAAGCTGGCAAAACAATTCAATCTGCATTACACCGCCGGGCTTATCTTCAATTACAGTGAAATGACGAAGCCGCCATACGGTTTCAGTGAGTGGTCGCGGAGCCAAATCTTCCTTGCCGGCAAGCCGATGAATTCCTCGGTCTGGATTGCGCGTCAGGCTGCGCGTACAGTTGAACTAGCTTTCCACGGTCATAACCATCAGCCGCTTACCCTTTCCAGGTGGGGAACGAAAGACAACATGGTCCTGGCTCTTCAGGCTGCGAAGAGGCGTTGGGAGATGGACAACCTGGGTCCGGAGCCGATCAGTTACATCCCACCGATGAACATCATTGATTCTGTCGGACTGAGCGCCCTCACAGACGTCTTCCCCGGTTTACAGACCGTTGGTGGTCAGTTCATGGGTAGATTTGAGCTTGGCCAGGCGCGCGAGTTTGGCCCCGAGCCATGGAACGATCATCTGACTGACATTCCCCGGACCACGAGCGGATACGTGATGGATGACTTCAACAGAATGATGACGATTTCCATGATTCATTCCGTTGGTGTCTGGAATCATTTTGTACACCCTGACGACGTGATCCCCACATCGGGACGATACCAGGAAAGCGTCCGCGAAGACCAAAATGTGGATGTCGCAGGCTGGTACAATGAACCGACGAAAGACGGGCTGTACTATCGTTTCCAGGAGTGGCTGAAGTTTGTCAGGGAACATTATCCCTGGCTTCGTAGCTTATCGCTGAAGCAAAGCTGGGAAGTGGTCAAAAGCTACTCGTCTGCCTCCGCTACTGTGACCTCCGAAGAAAAAAGTGTTCGCTTCACCAGCAACCTGGCCTCCGCGTATTACATGTTCTATCTTCCGGACGAAAACAAGATTGAGAGTATTGATGGGGGAGAAATTCTTCACTCGGAGAATCTCGTCTTCACTAAGTATTACGTCCTTGCATCGAACGGGACGATGATGACGCTCACTCTGAAAGATCCGGTTGGCAGTGTAACCATGAATGGACCGGAGCAAGGGAACCTGTACGCCATTGACCGATCGGGAAGGAATGACGTCTCACCCCCTGCCCTGGCCGGAGAAGTTTCTGTGCCGTCTGAACCGAAGACGCTGATTCAACGGGCGGAGGACTTGATCAGTGCAGGGAAACAGCGTGATGCGATTGTCTTGCTTGAAACATCTCTGCGAGAAGCTCCGAACGACCTGGGAACATGGAGAAAGCTTGGACAGCTCTATGATTGGAACAACCTTCCGGAGAAGGCCATCAAGTCCAGCGAGAACATCGTCAGGCTCGCACCGAACGATCTTGCAGCCTTGAAGAACCTTGCGCAGCGGTATGTAGGGACGAACAGGCACAAAGAAGCGATCCCATTGTATGAGAGAATCGTGCGGGCTGATTCAAAGGACATTTCAACAATGAAAGCCCTGGCGCAGAATTACGTCTGGGCAAACCGGCAGAAAGACGCTATCCCTTTGTACCAGAAGCTCGTGAAACGTGAGCCTAAGAACATTGGTCTACATAGGACGCTGGCGGATCTGTGTTTTTGGAACTCTATGAACGACGAAGGTATCCGGCAGTATGAGGAGATTTTGCAGATCGAGAAATCCGACACAGCAACAATGAGGGCTCTCGCTGAAAAGTACCTCGAGGTGAACCGTCAACCTGATGCGATCCGGACGTACGAAAGACTCCTGACATACGATTCCGCGAACTCCGATCTCCGGAAACACCTTGCTCAACTCTACCTGTGGAATAATGCTGGAAACAAAGCGCTCGAACAGTACGAAGCGATCGTGGCCGTGAATGGGGAGGACCGTGAAGCCCGGAAAAGCCTGGCACGAATGTACTTGGAGAACAATGCTCTCGACAAAGCGATCCCTCAGTACGAGCGGATCAGCCGTGATGATCCGAATGATATTGCCTCGCTGAAGCGTCTGGGAGAACTTTATCTCTGGAAGGAACGTCAGCAGGAAGCGCTCCCCATCTATCAGAAAATTGTGCAGGCTGAACCAGATAGCATTCCATCCCGCCTTATGCTGGGGCGTCTTCAGGTATGGACAAAAAATCCCGCGGCAGGAAAAGCCGAGTTTCTGGAAGTGTTGAGACGGAACCCCAGGAACAAGGAAGCGCTCGTACTGCTGGCCGACATTGAGCGAAGTGAAGGAGAGTGGTACGCCGCCAACTCACGCTATAAAGAAATTCTCACGATGGATCCGAACAACCAGGACGCCCGGGTTGGGTTGGAGGATATTCGTCGTGAACATGGACTCCTTTTGAAATCAGGCTATGAGCGGACCGAGGATTCGAATGAACTGGTGCGCGAACAAGTTCCCCTCGCTGCAGGAATGATTCAAGGAAGGAACTGGAACCTGGGCGTTCATGCTCTTCGGCAGAGTGTCCTCGACAGAAGACTTGCGCTCACAGAAATCGGCTACGGTCTTGGAATGACCGGGGAGTATTTCGTGAAGCCGGGATTCTCACTCTCAGCTTCAGTGCTGGCTACTTCCTATGCTTCCACCTGGACTCCGCTATCCTTGTCGCTACAAATCGATAACGTGCTGACGTCGCGTATCAACTCCTCTCTGAAACTGCAACGCTTCGAAACGACCGAGGGCGTCCAGGCAATCAGAACCAGAATCTATGTGAACAGGGTGGCAGGGGAGATGTTTTACCAGACAACGGACAGGCTCAGTATTTCGGGGGCGGCGGAGGTGAATTCCTTCTCTGACAATAATACCAAGACGACGGCTGCAGGGTTTACGACGTACAAATTGCGTTTGGAAGCACCGTTGATCATGCTCCTCGCAAATTACGCCTATCAGGATTCGAGGGTTATCTATCGCACTTCAATTCCGTACTGGACTCCATCACAACTTTCCACGACGTCGTTGGGGATTGATGCCGCGCAAGATCTGACTGAATGGGTGACTGTCGAGGGGGCGTATTTGTACACGCTGCAGGCAGGTGTCTTCTCGAACAATGTCCGCGGCCGGATCACGCTGAAGCCTTCGACGTTTTCACAAGTACTGGTCGAGTACGAGAAACTCGGATCGACCGTTTACTCACAAAACACGTTCCGAGCGGTGCTGCAGTATCGGTACTAGTTGATGGTTCTATTTGACTGTCCGGACGTTGACTTTGTCGTCATACTCTCCTACAATTATCTCTTCACTCTGCCCGTAGAATGCGAAAACGAGACTGCCTGCATGTGTTGAAAAGTACGAAGCGGTTTCATATGATCCTTGACTCAATGAACCTTCTCCCGCTCGCGCCGTGAGCGAGGAGGTGTTCATAATCCTCCTTTGCATCAATACGTCAAGCTTCCCGGGTAGCCATCTTCCCCGAGAGCGAGGATCAAATCTCGAATTCTGGCGAGGGCAATCAAACCGATGAAAACTCCATTCAAAATCCTATTCGGAAGCGCACTGATCAACGACCTGTTTGCCCTCATTGCTCTTGCGTTTATCCCGTCAGTCATTGTGGCACAGTCCTTCCACGGAACTTCACATCTGCCGGCAAACAGAGCGGGGGGGCAAAGATTTGATGCTCGATCGGACCGCGTGGCGGATCAACCGTGGAAAGAGTACAAGATTCCCGGCAACGCCACTGTTAATGCTGTGTCGATAATTTCGC
>Ga0187870_1003386_pt1 | contig 12313 bp, 10 predicted proteins | sample June2016WEW_13_1_3_FD_132974 | JGI IMG/M metagenome (GOLD analysis project Ga0187870, IMG submission 132974) | Peatland microbial communities from SPRUCE experiment site at the Marcell Experimental Forest, Minnesota, USA - June2016WEW_13_150 | ecosystem: Environmental > Terrestrial > Soil >... | reverse complement strand
TTGCTATTACAACCGGCTCAAACCCGTGATGAAAAATATCAAGGGGCTAGCGCACATCACCGGCGGCGGCATCGTGGGCAATATACCCCGCTCCCTCCCTAAAGGGCTGGCGGCGCGGCTGGACAGCCAAAAGTGGGAGGTGCCGCCCATCTTTACCCTCCTCCAGAAAAAGGGTGATATTGCGACGCCGGAGATGTACCGCGTCTTCAACATGGGCATCGGGATGGCGGTAATCTGCGCCCCGGAGGACGTGAAAAAGCTGACCGGAGCCATACCGGAGGCTAGAGTCATCGGGGAAGTGGTTAAGCAGCAGGGCGACGCCCAAGTCATCATCGACGGCGCCGGCTACCGGCAGGACAAGGTCGCCTGGAAGGAAAACTCAAAAACCAAGATACAATAACCAAATGTTTGTCCTTTGAATCTTGGTGTTTGGTGTTTGGTGTTTGGGCGGAGAGGTTGAGAAAGGGGACAGCCTGTGGCTAACGCGGTTTTAGTCATCGATATGCTCCGGGGATTCATGGAGGAATCGTGTCCTCTCTACTGCGGGGCAGCCGCCCGCCGGATTATTCCCGGTATTCAAAAACTCCTGGAAAAGGAGCTGGCCGCCGGCTCAAAGGTTTTTTATATCTGTGATTCCCATGATAAAGACGACCTCGAGTTCAAGATGTTCGCGCCGCACTGCATCGCCGGGACGCCGGAGACGGAAGTTATCCCGGAGCTGGCCAAGTTCCCCGGCGAAATCATCAGGAAAAAACGCTACAGCGCCTTTTACGGCACGGACCTGGAACAGAAGCTGAAAAAGCTCAAGCCGGAAAAAATCATCGTCTGCGGTGTTTGCACCGATATCTGCGTCTGCCATACCGTCGCCAACGCCCGGAATAGAGATTATCCGGTCGAGGTGCCGGTGGACTGCGTGGCGTCTTTCGATGAAAAAGCCCACTATTTTGCGTTAGAGCACATGGAAAAAGTGCTCGGTGCCAGGCTCGTTTACCCTTCCGCTAAAGCGCCGCCGGAACCTAAATTCAAACCCTCCCCGGAGGTGCTTTCCGGGGCCACCGCCGACGTGTACTTCCACCGCACGCTGGAAATCCTGAAAAAAGAAAAACTCAACCCGGTGGCGACGATGGAAATCTTCGGGCGGCAGGCGGGCATCCTTTGCGGCATCGAGGAGGTCAAAGCGCTGCTGGCGGAGGCGCTGCCGGCAAACAACCGCGAGGTCTGGGCCTTAAAAGTAGGCGACGCCATCTCCCCCAAAGAGGTCGTCCTGCGGATTACCGCCCCCTACCAGAGCTACGGCCTTTACGAAACCGCGATGATCGGCACGCTGGCGCACGGCACCGGCTGGGCGACGGCCGCCCGGGAATGCGTCAATGCCGCCGGCGCTATTCCGGTTGTCAGCTTCGGGGCGAGGCACGTTCACCCCTCCGTGGCCGCGGTGATGGACTACGCCGCGGTGGTGGGGGGATGCAGCGGCTGCTCCAGCCTCGATGGTGCCCGGCTGGCCGGCGTGGAGCCGTCCGGCACGATGCCCCATGCCTTGATTCTCATCGTGGGAGATACGGTTAAAGCCACCCTGCTTTTCGATAAACACATGCCGCCGGGCGTGCCCCGCGTCTCCCTGGTGGATACTTTTAAAGACGAGGCGGAGGAAAGCCTGCGCGTAGCCGCTGCGCTGGGCAAGAAACTCCAGAGCGTACGCCTGGACACGCCGGGCGAGCGGGGCGGGGTGACGCCGGAGCTCGTTAAAGAGGTACGCGCCCGGCTCGACCTGGCCGGGTTCGCGCATGTCCGTATTTTCGCGAGCGGGGGCTTCGACCCCGACCGCATAAGATATTTCCGGGAACGCGGTGCGCCGGTGGACGGGTTCGGGGTGGGCAGCTATATCAGCGGCGCCAGGCCCATCGATTTTACCGCCGACCTGCATGAGGTGGATGGCCAGCCCATCGCCAAACGGGGGCGCCTGCCGGGTATCACGGCTAATCCACGACTGCAACGGGTATTCTAAAAGCGGAGGGATAATATGCTCTGGCAATCGATGACCACCTATTTAAAATCCTGGTTCAATTATCCTGGTCTGGAAGGTAAAATGATACCGGTCAGCATCGGGCTGGCCCTCGTCTTCGGGGCGGTCTGGTTGTTGACCATCTGGCCGCCGCTGACGAAAAAACCGTGGCTGTGGGTGGTGGGCATCGTCGGGGCTTTTCTCACGGTACTGGCGGGCGCTTTTGTCCAGACACCGCTGCATTATTATTATGTGAAGTTGATGACGCATTTCTGGGATTCGAATACGCTCAACAACCAGCTGCTGCTGGTAAATATACCGGTAGCCCTGATCATCGCTCTGGTACAGGAAGGCGCCAAGATGGTGCCTATCGTGTTCTGGTGGATGATGAGCGGCAGGAAAATCACGCCCAAGACCGGCCTGATCATCGGCGCGATGGCCGGAGCCGGATTCGGCATCTTCGGGGCGGTCTTCGCCCACAACCAGGCCTTTATCGCCCACTGGACGTGGAGCGAGTTCCACCGTAATGCCTGGCAGGCACTGCTCCCGTTCTGGGATACATTCTGGTCGGTGGCCGCTCAGGCCGGCATCTCCGCCCTCGTCGGCTACGGCCTGGCTAAAGGCAAGGGGTGGCAGTCCTATCTGGGCGCCACCGTGCTGCATGCGGCCATGTTGTATTTCAGGGTACTCTACGCCAAATATCCCAACACATTTAACGAAAACCGGGTGGAAATAACACTGGCCGGAGTAACCGCGCTGGTGATGCTAGTGGTGATTTACCTGCGGTGGCGCAAAGACGACGCAGAGCTTGCGCCAATGGTAACGGAACCGCCTGCCGCACCCCCGGCGATAGATACGCCCGCGCAATAAAAGCGATTTAGCCTGGATACTGGGACGGCTTAAACGCGCTGGAACTCAAGGCGCAGGACTTTTGCCGTGGCTGGCCTGACCCTAGCCAGCTCGCTGATGCGGTAGCCCACCACCCAGAAGATATCACCGTCGCTACAAACGATGGGCACAAAACGGCGCCACGCCCGGGGAATACGGGCGTCAATCATAAAGACATTGAGTTTCTTCGGCCGCGCCAGACCCAGCGGCTGAAAACGGTCGCCGGGCAGGCGGCGCCGCACGGTCAGTTGTTTCCCAACATGGGCGAAGTCAAACCAGGCGGAAAAACCGCCGTTATCCTCGTTAATGTCACCGGCTTCATTTGCAGATGTAATAGTCGCCGTCACCCGCCAACCGGAAAAAACGGTCTCGCCGGGCACTTTAAGCGTTACTTCATTCTCCAGGGGCGGCAGGGGGCAAAGCGCCGCCGCGCCGGACGCGAGAACGTACCTATCATATTCGATAGTAAAACTTAATCCGAATGGCAGCCCGATGACCCTGCCGGCCGGCTTATCCAGTGCGGCAACAATATTTTCTATATGGTCGGCCTCGATGTCCTTAAGGCTGCCCAGCAAGGATTCGATGGAAGAACGCAGCAGCTGGCGCTGCAGGGCGGGGTGCAGGGCCAAAAAGCTTTTTTTATCAAGAATAACATGGTTGGGCCCACTTTTAGTGACCTTGTCCTGAATCCGGCTGGCTTCGGTTTCGATAAAGTCCATATCATCGGCGGAAGTTCGGGCCAGGCGTGCCAGGGCTTCCTTGATCTTCGGATTGTATTTTTGCAGCTCCGGCAGCAGCTTGCGGCGGACGCGGTTGCGCCGCGGCTCTAACGATAAATTGGAGGCGTCCGTGCGGGGCTGCAAACGGTGCCGCCGGCAATAAGCTACGGTGTCCTCCCGGCTAATTTCGAGCAGCGGCCGGATGATAGTGACACTTTTACCGGAAAATTGCCGCTCGCTAACGGGCAGCAGCCCTCTCAAGCCCTTGGTGCCGGAACCGCGAAGTATGTGCATCAAAACAGTCTCGGCATGATCGTCGGCGGTATGGCCCACCGCCACTTTATCCGCCCCGGTCTGCGCCGCCACCTCCGCCAGGAAGCCATACCGGACCTCGCGGGCCGCTTCTTCTAAAGTAAGGCGGTGCTGCGCGCGGTAAGCGGGGACATCTTTTGAATCTATGGTGGCGGGGATTTTTAAGCGCCGGGCCAGACCGGCAACATACCTGGCATCAGCAGCGGACGCCGCTCCGCGCAGTTGATGGTCGAGGTGGGCGATATGCAGCTTGATGCCCAGCTCTTTACGTAAAGTATCGAGGATATATAAAAGGCAAACGGAGTCCGGCCCGCCGGAAACGGCGACCAACACCTTTTCCCCCCGGGCAATCAGATTTTTTGCCCGGATAAACGCCAGGACTTTTTGTTCCGCTGAATCCTGAACCCTGGTCAATTGGCCTCCCGGTGCGCTCTTTGCACCGTTATAAAACCGCGTTAGTAATCACGCCGATGATAATACCGCCGACAACACCCATGCCTATTATCGGGGCGTAGGCTCGCGTTATTAGCGCAGTCGGTACGCTTAGTCCCAGGCCAAACAAAGCGCCAATGGCTACAGGATGTAGCCCGAGGCTGGTATTCGGAATGATAAAACCTAGCATGAAACGTTCGATAAACGCCCCGGCTAAGGCCTCGGTCTTCTGACGCCTATCTCCCATTTTCATGGGAAGCATAATACCAACGTCGATAATCCCGAAGGCCGCTCCACAAATCAGACCAAGTGTAACACTGTCCAAGCTTTTCCTCCTCTAAGCGATTTCAACAACAAAACGTTAGAATCAAAGGCTAGCTGGTCTGGAGGATGAGTTTGCTGCGATGGATGGACAGGGGATATTTTTCAAAACCAAGAGCGGCGGCCACCTGCTCCGGCCGGCCTGCCCCACCGCTGTCACAGCGCAGCCTCATGCCGATAGTGCAGCGGCCGCTGGCGCAATCGATTAGCCAGAGGTCTTCCACCAGGGCCCGGAGGTCGTATTTATGCGGGCCGGTATCCCGCTGATGCTGCCAGGGTAAGGTTTCCTTCTCCAGCAGCGCGTTCAGCCCTGTTTCCACCGTGGTCTTGTCTTTTTCCGTTTCTATCTCAACCCGGTACTCCGCCCACCGCACCTGGGACTGCAATGAAGGCATCGTGAGGGGGGTGTTATAGACCCCGTCGATGGCGATGCCGCGCGGCAGCTGCGCGCCGAGGGCGGCGGTAAAGGTGTGGGGGGAAACGAACTTATCCAGCATGATGTCCATCAGCTCCGCCTCGCTGGTGACGCCCATGGCCAAAGCCAGCGCCATCGAGATCTGGGGGTGGGGGTTAAAGCCCTTGGAGTAAGCCAGGGGGATGCCGGCGCGGTTAAGCGCCCGCTGCCACAGACGGATCAGGTCCAGGTGGGAAATATATTTAGTTTCTTCAGCGCGGCTGAAACGGACGCGTAATCTTTGCATCATTGACTCCCAGGAAATGATAACATCAGGCAACAGGCGCGTCAAAAAAGGGCACAACCGGATAATTCAGGCGCATTTGGCATGCCAATCGGTTTTCACTTTCCGGCGGTTACAGCGCTGCCAGCTCTACCTTTTTCCCCGTCTTCGCCGATTCGTAGATCCCGAAAATCGTTTTAATCGTCCCCAGGTTGTCCCGCCCGCTGGTCAGGGGCTCTTTACCCTCTTTACAGCAGGCGGCAAAATGGAGGATTTCATTGACAAAGTAGTCATCACCAGCCATGTTATCCCGGAACGGCTCGATGGGAGCGAATTCATTGTAAGTGTCCCCTATATTTCCCCTCTTATTAGAGGCGATAACCCCATGGCCGAACTGGTACGTGCGGTCCTCCGCCTGGGTGGAATATATCGTGCCTTCGTCGCCGATGAGAGTGTACTGGCACCCAACATTTGAATGCACCGAGGAGCCGATAACCAGCACCTCGCCGATGGCGCCGTTTTCAAATTCCAGGGTGGCGCAGGCGTATTCTTCGGCGCCGGAAGGAAGGTGTACCGACCGGCTGACGCTGCTGACCGCCTTGATATCGCCGACGAAATACCGCATCAGGTCGATCTGGTGAATCACGCCGGATATCATCATGCCGCCCCCCGCCCGCTTGGGGTCGCCCAGCCAGGCGCCCAGCAGATAGCCTCCAGGGGGGCCCGGGGGAAAGTTGGAGATTAGCAAGCAGTTGGTAACGCGCACGGTCCCCAGCTCGCCGCTTTCAATAATGTGCTTGATGGCCCGGGTGTGCGGGGCGTAACGGAGGTCATGGCCGACCATGAAGGTGACGCCGGCCTTTTTGGCCGCCTGGACCATATTTTTGCATTGCTGGACGTTAATGGCCATCGGCTTTTCCAGGAAGACCTGCTTGCCCGCCGCGGCGGCGGCCAGTACCTGCGGCTCGTGCTGGTCATGAATCGTGCAGATGTCCACCGCGTCGATATCGGCCTTTTTAAGCATTTCCGAAAAGTCGGCATAGCGTTCTTTAACGCCGGCTTTCTGCGCGAACTTTTCCATCGCCTCGCGGCGGATATCACACACGGCGGTGAGCTTTATAGTATCCGGGTATTGCAGATAGGCGGGCAAATGATACCAGGAAATGCTGCCCGTCCCTACCAGGCCCACTTTTAAGGGTTTTGCCATAGCTTCATCCTCCTGAATAACTACAACTTATATTCAAGGTATTCATTTTCACAGGGGTTGCCGAGCGCGATAAAGGCTTTTTGTTCTGCCGGGCAGCTGATAATGCTGGCCAGCGTTTTCATTATCCTGCCGAGCGGCAGAGGAGCCTTCGGATTCGGGTGGCGGCAGATTGAACCCGGGTAATTATTATGGTCCGGCAATATCTGCTGCATAACGTCCGCGGCAAGGCGGCGGTGGTGGTGTTCCATTAGCTGTAACAACCGGCCGGCGCGGATATAAGAATCGGGCAAAAACAAGGGGGCGAGGTCGGCGGCTTTAAACCTTTCGGCTTTAAAATAGTTGGCGTGGGTATAAATCCCTCTTTCGGGGAACTGGACGTCCAGGTCGTGCGTCGTCGTTTCCACACCGATGATGTCCCCCTGAGCGCTGACCAGCAGGTAGTTTTTGGCGGCCCGGCCTTCGACGGCGGCAATGGTCATAATGGCTTCAGAAAGGCTCTCACAGGAAAAGACTTTCCTTAAGATGACGTGGGTGGGGACGCCGACGGCAGGCGTTAAAGATTCCTTATTTTTAAGCAGGTTGAGGTTCAGCGAAAAGCCGGCGGAGTTCAAGCCGAAAAGCCCCAGGCAGCCCGCGGCGGTGACGGCCAGAAACTTTGGGGCGTTCACCGGCTTCATCTTCAAAAGGATAAGGTATTCTTCCCAGGGAGAAATAAAGTCGAAGTTCTGCCCGGCGATGACCTGACCGCCGGCGGTGGCTTCACCGCTGGCCGCGAATGAAGTGCATCCCCCCATGACGGCCGGGACGGAGATTTCATAGGTGATGTTGAGAAAAAGAATGTCCCGGAAATCCACTTTAGCGCCGGCAGCCATGCCTTGCATTTCCGCGACGATTTCCGGGGCATATTTTTCGGTTGGGGGAAGATACAGGGGCAGAAAACGCTCCATAAGGCTATTAACTTTATCCCGCCCGCCGAAAAACTGGCAGGTCATGTCCAGCATTTTGGCTATTTCCAGGCAGGCGGCGCCGTACTGGAACCCCATTTCGTAATTGGTGCCGCTAACCTCAACAACTTTGAGTTTTCTTTTGCCTTTGCCAGCCATTGTTTTATCCTCGTGGTGATATTTCTTGACTGCTCTTAAACTTATAGAATAAATCAGTGCTGAAACTAAAAGGAAACCACCAGTGAAAAAGCGCGTTGGGATAATGATAGCTTAAGAGAGAAGGGGTGTCAAAAAGGCAAGTCTTATTGTCATTCTGGCGCAGGCCAGAATCCACAGATAAATCCGGCATGATTTAGGGCCTAATAATGGATTCCCGCCTGCGCGGGAATGATATGAAGAAAGTGCCCATTGTCATTCTGAGCTCTCACGCTTCGCTCAGGGTAAAGTGCGAAGAATCTCGGAGTGGAGTGTGGATAACGTAAAAACAATGTAACGTAAAATTAACTGGATCCCGATTTACATCGGGATAGTTAGAAAATCTCCCTCTTATCCCTCCTTATGAAGGAGGGAAGATGAAGTACGAAAACGCGAATTAGCGTGAATAAACAATTATCCTCTCCCTTTTGTAAAGGGAGAGTTAGAGAGGGATTTTGCTATTCCCCCATTCTCCCATTAGTAGAAAAGGACAGAAAGACTATCTGAAGTTCGTTAAGCCCTTTACCAATGTATTTCTATTGTGAGACACTAATACCTATTTTCGATCCTGAATCTAGGATCAAAACAAAATGAAAATACAAAGGCGATTTCAGACAAAATTACAGCAACTACATAGAAAGGCATGAATCGATACTGATTCCCCAGAGCTAAAGCACCAATAATCCAAACGAAAAGAAAATTTGCACCCAAAATTTTTGTCCTGTCTGACATCATTCACCTCCCTCCACTAGCACTTCGTATATCCGCACGCCGGGCAGTGGTAGCAGCCCTCCTGGTAGACCAACATATTGGAGCATTCCGGGCACTGGCCGGCCATGTTCTTGGCCAGGCCGTAGTCCTCCAGCTTGGGCTTGTCCTCGCCGTTAATGTGCTTTTCCAGCACGCTGGCAATGGCGTCCGCGCAAGAAAGAATAGACTTGCCCCCCTCCCAGGAGATGGACGGGCAGCGGATGCCGCGTAGCTGTTTGACCACCTGCGCCACGTCCACTCCGGAGCGTAAAGCCAGGGTAATCAGGCGGCAGATGGCTTCCAGCTGGGCGACGGCGCAGGCGCCGGACTTACCGAGCGTAGAGAAAACTTCGAAAATACCCTTGTCGTCGTAGGCGACAGTAATATACAGCGAACCGCAGCCGGTATTGACCTTGGTAATTGTCCCTTTCGTCTCGGTGGGGCGTTTGCGGGGGGTACGGGTGGCAGCTTCCTCCACTACCGCCTCCTTTTTCCCGGTGGTCAGCACCTGGGTATCGCGGGAGCGGTCGCGGTAGATGGTAATGCCTTTGAGACCCTCCTCGTAGGCCAGCATGTAAGCATGAGAGACGTCCTCGCGGGTGGCTTCGTGCGGGAAATTGATGGTCTTGGAGACGGCGTTATCCGTGGACTTCTGGAAAGCCGCCTGCATTTTAACGTGCCACTCCGGGGTGATTTCGTGGGCGGTGACAAAGACTTTCTTTACTTTATCCGGTACGCCCTTGATATCGCTTAAGTGAGAGCCTTCCGCCAGTTTTTTCATCAAGTCCGCCGAGTAAAAACCGCCCTTTTTTGCGGCCTCTTCAAAGTAGGGGTTCACCTCGACGAAGGGGGTGCCGTCGAGGACGGTCTTGGTATAGCTTAAAGCGAAGAGCGGCTCAATGCCGCTGGAGCAGCCAGCAATCATGCTCAAAGTGCCGGTGGGGGCAATGGTGGTGCGGGTGGCGTTGCGCACCTGCGGGCCGTCCGGGACGTCATAAATGCTGCCCTTGAAAGCGGGGAAAACGCCCCGCTCTTTCCCCAGCTCCACCGAGGCTTTAAGGGACTCCTCACCGATGAAATGCATCAGTTTGCCGGCCGCGTCCAGCGCTTCGCTGGAGTTATACGGCACGCCGAGCATCACCAGCATGTCCGCAAAACCCATGATGCCCAGCCCGATTTTACGCGTCTTCTTCGTCATTTCCTCGATTTGCGGCAGCGGGAACTTGTTGACATCGATGACGTTATCCAGGAAGCGCACGGCGGTCTTGACCGTGCGGCCGAGCTTGGTGTAGTCGATTTCGTAGGCGGCGCCCTTCTTTTTCATCATGCGGGAGAGGTTGATAGAGGCCAGGTTGCAGGACTCGTAGGGGAGGAGGGGCTGCTCGCCGCAGGGGTTGGTGCTCTCTATTCTGCCGAGGTGGGGGGTGGGATTGGCCTCGTTAATGCGGTCGATAAAGACGATGCCGGGGTCGCCGGTGCGCCAGGCCATGTCCACGATTTTTTCGAAGACCTCCTTGGCATTGAGCTGACCGACGACCTTCTTGGTATGGGGGTTAACCAGGTCATAGTCCGCCCCCGCTTTGACCGCCTCCATGAACTCCGCTGTGAGCGCCACAGAGATATTAAAATTAGTGAGGGCGGTCATTTTTTCCTTGGCAGTGATGAACTTTAAAATATCCGGGTGGTTGATATCCAAGATGCCCATGTTGGCGCCCCGCCGCGTGCCCCCCTGCTTGGTGACATCGGTAACGGTATCGAAGGCGCGCATAAAAGAGACCGGGCCGCTGGCCACGCCGCCGGTGGAGCCGACCACGTCGTTTTCCGGGCGGAGGCGGGAGAAAGAAAAACCGGTGCCGCCGCCGCTTTTATGGATGAGGGCGGTGTACTTCACCGCGTCGAAGATCGATTCCATGGAGTCGTCCACGGGCAGGACGAAACAGGCGGAAAGCTGCCCCAGTTTTTTCCCCGCGTTCATCAGGGTAGGCGAGTTGGGCAGAAACTCCAGGTTAAACATGATCTTGAAGAATTCATCTTCAACAGCCTTGGTATTCGCTTTGGGATTATGAATTGTTTCCGCCGCGGCGATAGCCGCCGCCACCCGGCGGAACATTTGCTCCGGAGTTTCGGTCACCTTGCCTTTATCGTCCTTCAATAAATAGCGCTTTTCCAGCACCTGTAAAGCCGTATCGGTCAGGCCGCCGGCGGACGTTGACTCGGTTGTAACTCTGACTTCAGTTTCGGTTTCCATCTTGGTTGTGTCCTCCTCTTGTATTACGGGTTTCTGGGCATTAAGGACTTCCATGACCATGGCTTCGATTTCCGCTTCCGTGGGCATCCGCCCGCGGGGGGACTGGCGGGACTTGCGGTCCACCAGCTCTTCCATGCCGGGCAGGGTGGGCAGCGCCTGCGCCTGGGCTTTTTCCAGCCGCTCGATGACCTGGGAAATCAGCTTTTCCACAAGACGGCGGTCGCGGATGCCCATGGCCTCGGCGTTGGAGAAAACGATGCGCGCCACCAGGCTTCGGTTGACCGGCGCAGCGTTTTTCCGGCCTGCGTGGTTGTTGACATTCACCGGCGCGGCCTCCGCGGGGCTTTAATCTGTACCGGCAGCTCATCTATCGGGAAGAGGGGAATCTGGTCGGCGGGGGGAATGATGGCGTGGCCGGCCAGGCTGTCCACCGCTTCCTTGAGCGCGGTGATATCCTCGAACTCGCGGTAAACGCTGGCGAAGCGGATGTAGGCGATATGGTCGGTCTTTTTGAGCTTGGCCATGACCAGGTCGCCGATGGCGCTGCTGGCAACCTCCGTCTTGCCCGTCTGGTAAAGCTCTCCCTCGATTTCATCCACGAGCTTATCGACGCTGCCGCCGGCCAGCGGCCGCTTGTCGCAGGCTTTACGGATGCCAGTTAAAAGCTTGGCGCGGTTGAACTCCTCGCGGCGGCCGTCCTTTTTAATGACCAAGAGGCTGGCGCGCTCCAGCCGCTCGTAAGTGGTGAAGCGCAAATCGCACTGCAAACACTGGCGCCGCCGGCGGATGCCATCGTTAATGTCACGGGAATCAATGACCTTGGAATCGATATAGCCACAGTAGGGGCAATTCACATAATCTCCACAAAGGGTAGTGTCAAGGCTTATAATTTACCACTAGCCATAGTGTTTGTCAATAGGTTTTCACTTCAAAAAATAACATTTCTTTAATAAAGATTTTCCTTTACGTTGGGTGCCGGATGGGATATCATAATTTCAAGAGACAGATATGAATTATCAGGAAGCGCTGGATTACGTACTGAAGTTCGCGGACTATGAGCGGCTACCGCGCTCGGGGATTGTCTGGGACATCAAGCGTATCGAGCGGCTGTTGGCCAGGCTGGATAATCCGCATTTGTTTGCCAAATCGGTACACGTGGCGGGGACGAAGGGGAAGGGCAGCACCTCCGCCATGATCGCCTCGATTCTGAAAAGCGCCGGCTATAAAACGGGACTTTATACTTCCCCCCACCTCCTGGACTACACGGAGCGGATACAGGTAGACGGAAAGCCCATTGCCCGGGCGGACTGGGCGAAGGTGACCGAGATCGTCCAGCCCCACGTCGAGGCGGAGAACGCTTTAGGCGACCTCGGGCAATTAACGACCTTCGAGATATTCACGGCCATGGCGTTCCTCCACTTCCAACGGGTAAAGGCGGACTGGCAGGTGATGGAGGTGGGGCTGGGCGGACGGCTGGACGCGACCAACGTGGTCAAGCCGGAGGTTTGCGTGATAACGTCCATCAGCTACGACCATATGGACGTGCTGGGGGACACGCTGGGGCAAATCGCCTGGGAGAAGTGCGGCATCATCAAGCCGGGGGCGGTTGTCGTCAGCG
>Ga0187870_1003385_pt1 | contig 12313 bp, 15 predicted proteins | sample June2016WEW_13_1_3_FD_132974 | JGI IMG/M metagenome (GOLD analysis project Ga0187870, IMG submission 132974) | Peatland microbial communities from SPRUCE experiment site at the Marcell Experimental Forest, Minnesota, USA - June2016WEW_13_150 | ecosystem: Environmental > Terrestrial > Soil >... | reverse complement strand
CACATCTGCAGTTCGGCAAATCAGGTTGTACGCGTACCCGTTGGCGATGGCGGCAAGGGTCTTCATGGAGCAGGGGCAGACCACAACCGCATCCATCTTCGCTGACCCTGACGATACGTCAGCATCGAGGTCATGTTCCGAAAGCAGCCTACCGTAGCCTTTCAATTGCTTGAGCCCTTTCTGTGTCTCTGCTGCCAGAACCTGTTTAGCCGCGTCCGACACGACGATTGTTACGTCAGTTCCAGCCTTCTCCAGTTCCGATGCAAGCCTTACTCCATAAATGGAGCCGGACGCACCAGTAACCCCAAGAACAACTCTCAACCATGAACCCCAAACCGCGAAGAAACTCAAACCCAACCGGCTTTAAGCAGTGGGCCTGTTCTCCAAGCATGAAACCAAACAAACAAAACGAAAAGCGCAATGTTTCCTCAACGTAAATCGTCCAATCCTTATATGATGCCGAACCCTCAAAGGCAAAGTTTACCGAAGAATTAGTGGTCAATATGAGAAGTTTCCTGTTAGTAAAGACGAAACCGGGCATGGAGAAGGAGGTTCAGGATCGCTTCAGAGCCATGCCTGAAGTTCGCGAAATTCACCTCATAACCGGCAAATTCGACCTACTCGTCGCCCTAGAGTCCGAGGAAACCGACCTTGACCCAAGGAAGAAGGTCGTTGAACTAGTCATTGAGAAAGTAAGGAAGGCTGGAGGCATAATCGACACGAGAACAATTCTACCCATAGAATCCGAACTCCGCCCAACGAAACCCAGCGAACGCCCCACCGCCAAAGGCTTCGCCTTCGTCATGAGCGAAGCAGGCAAAACACAGGAACTCATGCGTAAAATTCTCCAAGTTCCCGAAGTACGCGGCGTCTACATGCTCTTTGGGAAAGCGAACCTACTCGCCGAAATCGAAGTTGAAAAGAGCATGATCAACCCACCCCCACAACGAATAGCCAACATAGTCGAAACCCGCATCGGCAAACTGCCAGACGTCCACGACACAGAAACCTACGTCCCATTGGAATCAATGGTCAAATGATCGAGACAAACAACCGAATCCGCATGATTATCCAAAAGCTCACGGAAGCAATCTGGAACCTAGACCAGCTCCAACCTCTCGCCCCAGACCTGAAACAAGAGTACGAACGCATCCAGACGGCTCGCGAAAACTTGATGAAGTATGTAAGGAAAGACGAATCCTAGTGATTTCTTAGCGCATCTAGTTTGATGAACTAAGTTCAAGACTTAGCTAGCTAGACATCCTGAGTTTTCGTTCGGGTGCCTCTGGTTTCCGGCGGACCCTCAACGCGATGATAGCTAAGAGTAGGATTATGATGACGCCAATTACGAGAAGCTCGTTCTGTTGAAGCATGGCCATTATGTCGCCCCCGGCGGGGACCGGGATTTGTGGGGCGGGTGTTTGAGTTGTTGCGGACAACGTAGTCGCCATGGGGGCTTGGTTAACTGTCAGGACTAAGTTCGCCACGTGGCTAAGTCCGCCACCGTTACCTGTCACTGTTAAGGTATAGGATCCTGCTGGGACAGCAGAAGGGATTGTGACCGTGAGCGTTGAGGCGAAGTTGGGCGCTCCTGCGGGAATGCTGAAAACACCATCCGCGCCTGAAGGTAATCCCGACACGCTTAAGGCAACCTGCGAATTGAAACCGTTCATCGCAGCAACATTAACCGAGTAGGAAACCGTCTGACCCTGAAGCGCACTAAGCGCCGCTGGGGATACATTGATCGAGAAGTCGGGGGCCTGCGATATGGACAAGGTAACCATGGCTGAGTGCGTAACCCCTCCACCGTTCCCCGTGACGGTCATCGTAACCGTTCCAGGGGATGCTGAGGATGTTGTGGTGACCGTTAGCGTGGAACTGTAGCTTGAAGTGCCTGACGTAGGGTTCAGGGATGCTGATACTCCGGCGGGGGCTCCTGAAACGCTGAGGAGCACGCTTTGCGGTGTACCTGACACGAGGTTCACGTTCACCATGTAGGTTGCGCTACCCCCTGGGACCACAGACTGCTGCGCTGGCGTAACAGATATTTGGAAATCAAATGGGGTTTGAGGTGCAACTGTGAATGTGGAACTCACCATATTGTTGCTAGGGTTCGGGTCGCCCGCCGTCGAAACCGACCAAGTAAGAGTATGAGTTCCAGGTGTTGCTTGCCATGGTGTCTGCGCAGTTACCGTAAATGGAGTGCCAATTGGACCGGGATATGAAAGCGAGCCGCTGCCACAAGACGCGCCGTCAATCACGCATTCCGCGTCGACACTTTGCGGGAAGGATCCGGAAGACGAAACAGCCTCCATCACCATGCCAAATGTCACTGGCTGACCGACAATAGGAGTGGGAGGGTTCACGGTCACAGAGAGAACCGCCCAGTCTGTGGAACCGCCTCCGGCCCCGCCTCCTGCGATTGTGAAGGGTGCTACAGTTAGGACGGCACCACCACCGGTCGCAACAAAAACACCTTTGGCAAGGTAACTTCCAGGTGTACTAATGCCAGGAGCGATATCCTGGTATGCTAGTCCCCCCGAGATGTGGATGGGGCCGTTAACATAATACTCTGTGCTACTGGAAGCATCCCAAATGCTGAGTGTCACATCGCCGTTATGTCCTACGTCAGTGTAGTATTCAATGTATATCGGTGAGCCGGCTGGGATTGGGGACCCTGGCGTGCAACCGGGGCAAGTAACGGAGACGTGAAGTGGCGCCGTTGCCTCCACCACCCGAACAGGGAGGAAGGCGAGAACGCACACGAGAAGGATTACAACCCAAGACTTTGGGCCCAAATTTTCATTCCAACCATTCGTGGTTGAGACCCAAGATATATCAGGTTTTGCGTTCCCAAAAAAAACTCCGTGTGTCTAGGAGAGTTCCAGACGTAGAAGGAAGCACAGTAGTCTTCTGTGTCGACGCCACAAATGTTGTGCTTGGCACATGAACTTGGCGCTATCAATGAGTGTTCGGGCTTGAGTGAGTAGGCGGTGAAGCTCTGGGGGACCCCCCCCTGGAGGGGGGGGTACATGATGGCTCAAAATTCTAACCAGCGTCCTTCGCAACGGTTTTCTTGACGTTCTTCGCGGTCTTCTCAAATTTCTTGGTTGCATCGCGGCGACGAATCGATCAGGAGGCGTAATCGATCTAATGCTTCCTGTTGCATGGGCGTTCCTGTGTGTTGATTGAGTTCTGAAATCAAATTGACCTAAGTTCTCCTGGGAAGATTCCGCGTCCGTTTCTCTCTTGGTTCATGCTAGACTTGAGCGTGGGTTTTGGGGATTAGGGTGTTTTCGGGTTTGTCGAACTCTCGGCCACAGCCTTCACAATAGTAGGTTAGGTTCCATCGGTCGCCTTCAGGTTGCCAAACCTGTTCATAACACTCCAACGCTAATCCACACCCACAGAACGGACAATGCAATTTCACTCACCCTTCTCGCCGTGGGCGAGGCAACCAGGATAATGCCAGACGTGGCCGCTAAGCCCTCAGTCAGTGGAGGCCAAAAGTAGTGGACGAATCAGCGGAGAGACAGTGAAAATGAAATTTCTTGACGGGTTAGTCACCTTGTCTGGTTACTAATCTGTACGGGTTATATAGAATCTTGAGTGTGTCTACGCCATGATGATTAAGAATGAATGAGCTCAATGAAATCGGCCTTGCCTATGTGGCTGGACTGTTTGACGGTGAGGGTTACATTCGCTTTTCATTCAAGCACCACTGGCACGGTAGAGCTATGAATACCGAGTTTTATCTTACCATAAGCAACACATACCGGCCAGTACTTGAGTTTCTCAAGGGCGCATTCGGCGGTTCAATTTACACAGATCGACGGCCACCAAAGAAAGGACACAAACGGGTTCATTTCTGGCGAATCGCTGGGCGAGGGGCATTCAAGGTTCTTGGTCAAATCGCTCCATATCTTAAGATTAAACGAGACCCGGCTAATCTTGTCTTGAAGAATCAAGCTTTGATATCGAAAAAAGGAAGACGAACGGCTACTGACAGAAAGGCGTTGATCGGCCTGACCGAGAAGATGAGCGCTTACATCAGGAGAGGAACTGCAATTGACCTACAACCTGTGAACCCCGACTAGATACACGTAAGTGTAGGCTATGCTAGCGCTTTCCCATTCCCATCTGAGGCAGGGATGAGCGTGTCAACGTCTCCGCATTCGAGATGGTTCGTTCCCGCTTTGCTTTTTGTAGTTGCCTTTGCGAGCATTGCAGGAACTTATACCATAACCACTGTTTACGACCTCCGTAACCGCGTCCTATCTACCGTAACTTACTCAACCACCAACCGAGTTAGCATAACACAACCAATGACTTCGAGTACGTACGCTCAAACTTCCTATACTATCACTAGCACAACCACATCTCAAGGCTACACCCTTCCCGTCGTTGGGACATTCGGCAATCCGCCAAACGGTCAGCCAATTGTTATCATCGGCACCCTCACAGAGACAGGTTGTGGAATCTACATGAACAGCGGGGGTTTGCCATACTCTCTGTCCAATCTCTCAGGCAGCAATTTCCCAGTTGACGTTCCTGTGCGTGTCGAAGGTATTCAGACATCACAGTATGAAGATACGTACCCCATGTGTCCGCCTGGATACCCCGTATTCGTAACATCGATTAGTCAAGCATAGTGCCTTACAGCGGTAAGCCGACTATACCTAGCACCCCTTACTTGGTAACTCGCCAATTCGCCATTTGCGAGTTATTTTGGGTGTTGGAATTTGGTGGGAATTTGGCATAATTTGATATAAGCATTGGTTGAGCGGGGACTCGTATTCAATGGGATGGGTGGGAATGAAAGGTTCGTTTAAGGAATTGAGGTTGAGGCGTTTTTTTGTTGGGGGATTGTTCGGCGGTGTTCTTGCTACGCTCATTTTGTATGTGGGTACGGAGCTTCTTGGCTTTCCTTTCCCACCCCTAGCCATTTTCCAGCTGCTGATCGCTCCGGTTCCAGGGTCAATTCAATCGTTTATGGTTGATACGTTTCGTGAGTACGCCAAGTATTCGGCTTTCGTTGCCTCCTCAGCCAGTTACGCTGGGATGTACGGGTTGATTGCTGTTGGTTTAGCGTTCGTGTTCAAAGGCGACTTGCGCGGGAAGACTGGGCAGGCGACGCTTGTCGGCGTCGGGGTGCCAACCGTGATTGCTCTCGGCCTCCAACTAGAATTAGCGAATGCGTTTCCAGCCATCTCATCCCTATACGGTTGGGTTCTAGCCGGGGTTCTCGCTCTGGCAGTGAACCTCATCTACGCTAAGACGCTCATCAACTACACCACAATTCCCCCAGTCACCGTAACGGCGAAGCAAACGCCCATGGCGACTGTCCCGTCCGTGCGGCGGGGGTTCTTGAAGAAAGCGATCATCGGGGCGGCTGTTTTGGTGTTCGCCGCGGTTGCAGCTAAGGTTGGGTTATCAATCCTCTCAAACCAGCCAGTGGTGACGAGCGGCACTTCTATCCCAATTAATCCCAGCGCCGGGCAAACAACAACCCAAGCAACAACCCAAACAATAACAACTACCACTGCCAGCAGTCTCCCTCCCATTTTCAGTGACCCAAGAATCAGCGATCTAGTAGCCTCAGAAGTCACAGACGACCGAGTCTTCTACCGGGTGGACATTAACCCGATTCCCCCACAACTGAACCTCGATTCATGGAGCCTGAAGCTTCATGGAATAGTGAACAACCCCCAAACCCTAGCCATGAACTCGTTGCTGCAACTGCCCCCAACCGATGAGTACGCTACGCTCGAGTGCATTAGTAACGCGATCTACCCGCCCGCCGGGCTCATCAGCAATGCCAAGTGGACCGGTGTGCCGCTCGCCACGCTACTAAAGCAAGCGGGGCTAAAACCTGACTCCAACTACGTTATTTTTCGGTGCGCGGATGGCTATACTGTGGGCATCCCAATCGCACGCGCATTAGAGCCCGGCGCCCTTCTCGCGTACAAAATGAATGACGTTACGCTTCCAACTGAGCATGGGTTCCCGTTGCGTGCGATTGTTCCAGGGATTTATGGGATGATGAATGCGAAGTGGATAACGGAAATCGAAGTCACAGACCAAGTGTACTTGGGGTTTTGGCAGGAGCGCGGGTGGTCTAATGATGCCCGAATCAAAACAACATCCATCATCTACTACCCCACAAGCAGCGTGCAATTGAACGGCTCCACGCCTATCGCAGGCGTCGCATTCGCCGGCGACCGCGGCATCGGCAAGGTTGAGGTCAGCGTTGATGGCGGGAACACGTGGAACGAAGCCACCCTAAAGCCCCCGCGCTCACCCTACTCCTGGGTCCTATGGGCCTACCCATGGACGCCGACAACCTCGGGCACCGCCAACATTATGGTAAGAGCAACCGACGCCAAAGGCCAACTACAAGACCCAACCGAAACACAACCCTTTCCCGACGGCGCCTCTGGATACTCCCGACTACAAGTCACGGTCGCTTAACTCTTCGACCACATGCACGTGCACCAGCACGTGCCTTAGCCACACTCATCTTTTGGCCCGGCCTGAAGAGATGGCTTCTATCAGTCGGGGGGGCAGGGTTTCACTTTCTGGTGAATTTGAGGGAGGCGGAGTTGATGCAGTAGCGGAGGCCAGTTGGGGCGGGACCGTCGTTGAAGACGTGGCCGAGGTGGGCTTCGCATTGACTGCATAGCACTTCGGTTCGCCTCATGAAGAAGCTTGTATCAGTCTCCGCCTTTACGTTGTTCTGGTCTATGGGGGTCCAGAAACTCGGCCACCCAGTTCGTGAATCAAACTTCGCTTCTGAGCTGAAGAGGGTGTTGCCGCAACAGACGCACTGGTAGACGCCGGGCTCGTGGTTGTCCCAGTACGCGCCCGAGTACGCTCTCTCAGTTCCCTTCTTCCGAGTAACATGAAACTGTTCCGGGGTTAACTGGCGCTTCCATTCCTCATCACTCTTAACGACCTTCTGCGCCATACTTACTCAACTCTACAAGTTATGTTAGCGGAGGCTCATCCAGAGGAGCACCGCTAACCCCGCAGTCTGCGCAACCGTAATCGCCATCACAAGCATCTCCACATCCGCCGCATAGTACATGAACATCGCAACGTACGAATAGAAAGCTAACAAGTTCTGCAGCAGGAAGACCCCAGCGAAAAAGAGCAACCCCGCAGTAAACGAGGCCTTAATTTTCCTGAACCCATTCGCGTACACAGCAATCAGGCCGATTAGAAGCAGAATGTTCGCGAAAGAAAACACGGCTGCGGCCTGCAGCATCATCTCCGTCATGTCCCACCATCCCCTTAATCCTAGGTTCAAAGCATTATCTACTTTGGCCCAATTTTCCCCCAAATCCAAGCCATATGCCGCAGCCAGGAAGGAGAGTTGATGGGACCTCGAGCGAACATGCGATAAGTATCCTTTGAAGTTCGCCTATTCTTCACTTATGGGTAGGACGAGGGGATGTTTGCTGATGGTCTGGTTAGTCCCTTTGTTCAGGATTTCAGCCATTCCTCTCGAAGCAATCCAAAATACAATTGGTCTTCAAAATGCTCGCGGAAGAAATGGCGCTGGCGCAAATTGCCTTCATACTTGAAGCCAAGCTTGAGTAAGAGACTCTTCGACGCAGTATTCCCACCCAAGGGGATTGCTTCAATCCGATGCAGTCCAAGCTCGGTAAACCCGTAGGTCAGGATAGTTGAGATCGCTTCTGTCATAATGCCCTGTCGCCAATAAGCACGATGGAGTTCATAACCAATTTCGGCACAATGGAAACCCGCAGCGAAATTCCAGAAAGTACATGAGCCGACGACCGTGCCTTCACCTTTGAGCGTGAGACACCAGAAGAGGTCTTCGCGCCGATCATAGAGAGCCTGGATTCGTTGAATCCACGCATGGGTGTCGTCGATCGACTGATGAGGCTCCTGCCCATAGCGCCTCGTCACCTCCAGGTCAGACTTGATCGCGAAGAACGCTCCTGCATCCGTTGGTTGAATTTGGCGTAGGTGCAATCGGTTGGTGATGAGGGAGGGGAAGTGGATAAAGGCTGCATCTAGGGTCATGGAGAACTTTCCTTTTTCCGGGAAAAGAAATCATTCCAAAAAGGCCTTGCGGAACCCCTCCTTGATAACTTATGAATGCATTCCGCAGCTTCACCCATTCGAGGGAATGTGCACCCTGAACCAGTACCTCTACAAAATCCAGCCCAACCGACTTGAAATGGTTACACGTGGTCCAAGAGACGAAGAGGCTTCAATTCTGTCGGAGCACTTTAGGTACCTCAAATCTCTGACAGATCAGGGAGTGGTGCTGGTTTTCGGCCGTACACAGAATAACGACCCCTCAACCTTCGGCATCGCGATCCTCCGCGCCGAATCTGAAGAGACCGCTCGCTCGATAATGAACAATGACCCAGCAGTTAAGCGGGGCGTAATGCGGGCTGAACTATTTCCATACAAGGTGGCCGGCCTGAATACCAGTGACTGGGCGCCCTGAACTAATCATGGAGCCTCGGGCGAGAATCGGGCAGTACCCTTCAAGCTTCTTATGGAACCATTGTGCTGGGAAGGGGAAGTTGGCCTTGACCACTCCCCTCGATGCAGGCGCCGCCTACCTGCGGTGTCCTAGCTGTGACACTGAATCTATGCTAGCGAGTCAGACGGAATATGAGGTGGAACATTTTGGTTCCGTCCTATTGAGCGTACTGACCTGCCAGAAATGCGGCTACAGGCATACGGACATAATCACTCTAAGAGAACGCGAACCCATCCACCTAACCGCCAAGATTAGTTCGGTTGAGGATTTGAAAATGCGGGTCATAAAATCTGGGACAGCTACTGTAAGCATACCGGAATTCAAGGCGACCATCACCCCCGGCCCCTATAGTGAAGGTTACATTTCAAACGTTGAAGGCATACTAGAGAGGATTGAGGACGCGTTAACCTTCATGCTGTCAACGGTGAAGGGAAAACGCCTCGCAAAAGGCGAGAGGATGCTCAAACAAATCCGCCTAGCTAGGGAATCTAAGCCCCGGTTCAGGCTTGTGATCAAGGACCCGCTCGGAAACAGCGCGATCGTTTCACCTACCCCCCGGAAGGTGAAGAAACGTAGGCTCACCAAACGGGAACTTCTAACCGTTAAGTACGGTCAGTTTGCATTAGCACAGGAAACAGGACAGCGTTGAGTTAAGAGCGAAGAGCGAACCGTTCCTTGCGGCAAGAAAGAATCGGATGGGCAAATGGAATAAGCTTTGACACCGGAACCTCCCGTTTGATTTTCGACCCCACCTCCGGCAGGCCGTTAAGCGAAGATTGGGATGCGTTCATAACCCACGCACACTCCGACCACACCTACGGCTTCACCACGCCCGCAAAGAAACACTCCACACCTGAAACGCTTCGAATCTACGAATCACTCCAAAAACGCCAAGTCAAAAACTGCCACACCCTGAAGGTTGGTGAGAGGATGTCGGTTGACGGTGCTGAGGTCAGGGTCCTCAATGCTGGCCACATGCTGGGCTCGTGCCAATTCGAAGTTCTAACGCCCGAATACACTGCGGTATACACGGGGGACATCAACTGCGTGGATACGTTGACCACGCAGGCGGCGCAGGTTGAACCATGCGACTATTTGATTGTTGAAGCAACATACGGCCACCCCTCCTACAACTTCCCCAAAAGAAACACGATCTACGCCGACATCATAAGGTGGACTACGACTGAACTAAAGGACGGAAAGATTCCCACCTTCCAAGTATACTCCTCAGGGAAACCCCAAGACCTAGTTCGCCTATTCAACGTGTACACGAACGTTCCCGTCGTCTGCAGCCCAGGCATAGCCCGCGCCAACAACGCCCACGACGAAAACGGCCTCCCACTCAATTACTTGGACTCATCTACCGCAGCCGGTAAAGACGCGTTGAAAGCGGGCGGCTGCATTTTCGTTACCACAGGCTCGGAGCGGACGCCCCGTAACGCCTCGCGTGCCGTGGCCACCGGTTGGGCGCTGCGAATGGCCTTCCGCCATTACGCCGCCTTCCCCCTAAGCAGCCACGCGGACTACGGGCAGTTGATGCAGTTCGTCAGCAGCGTCAACCCGAAGAAGGTTTACGTCTTCACCGGATACACCGACATACTACCAACCGTAATAGAACGAAAGTTGGGCATCAAAGCCAGCCCACTCCCAACCCTAGCCCAAACGAAATTGTTGGACTTCAAAGAAGCCGTTACTTGAAAGTCAGGTACATGAAGAGGCTTACCGCGACGAGGCCGATGGAGAACATTACAACAACCTCCGGCCGAACCTTAACTCCCGGGGTCTCCTCCTCAAAGAACCGGAGCAGGCCTGCGCTTGCCGCCGGCATCGGCGCCTCACGCTTACGCCTCTTCTCACGCGCACTAGACAAAGTACAAGCCTTCTAGATGCGACTGGACGCCGACGCAGACAATTAAACTTTCATTCCCAAGCTAACGCCCACACAAACCGATTGCACGGTTCAAATTCGGTTTCCCGCACCACTCACAGATACTAAAGAAATCATTGAGTCTGGATCCAATGATGCCGTACAATGACTTGATTGTGTTGACGATCTATTCGCCCCAGTTCATTAGAATGAGTTCTTTGATTTCGGAGAAGACTAGCGCCATAACCACGCCAGCCAGTATTGGGCCATACCAGAAGCGCCAGTAAAGGGCAATAAAGGTGAACGGCATGAGGCCCATCCCAAACACAAAGTGATGAATATGCGTGTTCGGGACATCCTTCTGTCCGCCGATCGCCTGGGAGGCCTTGCCCAACACGGACTTGGGCTGAGACTTCAACGGCCTTCCGACCTTGATCTTCCAGTCCTTGAAGTCTAAGTATAACCGGAGTTTGACGGAGTCGGCAAGACTGCGGACTAGTATGTAGGATACCCAACCTGACATAAGGAATAATTCGAGGTCGGTAAAGCTAGGCATATCCAAACCAGTTCACCGTTCAACATTTTGAGGTGGGTTTTTTCATGAGTCAAGTGGCGTATTAAGGCGTTTTTTGTGTGTGCGCACCAGCCTACCCTATCACCATTGATGCCTCTCACTCAAAGGTCCGAGGACCGACGGATGGGGCCGTTATATCCTACGGCACGGAATGTCAAAGTCGAGTGTTTTCATGAAAATCGGTTCCGTAGTCATCGATTGCCGTGACTTTCATAGGATGTCAACGTTCTGGCGGGAGGCGCTGCGCTACGTGCCAAGAGACCCTCCCGGGGAGGGCTGGGTAATTCTGCGGGATCCCGCCGGGCGGGGCCCGAACGTATCAGTAAACTTGGACCCCGAGAAACATCCCAGCCCCGGTCCCATCCACCTCGACCTCTACACGAACGATCGAGAGCACGAAGTGAAACGACTCCTAGCGCTGGGAGCGACCCGCCACCGGCCTCCCGAGCCAGACGAGGACTTCGAGGTACTCACGGATCCAGAAGGCAATCTCTTCTGTATCGTCTCGAAAGCCGAGGCTTAGTCGACGGTATCGAGGTGGGGCTTTGAAGGCCCGCACCATTGATACCCCCCAAAGAAAACAAACGAACAACCGTCTGTGAAGTATTGTTTGTTGTTAGTTGTGTTTGTGGGTCTGGTGGTGCGCACCCACACTAAGGTGCAGTGACCGCGGGAGAAATCTACATCATATCAAGCATTCGAGGGGTAACTACGGCGCCAATGAGCGCAGGTGAATCATTGTTTCAGGTTGTCGTGAAAGCTGCTATCAGTCGTCAACTTTGCATCTATGTGTCAGCTGATTTTCGATTTGATGTCTTGCGTCTGATTACTCCGTATGCGACTGTTCCATCCTGCACCAGTAGTCGTCTGTGGTCTTCGTGTACCTTCCATTCTGCGCGAAAAGGAGCGCCAGAGCAGATACGCCAGAGCAATAACCACGATGATTATGAGAACGGCAACCCACTCGTAACTGGCTAGAACCATAATCATTGCGTCAGCGTGTTGCGCTTTAAGCACGCGGTCTAATTTCCGAAAGGAGAAGAACCTTTGAAATGAGGAATGGGAGGCGTCGTTGACTAGTGTAGTTACGGCTACTACCGAGAGTTAGCTTACGATCCCCACCTGTTAGTGGAAGTATCCTCTACAAGTGTAGAGCTGAAGGTTTACAGGCGATAGTTATCAGCGAGAAACGCTGCACTATGCTTCTATGTCCAAACGCAGAGAACCACGTTGGCTTGATTATTACAAAGCGACTTCAAAGCGTCCTCCTTACGAAACTCTGCAAAAAGCACTTTCTTCGTTTGACGCTGAGCCGTCGCGAAAGAAGGTGCGTTTTGCGATTGATTTG
>Ga0187870_1003369_pt1 | contig 12363 bp, 10 predicted proteins | sample June2016WEW_13_1_3_FD_132974 | JGI IMG/M metagenome (GOLD analysis project Ga0187870, IMG submission 132974) | Peatland microbial communities from SPRUCE experiment site at the Marcell Experimental Forest, Minnesota, USA - June2016WEW_13_150 | ecosystem: Environmental > Terrestrial > Soil >... | reverse complement strand
TGAGGACGGAGTCATCGTTCTCGGGCATCCGCATCCATCCTGGCTGGGGTACCAGATCAATCCGACAAATATTTTCTATCAGTGGAATGACTGGCAGGATCTTTACATTCGGAGCATGGATGCGCTGTATGAAGCATCGCTGTTTGTTATGTCCGTCGCCATCGAAGAAGGCGTTGATTTTATGAGTGATTCCAGCTATGGGCTGGAAATGACGTCACCTGAACTGTTTGCAGCGATGGACCTGCCATACATCCGAAAATTCGCAGAATGGACGCACCACCACGATGGCCTCTTCTGGTATCACAACTGCGGGTTCACAAGCCAATTCATCAGGGAAGGGGTGTTCAATACACTCGGCGCCGATGTGATCGAGACCATCGCGCCTCCGCCCGAGGGGGATAATGACCTTGGCGAATCGAGGCGACACATCGATCGAAGGATTTGTACAAAGGGGAATCTCAATCTCCGGCTGTTGCGGGACGGATCCCCCGCAGAAATTGAGAAACAAGTCAGGAAGATTGTCTGGGATGTCAGCGGCTATGCGCATATTTTTTCGACTGCTGATGGAGTTTTGCAAGGAACCAGACCGGAAAACTTTATCACCTTTGTAAGGGCAATGAGAGAGACACTGGATTTATAGTCGCATCCTGAACAGGAGCCATCAAGAGCCGTTCTTCCACCAAAGGCTGATCATGAAACAAACCACGTTTATTGCTTTCCTCCTTTCCATCTCCCTCATCTCCTGCGGCAAAAAAAGTGATGTCGTTGAGCTTCAGGATTGGAATTTCGGCGGCAGGCCGAGGCTGATCGAATTCCTCAGAGAGAGAGTGTACTCCTTTGAGAAATCGCATCCGGGTATCAAAGTCGTTCAAAGCGACAAGAGCTGGAACATGATTCGCGAAATCCTGTACGCCGATTTCAGCGCGGGGGCAGGACCGGATGTGATGAATACGCACTCGAATTTCGCGGCCGAGTTCGGTGAATCCGGTTTCTATTATCCGATAAACAAATTCCCCGATTTCGAACAGGTCAAGCAGTGGTACGTCCCGCAACTTCTTGAATCGACGCGATACAAAGACAACTACTATGGTCTCCCCTCGAGCGCGATCGCCTTCGTCCTTTGCTGCAACAAGGAGCTGTTTGATAAAGAGGGAATTGCGCCGCCAAAAACGTGGTCACAGTTCAGAGAGGCAGCAAAACGTCTCACGAAAGACACCGACGGGGATGGAGTGACCGATCAGTTCGGACTTGTTCTTATGGGCGGAGACAAAGGTGGATTTGCCTATCGCATGATTCCGCTCTTCTTCAAGGCCGGGGTCAACGTGATGTCGGAGGATCTCAAGAAGATCGAATTTAATTCCCCGATGGGTGTCGCGGCGTTGAAATTGATTGTCGATATGTACCAAGTGGATCATTCCATCACTCCCGGATTTCTTGCTTATACCCATTCCGAGGTCAATGATTTGTTCTGCAGCAACAAAGCGGCTATGAGCATCGAAGGGCCATGGTTCCGCGGGATGGTCGGTGATAAGAGTCCGGGCAAGGATATGTACGTCGTTCCCGTTCCGGTCCCCGACGACATGATCGACAAGTACGACACCGCTCCGACATTGCAGGATATGGTGATGTATTCCATCAATGCGCATTCAAAACATCCGAATGAAGCATGGGAGCTCCTGAAACATCTGAGGAATGAAGAAGCAGACATGTTTTGGATAACACAAGACCTTGGGGCTACAGCAACGACAAAGCACGCGTTGAGCAGCGGCGAGGCTCAGAGTGTGAAAGACATCCAATTGTACATCAACGAACTGAACCACGCCCGCCCGTGGCCGCCACACCCGAGTATGATTGCGATCGCGAGCAATATCTTCACGCCGTACTGTCAAAAGGCTATCGTGGGAGAATTGTCACCGAAAGCGGCGCTCGATCAAGCCGCAAAGGAAGCACAGGAACTCATCGACCCGAAGAAATGAAAAAGGCCACTCCATACCTCCTGTTGGTACCGGCGCTGCTGTTCACAGTGTTTATACTTCTTTATCCGCTCGTCCAGAACCTGATCAACAGCTTCAGCGACGTCAGCATGATCACGGGCAGAAGCGGGTGGGCAGGCTTGCGCAACTACGGTCATATTTTTGAAGACTCACTCTTCTGGAGTTCCTTCAGGAATACGTCGGTGTATGCAGTCGTTGGAACGGTTTTGGCGCTTGTCATTGGTCTCGGGTTCGCACTCTTGCTGAACCTCAAGCTGGGAAAAATCAATACGATCATGGGCTGTCTCTACACGATCCCATGGGTTATCTCCCCGGTTGTGGCCGGATTCGCCTGGAAATGGCTCCTGAACGACAACTTTGGGGTGGTGAACTACTGGCTTGCATATCTCGGCGTGGCCAAAGTCGGAACCACCTGGCTCGGCAATCCCGGCACCGCGCTCTTCTGTGTCATGCTGGCCCGGATCTGGCAGTTTTATCCGTTCGCGATGGTGATGTTCCTTGCAGGATTGCAGTCGATTCCGCAGGAACAATATGAAGCGGCGGCTGTCGACGGTGCGACAATGATCAGAAGGTTTTTCTACATCACTCTGCCGAACCTCAAGACTGTGTCTTCTGTTCTCCTCGTCCTGGGAGTCATCTGGAGCTTCAACGACTTCAATATGGTGTTCGTGATGACGCGAGGAGGTCCGATGAATTCATCCATGGTCCTTCCTGTCCTTGTCAGAGAGTTTTCCTTTGTGCATTTCGACCTTGGAAAAGGTTCGGCTCTTTCCATCGTGATCTTCGCTCTCCTGACCACCCTCTCCTTCTTGTACTTGAAAACGGTTTCGCGAGAAGAGACATTATGAAGAAAGTGCTCATCTCAACCCTGATGATCGTGCTGGCGCTGCTCGTCCTGCTCCCGGTTCTTTGGACAGTATCCACTTCGTTGAAGCCTCTATCCGAAGTGAACAGGTGTCCTCCTCAGTGGGTCAGCCCGACGATGAGCCTGAAGCCCTACAGCGACATGTTCTTCTATCTCCCGTTTTCAACGTACACGTTGAACAGCCTCATCGTCGCTTCTTCTTCAACGATCTTGACTCTTTTGTTTGGGAGCCTGGCAGCTTTTTCGTTTTCTCGATTCACGTTTGCGGGAAAGCGGATATTTCTTTTGATCTTTCTTCTTTCGCAGATGCTTCCCGGCGCATCCGTTATTATCCCGCTATTCCAGTTGCTGCAAAAAGTCGGTCTGTATGACACCTATTGCGGATTGATCCTGGTCCATACGGCGGTGCTTCTCCCCTTTGTTATCTGGCTGCTCTACGGATTCTTCCAGACAATCCCGCGTGAAATTGAAGACGCGGCACTGATCGACGGCTGTTCGAGGATGACGGCACTACGCAAGGTGATTCTTCCGCTTGCTCTCCCGGGAATCGGAGCGACCGCGTTGTTTTCGTTCCTCGGTTCCTGGAACGAATTCTTTTTTGCGTTGATCCTCACGTCTTCGGATTCAACAAGGACGATCCCGGTTGGAATCGGTCTTTTTGTGGGTGAGTACCTCGATGTATGGAATCAGATGGCAGCAGCTGCGATTCTCTTCAGCATTCCGCCGCTGATTCTTTTTACGCTCACGCGCAAGACGTTCATCAAGGGTCTGGTAGCGGGGGCATCGAAGTAGCGACGGACAATTGAAGAACCTTAGCGTTGTTCAATTTGGAAGTACATAATGGAACAAGCTGAATTGAAAAACCTTCTTAACAAGATTCACAGCAGCCGGATCGGCATCGTTGGTGATTTTTGTCTCGATGTCTATCTCCTGCTCGAACCGGCCGCTTCGGAATCTTCGCTCGAGACAGGGCTCTCGACGCGACCCGTTCGCACGCAGCGATATTCGCTCGGAGCTGCCGGGAACGTCGCCAGCAACCTGCAGGCAATGGGAACCGGAACGCTGCGCGCATTCGGCGTCATTGGTGAGGACCCATTCGGAAGAGAAATGAGTCAGCTCCTCATCGCCAAAGGCGTCGATATCACGGGCCTTTTGGTTCAGCGGGAGCAATGGGACACGCACGTCTACATGAAGCCATATGAGCGTGAGCAGGAGCAACACCGCTTTGACTTCGGTGATTTCAACGACCTACACGCATCAACGTCGGCGTTGCTGCTTGAAGCCATCACAGCCGCGCTCCCTTCTCTGGACCTCGTCATTGTCAACCAGCAAGTGCGGCACGGGATTCACACCAAGGAATTCAGAGACGCCCTGCGAGCTCTCGTGCTCAGCCAACCTGGGAAGCTTTTCATCGCCGATTCGAGGCACTTCGCCGATGATTATGCCGGATGCGTGAGAAAAATCAACACGCTGGAGGCTTCCAGGCTCGTCGGTAGGGACCCGACAGCGACGGATGCTGCAGAGATCGAAGATCTTGCGCAATCCCTCTTCCGTCGGTGGGCGAAGCCGGTATTCCTCACTCGAGGTGAAAACGGATGCACCGTGTGCGACGCGACAGGGTGCACAGAGGTGCCCGGCTTGCTGATTCTCTCGCCGGTAGATCCGGTTGGAGCCGGAGACAGCATGCTTGCGGGGATCGCCGCCGCGCTGGCAGCCGGAGCAGAGCCGCTCCAGGCAGCAGAGCTGGGAAGTCTTGTTGCCGGCGTGACCGTTCAGAAGCTGATGCAGACGGGGACCGCGACCGCGGAGGAAATCCTGAAGATCGGAGCCGACCCCGATCGCCGCTACAGACCCGACCTGGCTCACCAATTCCGAAAAGCCGTCTATCATCCAAAGACCGAAATCGAGATCGTCAGTTCTCTTCCCCAACGTCGCTCGTTCACCCACGTGATTTTTGATCACGACGGTACGATTTCCACGCTCCGCCAGGGATGGGAGTTGATTATGGAGCCGATGATGGTGCACGCCATCCTCGGCGCAAGCGAACGGGAAGCAGATGAAGCGCTCCATGCTCACGTCGTTGCTTCAGTGCGGGACTATATCGACAAGACAACAGGGATGCAGACGCTCGCTCAGATGAAGGGGCTCGTAAATCTCGTCAGACGCTTCAGGTGCGTGCCCGAATCCGAGGTGCTCGATGAATTCGGATATAAGAAGATGTATAACGGGGAATTGTCTGCACTGGTGAACCGCCGGATTCAGAAGCTTGAACGAGGTGAATTGAGTGTGAGTGATTGTACGATCAAGAATGCTGTCGAGTTCTTGAATCATCTTCATCACGAGGGGGCTGTCTTGTACCTGGCGAGTGGAACTGACCGTGAGGATCTCGAGCTCGAAGCGGATATTCTGGGATATCGATCTCTCTTCGGCGACAGAATCTATGGAGCGGTTGGAGATGTCTCGTTCGAGGCAAAGCGCATCGTTCTCGAGAAAATTCTGGCCGACATTGGAAACAAGATACAGGAAAAGGTTCTGACATTCGGCGACGGTCCTGTGGAGATTCGGGAAACGCATAAGAAGGGGGGATATACAATCGGCGTCGCCAGTGACGAGGTTCGCCGATACGGCCTGAATATCGCGAAGCGAACGCGGCTGATCGAAGCGGGAGCCGACCTGATTGTGCCGGACTATTCTCAGATGAATCAACTGCTGGAGATTTTGTTCGGGTGAGAGTCGCATCCTCGCAGCCAACAGCTTTTGGCTGTTAGCAATTAGCTATTAGTTTGTTAACGCATGACGCCAGAATGAATTCGGGGGCTGTGCCACACCTCGTCTTCCGTCTACCGTTTTTCGTCTCACCCTTCACCTCTTCCCTTTCTATCCCTTTCTCCCTATATTCACGGACGTTTCTCGAACGCACTTGCTTCGAATTGCTCCGACCCGGGATCACCTGAGAGCTGGGAGGATTTTCTGAGATGCATCGGCTCGTTTTTACAGCAGTGATAGCGGTACTGAGTTTCTCATCCGTATGCGGTCAGACCCAGCGGAACGAGAAGGACTCTGTAGATTCCACCGCTACAAGAATTTTTCCGCTCCCCATATTCTTTTACACGCCGGAGACCGGTGTAGCCGGCGGAGCGGCAGCGTTGTTGATTTATCGGGATCTCGGAATCCCGCGCGCATCAAGCATCACAGGGGACGTCATCTACACAGAGAAGAAACAAATTATCGTGGAACTGAGCGGAGATCAGTATTTCAGCCGTGGACGATACCGCCTGCTCTCCGACGTCCTCTACCAGAAATATCCGAACAAGTTCTTCGGCATAGGAAACTCGACGACGTCAGTCCACGAAGAAGATTTTACGCCGAAGACATTTGTGCTCAAGGCAACATTCTACGCGAATATGGTTTCTCAGTTTAATGTCGGTCCTATCATTCGGTACGAATCGACCACTATGAGCGAGGTCGATCCTGCCAAACTCATCGCTACCGGCACGATCACCGGCAGCAGTGGCGGTGTCTCGTCGGGCCTTGGATTCGTCGCAAACTGGGATTCCCGCGACAACACCTTCGCCGCATATTCTGGCAGTTTTTACCAGATGACCGCTCTTTTCTATCAAAAGACCTTCGGAAGCGACTATGTCTATTCAGATGTGCAGCTTGACCTCCGCAAATTTTTCGAGGTGTGTCCGGGTCATGTCGTCGCACTGCAGGCAGGCGGGGAATTTATGGGGGGAGAGGTTCCGTTCCAGAATCTGACTCGTTTCGGCGGACAAAACCTGATGCGCGGCTACTTCGATGGACGCTACAGAGACAAACAGGGTGTCACAGTTCAGGCTGAGTACCGACTTCCCGTCTGGTGGAGATTTGGTCTCGTTGGATTCGCGGGCGTTGCCCAAGTGGCCGACCGGATCAGCCATCTTGGTTTGGGAAGATTCTGGTTCGCTGGGGGCGCCGGAGTCCGGTTCGCGTGGAATCCCGAGGAACGTGTCAATATCAGGCTGGATTACGGAATCGGCAATAATTCTGATGGGATATATATTACGGTGACGGAAGCGTTTTAGACGTTCCTGTTCGCTCCCCCCTCATCTGCATTCCTCAATCCGTCATCACCATTCGTGACGATACAGATTCTTGAGAGAAGCTTCTCATTGAACCAGCTGCCACGCTGGCAACACCCCATGTGCAGGCCGGTCACTCTTTGTTACGCTTCGGCCCCCTTCAGAACGGACATGGCACCATCGAGGTCCCGGACATCGAGCATGACAGTCGCTGATTTCTGTCCCTGGCCGACCGTCCCGTAGCAATAATCGATGTTGATCCCTGCAGCTCCGAGCCGCGACACGACGAACGCAAAGGATCCCGGTTTATTGTCGAGATTGATGCGAATGACCTCCCGCCGTTCAACCTGATAGTTCCCGCGGAGCAGGGCCTTCATCCCGCGATCGACATCTGAAACTGAGATCTTGGCAATATCCTGAAACAGCCCAATCGCTTCGATATTGATCTTCTCCTTGTTCAGATGACCGAGTAAATCACCTAACGCACCAGGTCTATTCTCGACAACCACGAACAATTCTGTCACCTTCTCCATGAAGCCCTCCTTTCGGTTTGACTCACAAGATCCGTCGACGGTTTCCGGCTCATAACAACCGATCGCTAGACCTTTACTTCTGAATTGAAAATCACGTTCTTGCGCCGTTGGCAAGCGTATGAAACGACAAACAACGTCACAGCTATGTGAACCTCCCGGGCGAACAGGAGCCGCCTCTTACTTACTGATTGTCCAGCGAATGCACTGCTGCACAAACTGCAGCGACGACGTTGGCGAGAAAGATGTAATTCAGAGTCTCCGGTGTATCACTTTCTTTGTGATAATGGGGATTGCGCAGAAAGGCGGTGTCGGTGACCATCAAAGCCGGAAATCCTGCCTTCCAAAACGAGGAGTGATCGGAAAGAAACAGCGGCGGGATAAATCCGGGTGCGCTGAGGCTCTCCACACCGATTGTGTGCTGATCACGCATCGTCTTCCGCACGATTGACATCATAGCGAGGCTTCTCAGATTTCCGACAAGGGCAATGTAGTTGCCGTGCTTTGGATACCGACCGAGCAAACGCATGAAGGGGATCGGATAGAGCTGCCGAGAGCGTTCATCCGCATAGCCGAGCATCTCCAGCGAGAGCATCACGAGTACGTTCTCCCCTTGTTGCTTCAGCGCTTTTGCATACTGTCGACTCCCCATCAAATGTGTGTAGAAGTATGGCAGTTCTTCGTGGGGGAACGCAACAAATCTGATTGTCCGGCGCGTTGTCTGATTCTTCAGGAGGCGGGCGAGTTCGAGGAGTCCGGCCATTCCGGATGCGTTGTCGTCCGCACCGGGCGTATCTATAACCGTGTCGTAGTGTGCACCAACCACAATGCTCGAGAGCTCCGGCCTGCTCCCTTTCTTCTCGACTACCAGGTTACGAACCGTTGTCCCTTCGCTCACATAAGGGCGTGATTCCACGGCGTAGCCGAGATCCTGGAACTCCTGCTCAATGAAATCACCGGCGGCATTAAGAACAGAGGGAAAGTGCCCGTGTCGTGACGGGAAGTTGATGGCAAGAACTTCGACGATCCTGTGGGCTCGTGAGGCAATGGTGGACAGTTCGGTTTCATTCATTTGCCATGAATGTAAGGCGCAATTCTCCGAATGTCCAATTCGTCGAAAGGTCCGGTTCGTCTGGAAGCTCATAACGTCGGGATGTTCAATTGAACATCCCGACAACTTAGCCGGTCAGGCAGGAACCTTTGCCCGACTGAACACCAGGAATCTCCAGAAAACCAGTCCAAAGATCACGTCGAGCACGATGCCCGGAGCGAGGAACCCAACCAGCGCCTTTGCCGGCGCGTCCACAAGAATTGAATACAGTAGAACGAACCCCATCGCAAGCTTCGCCCACATGAGCATTTTGACGAAGCTTCGATGACCGTGCAGATCACGCGCAATAATCAATTGCATGATCCCGAAGAAGAAAATCGACGTCAGATTAAACTGAATGAAGATCGGGTAACGCGGGGGCTCGATGCCGATGATCGAGGGGAGAGAGCCTGTGAGAACAAAGAGAGCAGCGGCAATGAGAAAATTCCATCCTGCCCCGACGTAAAACAGAGCTTTGTAGAGTTTGTCTGTTTCCATAAGTCCTCAATGTTATAGAGTAAATGGCCGCGAGTGGATGAATCAAGTTTTGGGTTTTGCGTTGTGAGTTTTGAGTTTCATGTTCGAAGTTCCAAGTTGGCGAGGGTTCACTGTTCACCAACTGTGCATATTACAGACTATTCGCCGACCGCTGCCCCACTTCTCCGAGGGTCACTGCAACCGATCAGTGTGTTCGTCCGGGCATCATACATGATCGATTGCACCGCTCCGAAATATGCCCGGAACGCTTCGGAGCGTTTCACCTGATGGCCGAGCGATTCAAGCTGCACAAGACTCTTTTCCGGAAATCGGTTTTCGATCTCCAAGTCACCTTGTGAAAAAATACTGAACATACGAGGCGCATAGACCGCCTCACGGAGCGGCATGTTGAAATCCAGAAGATTGACAATCACCTGGGCAATCGTGGAAAGGATGAGGTCACCCCCTGGCGTCCCGACCGTATAGACAGGTCGACCATCGTTCAGAATGATTGTCGGCACCAGGCTGGTCACAACTCGTTTGTGCGGTTGCAGACTGTTCGGATGTGTCGGATCGATATTGAAATTCTGCATCTCGTTGTTCAGAATGAAGCCGCCCCCTTCGACGGTCTGCCCCGTTCCAAAAAGACTGCTGAGCGTAATGGTCAGCGAAACAGTGTTGCCTTCGATATCCATCACACACAATTGCGTTGTGTTCTTGTCAAGTATCCGTCCAGCTTCAGTCTGTTGCGGGTTGCGCGAATGAGCCAGGTCAATCTGAAGAAAACGCTGGAACGCGTACGCATCCGACGTAATGGTCCCGACCGGGATTGTGCTGAACTCCGGATCGCCGTTGTGCGTCGCTTCATCTTTGTACATCAACTTGGACATTTCCGCGAACAGGTGGAGATTGTAATCATTATTCTTCCGGCACTCCTGGAGATCAAAATGCTTGAGGATGTTCAATGCCTCAAGCAGGAACATACCGCCGCAAGGCGGGGGTGTTGTCACTATGGTGTACCCCCGGTATTCTCCAACCAACGGCTCACGGAGAATCGCTTTGTACGCGACGAGATCCGCCTTCGAGATGAATCCTCCCCTCTTCTTTGCATCCCTGACAAGAAGATCGGCGATACTCCCTTTGTAGAACGCATCCACTCCGCCCAACTGGATCGCCTGGAGCGATTTACCATAGTCTGCGTTTTTCAGGAGTGTACCGGCCTTTGGAACCTGACCGTTTGCATAGTAAACCGATTTCGTATACGGATCTTTTTCGAGAATCTTGCGATACGACTCCAGGTTCAGTGCCAGGGTACTGTCGACTTCAAATCCTTTCAGAGCGTAATCGACGGCCGGTTGAAGTACTGTCTTCCGATCAAGCTTGCCAAATTTTTCCCGCGCGAGCTCGAGTCCCGCGACGGCACCTGGAACTGAGGCTCCTTTTGCTGAGCGCGCCCACTCGGATTTCTTTTCGAGATCAAGCGTACGGTATGAAGCCCCCTGCGGAGAGATGCCTTTGAAGTCCACAATCACGGACTTCTTTTCCCTGGCGTTGTAGATGAGCATCATTCCCTCGCCTCCGATGCCGGATGCATGGGGCTCGACTACACCAAGTGCATAAGCAACTGCGACCGCGACATCGACAACATTACCCCCCTTGTTGTACACTTCGAGTCCGGCTTTCGCCGCAAGCGGGTGAGCCGAGATCATGATCTTGGCACCGCTGGCGACTTTCGCATACTGCGCGGTCGAGGGAAGAATGAACAGAAAGACAACAAGGACGAGATATTTGATCCGGACAAGGGTATTCATTGTTTTATCCTTGAGGATTGCTCAGACTACGGTTTTATGGAATCGTTCCGCACCTTTCCCCGCGCAAGCGAGGCAAAAATCCCGATGAGACACAGTGCCGAAAAAACGCTAAATGCGAGCTGTGTGCTCTGAAGGAATTTCGGATAGTACTCGGGAGTGATTTGGGTCTTCCCCATCGTCACAGCAAAAATCAACATCACGATCCCCATGCTGAGCATCTGACCTGTCAATCGCATTGTACCAAGAGTGGCCGACGCGACACCGTAGAGCCGTTTTTCAACAGAGCTCATGACAGCATTGGTGTTCGGCGAAGAGAACAGTGCAAAACCGAACCCGAGAAGAAGAAGGTATATCGTTATCAGAATGATGGAGGTTTCCGACCCGACGAATGCAAAGAGAGCCAATCCAACGCAGATGATTCCCATGCCGATCGAGGCAACGACACGGGGCTCGATGGTGTCGGAAAGGCGTCCGGCAAACGGAGAGAACAGGGCCATCATCACTGGCTGAGCGACGAGGATTGCTCCCGCGACGAATGGATCGAGCCCTTTGATGTATTGAAGATAAAGACTCATCAGAAACGTGAGGGCATATGTTGCGCTGTAGTTGATGAATGCAGCAGCATTGGAATAAGCAAACACAACATTGCGGGCGAACAGAGTGACATCGAGCAGGGGTTTTGAGGACTTGCGTTCCCAGGCGACGAAAGCCGTAAGCCCTGCCAGCCCCGCAATCAGCGTCCACGCTCCCAGTGTTCCCGGAAGCTTCGAGAATCCAATCATCAACATGGTGAGCGACACGATGTAGAGCAGCGAACCCGGGATGTCGAATTTTTCTCCGCGGGCCTCAGCCCATTCAGTTTTCAGACGCCAGAGAGTCAGGACGAGGATACAGAGCCCTATGAATGCGGTGAGATGGAACAGGCTTCTCCATCCGAAATGCTGTGTAAGAAAACCACCGATGAAGGGGCCGAGTGAGAGTCCGAAGTACGTTGCGGCCACGTTGATCCCGAGCACTCTCCCGCGCTCGGCAAGCGGATACGCTGAGGTGAGCATCGCCACACCGGTTCCGAAGATCATCGCTGCCCCGAGCCCCTGGAATGAGCGAGAAATGATCAGGATTGTTCCTGATGGTGCAATGCCGCTCGTGAACGAAAAAACGGTGAACGTGGCGATGCCGTAAATGAAAATTCTGCGCCGGCCGTAGATATCGGCCAGTCGTCCAAACGGTACAAGGAAGGTTGCAGCCGCGAGGACTGCCGATGTTGCAATCCAACTCAGGGATAGCGCGTCCATCGAGAATTCACGTCCGATGGAAGGGAGTGCGATAGTGACGGAGGACGCCATCAGGGGAGTCAGGAACGCAGCAGCGGTGGATGCCGCGAGTGCAGCCCTTTTATCGTCCATTGTCGTCATTGTGAGGGAATCGATCCTTGCAGTCGAAACGTGAGGGTGCAGCGCAAGCACTAAGGCGAGTGCCATCGGAATCCGCGGATCCTTACCACCCGGTCAGCACTTCTTCAAAGCAGAGCAAGC
>Ga0187870_1003365_pt1 | contig 12372 bp, 10 predicted proteins | sample June2016WEW_13_1_3_FD_132974 | JGI IMG/M metagenome (GOLD analysis project Ga0187870, IMG submission 132974) | Peatland microbial communities from SPRUCE experiment site at the Marcell Experimental Forest, Minnesota, USA - June2016WEW_13_150 | ecosystem: Environmental > Terrestrial > Soil >... | reverse complement strand
TTCGGTTGCCTCTCTAAGCTCAACAAGTGCTGTCACAAAAATGTAATAGTCCTTCCGGGTTCCGGAGCCGCACAACTGTTCTTGTAGGTCGCACAGGTTCAAATTTCCAACAGGGAGAGTTGAACCAAAGCAGTGGAGCTTTCGGTTTGGAGCCGAATACTCGTCAATCCGCAACGTGACAATGAGGCTGACAGGCCGCTTCCTGAGCAGTCACTCGAAAGCTTGCATGGCTTCGACAGAACTATTGCGCACTCCAAGTGCTGCTGTTGAGATTTCCCAGATCGGGAGTTCGGGCCCATCGCCGTGAGTTCACTTCCAAGAAAGGCTCACTAGGATCCGAAGAGCAAGCGTTCGAGTATGGGACCGAGAGCCAAGGCTGGAAGGTAGCTAAGAGCCACCATTGCTATCAAGCAGGCCGTGAGCAGGACCCCAAAGAGAAAGGAATGGGTCGGAAGGGTTCCGGACGAAGAAGGGGTATTTCTCTGTCGAGCAAAACAAGCTGCGAATGCCAACGCAGGAATTGCCAACGCAAACCTGCCGACCATCATGGCTAGTGCAGTGGTCAGATTGTAAAAAGGAGTGTTGGCACTCAGACCGGCAAAGCTCTGGCCATTGTTGGCGAAGCAGGAAGAATAGGCAAAGAGAATCTCGGTAAAACCATGCGAACCGGTGTTTGTGGTCAGCCCGGAGAGCCCGGCCCTGGTGCTCACGGCGATGGCAGTAAGTGGCAGAACGAACAACGGCGCGGCCAGAGCAAACAGCATGATCATTTTATTTTCGGCGGGCCCTATCTTTTTTCCCAGGTATTCTGGCGTACGCCCAACCATGAGCCCCGCCAGAAATACAGCGATCGCGGCGGTCATCACCATGCTGTAGAGCCCTGTCCCCAGACCTCCGAAGACCAGTTCTCCCAGCAACATATTGACTAGCAAAACCATGCCACCGAGCGACGTGTAGCTGTCATGCGCGGAATTGGTTGATCCAGTAGCTGTATTGGATGTGACGACGGCTGTAAGCGTGGAGCCGGCAATACCGAAGCGCACTTCCTTTCCTTCCATGTTTCCACCTGAGTGGAGAGGGCCACTTCGGAAATTCACTCCCGCGAGACGGGGATTTCCCTTCTGCTCAAAGTGATCGGCGAAAATCAATCCACAAGAGAAGAGAAAAACCATCACGCAATAGAAAAGCCACCCCTGCCGAGGCTGCCCAACCATCCTGCCGAAGGTGTTCGTCAATGCCGCAGGCAGGAGCACGATTGCCAACATTTCGATAAGGTTTGTAAGCGGCGTGGGGTTCTCATACGGATGGGCGCCATTCGCGTTGAAGAAGCCGCCTCCATTTGTGCCAAGATTCTTGATGATCTCTAATGCGGCCACAGGACCCTGGGGTATGACTTGGCGGGCACCCTCGACGGTCGAGGTGATCGCATAGTGGTGGAAGTTCATCGGAACGCCCTGCCAGACGAGCAGCAAAGCGCCTAGCAATGCTCCCGGCAAGAGGATCCAGAGCAGGGCACGTGTCAGGTCAACCCAAAAGTTGCCAAGTGTGCCGGAGAGTTGTCTGGCCAGTCCGCGGATAAAGGCAACACCCACCGCTAACCCCGCCGCGCCTGCGAGGAAGTTTTGTGCGCAGAGTCCGACCATCTGGCTGAAGTAACTCATGGTGTTCTCGCCAGCGTAGGCCTGCCAAGTAGTGGTCGTCGAGAAGCTGATAGCGGTGTTCAGAGCTAGATCTGGGGATAACGGCGTCGTGCGGTACTGGGGGAAAAACCAAGGAAGAAACTGCTGCATTCTGAGGATGCCGTACAGAAGGAGGGTGCCGACAAGGCCAAAGAGCACGAAACACGTAGCGTACTCCTTGCTGGTCATCTCCGCATCAGAATTAACCGCAGCAACGCGATAGATAAACCGCTCAGCAGGAAGACATAATCGATCGAGTGCGGTCTGTTTCCTGGAAAAGACGCGCTCCATGTACCTGCCCAACGGCTTCATGAGAGCCGTCACAATTGCCAGGAACAGCAGGTACTGAGTAGCGCTGAAAAGATCCACCGGCCCCACTCAAGAGCGAATCGAACCAAACATCGTTATCTGTTTGGCGACAATCTCGATCCAGCTCTTACGTTGCTTCTTCATTGAAATTGTTCATTAAACTGGAGTCCGCAGGAAGCCAGTGAAATTGTACTCCTCTTGGGGCAACTCTCTTCCATCCCTCCCAACTTTAGCTATCTCAGGTGTGTTGTGAACTTGTTCCCACATGCCAATGTGATTTGTGGTCCAAGAGAGGCCTTCTGTGAGCGACAAGAACAGGCCGGGGAGATTGCTTTTTGAGGGCATTCTTGTGTGCGGCTAATTGGCGAGCAAGAGCGTTGCGCTTATCGCCGTAGGTCCACTGAAAGAGGGCGTAAATCATGAAGTCAAGTCCGAGGACGCAAAGCGCCAGAAACACGGTAAGGGTCATCGTCTCCTCCCCCAGGACTGCTCAAGTCCTGCGTCACATTGGTAAAGAATCGGCGGCAGGGCACTTAAAAGTCCTGAGGGGTTCATCAGGGATTTGTTAGGGCACAATTCATGGAGAAGCAACAAAACCGCGCCTGTGGTAAACCGTGTGTGTAGCGCTCCTGCTCCTGTAACCAAATGGATGTAGCGTGTGTTGGGGGAATTCCTTGGGAAGAGGCAGTAGCTCGCCGGCGTCTCTGGACCGGGTGGCCCAATCGACAATGGCCTGATACTGCGAGGATTCAGTAATTTGTCGTAACCACTGTGTCCCGCTTTACCACCAGACCTACCTTGCCAATGGAGGCTACGGCTTCGTCATAGGCGATGGTCGGCTCAACTAGGGCCGCGAAAATATCCTGGAGACCTATTACACCGCACACATCTGGCGCGGCATTTACGTTGCTCCAGGCCTGCAGCATATCGCTAACCCCGGATACAATCGCGACCGCGGTCCGGTGCTTGTGCCCCCCGTTCGGCTTTATTTGGAATTCTAGGGGGATCCAACTGTCAGCGACTTGAAAGCTGTCCGGAAGCGGCAATAGGGGAAGCCGCAGTCGGGTTTTGGGCGGAGCGTCGGCAAGCCGCAAGTAATCGCTGAGCCCGTGCTCAAAAGCAGAAACCGGTGCGCCCCTGCCAGATCCGCGGTTTGCGGATTGCGAGGCTGGATCTGGCTCCGAAGAACATTGAATTGGAATCGGCGAAATGAACTGAATCCTCGCCAAGCGCAAAGTGGTTACTCCTCCTCAGCCGCTGTACAATAGCGTTCTCAGAACTCCGATAACAGAAACCCATACAAGAACAGGGTGGCGCAATGCCCGAATCCATTGATTGGCCGCGCACGCATCCGCCGCGTCGTCGTCGTTTACTTCTCCTAATCGCCGTCCTCGTCGCCATCATCTTCGGCGGCCGGACGGCGTTGTCATACTACGTGGACGTGCTGTGGTTCGGATCGCTCGGCTACGGCAGCGTGTTCTGGAAAACGCTGGATCTTCAATGGTGGATCTTCGCGGCTTTTGCAGCGGCTACATTTGTCCTTCTGTACGGATCATTCCTGGCTCTGAAGCGTGCGCATCTGCCCGATTTGCCCGCCGATCACACGATTTTCATTGGCGGACAACCGTTAAGGCTGCCGGTTGAGCGCGTCCTGCGCATTATCGCGCTCTTGGCTTCGCTCGCCGTCGCTGCCGCAAGCGGTGCTGGCATGGCGGTGGAGTGGTCGACGCTGGCGCTGTTCTGGTACGCACCCCGAGTCGCTGGTCAAGTGGTGGACCCGATCTTTGGCAAGCCGCTGAATTTTTTTCTCTTCGTCCTGCCCGCATGGCAGCTCATCACCGGATGGCTGCTTACGCTAGCCTGTATTACCTGTGTACTCGCACTTTTTTTCATCCTCATCACCGGCGGAGCCCGTGCGCTCGACCGAGGTCGCACCAGGGGCATCCGATTGTCGTGGCGTGGATTTTCTATCACCTTTGCGTCCCTGTTGGTGATCCTTGCGATGCGTGCGTATCTCGGTCGCTTCGAGCGATTGTTCGATGATCATACGATCTTCGGGGGTGTGACCTACACTGACGTGCACGTCACCCTCACGGGAACGCTCATTGTGTGCGCGGCACTCGTTCTCGGCGCGGTGATCGCAGCTGTCAATGCTGTGATGAAGCGACGCGGACGGCGGCTTGCCGCGGCGATACTTCCGGCCACGGTGTGCTACATCGCCGTTCAGCTGGTCGGCTGGTACAACAGCACCTTTATCGTCAAACCAAATGAACTGGTCCGCGAGCAGCCGTATATTAGCCACAATATCGAGCTGACGCGGCAGGCCTACGGATTGAACCGAGTCTCACAGCGCGAGTTTCCTGCTGAGACAACAGTCGAGGCGGCCGAACCATCGAACAACCAGCCTACACTTCAGAACATCCGGCTCTGGGACTGGCACGCTCTCCAAGACACACTCCGCCAGATTCAGGAAATCCGCACCTACTACGACTTCCCCGACATCGACATTGATCGCTATGAAATCGACGGCGCGACTCGCCAGGTGATGCTCGCCACGCGCGAACTGAACGTCGAAAAGCTCCCGGAGAGCAGCCGCAACTGGATTAACGAGAAGCTCATTTACACCCACGGCTACGGCATCACGATGAACCCAGTCAATGGCTTTACGACGGAAGGACTGCCCACGCTGATTCTGAGCAACATGCCGGTCCAGAGCACGGTGCGGGGTCTAACCGTAACCCGCCCGGAGGTCTATTTTGGTGAGTTGACGAATACCGATGTCTACGTCAAGACACGGCAGAAGGAATTCAACTACCCGCAAGGCCAGACCAACAATCTGACGTCCTACGAGGGCAACGGCGGCATCGCCCTCGGCGGTTTTCTGCGCCGCATTGTCATCGCGCTCGATCGCGGCGACCTCGCCAAGCTACCGTTCAGCGATGACGTCAACAAGGATAGCCGGCTGCTGATGCGGCGAAGCGTGCTCGATCGCTCATCGACTTTAGCGCCGTTCCTCACCTTCGATCCAGATCCGTACATAGTGCTCGGCGACGATGGTCGGCTATCCTGGATCATGGATGGGTTCACGCTTTCCGACAGCTATCCATACTCTAGTCATTATCGTCTCGCGGGCAACCCCATTAATTACATGCGGAACAGCGTTAAGGTGGTCATCGATGCTTACGACGGTACGACAACGTTTTACGTGTTTGATCCGGAGGATCCGATCATCGCGGCCTATCGTCGCATCTTTCCAAGTCTCTTCAAGGATGCGGCCATGATGCCTCCAGGGCTGCGCAAGCACATGCGCTACCCTGAAATGTTGCTCAAGCTCCAGGCGGAAGTTTACGGTCTCTATCACATGACGGATCCGGAAGTTTTCTATAACCGCGAGGACCTGTGGACCGTGGCTACCGAAGTTGGCATGAGCGCGGGGGGCGAGCAAGCGACACAGATGATGGAGCCGAATTTCGTACTGATGAAATTGCCGGGTGAAACTGGAGTTGAGTTTGTCGAGATCCTACCCTTCACCCCAGCCAACCGGAATAATCTGATTGGCTGGATTGCTGGGCGCAGTGACGGCGCGCAATACGGCACGTCCGTGGTCTATAACTTTCCCAAAACCAAATTGGTCGACGGGCCGCTGCAAATCGAGGCGCGAATCGATCAGAACGCGCAGCTTTCCGGGCAATTAACGCTGTGGAACCAACAAGGCTCCCACGTGCGCCGCGGAGCCCTGCTGGTAATACCGTGCGGACGTGCGCTGTTGTATGCGGAGCCGATTTACCTGCAGGCCGAACGCAGCCCGATGCCGGAGTTGCGCCTGGTGGTGCTCGCGCTGCAAGATCGGCTGGCGTATGGACCGACCTTCGAGTCGGCCATGGCGGCCCTTTTCGGCGGCGCGGCCTCGTCGGTGAGCGCCGCGGCAGCGCCCGCGGAACCGGCGGGACACGCACCGGCATCCGCCGCATTGGCCCAGCCAGCTGCAGATGTGAACGCACTCATCGCGGAAGCCGCCAAAGACCTTGCCGACTACCAGCGTCTGACGGCGGAAGGCAAGCTCGGCGAGGCCGGACAGAAGCTGGAAGAATTGAAGCGCGTACTCGACAGGCTGAGCACGCGTCAAAAATAATCTCGATGCGGTGCTGCGCTCTTGGTTCCCCAGTGTCGCGGCGAACCGGTCGGCGAGTGAGGAGGATGTTTTCCTGACGACTTGCGAGCAAGCGGCAGTCTTAGAAGTAGCGGGTTCTTCCGCAGATACACACTACAACCGAATAGCTCGTTATCCGCACGCGATCGGCATGCACCAATGGAGCTTGCGACTTCCCACATCGGGACTTCTGACCCGAATCCGCGGATTCAGATCTGTCACCAGCGAGTTGTACCCTGCGGCACGTCAGAACGAGGTGCGAAATCACACCTCCTATCACGAAGCTCTTGCGACGCCCCTGACCGTTACCAAAGCACCTTCAGTCCGAATTGAACCTGGCGTGAAGTTGTGGATGTACTCGTAATCGCGCCTGCCGTGCCGGACAAACCCGTCGGGTTCGTTGCGGTAGGTGGCGTGAAGACGATGAGGTTGGGCGTATTAAAATTGGCCCGGTTCAAGAGATTGAAGATTTCCGCCCGGAGTTGCAGTTCCAGACGCTCACGAATTTTTGTGTTTTTCAACGCCGAGAAATCCCACGTGGCCAGCCCAGGGCCGATGAAAGCATCTCTTCCGAGATTGCCATAGAAACCGCCCGCGGATGGGGAGGCGATGAACGCGTTCGGATTAAACCACTGGCTGGGTTTGCCAAGGATCACGGACCCCGTGAAGTTAGGGTTCAGAAAAGGCCTGACAGGATTGCGCGTGTCGCCATTATTGGACGGGTTGTAGCTGAGCTGCGGCGTGAAGGGAAAACCGGATTGCGCGGTGATTATGCTGGAGACGGACCAACCACTCACGAACTTGTTGCCTACACCTCCCAGATCGCTAGCGAAGGATTGTCCTGGGCCAAACGGCAGAGTGTAAAGAACGTTGACCACGGCTACGTTTCTCACGTCAAACGTGGCGAGCCCTTTGTCCGCGCGTAGATTCAAGGGATTCGATGCCAGGCCGGGGGCATTGCCCGCCGTCGTTTGATTGAGTGAATCCCCATCGTCCAGAGCCTTCGCAAATGTATAGACGCCCCGCATCGAGAAGCCATGGCTGAATCGCCGTCGCAAGTCCACCTGCAAAGCGTGGTACGAGCTGGTGCCTTCGGAGAACCACGTCCAGGTGTTCGCGAGAGTGGGGTTCGCTCTCGGCGCGCCGGAAGGGATGTAATAGGACCCTGCGGGTACAGGCGCGCCCGCCAAGGGTGAGCCGACCGGGAATCCCGTGGCAATGGTTACCGGGGGAGTCGCGCTAGCGTTGACTGTCGGGTAAGTGGCCGGGCAAGGTGAGGCAGGACAAATTGTGGGGACCGGCTCGTTTGCGTCAATTCCGATCAATTCGTGGTAGCCGTGAGAACCCACATAGCCGACCGTCAAGGACGTGTTTGGCGAAAGTTCTCGGTCGATACGAAGCGACCAGGAAATGAGTGTCGGCGTCTGCATATCTGGCTGCACTCCGCCGGGCACAAGTTTCGCGTTCGAGGGCACCGGAGCCGCAGGGTCGATGGGAAGCTTGGAGACGGCCAAGGCGGAGATACTGTAAGCCGGGTTGAAGGGTGCATTCTGGTCCGCGCGATACCCAAGAGCATCCTGTAAATCGTTGTACATGCCGAACCCTGCGCGTAGCACGGTCTTGCTGTCGATTGGGCTCCACGCCAGCCCGATTCGTGGCTGCGGCAGGAATTTTGCATTGTTCGTCGTGAAGAGCGAACCACCGATGCGTGGTTGGCTCGAAATCACTCCGTTCGAGAATGTGTAGTTTGCAGCGTGACCGTGAGCTTCGTTCCACCCGGTCGAGAATTCATCTCGAATGCCTAGAGACAGCGTCAGCTTGCGGCTGAAGCGAAAGACATCTTCCGCGTAGAATGCGCCAAACAAGGAGCGCCAATTCATCTCCGTGGGTGTTGGGTCATAGAGAAACGAGGAAGTGGTACCTTGCAAGAAAGTTGATAAGCTCGAAAACGTGGCCTGTCCGTACTGGCTGAGCGCGATGGTTTCATTCGACTGGAATTGCTGGAGCCACGCCCCAAAACTCAGTTGGTGGCGCCCCTTCCTCAATGTCACGCGGTCCTCATACGTATACAGGTTGCGTACGATAGGCAGGTTGCTGCCGTTATTGCTTCCCGCCAATCCGATCGCTGCTTGTGGGTTGGATGCGGCGCTCCCGCCAACCACGACCGCGCCCACACGGTGGCCAACCAAAAAGCCGGGAACAGTGGCCGCTGGTGTGCCCGGGGTAGGTTCTCCGGCAAAGTAGTAGCCAGCCCGCGAAAATCCGAATCGAGCGGTGTTCAAAAAAGCAGGAGAAAAGACGTGTGTTTCCTCGAGGCTCACTACCTGCTCGCGTAAGGTGAGGACATCCGTACTATAAGGATTCACTGGCGTCGCGGTTACATCGCCGCCATCGTCGACCGTGTACACCCCAGCGAGCGAATCTCTTTCGGAGAAAATGTGATCCACCCGGACGGTCCCAAAATCCTCGCGTATCGTTTGTAGCGGACTGCTGAACACTTCTGCAATTCCGTTGAAGTCAGGGGCCCCGGTGGGAGCTGTCGGCCACAGATTCAGCAACGGCCGAACACTGGGCACGGCGGCAGCACGTGACGCGGCATCGGGGACAAACGCTGCTGACGTTTGATGTAGGTTCTGGCGGAACCCTTCATAGTTGGCAAAGAGAAAGGTTTTGTCTTTTTGGATGGGACCACCAAGGGAAGCTCCAAACTGATTTCGTTGAAAGGGTGGAGCGGAACCCTGATCGAAGTAGTTTGGTGCGTCGAGAGCGTTGTTGCGCAAAAACTCGAAGATAGCCCCGTGCCATTGATTGCTGCCAGATTGCGTCACGATTATGACCTGGCCGCCGGGATGCTTTTCGAACTCCGCGCTGTAGGAGTCGCGTTGGACGTTAAACTCACGCACCGCGTCCACTCCCAACAACATGCCGCTAGGTCCACCCGGCTGCATATTATTTTCTGCCGCTCCGGTGTATTCCACGCCATTTAGCAGGAATAGATTTTGCTGAGGGCGGTTCCCGGAAACCGCAAAATTGCTCGCCGTGCTCGAATTGGAGATCCCTGTCCCGCCTGTTTTCTGCGACGTAAAGTTGACGATCCCAGGATTGAGCGGAAGGAGCAGATCATAACTGCGCCCGTTCAACGGCAGATCCTTTATGGCCAGCTCCCCCACAAGGCCGCTGATGTCTTGGGTCGTGGTGCTCACCATCGGCGCGTCGCCCGTGACGCTGACTTCAGCCTTCAGGGTGCTTACCTGCAATCGAACATCGACGCTGGCCTCTTCGCCCACTACCAGGTAGATGCCGTTGCGGATGCTATCCTGAAAGCCGGATTTCATGACTCGCACTTCATACTCGCCAATCGGCAACGCGAAGACGAGGTATCTGCCTGCATCGTCTGTGACGCTGTTCCGAGTCGCTCCCGACTCGACATTGCTGGTTTTTACATTTGCCCACGGCACCGCCGCTCCCGATGAGTCGGTGACAGTACCCGTGATACTCGCCGATACTTGAGCATGAACCGACGGTATGCATGTTACGGTCAGAATGAGCATGAGCAGGAGGCTGAAACAATGGAACCGGTCAACTCGCTGAAGGTCCAATCCCGCACTCTCTGAAGAGTGCCCCCCAAGTTTCGACGTCCGATGCGAGCGCATATCGTAAGCCCTTTCGACCGCAATTTATCGGACCGTCCTGCAACGAATGACAGGACCCCTTATGAGGACGATAATTCAATACGGTTCATGTCGTTATGTCAAACCGACTTAATCCGAATATAGAATGTGCGAATTTATACGGATCTGGGAGTTGAAAATCGGTGAAGGTCAAAATGCGAAGGGAGATAGCTAGATTTGATTTCGGAGGATCATAACTTGGGAAGATTTCAGAAGTGCAACTACGTTATCGCCGATTTTCAGGCGAAGATCGGAAGCTGCATCAGCCGTAATGATGGAGGTCAGGCGATAGTCCCCAATCGAAATTGTGACTTGGGCGATCAACCCATCGACCTTAATCTCGAGGATGCGTTCCACCAACTGATTGCTTTCACTGATCTTATCTGAACCTATGCGCCATTTGTTTTGGTTTCCACCGCCTAGCCTTGCCCGTAAGTGCCTTTCGATGTCCTCTTCGGGAATGCGATGATGCCCACCAGGGGTTTTCACGGTTCGCAGCTTGCCTTTGTAAATCCAGGTTTTCACGGTGGCAAAGCTAATCCCTAAGATTTCTGCAGTTTCTCGAGGAGTCAGCAGTCTGGGTCTTAGCATGGTGACGGTGGGTGCCTCCGAATACTACTCAGGCCTCGGACCAACGTCAATTCAGGGAACAATTTTTCTCCTTCTGGACTACACCGACAACAAGGCGTATCCTTTGCCCCATGACACTCTCAGCGCGAAATCGTCTCGAAGGCAAGATCGTTGAACTCCAGCTCGGCGGAGTTATGGCTCACGTTGTTATCCGAGTCGGAGAGAATCTGATTGAGAGCGTGATAACGAAACGAAGTGCGGAAGAAATGAAGCTCAAGATTGGTGACAAGGTCTTCGCCGTCATCAAGTCCACGGAAGTTATGCTGGAGAAGGATCGAATCTCTGTCCAGTCCGAACATCCAAGGAACCCATCCAACCATGTATCGCAGCTTCCGAGCATTTGTTCGTCTGTTGATTGCCATCGTCCTAGCGGAGTTTCTGGCGACAGCGCCAACTGCCTCACCGCAAACCGACACGAAGCCCTCGGAACTTAGAATTGGCGGTGCGGTTTCCACGCCCCTGATCTTATCGATTGCCGACCTGAAAAAGATGCCACGCAAGACTCTGTCCGTCGCAAATACTCATGACAAGAGAACGGAATCGTATGAAAAGGTGCTGCTGGAGGAACTTCTCCGGCGCGCAGGGGTCGCTCAAGGGGAACATCTCCGAGGCACCTCCTTGGCGACTTATGTCATCGCCGAAGCGGAGGATGGCTACCGCGTGGTTTTCTCCCTAGCGGAACTTGATTCGGGAATTCTCGATTCTGATGTCATCGTGGCCGATACGATGGACGGCGCGCCTCTTGCAGCCAAGCAGGGCCCATTTCGGCTTGTAGCGCCCCATGAGAAACGCCCCGCACGCTGGGTTCGCATGCTCAAGTCCGTCACGGTTGTCAGCGCTGAGGTTAAGCAACATTCCTGAATCAGCGTGGTTACCAGCCATCGTATTGAGACTTGTTGGCAACAAGGCACAAATCCGCCTTCCGAAAGCGATCGTCGCAGCGCGGGCCAAGTCATGGTCGCGGGACCGGACATGCGCCTCTTGCGGTCTAAAAACGGCGATCTGAGAAGCTGGCCAACCAACCGTCATAAAAACGTAACACTAATGGTGGTGAATGGCGGCAAAATGCGAACGAAAGGTGAATAAGGAAGGAGAAAGTGATTCGTCGGGTTTAGTCGCAACTTGCTGATTTCCTTCGATTAGGGCCAACTCCGGCAAGTTCTGATGAAGTTGGTTGTTCGGCTGTTAACCGAAGGGTTGCTAGTTCGAATCTAGCCCGGGGAGCCAAACTAAGTCCCGCATCTCCAATCAACTAAGCTGCTTTCACAGGTTGCGCATTTGGCGTTTGATGTTGCCTATGTTGCCCAATTGAGCCCTCGACACGTGAGGGCAGATTGAAACCAAGACCGATCTTTTCTGCCCAGTCCTTGCAGAAATCTGCGTCATCGTGAAGGCCCTCAGCGTATTTGTGGGTTACTCTTTTATTCGCATGATCGCCAGGCACCGCCCGGAAGTAGCACAGCAGTGGCGATGAATGTCCTCCACGTAGTAACGGTGCAGAACAGCCAGTGGCATCGTCTCCGTCAAGGGCTCAAAGCAACGGCATGTCTCCGGGCATCGAGGGAGTGGCATAAGAGAAGGCTCCCAAGAGCGCAGCGCCATTCCAGCCACGTTCAGGGCACCATCCGAAGAGATTTCTCCGTGACGATGGATTTCCCGTGGGCCAACTCCTCGAGCGTTTCTTGACTCAGCCTTTCCTCGGCTACCTTCTTCGAGACCAAGCCCAATGCAAAAGCCACTCCGTAAAGGATGGCTTCAGGTCGAGGAGGACAACCCGGGATATAGTAATCGACCGGGATCACGTTGTCGGCGCCTCCCAACACGTTGTAGGTGTCAAACCAGCAGCCTCCTCCCGTGGCACAGGAACCAATTGCGAATGTGAGCTTAGGGTTGGGAACAGCCTCCACCAATCTCCTTAGCGCTGGCGCAACTT
>Ga0187870_1003356_pt1 | contig 12396 bp, 6 predicted proteins | sample June2016WEW_13_1_3_FD_132974 | JGI IMG/M metagenome (GOLD analysis project Ga0187870, IMG submission 132974) | Peatland microbial communities from SPRUCE experiment site at the Marcell Experimental Forest, Minnesota, USA - June2016WEW_13_150 | ecosystem: Environmental > Terrestrial > Soil >... | reverse complement strand
GACGAGATCCTTTTCTTCTGCAAGCAGATACTCAGCCATGCCTCCATCCCGCTGCCAGCCGTACGCTCTTCGGTATTCGCTCGTGCACGAAATCATGTATCCTCTTCTGCAGTCATTGCAGACGCCGCAACCGGAAATATGATAGACGATGACGCGATCGCCTTTCTTGAAGCGGCGGCATCCCGCTCCGGCTTCCACGATCTGACCGCATGGTTCATGTCCCGCGATCATCCCCGGCTGGTAACCTTCGGGTCCTTTTCCGAGATGTTCGTGATAAATGCATCGAATGTCCGAGCCGCATATTGTCGATGATTTCATCTTGAGCAGGACTCCGCCATGCCCGGGGGTTGGAATGTCAAATTCCTTCAGTTCGACCGTGCTGTTTCCGGGCAGAATTGCGCCAAGCATCTTTTTCATTGCATCACCTCTAAGAGGAATATCTCATCCAAGAGTAATTGTTCCGCTGGGATCCCATAGATCCTCCCAGGTTTGGTTCTCTTTCCAGAGAAACACTTGACCCTTTATCAACCTGCAGTTCTTGTCGATTTTCGAAATCTTCACCATATCGTTGTCGGTCAGCCGCGCTCCAACGACAGCTTCAAGGTTTTCAAGGAAATGATGAACAGAAAAAGGAATCGGGATTTGCCCCCGCTGAAGCGCCCATTTGAGGGCGACCTGCGCAGGGGATATTTCCAATCGCTCTGCGATGGAGAGAATGACATTGTCCTCAAGGTCGACCGTGTCTTCGGGCGTTCTGTCGCGCTCCGGTCGGCCGGGTGACCCGAGGGGACAATAGGCAATCGGCTGGATGTCCCTATCAGTGCAAAATTCAAAAAGCTCCTGCTGCTGAAAATGCGGATGCAGTTCCATCTCGTTGCAGGCGGGCTTCAGCTTTGCATCCCTGAGCAGCAACGTCAACTTGGGGATCGTCATGTTCGACGTTCCAATATGCCTGACCAGTCCTTCTTCTACCAACCGTTCCATTTGCCGCCACGTATTCATGTAATGCTCATGAATGTACGGCGTCGCGTCAGGGCTGCGTGATGAGACATCGCAGTTGGGTGGATGAAAGTTAGGAAACGGCCAGTGCACGAGGTACAGGTCCAAGTTTTCCAGCTGTAGATCTTTCAAGGACTGGCGGCACGATTCCGCGACGCGGTCGTGCATGTCGTTCCAGACTTTCGAAGTGATCCAGAGGTCTTCCCGCCTGACAAAACCGTTTGCGAAGAGTTCCCTCAGTGCATCGCCGATATTCTTCTCGTTCCCGTAGATCGAAGCGCAGTCAATGTGGCGATATCCGGCATGGATCGCACCTTTCACAGTGTCCGCTATTGTTGCTGCTGAAACAGAATCAGAACCAAACGTCCCAAGCCCCACACACGGGATCTTGCATCCCGAGTTCAAGGTCTTTTTGGGGACTGACTCCGGATCAACCTGTCTTTTGAGAACCTTTGGGTCTGTCATCTGCCTGTTTCAGAGGTATTGTTGATTACTCTTGCGTTGGGGGAACGGTGAAGTCGAAATAACCGATCTTCTGCGATCGTCGGTCATCGCAGAAGAATCAGTTTTTTCGTTTCGACAAATGAGCGATCCGGTCCGCCAGATATTGCTCGGGCAGACAAACGGTAGAGAAACACGCCGCTCGGCAAGCCTGACGTGGTCGCGGTCCAGCTTGCGCCATTGTTTGTGGACAAAAAGACACCGCGGCCCGTCCCGGCGAACAGATTCGTGACGCCCGTCCCATTAGGGCTGACGGCAAAAGACAGAACAACACCACCGTACGGCCCGATGGTTTGAATCCACTGTGCAGGTAACGGGGTCGGAGACTACCCAAAACACAACCCCCGTCAGTCGAAGGATGGTTTTCATAGGTAACGGTCCTTTCTGTCTGGTCAGATCGTGACAACGCAACCGACGGAAGAACTGCCGAGTGATCTTCCTCATCTATTTGATGTTGCTGACCTTGAGCAACCGCGCACCATGGTTTCTCACATGGACTGCGATTTCACCCGTAGATTCACCAATGTCGCTCCTCGCCCACAGATCACGGATTCTGCATGTTCCTTTGAGACCCAGTTGTTCGAGGTTCAACGATACTCTGACGGAATCCACACCGGAAGATCCCTTGGGATGATCAGTAAATACGTGGAACTTCATGGTCGCACCTTCGGGATGGCTCACGCATTCCTTGTCGAGTCCAACGATTGAAGAAAACGTATCATAGCCTGCAGGAATATCGTACTCGATGATCGACGTGGCGTGTGTACCGATGCCATCAGCATATTCTTTGTCGTCCACGATCAGTTTGTTTCCCATGACGCTCTCGTGGACCTTCGCAATACTCCATCCCGACGTGGCGCTGAGCCAGTGAAGGTCGGTAAGCTTCAAGATGCCTTTTTCGCCAGAGAGCGTGGGCTCGATCCAATCGGCATGGTCCCAGTGAGTCCCGTCTTCTCCATCTGTGACGACGAGATAGATCTTCCTGGCGTTGCCAATATGCACCTTCACGTCCGCACTCTGTTCACCTGTTCTGTAGGTCAAGAGCTTGCTGCTCCAGAGGGCTTTGTCCTCCAGGATCGGTTTTCGGTTCACGTAGAACAGAGCAACATATTTGTCGTTGGTTTCCGAGTCGTCTGCTGTCCATGCAATTCTCTCTCCATCATCGAACAGAAGCTTGTTGTTCGTGCCTCTCTGGAGGACGGAGAGCGCTTCCTCGTTCGTCATCAGATCCAACGTGAATTGATCATTGTCAGGAAGATTTCCGCCAAACATCAGCGGTGACCTGCAGATCGAAAACAACGACATCAACGTAATCTGCTCATCTTTGGTGAAGCCGGACATTCTTGGATCGCCCTGCTCTGCACGGATGCCGATCCTGCCCAAGGGAAGCATATCGCCGTCGGGCCAGTGTCCCGGACCCATCGATGGAACCCACTGTTCAAACAGCTTGAAGTGTTCTTCGAGCTGCGTCCAGTTGTCCCAGAAATCTCCTATGATCCGCCACATGTTGGCATGCGTGCTGACGTGTTTGGACTCCTCAAGCGGGGTCGGCCCTGGGGAGAGACTCAGGACAATCGGGCGACCACAGTTGTCGATCGCATGGCGAATCAACTCGATTTCATCGTTGTGATATGGCGAAGAAATGTCATCGACCTTTACAAAGTCCAAACCCCATGTTGCATACAATGTGAAAAGCGAATTGTAGTACTCCTGCGCGCCCGGTTTGCTTGCATCCACGGTGTACATGTCACGGAGCCACGCAGACGAATTCTTTGTGCTGTAGATATCCTTCGCTGTCTGCTTGGTCCCGAGAATGGGCGCGTTTTTCTCAACTGCCAGCCTGGAGATGCCGCGCATGATGTGAATACCGAATTTCAGCCCTAAACCGTGGATATAGTCAGCAAGCGGTTTGAACCCCTTGCCGCCGGCAGCCGATGGAAACCGGTTGACCGCAGGGACAAACCTGCCATACTCATCCACTGTCATGATGGGATTGTTTTCGTTGTACCCATGTGCCTTGTCGTTTTCCACGTACCAGCGAATGTCGACAACGACATACTGCCATCCGAGTTTCTTCAGATGCGTAGCCATGTAGTCAGCGTTCGCCTTGACTTCCTGTTCAGTAACGGTGGGTCCGAAACAATCCCAACTATTCCACCCCATCGGCGGCGTCGCTGCCCACCTTCCGAAATCCTGTGCGTGGAGAACCGCTGAACACAGGACCAGACATATGGATATGATCAACTTGTTCAACATTCGCCCCGCTAGTCGATCTTCACTGTGATCTGCGTGAACGAGTGAGCCGGGAAGGTATAGGTGAACTTGTTTCCCTGCACTCCCAGTTCCTTCGGCACGGGCACATACTGTTTCTGCTTGTCAAAGGTGTATGGCGCCTGAATATCCTCGCTGTTGATTTCCGCTACAGAAGCTTTTCCAGCAAAAGCTCCCGAGTTGCTGACAATCTCAGTGAGGATCGCTTTTTCCTTGTGCCTGTTCACGACATTGATGACGATCGTTTTTGATTCCTTTGCGTACACGCTGGTGACGTCCAAATACGGAATGTTCTTGTAGAAGCTGCTTGTGCTGAACGTGTCACACTGCACCGACACATTCAGTGAATTGCCGAGACAGTTGTTTGAGAACATCTTTATAGTATAGAAGAGAGGCGATTTGAAGGGTCCTTTCTCCCTGTCCTGATCCAGGATGGACGGGAGCATGGTGAAGTTCGCCATCTTCACTACGTCAGCATGACGGACGAACGAATTGAAGCATTGTGCTACGGCCAGCGTGGGGAGCAATCCTCTGCCGAACGGCGCCCACTCATCAAACGAGATATAGATGGGTCGCGTGACCTTGTATTTTGCCCTTACGGTCGCAATAATATTCGCCGGCACCGTTATCTTTTCCTCCATGTCCATTGCGCTTTGCCCCATGAAGGTGTAGTAGTCAGGAGAATTCTCCCAGTACCGATGGATGGAGACATAATCCACGACATCTCTCAGCTCAGTGATCACCTTCAGATTTCGATCAACCCATTTTCCATCGGGAGTGTAGTTGGACGAACCGCTGGCGATCAACGAGATGTCTCTATCGACAAGCTTCATGATCTTGGCGACTTCCTTTGCCATCTTGCAGTAGTCGTCTGCGTCTTTGTAGCCAATGATCCACGGCTCGCCATCGACCTCGTTCCCGAGGTCCCAGTATTTCAGGCCATATGGCTTCTTGTTCCCGTTCTTTGCGCGCAGGTCTGCATAGTAGCTCCCGGGTTCTGAGTTGCAGTACTCCAGCCAGTACCTGGCATCATCGATCGTGCCGGTGCCGAAGTTGAGGCACACGACATTCTCTGACCCAATGGCTGCATTCAGCCTGATCCATTCGTCCGTTCCGACCTGATTCGTCTCGAGCCACCCCCAGGCAAGTTCTTTGCGGACAGGACGCTTGTCCTTCGGGCCGATACCGTCCTGCCAGTTGTACCCGGCGGTGTAGTTCCCTCCGGGCCAGCGGATATTGGTGATTTTCAGCTCTTTCGCCGCGTCAATGTAACGGCTATCGAAGCCGTCCTTGTCGGCGAATGGAGAACCGGGATTGTAGATCGTCCCATACAGCGTGTTTCTAGGCCGCTCGTTGAGACCGAACCTCCTCGGGTTAAACTGTATCGGCTCCATGAACATGCCGTAGATCTTCGGGTCGATCGCACCGATCACACGGGCGGTATCGATCGTGATCCTCGCAGTCTGGGCGTATGTGAACAAGGGGAGAACGAGAAGCAGGGGTACAAACAGTTTCTTCATGAGTCACCTCCGTCAAACGTTATGCAGACAGAACACTTGTGTTTTGGCGCTCAGCAGCGCACTGTATCGCCGCCAAGTCAACGGACTTCAAGCGTCACGACAGACTTGGGGGGCAACGACACCGTGAGGATTCCATCCTTCAGTTGCGCGCCTGTGAACGGCTTGATATTCACTGCTTCCGGCTTGCCGAAATCGTTGAACGCGTTCATTGCGGCAGCAGTGATGATCTCGCCGGAAATCTTTGCACCGGTTGTTCCTTTGAGTTCACAGCGCAGATTTTCGGACTTCGTCGGGTTGAGGTTCGCAATCGAGATATGAATCCTTCCTTCCTTGTCCTTCGAAGCAGAAGCACTCAAGGCCGGAATTGACTCTGTTCCAAGTGAGTAGGATTCGGTCTGCAGCTCGACCGGAACCATCGCAGCATCCTGGTGGACGGAATACATCTTGAAGACATAGTACGTTGGGGTGAGGACCATCTCAGGTCCTTTTGTCAGAATCATCGACTGCAGCACGTTGACCATCTGCGCGATGCTTGTCAGCTTCACACGGTCACAGTGCTTATGAAAGATGTTCAGATTGACCGCCGCCACGATCGCATCGCGGAGGGAGTTCTGTTGATACAGGAAGCCCGGATTGGTCCCCGGCTCGACGTCGAACCAGTTGCCCCACTCATCGACCATCAAACCGATCTTTTTCTCCGGGTCATATTTGTCCATGACCGCCCCGTGGTTCGTGACGAGCTTTTCCATCGTCAAGGTCGTCGAGAGCGTTGTGAACCAATCCTTCTCAGAAAAATCCGTCGCACGTCCTTTCTTGTTCCAATCGGGGACTGTATAGTAATGCAGAGAATACCCACCCAGGTATCCTTGCAACCATCCGTCCGCGCCTTTCCATTTCTTCATGATCGTTTCTGTCCAGTTGTAGTCTTCCTGCAGCCCGCCCGAGGCGACCTTCGTGAGGGTGTTGCCGCTCCAGTTCTTGAGGAACATGGAATATCGCGCCATTTCGTTGGCGTAGTGGTCAGCGGACATGATACCACCACATCCCCACGTCTCATTTCCCACGCACCAGAACTTCACTTTCCACGGCTTCTCCCTGCCATTCTTTTTCCGGAGCTCGCTCATGGGATTCTCGCCGTCGGATGTCATGTATTGCACCCAGTCCGCCATTTCTTTCACCGAGCCGCTGCCAATGTTACCGCAGATGACCGGCTCGCATCCGAGCTGTTCGCACAGGTCCATGAATTCATGCGTCCCAAAACTGTTGTCCTCCGTCACGCCCCCCCAATTCGTATTGACAATCCGGGGACGGTTAGCGCGGGGACCGATGCCTGCTGCCCAGTGATATTCGTCCGCAAAACAACCACCGGGCCAACGGATCGAGGCGACTTTCATTTTCTTCAGAGCGTCGACGACGTCATTCCGTATTCCACGAGTATTGGGGATAGGGCTGTTTTCTCCCACCCAGATGCCGCCGTAGATGCCATGTCCGAGGTGTTCAGCGAATTGACCATAAATGAATTTGCTGATCGTCTCCTTTGCAGCATCGTTGCGCACGACGAGCGTATTCACCGGTGACTGCGCGAACTGAAGACCTGGAACACACAGAAGCACCAACATACTTATGACATATTTCTTGTTCATCGTTATTCTCCCGATATGTGTCATAGGGACAAAGCTTCACTGTACATCAGTTTGTTACGTCCGGCAGAAACCATCTCATTCATTTACCGGTCTCGTCGTTAAGAAGTTCGTTGGCAGCATTGACCAGAAAGATATAGTCGGCGCAGATGTCGATGACGCATTCATTCTCGCCCCAAAGAAATGGCCAATCCTCCTTGTTCTCCAGGAAATCAGGTTTCAACATGAGAACCCCGGGGACGACACCGCCCGCGATGAACGAATAATCTGCCCTGTTGCTGCCGTATGTTCTCTTCTTCGACCGAGTCCCGACGCCGGCAACGAACGACACATTGGAATACGGATGACATCCGAACACATAGTTCAGTCCCGCGTACACGGGTTCGCGCCCGATGATGTCAGGAAAGATCTTGTGCAAATAGTAGTTCGTAATGGACCAGTTGATAAGCTCGTAGTTGCCTGCCCATCCCCGTGTTCCGATGGGAACACCGTACGGATTCTGCCTCATCAATTTGTCGCTGTCTGCCTTGTACTTCACGACGTATTTCTCCAGTCTGGACTTGTACGCCCCTGGCATGTACGGAACGGCCCTGACCGCGGTCATCATGTTCCAGCCAAGTGCTGAATCCAGTTGATTCCACACCAATTCCTCAAATCTCGTTCGATACTGCTCATCCTTCGTCGTGATATACATCTGGAGCGCCGCACCACATTCCGCATTGTTGAAGAACCATGGAATCTCTCTGCCGCGTGGAAGCGGAGGTTCCTTCCGTTCCTTGGCCCAAGCCTCCTTCGCCGTAGCGATAGCTTCATCCGCAAGTTGTCTATTATAGTCCTTCAGCACACGGCTCGCAGCTGCAATCGCTCCCATGGCAGAGTAGTTAAGGGACGGCATCCTCGGCGTAAAGACCCACCTGTCGTCCAGAGTTCCGCTGGTCAATCCATCCGTTTCATACGGCTTGAGCTTGGGATTGTACAGAAGATTGTCAGTGATGGTCGACCCATCGCCAAGGTGATGATACTCATGGAGGTATGGGAAATTGATTCCCCTCACAGCGAAGCCGACGTTCTTGAACTGAGCAATCAGCTGGAGCGTTCCGTGCTCGACTTGCTCGAGAACGTCGGGCTTGCCATCGGGCCGGTGAATTTCGACATAGCGGTTCTTCTGATCCACGAATGTCTCGTCGCGGTTCAGCTTGAAATTCTCCCATGAATCCACAAAGGACTGAATGGTCGTGCAATGGTGTGCGGTTTCAATGTCAAAATCTCCCGCATCGAACCATCCTCCAACATCCAATCCGGGAATATGCTCCAAGGGTTTGTATTTTGTGTGAGTCGTTGAATCCATCCAGTAGCCGTCAAAATGTCTGATGTTGACAGGCGCCTGCAGTGCATCGTCACGGAACGGAACGCCATGCCAGATACGATACGCTTCCCTCACGAGCATGTGATCCATCTGCACAGGGAACCACACGTCCAGCGTCGGATGCCAGGCATCCTTGTACACCTGCGTCCCAATCGGAAATGCCTCTGTCTGCTGATCGCCATAGCGTATGACATACAACCCACTGTCTTTCACCGCGGTAAAGTCGAACGTCCCATAATTGTAGCGGAGATATTTCCCCCACTGCTTGACCTCAGCAGTCAGCTTCTCTTTAACCTTGCCATCAGGCATGACCTGACAGAGGGTTGCAGTCGCATGCGGAGTATCATTTTTATCCAGCTCAATCACCGCTGTCTTGTTCTGTGAAGGATGGTATCCAACCTGTGAGAACCCCACGACAGGTTTTCGGAGCCAATCGGGAATCGTGTTCGGCTCCAGGTACCACTCGATCACGGTCCCGGTCTTGTTTGCCGGGATCAGGCTTCGCACGACGAACCATCCGTTCTGCGCCAGCAAACGGCCATCATACAGCATGATCGCTTCCGATGAAGAATGAATTTTCACGTAGCGCTTAGGATCTTCGGGAGCCAGAACGAGGGTCTTGCATTTCGCGAGTGGTTTGGGTTCCAGGAATTCACTCCTCCCGCGATCGTCGAACGTGGAGTATCCATTGAACTGTGGGATCTTCTCCGACAGGGGACGAACTTCCGTGGAGCTCGACGGATACAGCGGGAAGACACCCGAGTTCCCGTCGGCAAAAAAGGTCTTTTCAAAGTATGCAGAAGGAAGGAATTCGAGATTGAACCCCGCTTTGCCGACGAGCTTCTCGGGAAGCGGATCGTCGAGGCTCACCCGGATGACCACTCCCCCGTCTTTTGCTGTGACGGTCACTTTCGATTCAAAGCCATATTTTCCGTAGCGAAGTGTCACCTCGATGGCATTGTTGGCTTTGTCCAGCCGGCGATCGAACATCACAGGAATCAGATCCCATTGTTCAGGAGTCGGCTGCAAACGAACCGCTCCCCCCGTTGCCGTGCGTACACCGTGATGAATAATCTCGATACCCGCGGTCTTCTCATCAAAGAAAAATCCATTGTACTGGTTGCTGAACACAAAAACATTCAGTCCTGTCGTCTCGAAATATCCCAGATCATTCAGGTGAAGTTTCTGGCAGAAAGTGTTTTCTACCGGCAAGAATAAAAGGATCGCCAGAGCAACAGACACATACACATTTGTCACACTATCCTTGAACAATGAATCGCCGGTTGACATATTCTCTTCCCATTCGCAAAAAAAAACACACGGATCCATGAAAGAACATCACCACAAACGGAGCATATTATTTCATGGAATCTAAATGATTCAATATTTGATGTTTTAAGTCTTTGACTCCCGGATACTTTGAATCTGCAATGAGACATTCATTGATGATTGTAAGAGCTCTTTTGAAATCTTTCCTTTTTGAATAAGCCAAGGAAAGATTATAGAGCACCGTTGGATCATGAGGGGTTGATTTGTAAGCTTCAGTCAAATATTTAATTGCATCATCGTATTTACCCATATTCAGTTGTATCATTCCAACTCGAGTTGGAGTATAATCTGACATATCTATTTTATTTTTATAATAGAAATATGTAAGAAGCGTATTAAAATCCTTAAGGGCTGGATACTGATAAAGCAACAGATTTATATGCTTCAAATATTCTTTAATGTCATCCCTTTTCAAATAAGTTGCAGCGGCAAGTAAATGTGCATCAGTCCAGGATATTCTTCCCTCTATTTTATACATCGCGATAGAATCGGTTAAATCCTTGGGCTGAAGTAGATCGACAAAATCCTTCTGCTGGAACTCCGACATTACTTTGCTCTTCTTTACATACGGCCAATTATTTTTCAGCAAAGTGATATCATCATTACCAATGATTGAATCGAGTTTTGTAAACACAAAGTTGGCACGTGTAAGACTGTCCTGCTCACCATATGGAATTGTTGACTTTTCCGTTTTAGGAAGCTGTCCCTCTTTTTTCATACAATCATAGAAGGCTTTCCCCATAAGCTGATAGCCCGTTACATTCGGATGCAAATGATCGACAATCAAATTGTCACCAACTATTCCATCCGGGCTTGCAGCATCAAATAGTGAGTCTATTGGAACAACAGCATCATGGAATTCCAAGCCCAGATCTTCGATGATCTTATTCATCTTTTCGGGCGCCCTGAACCTAAGTGCGTCCAGATCCTTTGCCCGTGTGAAAAGCGAATCTGCTTCTGTAAAACGATTATTTCTTAACTCATCCTCCGCCTCTTTATAAACTTGATCTGCGGTTTGGTAGCCGGGTGTATTGACCGAAATGAACGGTTTCTGATCCTTTACATTACTCACCAGTCTGCCTAATATTACTGGCACTCCTTTATCATGAATCGACTTCAGGATATCGGTCATGTTCTCCTTGAATTGTTGGAGTCCTTCATTGAACACTTTTGAATTCAAAAGAATGTATTTCTCTTTCGCCATTCTGGACATTAGTGTACCGGAGGGCGTGTTGTTTCCGGATGATAGGAATGACAAAACCCAATGTATTGAATTGCGCACTAGCTGCGTTATCCTGAAGTCATTCAAAAACATCATCAATCTAATGAGAGATCGGGATGAGCCAAATGATTGAACCGAACCGACACCTAATGCCCCGTAATATTCATTATGCCCGGAATAGATTAAAATTAAATCAGGTTTTTCATGCAGCACGCCTGGCACAAGATCTAGCAAAGTGTACGAGTTTATCGCTGTCATCCCTAAGTTAATAACCTCGATTGGTGTATTGGGATAGACCAATTCCAATCTTCTCCGTATATAACGTGCAAATGATCCCATCGGGCTATATGGAAACCCTTCCGCACTGCTTTCGCCCAAGACAAAAACTCTGAATGCGTTTGCTTTTTTGTGTATGTCAAACTCATCTTCGCTCGTCGTCGGATTAAAATCTCCGCTGGTAAAATATTTCCTGCCAATGTCCGAATTTGTTATATATTTTCCTTCCCCGATACTTACCCATTGATCAAACTTATAGCCATAATTTATGATCCTTAGAAACATTTCTAGAAGAACTAAAAACACAACTGGAAATAGAACTACTACTGCGTAAAACCATTGAGGCGTTTTTTTATTGAAAGCATGAATAATATGTTTTACTTCAGAACGCGAAAGATTGTATTTCTTACAGATTTGATTAATGGAAAGTTGATCTTTATCGGCTAGGATTTGCGCCTCTATATCCTTGGATAATGTCATACTAGTTCTGTCTACTGATAATGGATCCTGAAGGCAAGAATAGAAAGATGATTAAATACAAACTTAATCCGACAAAAAAGCTTGAGGTAAAGCCAAAAGTCATGGATAGGATAACTGCCGATACCGAACCGAGAACGGTAAAAATCCCATTCACTCCATACATCCATGGTATGTATTTTACCAAATTGTTTTGCTTTAACATTTGTATCCCGGTCGGGAAAGGAACACCAAGTAAAAAGCCGAACGGAATCAGTAAAACAAAACAAACAATCGCTCGAATAAGCAACCCATAAGCCAGTAATTCATTGAGAATGTATGGATGTATGACAAACAGGAGCACGCCGGCAATTACTATTAAACCTGAAATACGTTTTAAACGTTTTACAACATCCTGTGCATATATGTTTCCTCCGAAGAAGCTTCCGACTCCCATTCCAACCAGCAGAGAGCAAAGCAAAATTGATAAAGCAATTGTCGGCGAGCCAAGATAAAGAATGAACTTTTGGAACAGCGAGATTTCCAAAATCATAAATCCGATGCCAATGCTAATGAAAACGAAGAGAGGAAGTACAACCCTTTCCTTTTCTTTGTTCTTTCTATTTTTCTTCAATTCTGATTTTATCTTCATGAAAGGGATTATCGCCGACAACAAGGCAACCACCGATGTTGCTATTAAAAGGTCTGCAAAATCACCGGGCACACCTTTGTTCACTTTGTAAAAAAAGGGGCTGTCATCGCGAACGGGAGAAATATCACAGCTATTACTTGCTATTATTTCTTCGAGAGAACTTT
>Ga0187870_1003354_pt1 | contig 12410 bp, 9 predicted proteins | sample June2016WEW_13_1_3_FD_132974 | JGI IMG/M metagenome (GOLD analysis project Ga0187870, IMG submission 132974) | Peatland microbial communities from SPRUCE experiment site at the Marcell Experimental Forest, Minnesota, USA - June2016WEW_13_150 | ecosystem: Environmental > Terrestrial > Soil >... | reverse complement strand
GTCGACCGATTCGTGAAAGAAAGGGGACTCCAGGATCTGGTATGGTTGAAGGACCACCTCGATGACGGGCAGCTTGCCGAAGAGTTTCGCGCTCACCATGTCCTGGCCGTGCCCAGCGCGTACGAGGGCTTCGGCATTGTCTACCTGGAGGCAATGGGTTTCGGCGTGGTGCCCATCGGAACCACGTCGGGCGGAGCGGGGGAGGTCATCGAGGACGGGAGAAGCGGTTTCCTTGTGGCCCCGGGGGATCCGAAGGCTCTCGCGGACGTCATCCGGAAACTGGGCGCGAACCGGAATCTGCTCGGCTCCTGCGCGCGGGCGGCCCGGCAGCGCTTCCGCCGGTTCCCCGGGTGGGGTCCGCGCATGACGGAGGTGCGCGCGTGGCTTCATTGCTTCGTTGAGCAGGCGGGGAACTGAATGGACGGGGCGTCTTTCATCCGGTATCTGGCCGCCAAGAAGACCGTGGACGATCGGGCGCTCAACCGGCGCGTCTGGGACGCCATGATCTCACGCCTCGGAACACTCTCTCCCCGGGTGCTCGAGCTGGGAGGAGGCATCGGGACGATGGTCGAAAGGGCGGCCGCTGACCCCGGGCTGCATCCACGCTCGTGGACGCTCATCGATGCGCAGCCGCGGCTGGTAGAAGAGGCGCGCCGCCGGCTCGTCGGGAAGGTGCCGTTCCCCGTGGAGTTGCGGGCGGCGGACGTCGAGGGCTTCATCCAGAAAAACGTCGACGTGTTCGATCTCGTCGTCGCCCACGCGTTCCTCGATCTCCTTGATCTGCCGCGACTGCTGCCGGAGATCCTGAAGCTCGCCCGGCCCTCCGGAAGCTTCCTCTTCTCCATCACCTTTGACGGCCACACCGCGTGGGAGCCCGAGATCGATCCGTCCCTCGACAGGAGCATCGTCGACCTGTATCACCGCACGATGGACGAGCGGATCGTGGCCGGAAGGCGTTTCGGAGACAGCAGGTGCGGCCGGCACCTTCTCACGCTGCTGCCCCGATGCGGGTACCGCCTCGTGGAGGCGGGCTCCTCCGACTGGGTGGTCCATCCCCGGGACGGCGGCTACCCGGCGGATGAGCGTTTTTTCCTCGCGTGCATCTTGGGCTTTTTCGAGGAGTCCCTCTCTGAGAGGCCCGAGCTGGACGCGAGGGAACTCTCCGCGTGGCTGGAGACACGCCGCGCGCAGCTGGCCGACGGTGAGCTCGTCTTCATTGCGCATCAGCTCGATGTGCTTGCCGCGCCGTCCGCCTGACGGTATACATTCACACGATGCAGCAAGCCAGAAAACCGCGAAAATCGGGCGCCGTCGACGCGGGCGGGGAGAGGCGCTACCGCTATGTCGACCTCGTGACGGCGGCGTTCGTCACCATTCTGATCGTCAGCAATATCGCCTCATCCGCGAAGATCGTGGATTGGGGAGTCTCCCTGTTCGGAATCCGTCTGGCCTTCGATGGCGGCACGCTCCTCTTTCCGATCAGCTACATATTCGGCGACGTGCTCACCGAGGTATACGGCTACCGGCGCTCGCGGCGCGTCATCTGGACGGGGTTCGCCTGCCTTGCCGTGACCGCCGCGGTCCTCTGGCTCGTGCGCGTGATGCCGGGAGAATCGACGTGGGCCGCCGCCGGCGGGCAGCAGGCCTTCGAGCAGGCCCTCGGCGGCATGAGCACCGGCGGGATCGTCCTTGCGAGCCTCGTCGCCTATTTTGCCGGCGAGTTCAGCAATTCCTTCGTCCTGGCGGAAATGAAGATACTGACGAGCGGAAAATGGCTGTGGACCAGGACAATCGGCAGCACGCTCGTCGGGGAGGCCGTGGACACGGCCGTCTTCATCACCGTCGCGAGCCTCACAGGGGTCTTCCCATGGTCGCTCTTCCTCACGCTCGTGGTGACGAACTACATCTTCAAGGTCGCCATCGAGGCGGTGATGACCCCCGCAACCTACCGCGTCGTCCGCTTCCTGAAAATCGCCGAGCAGGAGGACTGGTACGACCGGGGCACGAACTTCAATCCTTTCGCCATCACGCGGTGACGTTCGATCGATGCACGTCGTAGTGGTTCCAGACCTGCTGCGCCGTGCCGTCCCGGATGAGGATCAGCTGCGGCGACTCGTGGACCACCGCGTAGGTCTCGGCCACCCAGTTGGAGAGCTCCCTCTGCTCGCGGACATTGATCCAGTAGATGGGAAGCTCTGTCGTCATCGCCCTGACTTCCCTCGCGGCTCCTGCCGAAACGCCGCAAGTCGTGGAGTGCTTGAACACGAAGCAGGTCGCGGGCAGTACTTTTTCCGTCATCGGGATGATGGTGCTCATCTGTGATCTCTTTGCACCAGAGTACTCCCTCCTCCGCGCCGGGTCAACGGGCCGACCCTTCAATTCTTGACTCGCGAGGCGTTTTCTCCTATCGTTCGGGCCGGGAAGCGAATGAAGCAGGTCACGATTCGATTGGAGCTGCGGGTTTCGGAAGAGATGAACGAGTTCCTGCAGATCGAATCGCAATCACGGAAGCTGAGCTTTGAAGGCCTCATTCTCATGTACCTTGACGAGCGGATGAAGAAGGAGCGGCAGGAGCGCGAGCACAACGGACCCCACGGGGTCCCCGGGGGGTCACGCGGGGCCTGAGAGTCTTTCCTTCCTGCGTCCCGCTTTCCACTCGAACCGCTCAGCGGTCCAGGAGGTCCTTGTAGGCGGACCTCACTCTCCGAAATCTCTCGCCCAGCGCCGCGAGCAGCTGCTCGGATCCCGCGCCGCTGCCGAGCATGAGCCGGGCGAGCGCCCGAAGCTGCGCCGGGTCGCGCGGCAGGCTGTGAGTCTGCCGGTCTTCGTAGATCTGAAGGAAGTGCTCGACCCGGCGCAGGAAGATGTAGTCCTGCGCGAGCTGGTCGGAGATCTCCTTCGCAAGGATTCCCTCCTCTGCGAGCGCCTTCAGCGCGGGCAGCGTTCCGCCGCAGAGAAGCCGCGGATGATCGTGCGCGTGCGAGAGCTGAAGCCCCTGTGCCAGGAACTCCACGTCGCGCAGACCTCCGAGGCCCGTCTTGATGTCCGTGGTGGAAAGGACGCTGCGGGACAGTCCGCGCAGCGCCTCCCGTCGAAGAGTGTCGATTGCCGCGGCCACCTCCGCCCGCCCGCGCGGAACGAGGAGCCGCTTTCGTGCGGCATCGAGGAAGGCGGCTCCCAGCGCCGGGTCACCGGCCACCGGCCTCGCCTTCAGGAGCGCCTGCAGCTCCCACAGGGCGGCGTGCCGGCCGTAGTATTCATCCAGGGCCGGGAGGGTGACAACGAGCTGGCCCGAGGTGCCATAGGGTCGAAGCCGCAGGTCGACCCGGTACGCATACCCTTCCGTGGTGTGGGCGGAGAGATCCGCCCTGAGTGTCTCCATGAGCCTGCTCGCCGGTTCCACCGGGTCCGCCCCGCTGTCGTCCGCGCACACGCCGAGCAGGTCGACGTCGGAGCTGTAGTTCAGCTCCCGTCCTCCCAGCTTTCCGAATGCCACGATGCAGAAACGGAATGCGTCGCTGCCGCCGCCTGCGGGGCGAGCCTCGCTCTGCCGTCGCTCAAGCGCCGCGGCGATCACCCCGTCGGCCAGATCGGAGATCTCTTCCATGATGCGCGGCGTGGGGACGCCGAGGCATATGTCCCGCGCCCCGATTCTCAGTATTTCACGCCGGCGAAACCGGCGCAGCGAATCGCGCCACTCATCCAGGCCGGGCGACGACCGCGAGAGCTCCCGCATCTCCTTCACGATGTCGGCGCTGTTGCGGCGCGCGTGGATGACGTCGGGCCTCCCGATCGCTTCGAGGAACACAGGATCCCGCACCAGGGTATCGGCGAAGAACTGGCTCGCCGAAAAGATGCTGAGGAGGATCTCCAGCCGCATCGGCTGGGAGAGGATCTGGCGCAGGTGCGCGGCGGGTTCCGGCAGCGCCTGGAGGAACCGCTCCCAGTTGTTGAGCGCCATGTCGGGGTCGGGCCGGTGGGCGAGCACGTCACAGGCGATGATCGCCAGCCGCGCGAAGAGCGTGCGGTCCTCTCCTCCGATCCGTCGAAGATTCAGCAGGGCGCGCGCCGGATCGGCGAATCCTCGCTCCGCAAGGGCGCGATGCGCCAGCTCCTCGGGCACCTCGTCGGAGAGGATCAGGTCCGCAACGGTGACCACGGGCGCGCCCGGGAGGCTGTCCCTTCCGAAGTGGCGCTGGACGAATGCGCGGACCGCGGCCGTGTGGGTCTCGAAATCGAGGTGCAGCTTCTGTGCCGGCGTGCTTTCAGGCTCCGCCGTGTAGCCCATGCGCCGTGCAAGATGCACATACTCGTGGGAGTCCAGCCCCGGCAGAACGAGGTCCCGGGCGGAGCCGCGCAGCATCCTCAGGCCGTTGATCAACCGCCGGAAGAAGCGGTACGCGGCCACCAGCTCCCCGGCCTCAGATTCTTCCACGACGCCGATCGATGCGAGGGTGTGGAGAGCCTCGTGGATCCGCGGCGTGCGAAGCCGGCGCTCCGTGGCGCCATGCATGACCTGGAGGATCTGCACCGCGTACTCCAGGTCGACGAGCGCCCCGGGGCTGAACTTCGCGTTGAGGCCCTCCCCCGGCCGCCGTGGTTCGGGCCGCTCGCGCCGGTCCGCTACGGGGGGAGGGGCGGTTTTCTCCTGCACCTGGCGCGCCCGCAGCTCGCGCAGCTCCCGCAGGTCGATGCTCTCCGCGGTGTACACCATCTCGTCGCGGAGCCGCTCGATCTGGCCGCCGAAGTCCCCGTCTCCCCCGACGGCCCTGAGCCTCACGAGGGCCAGTCTCTCGTACGAGTGCGCCGGACCACCGCGCGCGTAGTAGGTGCAGAAGCTCTCGAGGCTGCAGGCGAGCGGTCCTGCCGCACCGTAGGGCCGCAGGCGGAGATCGATGTGAAAGATGCCTTCGCGCTTGGCATGCACGAGGCGCAGAAGCTCGCGGACCACCTTGTCGAAGAATTCCGCGTTCTCGATGCTCTCGGGCCCCCCGGTGGACCCGCTGTCGCTGTAGACGAGCAGGATCTCGATGTCGGACGCGTATCCCAGAGCCACGCCTCCCATCTTGCCGAGGCCCATGATCGCGACGCGCACGGGAAGCCCCGCCACGGTGCGCGGCTCCCCGAACTTCTGCGCGAGGGTCCGCTGGGCGTACGAGGCGGCTGCTTCGACCACCGCCTCGGCGAGGGCGGTGAGCCTCCGACTCAGGAGGAGAAAATCGTTTTCGAAGGCTTCCTCGGAGGCGGCATTCGGCGCTGCAGGTCGGCGCGAGGTGAGGATGTGGTCGAGGTCGAAGAGGTAGATCTCCCTGTCTTTGAACTCGTTCAGACGTCGGGCGAAATCCTCCGCGTCCACGGCGCCCGCCACGGCGGCATTCAGCCTCTCGCGGAGGCTCTCGATCGGCTCGGAGAAGCGGCTCCCTCCCATCTGCGGGGCGAGCATGGGAAGCAGCTCTTCGTACTGGAGGCGCACGAAGTCCTCCCAGAGGAAGGTGCTCGCCCCGAGGAGCTGGGCAAGGTCGCGCAGGACCCCCTGGTCGGAGAGCATCTGCACCCACCGGCCCTGCCCGGGCATGGCGAGCACCTCGCGCACCAGCTGCTCGAAGCGTACCAGCGCGGCCAGCGGATCCGGCGCGCTGGGCAGGAATGAGGTGAACTGCTTGGTGAGGAGCACAGAGAGCTTGATCCTGTCGATGACGGCAGGATCCGAGATCGCGCGTCCCGACGCGTCGACGAACTCGAACTCGTCCTCGATCCTCTCGCCTTCCGTTCGAATGGTGACGTGCTCGATGGAGACGTCCTGGAGTGTGAGGGCCGTGGCGAAGGTGAACAGGAAGAACGGCGTGTCCTGAGAGAGCACGCGCATGCGGGTGCGGCCCGCGGCCGAGCTGCTCACATCGATGCGGACCGGGTACAGGACCGTGCCTCCCCCGGTCCGCGCAAGCTCGCCGAGAGTGGCCCCGGCCATCTCGTTGACGAGCTGGCGCGCCTTCTCTACCGATTCCGCGCCGCGCTCGAAGAGGGAGAAAACCTCTGCCAGCCTCTCTGCCAGTCGTGCAGGCCAGGTGTCATCCCAGCGGGAGGACGCGACGGTTCCGGTGAACGTGTCGATGATCCGGCGCCTTCGCAGCTCGGCCTCGCGGGGGGAATCCGGGGCGGGGCGGGTCCAGGTGAAGATGTCTCCGCCGACGATGTTGAAGCCCATCGAGGAGAGGATGCCCGCGATCGCGGAGAACGCACCGGGGTGGTCGAACGCGAGGACCGTGACCCGCACGCCCGCCGGTTCCGGGTCCACGAGCACCGCCGCGGGCAGCTCGGGGCCAAGCGAGGAAATCGCGCCGACGTGCCGGGCGATCTCGGCGGGGTCGAAGAGCTCGAAGTAGCGGGAGTCCAGCCGCGCGACGTGCTCTGCCGCAAGGCGCCGGTCCACGCCGGGCGCAAGAGAGACCAGCTCGTCGGAAGAGATCGGCGGCATGCAGTCCTGCTTCCATCGACTGTAGCAGAAAGGCCGCGACCCGGCCAGCCGCTGCTCTCCCGCGCCGTTGACACTGTCCACGCCGTGTGCGATGAAATCCCAGCGGCATCGATGAGGACAAACGAATCACATCCGGTCCCCGGCGTCACGATCCTGGGCGAGTATCCCTTCGCCCGAACCCCGGCCGGCAAGCTGAAAGCACGGATCGCCACGGCGTTCCCCGGCCACGACGCGCTCGTCACCGTGCCGGGCATCCATGTCACTCAGCGGCAGGCTTTCCTCGACCATCTGGACGACCTGAAGCGCGCCCGGGGGGAGCCTCCTCTCACGCAGGGGGAGAGGGACAGGGAATGGGGACTGGCGGTAGACCTCATCATCGAGGAGGGCGCGATCCAGATCCGGCCTGATCCGGACAAGATGGACCTCGCCTTCCTGGCCGACGAGCTGCTCCAGCGGCTGCTCGCGAAGCACCGCATCCGGTTTCTGGGAGTCCTGAACGAGCGGGTGCGGGAGGCGATCAAGCGGCGCGGGGAGCTGTGGCGGATCACGCCGCTGCCGAAAACCTCAGAAGAGATGCGGGCCATGATCGAATCCTCCCGCATCGGCATCGACGGGCGCGAGATCTACTACTACGGCGAGCTGACGGGCACCCGCTTCCTCACGTTCCAGGAGTTCCAGGGACTCGGCCGGCTGGACGATGCAGGGCTGCGCTCCCACCTGGCGGAAATCGCACGGCATCTCGGAAGGAGGAATGCGGCGGGCAATCACGAGGTGGCGTTCTTCGGAACAGGCGCGGGCATTTCCCGTGCCGACTTCACCCGGATCAATTTCGAAAAACTGGATTCCGAGGGCCTCAGGGAGGCGTTCAGCGGGCTCGTCGAGAAGTTCAGGGCCGCGGCGAAGCCGTCGCTCCTCCGGGACGATCCCGAGAACCTGGAATGGAAGAACGCCATGGTGGCCGCGCTCATCGGCCGCGAGAATGAGCTCGTGACGGAGGGAGACCTTCTCGGGCTGAGCGCGGAGTTTTTCATGCAGATCGAGTGGCTGCCCGGGGGACGCATGGAGGAGGGCGAGCTGATGCTCGATCCGGTTCTGGACGTCTCCGAGGCCGGTGGCGGGCCGGGCGAGCACCTGCGGGACGAAAAGTCGCGCAAGTTCATCATGAACTTCGTGCGGGAGTACGGGGACCTGGAGTTCGTGAACGTCGGCCGGGTGATCGGCTCGCTCTCACGGCGCGCCGCGATGCCGGGCCGGCGGGGCGTGTACATCGCGGCGCTCGAGCAGCGCCGGAACCCGGCGGAGATCGTGACGATCATCAGGATGCAGAAGCAGGGCGTACGCGAGTACCTCGAGCAGGGCCTCTCCCTCCTGGACGCGATGATCAGCGCCGAGGAGTATACCGAATACGTCCTCGACCGGCGGCTGGGCTGCCGGCAGCTCGGGATGAACCTCCCCCTGAGGGTGACGGCGAAAAAAATCAGCGAGCGCTACGCCCCGGCGAGAGGCGCGGGGTATCCGATCTGGACGCCCTACTTCGAGAGGGAATACATCCGGGGCATCGCCACCGACAAGCTTCCCCCCGCCCTGTTCGAATCACGGGAGTTTGCCGTCAGCTGCGCGCACCTCCTCGGCCAGGCCGCGGCCCCGAACATCGTCGTGGGGCGGTGCGACAGGACGGGCAGCCCCCTGTTCGACGACGGTGACGAGGTGATGATCCTCGATGCGGAGGGCTTGCCGCAGGACATCGTGGTGACCGATCATACGGGCACCTTCAACGACTATGCCTGCCCTCTGGGAGAGTTCACCGTGAAGTACGCGCTGCCGGTCACCCGGCGGCGGAGCTCCCTTCCGGACCCGGCCGCCTTCGCGCGGGCGTATTGCGCGGCGTTCGAGGACCGGCTCCAGAGGATCCAGGAAGACTATCGACGGAGAAGGAAGGCATTTGACTCGCTTTTCCTGCACCTGCCCGCGCAGGAACCCGGCAGCTTTGCGTACAGGTGGAAGAGGGTACTCGCCCGCCTGGAAGAAACCAATCCGACGGCGGTCGCCGACCTGGTCCGCGGCAACATCGAGCGTTGATCCGCCCTGACAAAAAGACGGGGGCCTTGAATGAAATGATAGCCCGATCGATTTTCCGCACGGTGAAGGCCGCGTTGGTTCAGCGGTGTCCAAGCCCACTGGGAATGCTGCAATCGGTGAAGGCAGCAGGAGGAAGGCAGTCTCCCCCGGCCTGGACGATCATGGGGCGGTTCGGTTCGGCCTTCAGTTCAACGAGGCGAGCTGAAGCCCAGGCGGAGCCCTTGCGATCTTCACGAGGGGCGCAGGATCTTGTGTACTTCTGAAGGGTCGATGATCAAGGTGATGATTTTCATCTCGGAACCGCATGGGTGTCATTGTCTCGCCCATTTTGTTGAAGGCGATGTCCGAGTTTTGCTCGGCTTCGCTCGATTTCGGCTGCCGCCGCTCATGTCCACGCGCTGAAAAGAGATACCGTCGCCCGCTTTGCTCGCGTTCGCTCGGCTCAGTTTCTCTTTTGCCGTGCCGGTGGTCCTACAAGTGGTCCTACTGAAATCCGGTCCACAGGTGTGCAATCATATGCTGTGAGACTTGCCAGCTTTTCGAGCCCCTGCCAGCTCAATTCTCCCGGGTCAGAGCATGTCCATCCAAAACCACAATTCGCGTGAATAGATCCTCCCCTGAATAGATGTTCTCGGTAGGGTGGAGAGAGAGTATCACGCCGATGAGTTCTGCAACTCGGCGGATAGCGCTTCCAAGAACAGGTCCACGTTTTCAGGCCTTGCCGTGTGCCCCATGAGGCCAATGCGCCAGATCTTGCCCGCCAGGGGTCCAAGCCCCGCGCCGATCTCAATGTCGTGCTTCTCCAGCAGGTTCCTTCTTACGGCCGACTCATCGGTTCCGGCAGGGCAATAGACCGAGTTCAACATTGGCAGACGGTATTCCGGCTCGACCATCAGATCAATCCCCAGCGCGCGCAGGCCCGCAACGAGCGCATGATGGCTTTGGAGATGCCGGGCGAAAATCTTCTGCAGCCCTTCCTCCTCGATGAGTTTTAGCCCCTGGTACAATGCGTAAAGCATGTTAATGGGCGCCGTATGATGGTAGCTTCTTTTCGATCCTTCCCAATAGCGGATGATCATGGAAACATCGAGATACCAGTTCGGCACCTTCGACTTGCGGTCGTTCAGAACTTTCACCGCGCGTTCCGAAAACGACAGGGGCGCGAGTCCCGGGGGAACGGACAGGCATTTCTGAGTGGCGCTGTACAACGCATCGATTCGCCATTCATCCATGCGAACTTGAATACCGCCGAGACTCGTGACCGCATCGACGAGAAACAACGCATCAGAGTCTTCGAGCAGCGCACCGACCTCTTCGACCGGATTCCTCACTCCGGTCGATGTCTCTGCATGAATCATGGCCACGAGCTTGTACGAGCGCGTTCTCAGTTTCTTGGAAACTTCGGGCGGTGCGACCGGAGTCCCCCAATCGAACTCGACGCTGTCAGCGTCGGCGCCAAGACGTCGGGCGACTTCCAGCATCCGCTGCCCGAAGACCCCGTTGACCAGGATGAGCACGGGGTCACCCCGTTCGAGTAGGTTGACAAAGCAGGTTTCCATCCCTGCAGATCCAGTCCCCGACACGGGGAAGGTCACCGGATTTCTGGTTCCCATCAATTGCTGGAGCGAGGACCTGATCTCATCCATGAGGCGGATGAAATAGGGGTCAAGGTGGCCAATTGTGGGCTTCGCCAACGCACGGTACACCTCGTCAGGAACGCAGGAAGGGCCCGGCCCCATCAGGAGAGTCTTTCTGATTCCATCAAGCAAGTTTGACATGTGAAATCACCCCCCCGTCGACCCCCTGCCCTGACGCGGCCTGGTGAGCCGCCCCATGAGCCGTCCGCTCATTCCTTGAGGGCGCGCCGATCGTCATGCCCATGACGATCCTCCTCTGGAAAACGAGGTACACGATCAGAATTGGCACGATCGCCGTCAATGCCGCCGCAGAAACAAGGGGATAGTCGTTGTGAATTGCTGCCGGAAATAGTCGAGGTCGATCGGCGCGGTTCGGAGCTTCGCCCGCTGGATCAGAATGAGAGGAGCGAAATGCGCATTCCAACTCCACTTCGCCGCGAATATGAATAGGCTCGTCAACGATTGTCGCGTCAGCGGAATGGCGATGGAGACGAGATTGCGGAACTCGCTCGATCCATCCATCCTGGCCGATTCGATCAACGAGAGAGGGACATCCTTCATGAAACTCCGGATGAGAAAAATCTCGAACGCGGTCATCGAGGATCGTTGAACGTGACATGTAAATACTGTTCGAGAGACCGCCTGCTGAAGTAATTGAAACAGGTCTTGTTGTTATCCCCGGGGGCGGTGAGTGCACCCTTGGCAACCGCGGCAGCATTAAGTCAATGCTCTCTTCACTGTACTGATGAACTTCTGAGCAGTGCGATGGATCTCGGCTTTATCGGAGAGGATGGTGATCCCGAAGTCCGCGCCGATCCCGGAGTCGACCACCCCGACACTCAGGTTGATGCTGCGGGAGAGAATGTCGTCTGTCTTCGGCAGCATATTTCGACGCATCGGAGTGCGGCCTCCCGGGTCGGTCCATGAAAGTATCTGCTCCATGTTGTTGTAGACATGCCAGCCGCTCTTCTCGAGAGTCTTGGTTCCCAGCGCCCGTGCCGCTTTCTGCGCTGAGTCGACGGTGCGAAACTGCACGCAGAGGATTGTGTGGCATTCTCCGTTGTCGTTGATCTTTCTGAAAGAGAGTCCGTCGATCCCCGCGGAAGCGATTTCGGCCTTCAGGGCCTCCTTGCTTTCACGCAGGCGCACGAGAATCGTGTCCAGCTTGCGCAACTGCGCACGGAGGAAGGCTCCCGTGAGCTCGTTCATGCGCAAGTTCACGCCGATCATGCTGCGTTTCCCGATTTCAACGCCCTTGCGAAGGGGCATGTGCCCTTGATCGTGGTAACCGAAGGCCTTCTCGTAGAGGGTACGGCTGTTGGTCGTCACTATGCCGCCGTCACCGGAATTGATCACCTTGAAGATGTTGAAAGAAAAGGTGCCAATGTCACCGAGGGACCCCAAGCGCCGCCCCTTGTACGAGCCGCCGACCGCCTGGCAGCAATCTTCTATCACTGCGATTCCGCGTTTCTTCGCCAGGGCAAGCACCTTGTCCATGTCTGCAGGGTTTCCCAGCATGTGGACAGGAATAATCGCCTTCGTTTTTCCGGCTATCTTGCTTTCCGTGTCCTGGACATCCATTGTCAGGGACTCGTCAATCTCCGTGAGCACAGGAGTGGCGCCGACTTCAAGGATGGAGGAAATTGAGGCGATAAAGGTGTAGCCAGGAACGAGGACTTCGTCCCCCCGACCGATCCCCAGTGCCCTCAGGGCGGCAATGAGGGCTCCGGTTCCCGAGCTGACCGCAACGGCGTAGGCCACACCGATCTTCTGGGAAAACTCCCGCTCAAAGGTATAGACCTTTTGCTTGAACGACTTGTTGCTGTCCTCTCCGTAACGGGAGAGATAGCCGCTCTGGAGAACTTCCAGGACTTCGTCCCGCTCTTCGTTGTCAACGACGTATGCACCTGGACCCGGCATGATGACCTCCTCGAAACCAGACTAGTGAGCCTTTGCTCTGGCACGCCACAACTTCTGCAGTGGCGGGTAGCCGAGCAGAACGATCCCTTCTTCCTCTACAACCTTCCGCGCCTCCGGTGATGTAAAGAACTCCAGGTCTGCAGCCCGCGCGGACCAAGAGGGCGTCACCGCCTCGAGCTCATCGTTGGCGATCCCAGGGTGCACCGCCCATTCCGAGAGTCCCGGCGGGAGCTCGCGAAGCAGCTTCACATAGGTGTCGTGCTTGTCAGGGAGCTTCACCTTGGTGCTATCCAGCACAT
>Ga0187870_1003353_pt1 | contig 12414 bp, 8 predicted proteins | sample June2016WEW_13_1_3_FD_132974 | JGI IMG/M metagenome (GOLD analysis project Ga0187870, IMG submission 132974) | Peatland microbial communities from SPRUCE experiment site at the Marcell Experimental Forest, Minnesota, USA - June2016WEW_13_150 | ecosystem: Environmental > Terrestrial > Soil >... | reverse complement strand
CATGCACTCGGTGAAACCGCGGAAGTATTCATCCAGCGTCCGGCCGAAAATGATCTTGACTTGCGGGAGGGCGAGCTCTTTCTTCACGTTCTCCAGGAACTGCGCCACCTCGGGCCGGATGCCCGCGAGGATGTTGTAGTTGATTTCTCCCCTGGCGATCTTCTCTCGCAGGCTGCGCGCCACCTGGTAGGAGATACCGGTCTGCGCCCCCGCCCCGCCGACGCCGAAGGTCAGCGTGAGCACGCGCTCCTTGGCGAACCTGCAGTTCCTCGCGCCGAGGAAGTGCTCGACGTTCAGGCCGTGCAGCGGCCAGAACCGCTCCGAGGGATCGAGGTAGCGCAGCCGCTGGCCCAGGTCCCACTTCAGCACGGAGATATTCTCGTCGCCGAGGAGCTCGAGCGGAATGGGGAACCCGGTGAGCCAGATGCGTTCGTTGGGGATGCCGTACTCGTTGAGCCGGCGCACGGCGCGCCCGCAGGGGGCGAGGTAGGTGATTTTGCTCTCCCGCGGGTTTTCCGCCACCCAGGCCCTGTTTACCTCCGCATCGCAGATGACGCAATACACCCGGCTGAAGCCCGCCATGTCCGCGGCAATGGCCGGTGCGTAGAAAGACGTCACGAGCGGAAGGGGCTTCTGCTTCATTTTCTCCAGAAGCCCGGCGCACATCCCGCTGTTGATGAGGTTCTTCAGCCACTTCACCTGGAAGGAAGGGTGAGAGAGGTCCCGCATGGGATAGAAGGGCGGGATGTTCTGCAGCCGGTCCAGGATGCCGAACACGGCATTGCCGATGACCGGCCAGCTCTTCGTGCGGGAAAGGAACTCGTAGCTGCGGCGGAGGCGCTCCCAGAGCTTTGCCTCGCCGTTGGAGTTGTTCTCCGCCTTGCCCAGGGTGATGAGCCCTCCCTCCGCGATATCGCGCAAGGGGTAGGCGGCGCGCTGGTGGCCGAGGCCCATGTCCGCGGTGGCCACCCAGGCGCGTATGTCGACCTTGCGGAGGGCGGCCGTGGGCTTCGATTTCCGGGCCTGCGCGGTGCGGGGGGCGCGGGCGGGCGTGCGGGCGCTCGCGCGAGGCGACGCCTTTTTTCGTGGCTCAGGCTTGGTGGACGATTTTGGGCTCATTCTTTCTCCTCTCCCTCAGGGCCTTCGCGTGCGCGGGAAAACCCTCGTAGTCGGCGAGCGTGATCGCCGCATTCTGCAGTGAGTCACAGCCCGCTGCCGTGAGGCAGGCGACCGACGAGAACTTCATGAAATCCCTGACCGAGAGCGCGGAGCACGTCCGGGCCCTCCCTCCGGTCGGCAGGACGGCGTTGGCGCCGATTGCATAATTGGCCAGCGAAAAGGGGGTGTTCTGGCCGAGGAGGATCTCCCCGGCGTTGCGCACGAGCGAGAGGGTCTCCAGTGGCTCCGCCGTGGCGATCTGAAGATGCTCGGGGGCCACGGCGTCGGCGATTCCCGCCGCTTCTTCGATGTCGCGGGCGAGAATGATTCCCCCGTAGTTCTCCAGGACTTTCGTCACGTAGGAGGATCGCGGCTCGGGAAGATCCCGAATGAGACCGGGGAGAAGCTCTGCAACTGCCTCCGCCGTGGCGGCGCTGTCGGTGACCAGGAGCGCCTGCGAGTCCGGCCCATGCTCCGCCTCGATGAGAAGGTCCAGGGCGAGTCGACGAGGGTCGGCGGAGGCGTCCGCGAGTATCATGGACTCCGAGGGCCCGGCCGGCAGCCCGACGTCCACGACCGCCGCGAGCAGACGTTTGGCCGCGGTCACGTACTGGTTGCCGGGGCCGAGGAGCTTGTCGACACGACGGATGCTTTTCGTCCCGTATGCCAGGGCGGCCAGCGCTTGAACGCCGCCGACGCGATACACTTCGTGGGCACCGCAGAGACGGGCTGCGAACAGGGTCGCCGGGTCGCAGTGACCCGAGGCGTCCGGCGGCGTGACGACGACGCGGCGCGGGACGCCTGCCACCTGCGCAGGCACCGCCATCATGTACGTTGAGGAGGGGAAGCTTCCCTTGCCCCGGGGAGCGTACAGCGCCACTGACGAGATCGGGGTGGCGCGCTCGCCCGCGTAGACGCCCGGCTGCACTTCTCCGAGGGTCATGGGATGTGGAAGCTGCCTCTCGTGGCAGATCCGGACGTTCCGCGCACAGGAACGGATGGCCTCCTTGACCTCTCCGGGCAGGGCCTTTTCCGCTTCCTCGAACTCGCGCTCCTGCACGGCAAGAGGGATCCGGGAGAGATCCGCGTCGTTGAACTGCTTGGTGTAGTGGATGAGGGCCTGATCTCCCTCGACGCGCACCCTCTCGATGATCTCCTGCACGCGCGGCATCACGGCGGAGATGTCCTGCTCCGAGCGCGAAAGTATTTTCTCCCTCTGCCGGTCCTCGAGGGCGGCCCAGGCCAGGACGGGCACTCGCATATCGGCTACTGTACCGGGCGATGAGGCCGGCGTCAACGCAGCCGGGTTCCCATTCTGGCCTCGGGCTCTCGCCGTCTGCCCGAGCACGGTACACCGTGCGCGGGCAGACCAAATGTCGCCAGGAGCGACCGGGCTGCCGCCCTAGGCTCGCCCTCGCCATCCCTGGCTGCGCTTGACTTCCAAGGCTTCTCTATTTACCTTTTTTCCAGTTGAATGTCTCTCGCATCCACCATGAAATGATCGAGATGATGGGAACTTCAGGCGGCATAAGAGCGGGCGAGCCGCGCGCCGGGGCAGCGGGAGAGCAGGATTGACAAAGGAGATGCATTATGGGACGAGTCATTGGAATCGATCTCGGGACCTCGAACTCCGCCGCGGCGGTGATGGAGGGCGGGCGGCCGGTCATCATTCCCTCGGCTGAAGGCGCCGGGGTCTCGTCGGGAAAAGCATTCCCGTCCTTCGTGGCGTTCACGAAGGAGGGGGACCGCCTGGTGGGGGAGCCCGCGCGGCGGCAGGCAGCCATCAACCCGGATGGCACCATCTATGCGGCGAAGCGCAAGATGGGAACAGACCACAAGTTCAAGGTTTTCGGCAAGGAATACAGCCCCCAGCAGATCTCGGCGTTCATCCTCCAGAAAATCAAGCAGGATGCGGAGGCCTACCTCGGGGACACGGTGGAGGAGGTGGTGATCACCTGCCCCGCCTATTTCGACGACAACCAGCGCACCGCGACGAAGGACGCGGGGGAGATCGCGGGCCTGAAGGTACTGCGCATCATCAACGAGCCCACCGCGGCCTGTCTCGCCTACGGGCTGGAGAAGGCCGGCAAGGAGCTGAAGATCCTCGTCTTCGACTTCGGCGGCGGCACACTCGACGTGACGATCATGGAGATGTGGAAGGAGGGCGGGTTCAAGGTCGTTGCCACCAGCGGCGATACCCAGCTGGGCGGCACGGACATGGACAATGCCTTCGTCGACTACATCGAGAAAGAGTTCCTGCGCCAGACCGGCATCGATCTGAAAAAGGACACGATGGCCACCCAGAGGGTCCGTGAAGCAGCGGAGAAGGCCAAGGTCGAGCTGTCCAGCACTATGTCGACGGACATCAACCTGCCGTTCATCACGGCAGACGCCACCGGGCCGAAGCACCTCACGATGACGGTGAACAGGGCGAAGCTGGAAGAGCTCATCGGGCCGATAGTCCAGCGCTGCCGCGGACCTCTGGAAACGGCCATGAGGGACGCGAAGGGTGCGCTCGCCAAGGACGGGGTGCAGTTCAACGAGAACGGCGCCGACATCGACAAGATCATCATGGTGGGGGGGCCCACCCGCATGCCGATCGTCCAGAAGTTCGTCGAGGACTTTTTCGGCAAGAAGATCGAGCGCGGGGTCGACCCCATGGAATGCGTCGCGATGGGAGCTGCCATCCAGGCGGCGATCATCAAGGGTGAGGTGAAGGACGTCCTGCTCCTGGACGTCACGCCGCTCTCGCTGGGAATCGAGACCCTGGGCGGAGTGAGCACGAAGCTCATCGAGCGCAACACCACGATCCCCACGCGAAAGAGCGAAATCTTCTCCACGGCGGCGGACAACCAGACCGAGGTGACCATCAGGGTTCTCCAGGGCGAGCGGCCCATGGCCAACGACAACGTGGAGCTGGGAAGGTTCAACCTGGTCGGCCTCCCGCCGGCGCCCCGGGGGGTTCCGCAGGTGGAGGTATCCTTCGACATCGACGCAAACGGGATCGTGAGCGTCGCGGCCAAGGACCTGGGAACCGGCAAGCAGCAGTCCATCAAGATCACCGCGCCGAAGAAACTTTCGAAGGAAGAGATCGAGAAGATGGTGCGGCAGGCCGAACAGTTCGCCTCGGATGACGCCAAGAAGAAGGAAGAGGTCGAGGCAATCAACCAGGCCGACACGCTCGCGTACTCCGTCGAGAAATCGCTGAAGGACTTCGGGGACAAGGTGAGCCAGGCCGAGCGTGCCGACATCGAGGCAAAGCTCAACGACGTGCGCTCCGCCATCAAGGACAAGAACCTTGATCGGATCAAGAAGGCCACGGAGGAGCTGACCAAGGCATCGCACAAGCTCTCGGAAGAGATCTACAAGCAGTCGGCGGGCAAGCAGGCGGGCGGCGCGCAGCCGGGCCCCGAGCAGGGCGCGGGCCAGGCGGGCGGACCCGCCGGCACCGGAGGTGACGGGCGCAAGAAGGATGACGACGTCATCGACGCGGAGTTCCGCGAAGAGAAGAAATAGGTGACAGAGGCCCCGTAGCCATGGAGGGCGAGGGCGAGCCTAGGGCGGCAGCCCTAGCCCGGCAGGCGCGCGTTGCGCGCCGAGAGGGTGCTCGCGAAGCGAGACAGCGAGAGCCCGAGTGCACGGACGCACGAGTGTGAGCCCGTAGCCGCGGATGCGGACCACGCCGAAGGCGTGCGGGCACGCGCCAGGGCCTTTTCACAGGCACAATGATGTCGACGACACGTGACTACTACGAAATCCTCGGCGTCAGGAAAGGCGCCACGCCGGAAGAGCTGAAGAAGGCCTACCGGGAGCTCGCGTTGAGCTCGCATCCCGACCGCGTTTCCGCGGAGAAGAAGAAGGAAGCCGAGGACAGGTTCAAGGAGATCTCCGAGGCGTACGCGGTGCTCTCGGATCCCCAGAAGCGGGCGCTGTACGACCAGTACGGCCACTCGGGAGTCGATCAGAAGTTCCGCCAGGAGGATATCTTCCGCGGCACGGATTTCGGCAGTGTTTTCGAGGGGATCCGCGACAATGGTTTCGAGGGAGGATTTTTCGAACACCTGTTCGGCGATCTCGGGTTCGAAATCTTCAGCACCCGCGGGCGGAAGAAAAGACACGGTGCCGGGGCGGGTGCGGAATCCAGGGGCCGGGACCTCGAGGCGCCGCTCGCCGTGACGCTGGAAGAAGCCTACCGGGGAACCGAAAAGACCGTGACCATCCCGCGGGACGATCCGTGCGCAGTGTGCGGCGGGACAGGCGCCGTGGGCAATGCCCCGTGCGCGACCTGCGGCGGTCAGGGTCGGATCCGTTCCACCCGCACCCTCTCAGTCACCGTCCCGCCCGGCGTCAAGACCGGGTCACGCCTCCGCATGAAGGGTGAAGGGGAGGCGAGCGGCCGCAGCAGCGGAGACCTGTACCTCGTCGCCGAGGTGCTCCCCCACGCGACGTTCCAGCGCGAGGGCTGGGACCTGTTGACGGAGGTGTCCGCGACGCTGCCGCAGGCGATGCTCGGCTCCGAGCTCAGCGTGCCCACGATGGAGGGGAGCGTGATGATGAGAATCCCCGCCGGGACCCAGAGCGGGACGACCTTCCGCCTGAGGGGGAAGGGGATGCCCGAGCTGCGCGGCAAGGGCGTGGGTGACGAGCTGGTGAAGGTGAGCGTGGAGATTCCCCGCAACCTGAGCTCCCGCCAGAAGGAGCTGGTCGAGGAGCTCGCGCGGACCCTGGAGCGCTGACCCCGCGACCGGCGGCGCGGCGTGGGCCCGTTTTTGCCGCAGTGCGCCCCTACTTCCCGCTGAGAATCCCCTCGTAGATCACGAACTCGGCCCCGTGCAGCGTCACGGTGAAACCGTCCTCGAAGAGCGACATCGCGTCCGGAACCGAGCCGATGGCCGCGACGTCGGGCGCGACGCTGCGGATCTGTTCCGGGCTGAGGTAGGAGGACTCTTCCAGGATGATGCCGCGAAGTCCCTTCAAGAGGGGCAGGAAATCCGGGGTGAGAAACCGGGCGAGCAGGATTTCCGTGTCGTCGTGCTTCAGCCGCAGCTCAGCGTCCAGAGAATCCTCCACGCGCACGATTTTCCCCGAGCGCCAGCCGCCGAACCCGCGCTCGCCCTTGGCGAGCACGTTGCCGATGAAATGGACCTTGATCGTGTTCAGCATGATGGGGGAATGCAGCGGCACTCCGGCGACGATCACCACCTTGTCCGACTTCTTCACCAGTCCCTTCTCGAGTGCCGCGGCCAGGGCGTTGTTCACCATCATGTCCGAATTGTCCGCGAGGTCGCACAGCAGCGGGTGGACGCCCCAGTAGAGGAGGAGCCTCCGCTGCACCGCCTCGGACGGGGTGACGGCGAGGATGGACTGGGAGGGGCGATATTTGCTGATGAGGCGCGGGGTGTTGCCGTGGAGGGTCGGGGCGATGATCGCCGTGGCCCGTATCTCGCGCGCCACCAGGAACGCGCTGCGCGTGACTGCCTGGGCGATGTCCTCCCCGATGTCGTCCAGGCGGAAGAATCGCCGCACCCTCGACTCGTATTCCGGCGAGCCTTCCACCGTGCGCGCGATCGAGTCCATCACCTGGACGGCTGCCACGGGATACTTCCCGCTGGCCGTCTCCCCGGAAAGCATAACTGCGTCTGATCCGTCGAAGATCGCGTTGGCCACGTCGGTCGCTTCGGCCCGGGTCGGCCGCGGGTTGTGAATCATCGAGTCCAGCATCTGCGTAGCGGTGATGACCGCCTTGTTCTGGTCGTGGCACTTCAGGATGATTCTCTTCTGAACGAGAGGGATTTCCTCCGTGGCCATCTGCACCCCGAGATCGCCCCGTGCGACCATGATGCCGTCGGCCACGCGGATGATCCCCTCGATGTTCTCAACCCCCTCCTGGTCCTCGATCTTCGCGATGATGTGCATGTGCGAGCCCTCGGCGAGGAGGATCTGTCGTATCTCGAGGATGTCCTCGGGCTTGCGGACGAACGACGCGGCAACGAAATCCATGTCCTGTCGGACGGCGAGGCGGAGGTTCTCCATGTCCCTCTCGGTGACGGCGGGCAGCCTGCTCTTCACGCCGATGATGTTCACGTTCTTGTGCGATCCCAGAATGCCCCCGGTTCGAACCACGCACGTTGTCTCTCGGTCCCGCACCCCGCTCACTTCCAGGTCGATCAGCCCGTCGGCGATGAGGATGTGCATACCGGACGCCGCCTGCTCGGGGAGATCCATGTACGTGATGCTGATTCGCTCCGCGGTGCAGGGGGCATCGTCCACGCTGATCACCACGTCGCTGCCCCCCAACAGCACCACGGTCCCCTCCCCCGTGACCGCCCCGGTGCGGATTTCGGGTCCCTTGATGTCGATGAGGAGCGCGACGGGGATGCCGGTCGCGCGGCTTGCCTCGCGCACGTGCCCGATCATTGCGGCGTGATAGTCGTGCGTGCCGTGAGCCATGTTGAACCGCGCCACGTTCATGCCCGCCTGGAGAAGCTCCGCGAGCACGCCCTGCGCTTCGGTCGCCGGACCGAGAGTGCAGACGATCTTCGTCTTCCTCGTCATCTCCGCCACTCCTCCAGCCGCGGGAGCGCCTCTTCCACCAGGTCGAGGCACGACTTCCGAATGGGCTCCCCGGCATTGTCTCCCCAGAGCCGGCAGAGGAACGCGCGCGGGGATTCGATGCGCCCCTGCTCCTGTGAAAGGGCGAACTCCGTGGCTGCTGCCGCGCCCAGAGCGAGGCCCGTGGGCGCGATACCGGCCGCGAGGCAGAGCCTCATCGTACCGAAGAACCGGTCCTCCCAGCCGAGTTTCCGGGAAGGATCGCGAATGATCCGGTCCACGCGGTCGAAAAGCCACGGGTTCACCATGCGCTCCATGAGGTCCTCCGCATAGGCTGCGAAGCCGGATTCCGTAAAAAGAGCGTCGTGGGTGCCGGCATGCCTGCGGATGAGGGCCGCGCCCGACTCCTCCAGGAACACGCGGCGGCCCAGCGCCATGAGCTTCCCGTCTTCGCGGATCCTGCTCATGACATCGTGGCCGCGAAGCCGGCCGATGGAGCCCAGCAGCGCGTGTACGGCGTTGTGCCCGTAGAGCTTCGCCTCCTCGAAGGGGAGGAGGTCATCTTTTTCCTCGAATACCCGGATCCGACGGGAGAACCCGGGGAGAGTGATCCTCGATATGAGAATCCGATTGAACGCTTCCACGAGCACGCACTTCTCGAAGCCGGGGACCAGGGGAGAAAGCCCCAGCCTCTGCATTTCCTCCGCCGAGGACACAACGCCGCTCATCTTGCCGACCACGGTGTTGAGGCACTGCAGATCGTCGAACAGCTTCCCCGGGGCGCACTTCTGAATCTCCTCCCGGAGGATTTCCGCGGCGAAATTGTTGTTCTCCGCCGTATAGACGATCCTCTTCCGGCCAGGTCGTGTCCCGTGCGCAAGCATGGCAGCGATCGAAGCATCGCCGCCGGAGGCGTAGAAATTGACGCTCGGGATGGCCGTGCCCAATTCCTCCGCCTCGGCGATGGCCGACACGACTGCCTCCCGGTCCTCCGTCACCCGAGGATTGTAGAGCTCTATTGACGGGAGCCGCCGGGAGCGAATTCCAGTCTTTCCCGCGATGTTGATCGCGACTTCGTTGCCGGCGGAACGGACCGCATCCACGAGCCCCTGGTCGACCTCCGCCACGACGAAGCGGTCGAAACTTCCTGATTCGACCGCTTCGAAGAGCAGAAGACCGGTCTGTATGGGTCCGAAGCCGAAACCCACGAAGGTCGCGGACATGCATCTGCCTCCCTTGCCGCGAGAGGAAAATACCATGTCACCTGATACATCACCAGCCCAGCGATATGCCCGCCGTGAGGGTGACCTGGAAGGACCCCAGCGGATAGACCGGTATCGACGTCACCGGAATCTGGGCCTTGTACGGGGTGTAGGCGACCTTCGCGCCGACCAGCATGCCGTCGAGGTCGAGAGAGAGCCCCCCTGCGAGAAATGGGAACAGGGCGAGGTACAGGGACTGGTCGAACGCCGGAGCTGGCATTCCGAAAGGAACACGCGGCCGGCGCATCCCATCCCCACTTCAAGGTATGGATCCAGAAACCGGCGGGTTCCCAGCGGATGGAAGCTCAGATACAGCGCCGGCGCGTACCAGTCCAGCCACCAGCCCTTCAGCGTGTCCTGCGAGAAGCTCACCTGGTAACTCCCTCCGAATCCCATCCGGCCGGGCATGACCTCCCATCCGAATCCCCACTGCAAAGGCCGTTCAGCTGCTGCGAATGTCGGCATGATCTGCTGGGCAGAGGTCCCCGGGAGAAAGTCAGCGGAGAGGTCCGTCGTCAGATGCACGGCGCCCGCGAACCCGTACATGGACAAGGGCACCAGCCCGAGTGCGAGGACGAAAGCCTTCAACTTCATCGGATCTCCTCCTTCGTATCGATTTGCGGGTATGGAACACCGCCGGCGAACAGGGGCGTCACCGCTCCAGGGGGGTGTCACCCCGGGGCGGGACACGTGTTATAGTCTGTGATGAGCGGGAGAAGCTGGTGGCACTGGACATCGATGCCCTCTACAGGAAATACGGACCCATGGTCATCCGTCGGTGCCGCGCTCTTCTTATCGACGAGGACCAGTCACTCGATGCCGCACAGGAGACTTTCGTGAAGCTCATCCGCTACCAGCACCGGCTGACGGACGCGGCCCCTTCGAGCATGCTGTATACAATGGCCACCAACGTGTGCCTCAACATGATGCGCTCGGCGAGGAGGCGTCCCCTGAACGCGGGGGAAGAGACCCTCGAGCGCATCGCCACCTCGGACAACGTCGAGGGCCGCGCCCTGGACCGCTGGGTCCTGGACGACATCTTCGGCCGTGAGCGGGCGTCCACGAAGACGATGGCGGTCATGCACTACGTGGACGGCATGACACTGGAAGAGGTGGCCTCCCACGTCGGGCTTTCCGTTTCCGGAGTGCGCAAGCGCCTCCGCCAGCTCCAAGAGCGCACGCGCGCCCGGGAGGAGGCATAGGAATGCCGCGGAAGCGGACAAAATCCGCGTCGAAGACGCGGCGCGAATCCACGCCTCCGGCGTGGCGCGAATCCACGCCTCCGGCGCGGCGCACGGTTTCAGACCTCGCGCTGGAACAGTATCATCTCGGCGAGCTGAGCGCCGAAGAGCAGCGCATCGTGCGGGAGGAGCTCGCGCATGACGAGGTCCTGCGCGGCCGGCTCGCCGCGATCCAGAAATCCGACGAAGAGATCCGCTCCTCCTATCCCGCCGAGCGCATCGTGCCCCTGATCCGCGAGAGGATGCTGCGGGAAGGCACCGACCACGGACGGCGGGCGTGGAGGCTGCCGACGCTCGCGTGGGCGGTTCCGGTCGCCGCCGTGGCGCTCATCCTCCTGTCGCTTCCCCTCGTTCTGCGGACATCGGACGATACACGCCTGAAGGGAGTCGCCCCGCACCTCCTGGTGTTCCGCAAAACTGCGGCGGGCGCCGAAGAGCTGCGCTCCGGGGCGGTGGCCCGCAGGGGAGACGTGCTGCAGCTCAGCTATTCCGCCGGGGACGCGAAGTACGGGGTGATTTTCTCCGTGGACGGCCGGGGCACGATCACCTGGCACGTTCCCGCCGGTTACGCCGGAGGCACGCGCTCCGCGCCTCCGCTGGATCCGAAAGGGCGCGTTGTCCTTCCCTCGGCATACGAACTTGACGATGCACCCGGTTTCGAGAGGTTCTTTCTCGTCTATTCCACCGCTCCGTTCGATGTGTCCGAGATCGACCGCGTCGCCCGCGCCCTGGCACCGCACGCCGGGAGATCGGGGACCACGGGCGACCCCGGCGTGCTCTCGCTCCCGCGCGGCCTGGGTCAGTTCTCGCTCCTGCTGAAGAAGCAGGGGTGAGTGGAATGAGCGTCGTGATGCGGCATAGATTCGCCCTGTTCGTAGTTCTTGCGCTGATCTCGTTGAGTGCCGCTGCGGAATCCGCCTCCGGCGATGCAAAATCCGCCTCCGGCGATGCAAAATCCGCCTCCGGCGACGCGGAAGCGCCGGCGCCACTGCGGCGGTTCGCCTTCGTGACCGGCTCCAATGACGGAGGCGACGCCCTCGTGAAGCTGAAGTACGCCGAGAGCGACGCCCGCTCCTTCGCCGCCGTGCTGCAGGACCTGGGAGGCGTAAAGCCCCGGGACCTGGTCCTCGTTTCCAGTCCTACGCTGCAGCGGTTCGAGGACGGCCTGCAGAGGGTCCGGCAGATGGTCGCCGCACCAAAGGAGATGGACGAGCGGCGCGAATTCGTCTTCTATTATTCCGGCCATTCCGACGATGAGGGCCTCATCCTCGGGAAGGACCGGGTCCAATGGGAGGAGTTGCGCCGGGAGCTCAACGAAATCCCGGCCGACGTAGAGGTTGCGATCCTCGACTCCTGTTCGTCCGGTTCTCTCACCCGCGCCAAGGGCGGACAGGCCCGGCCGGCATTCCTCTTCGACGCTTCCTCGGACATGACCGGTCACGCGTATCTCACCTCGGCATCGGCGGAAGAGGCGGCGCAGGAATCCGACAGGATCGGCTCATCCTTTTTCACGCACTATTTCATCTCGGGCCTCCGCGGTGCAGCGGACTCCGCCGGGGACGGCATGGTGACCCTGAACGAGGCGTATACGTATGCGTTCCAGGAAACCCTCGCCTCCACCGAGAAGACCCAGTACGGCCCGCAGCATGCCGCGTATGACATCAACCTCTCGGGCTCCGGCGACCTGGTGCTCACCGACCTCCGAACATCGAGCGCGATCCTCAGGATCGGTGAGGATGTCGCCGGCCGCCTGTACGTGCGCGACGCGCAGGGAAACCTCGCGGTGGAGCTGAACAAGAACGGCGGCCAGAAGGCCGAGCTCGGCCTGGAGCCCGGCGTGTACAACGTTGTGCTGGACACACGGACCACGCGGCTCGAAGGCGACGTGCGCATCACCAGCCGCCAGCCCGCGAACCTCACGCTTGCGAGCCTGCGCTCCGTGCCGCTGGACAAGGCCACGGCCCGCGGCGTCGACGCAGACGGAGGCGCCGCGCCGCCGCAGGTTGCGGCCGCCGATTCGACTGATCCCGCGGCAGCGATGGGTGCGGCGGTCGGGGCTGTGGTCGGCTCGGCCATCGGCAAGGCGATGGGGACGGCGGTGAACGCGGCCATCACCGCTGCCGCAGGGGCGGCGCGCGCGGCGCCGCCGGCGGAATCGGCCCCCGCAGGGGACGGTGATCCATCGCAGCCACCGGGGGATT
>Ga0187870_1003337_pt1 | contig 12468 bp, 7 predicted proteins | sample June2016WEW_13_1_3_FD_132974 | JGI IMG/M metagenome (GOLD analysis project Ga0187870, IMG submission 132974) | Peatland microbial communities from SPRUCE experiment site at the Marcell Experimental Forest, Minnesota, USA - June2016WEW_13_150 | ecosystem: Environmental > Terrestrial > Soil >... | reverse complement strand
TCCAGGCCCTGGTACGCGAGGTCGCCTACAACACCCTCTCGCACGCGGACCGAAAGAGCCGACATCTCGCCGCCGCCCGCTTCTTCGAGTCCCTCGGATCGGACGAGCTGGCCGGTGCCGTGGCCGGTCACTATCTCGCCGCTCACGAGAACGCCACCAAGGGCCCCGACGCGAACCAGATCGCGGCCTGGGCTCGAACCGCTCTGAATGCAGCCGCCGACCGGGCCGCTGCCCTGGGCTCCTGGGAGCAGGCCGCGGCCTTCGCCGAGCAGGCCCTCAGCGTGGCGACCGATCCCGCCGAACGGGCCGCGCTGCTCGAGCAGGCGGGCGACGGCCTTTCCAGGGCCGCCCGCTTCGAGCCGGCTATAGCACACCTGCGTGACGCGATCGCTCTGCATCGCGAGCGCGGCGACCGGCGCGCCGCCGCGCGCGACGTCGCCCTGCTCGGCCGCTGTCTGGGCTCGACTTTCCGCCCGAAGGAAGCGCAGACTCTTCTCGAGGCCGCCGTGTCCGAGTTCGAGGACCTCGCGAACGAGCCCGAGGGACTGGCGCTTCGCGCGTCCCTCGCTCGAACACTGATGCTCGCCAACGAGGACGCCCGCGCCGTCGAAGTCGCAGATTCGGCCCTGCCCCAGGCCGAACGCCTGGAGAGTCTGCCCATCATCGCCCAGATGCTCATGTCGAAAGGCTCGAGCCTGCTGGACCTGGGCCGGACGCACGAGGGGCTCGCCGTGCTCCGGGCCGGGATCGAGCTCTCGGAGACGAGCGGCGCCGCGGCCGATGCCCTGACCGGCCGGGTCGCCCTCCAGGCGGCGATGGGCGCGCGCAACCCGCTGGTCGCGATCGAGACGGGGCGAGCCGGCCTGGCGGAGGCCCGGCGCCTCGGCCTCCGATCACGGGTGCTCGTTTTCGCCGGTAACCTGGCCGAGGTCGCCCGTTGGACGGGCGACTGGGAATGGGCGTTGGAGGAGCTCGAGTCGCTTCTCGAGGGCGATCTCGACAACGAGGCGCGAGCGTTTCTGCTCGCGAGCGCGGTCGAGCTCCGGGAATGGCGCGGCGAGGACGTGACCGCGTCTCTCGCGGTGGTCCGGTCTGTCGTTGCCGCCGTGGTCGATGAGGACCAGCGGCTCATGACGGACGCCGAGCTCGAATCGAACCTGGGGCTGGCCGGGGGCCGGCTCCCCGAGGCGCGGGCGGCCGCGCATGAGATGGCCAGGCTCAGCGCCCTCAACGCCCCGACCTCGCTGGCTATTGCGGCCCGCGCGGCGGTTTGGATGCGCGACCCCGTGGCCGTAACCGAGGATCTGGCGGCGCTCGACGCGACGGGAGTCCACGGCCCTCTGGTGAGCCTGCGACGGACGGCCCTCCTCGCCGCGATCGCCGCGCTCGAGGGTCGGATGGACGAGGCGCGGACCCTGTTCGATGAGGCGCGCCGGGGGCTCATCGACCTCGGCGTCGCGTTCGAGGCAGCCCTCGTGGCTATCGACATGGCCACGGTGCTGGGTCCGGACGATCCGGTTGTGGCTGCGGCCGCCGCCGAGGCACGCCCCGTGCTGGAACGCCTGGGGGCCAGGCCGTTCCTGGAGCGGCTGGACGCGGCGCTCGCCCCGGAGCACGGGCAGGCACGCGGTCCGCGCCCTATGCCTGCCGTGGCAGGCTCCCGCTGACCGTGCTTGCCCCCTATCGTCGGCTGCTCCACAACGGGCCGCTGGTTCGCCTGCTCGTCGGAGAGTTCGTTTCCTCGATCGGCGACTGGCTCTATCTCGTCGCCCTCCTGATCGTCGTGTACGAGCGGAGCCAGTCCGCGGCCCTCCTCGGGCTCGTGGGGGCCGCCCGGGTTTCGCCCTACATCCTGCTGTCCGTGCCGGCAGGAATGGTCGCGGATCGCTACGAGCGACGGATGGTCCTCCTGGTAACGGACGTCGCCCGCGGCGTGCTCATGATCGGGCTGGCCTGGGTTGTGGCCGTCGGTGGGCCGCTTGCCCTGATCGTCGCCCTGTCCCTGCTGGCCGCCTGCTTCTCGACCTTCTTCGGGCCGACTCTTGGCGCCTACCTGCCTCAGCTCGTTGCCGACGAGACGGAGTTGGGTCCGACGAACAGCGCCTGGGCGAGCCTGGAGAACCTGGCGTTCGTGATCGGACCCGCAATCGGAGGCCTGCTCATAGCGGCGAGCGGCCTCGCCGTCGCCTTCGTGATCAACGCCGTCTCGTTCGCGGTCATCGCGGTGGTCCTCTGGGGACTCCCGCGCAGCAGCCGCGGCAGGGCGGCGGCCGCCGCAGCGATCGAGGCACCGGGAGGTGCCTCCTCCGCCGGCCCGAGCTCGTGGCGGGGCGCACTCCGACCGCTTGCCGGCCTCGCCGCGCTCGATGCGGCCGGCCGGTTCGTGATGGGCGGCCTGGCCATCCTGACGGTCATCCTCGCCACCCGGACGCTGGGGGCCGGCGAGACGGGGACGGGCTACCTGAATTCCGCGATCGGAGTCGGAGGGCTCGTCGGCGCGGTCGCCTCCGGGATCCTGGTGCTGCGCCGAGACCTCGCCGGGCCGCTGGTCGCCGGAGCAGGCCTCTTCGCCGTGGGCGTGGCCGCCCTCGGAGCCGCGCCTGGCCTGGAGCTGGCGGTGGTCGCCATGGCAGTGGCATCGGCCGGCAGCCTGCTCGTGGAGGTCGTCGATACGACCCTCTTCCAACGGATCGTCCCCGACGAGGTCCGGGGTCGGGCGCTTGGCGTGATCGCAACCGTCGGGATCCTCGCGTACGCTCTCGGCTCCCTCGTGCTGCCGATCCTGGCCGACCGATTCGGCGTGGGTCCGACGCTCGGTTTCGGCGCGGGCGTCCTGGTTCTCGCCGTCGTCTCGAGCCTTGCGCTGCTCGGGCACGCGGTTCGGCAGGCGCCCAGCCCGCTGGCGCCGCTCATGCTCCGGGTGGCTGGGCTGCCGATCTTTGCCGGCGTTCCGGCTGATCGGCTCGAGCTGGCCTTGCGCCGACTCCAGCCCGTGCCCGTCGTGGCCGGGCAGATCGTGATCCACCAGGGCGAGCAGGCCGACCGGTTCTACGTGATCGCGAACGGGTCGTTCTCGGTCAGCCAGGCGGCGGAGGAGGGTGCGCCGGAACGGCTCCTTCGCACTATGCGACCTGACGAAGCGTTCGGCGAGATCGGCCTGCTGACGGGCGCCAGTCGGACGGCGACGGTGACTGCGCAGTCGGATGGACTCCTGTTCGCCCTGGAGGGCCCCGCATTCCTTGAGCTGGTCGGGGTCGAGACCGAGCTGTCCGCACGACTCCTCGACCTGTACGGCCCGGCGCTCGCCGTGACTGCCAGGTGATGCCGAGATGGACGACATCGAGAAATGTCGCCAAACACACAGGCGCGGCGTACGATGCCTCACTAGGCGACGGGTCCGCCGAGGCGTAATGTCGGGCCATAAGGCCGAGTAGCACTAAGGCCGGAGAGAGACAGTTTAACGCCGCCGGGCGAGGAGGTCGATATGAGCAAAGACAAGAGCGAAGGCGCGCTGGCCCGTGAAGGCGCGCTGGCTCGGGCTGCCGAGGAAGAGGACACCGAGGGCCACAGCCTCGCCCGCGAGGGCGCTCTCGCGCGTGAAGGCGCGCTGGCTCGGGCTACCGAGGAAGAGGACACCGAGGGCCACAACCTCGCCCGCGAGGGCGCTCTCGCGCGCGAGGGCGCGATGCCTCGGGTGAATTCACCCCGCGGCGAGTAGTTTCTGCTCCTCGCACGAAGGGAACGGCCGCCTCCCCACGAGGCGGCCGTTCCGTCTAGCCTTGAGGGCGAGACGGGCGGGCTTGCCTCCGCCGAGTTGTACGGCCCCGAACTAGGCACGTTCAGCGCCACCGGATCGATGACGACTGCACGCTTCGGCGGAACGGCCACTCTGCTCAAGGACGGCCGCGTTCTCATCGCAGGGGGCGAGGTCGGAAACGACGTGCTCGGCTCGGCCGAGTTGTTCGACCCCGCGCGGGACTTCTCTCGCGCGTCCAGGTTTCGCGGTTTACGTCACGAGGGGAGGACTCGGCTCGATGACCGCTCAGCCCGCCCTCGACGTCGGAGGCCTGTGGCTTGGGTAGGCGAGGTCCGGCCCCGACGCCGACGAAGGTGAAGATCCTCCGCGGCGAGACCCGCCCGAGCCGGGTGAGCTACCGCGAGCCGATCCCGTCGTCGGACGTACCGAAGATGCCCGCCGACATGGACACCGAGGCGAAGGCCGTGTGGCGCCGGGTGATCAGCAGCATGGGTCACACCGGCGTCATCCGCGCTCTCGACTCGGACATCCTGCGCTGCTATTGCGAGGCGGCAAGTCGCTACGCGCAGGCGGCCCGTCTCTACGCTCAGAGCGGTCCCCTCGTGAGGCGCGATGGGGGCCTAGTCAAGAACCCGCTCCACCAGGTCATCCGTGACGACAGCGACCAGATCCGCCTGTTTGCCCGCGAACTCGGCTTCTCGCCGTCCGCGAGGGTTGGCCTCCATGTCGAGCCCGAGCACAACTTTGGCTCCATCGATGACGACATCGGCCTCCCGCCGCGCCTCCGGGCGGTCGCCGATGGGCGCTAGCTCAAGCGAGGTCATCCGATGGGCCGGCGACGGCCGGGCTGCCGTCACGATGAACCCATGGTGCGCACTCGGCGAAGACCACACTTGGACCACATGGGGGGCTGCCGCGCACGAAAGGGGAAGTGGAGCGGGAGACGGGTCTCGAACCCGCGACATTCAGCTTGGAAGGCCGAGGCGGCTTAGTGCTGTAGCACCGTGCTCAGGGGCCCGAGCGTAGTGTGTCCAGTTATCGTGTCGTCAAGGTTGCTGCCCCCCGGCTCAGAAGCAGCCGTCCGTCGGCTGGGCGCGAGAGCCCGCGCTCGTGCCTATCACGTTTCCCATGAACCGGCACTGCCGACCGGCTAGAGTAGCCGCGGTGACGCGCCGCGGGGCCGACGGGCTGCCGGCCCTCTGCGGGATCACTTGGTGCCAGCCTCGCCAGGAGACGACTCTTCGATGGCCGTCTGCTCGAATTGCGGAAGCAGCAACCCGCCCGGCTTGAAGTTCTGCGAACAATGTGGAACCAAGCTGAGCGCCAGCTGCGCCTCCTGTGGGTCGCCGCTGGGACCGGCGGCCCGCTTCTGCGGCGAATGCGGGGCCGCCCTGCCCGGCGGCGCCTCTGCCGCCCGGCCGTCTGCCGCCCAGCCGGCAGCCGTCCCCGCCCCGGTCGCCGAGCGACGCCTGGTGTCCGTCATGTTTGCCGATCTGGTCGGCTTCACGACGATCTCGGAAGGGCGGGACCCTGAGGAGACACGCGAGCTGCTCAGCCGCTACTTCGACCTCGCCCGAGAGATCGTGGAGCGCTACGCCGGCACGATCGAGAAGTTCATCGGCGACGCGGTCATGGCCGTCTGGGGAGCCCCGACCGCCCAGGAGGACGACGCCGAGAGAGCCGTCCGGGCGGCCCTCGATCTGGTGGCCGCGGTGGGGTCCTTGGACCCCGGGATCCAGGCGCGGGCAGGAGTCCTGACCGGGGAGGCAGCCGTCACCATCGGTGCGACCGGCCAGGGCATGGTAGCGGGAGACCTGGTCAACACCGCGTCCCGCCTCCAGTCGGTCGCCGCCCCCGGCACCGTCCTGGTCGGGGAAGCGACGCAGCGTGCCGCCGCCGCGGCAATCGCCTTCGAGCCCGCCGGCGAGCAGACCCTGAAGGGCAAGGCCGCGCCCGTGCCCGCCTTCCGAGCCCTGCGCGTCGTGGCCGAGCGGGGTGGCCGCAACCGCTCTGAGACGCTCGAAGCCCCCTTCGTGGGCCGTGTGGACGAGCTGCGCCTGCTGCGGGATCTCTTTCATTCAACCAGCCGCGAGGGCCGAGCCCGCCTGGTCAGCGTCATCGGCCCCGCGGGCATCGGCAAGACCCGCCTCGCCTGGGAGTTCCTCAAGTACATCGACGGTCTCGTCGAGCCGGTCTGGTGGCACGAGGGCCGCAGTCCCGCCTACGGGGAGGGGATCAGCTTCTGGGCTCTGGGCGAGATGGTGCGCGGCCGCTGCGGCCTGCTCGAAACCGACGACGAGGCTACTACCCGCGCTCGAGTGGCGGCCGCAGTTGCCGAGCACGTCTCTGACGAGTCCGAGCGCCGCTGGATCGAGGGCGCCCTGCTGACCCTGCTAGGCGTTGGTGATGGCAAGACCGGCACGGCCGAGCTCTTCGGGGCCTGGCGCACCTTCTTCGAGCGCCTGAGTGAGACCGGCATCGTGGCCCTCGTGTTCGAGGACTTCAACAACGCCGACTCAGGTCTCATCGACTTCGTGGACTCGCTCCTCGAGTGGAGCCGCAACAAGCCCATCTACGTGCTGACCCTGGCCCGTCCCGAACTATTGGATCGCCGCCCCGACTGGCACGCCAAGCGCAACTTTTCCTCGCTCACCCTCGAGCCGCTGCCCGAGCCGGCCATGCGCGAGCTTCTCTCGGGTCTCGTGCCGGGGCTGCCGCAGTCGGCCGTCCGCTCCATCGTGGCCCGCGCCGACGGCATCCCCCTCTATGCCGTCGAGACCGTCCGGATGCTCCTCGCGGGGGGCAAGCTCGAACTCCGCGAAGGCGCCTACGTCCCCCTCGGCGACCTCGCCGGCCTCGCGGTGCCCGAGACCCTCACCGCCCTCATCGCATCCCGTCTCGACGGCCTCGACGCGGACGAGCGGGCCCTCGTCCACGATGCCGCGGTGCTGGGCCAGAGCTTCACCGCCGCCGGCCTCGCCGCCGTCTCGGGCACCACCGGGGAGGCTCTCGAGCCGCGCCTGCGGGCCCTCGTGCGCCGCGAGATCCTCTCGCTCAGCGCCGATCCCCGCTCGCCCGAGCGGGGCCAGTACGCCTTCGTCCAGGCCCTCATCCGCGAGGTCGCCTACAACACCCTCTCCCACGCCGACCGGCGGAGCCGCCATCTCGCCGCCGCCCGCTACTTCGAGGCCTTGGGCTCCGACGAGCTCGCCGGTGCCATCGCCGGCCACTACCTCGCGGCCTGGCAGAACGCCTCGGCCGGGCCGGAGGCCGACGAGCTCGCCGCCCAAGCCCGTGCCGCCCTCCACGCCGCCGCCCTCCGCGCCGCCGCCCTGGGCTCCTACGAGCAGGCCGCGGCCTTCGCCGAGCAGGCCCTCACGGTCACGACCGATCCGGCCGAGCGGGCCGGCCTGCTCGAGCAGGCGGGCGACGCGTGGGCCAAGGCTGCCCACCACGAGACGGCCGCGGCGCGCCTCCGCGAAGCTGTGGCGTTCTACCGCGAGCTCGGCGACCGCCGCGCCGCCGCCCGGGCGAGCGCCGAGCTCGGCTGGAGTCTTTCCTGGCTCTTTCGCGTGGACGAGGCCCGCGGCGTCCTCGACGCGGCCCGGGCGGAGCTCGGCGACTTGGCCGGCGGCGCGGAGGAGGCGGAGCTGCTCGTGGCGCGCGCCCGGGTCATGTTGACCGCCGAGAGCCCGAACGACGTCCTCGTGGCGGCCGAGGCAGCCCTCCCGATCGCGGAGCGCCTGGACCTCGCGCCGCTCGTCGCCCAGGCATTGTCCACTAAGGGCGCGGCGCTCCTGCAGCTCGGACGGGAATATGAAGGCCTGGCCGCCCTCCGCGGCGGGATCGAGCTCTCGGTGGCGACCGGGAGGAGCGAGGACGCGCTCGTCGGCAAATCAAACCTTGTCGCCTCGCTGAGCCCGCGTGATCCCGTCGCGGCGCTCGGGATCGCCCGTGCCTGTCTCGCCGAAGCCCGCCGTCTCGGCCTGCGGGGGAGGGTCATCAATCTCGTCGGGAACGCATCGGCCGCAGCCCCCTCGGTCGGGGAATGGGACTGGGCCCTCAGTGAGTTGCACGTCGTCCTCGAAGGCGACCTCGACCCGGAGGACCGCTCGTGGATCCTCGCCCAGGAAACCGCGATCCTTGGTGGTCGCGGCGATGATGTCGAGCCGTCCCTCGCGGAGGTGCGCCGGCTCGCCGGGGCCGGCGATGACCTGGGGACGGAGATAATGATCCACTCGCTCGAAGAGTCCCTCGCGCTGGCCGACGGCCTGCTCCCGGACGCCCGGTCTCACGCGCACCACGTGGCGGCGATCAGCCCCCTCAACGCCTCTGCCGCTTACCCGGACGCCATCCGCGCCGCCCTGTGGATGCGCGACCCGGTAGGCGCCGCCGAGGACCTCGCCGCCCTGGACGCCACCGGCCACCGTGGTCCTTTCTTGGAACTCCGGCGGACCGCCTTTGCGGCCGGCATCGCCGCCCTGGAGGGCCGCCCGGAAGAGGCACGATCCCTCTTCGCCGCGGCCCGCAGGGGCCTGCTCGACCGGGGAATAGCGTTCGAGGCCGCGCTCGTGGCCATCGACATGGCCACGGTCCTGGGGCCCGACGATCCAGACGTCCTCGCCGCCGCGGCGGAGGCACGGCCCGTGCTGGAGCGGCTGCACGCGCGGCCGTTCCTGGATCGGCTGGAGAGTGAGCTCGCCGGGTCCTGACGCTGCTTGGCGGCGCCCTCTCGGGACGACGCACGGCCGAGCCGGGAAGCTCCACGGACGAAATCCCGAGAGATTCCGACAAGCTGAATGTCTCCCGATCGCGCCTCGACCGAGCCAGCCGACGTCGACGACGGAAGCGAATCAGCGTGCGGCGCGGACCTGGGGGTGGGGCGTTTTTGCGGTTGAGCCCGAGCCGCAGGAGGACCGGCCTGGTGGTAAGGGATCGCGAACCACTACCCGAGGTGTCGTGGAAGCCGCTCACCACCACCCGTTGTGGTGCTGCGAGCCGGAGGCAAAGGGGGAGGCGGAGCGGGAGACGGGTCTCGAACCCGCGACATTCAGCTTGGAAGGCTGAGACGTCTGAGCGTTCTAGCACCGTGCTAAGAGCCTCGAGCGTAGCTTGTCCAGTTATCGTTTCAGGACGAGGCCGCGCCGAAACAGGTCCTCGAGCAAGCGTGCAGGAGCTGCCCAAGGTCTGCTGTCACCCTGACACGATGGCTTGAGTGACTTAGTGCTGTGAACCCGTCCGTCAGCCGCGCCGACCCTATACGAATGGTCATGAAAGGGAGCCCCACCGGTGACAACGTTGGGTTGTCAGTACAACCAGTACCGGGAGGCTCCAGCGATGTTGTACGCCGGATTGGACCTATCGCGCCAGAGGCTCGATGTGCACGTTCTCGACGAGGAGGGCCGGACTGTCGAGGTGATGGCCGTCCACCCCGACGCGGACGCCCTGCGAACCCTCGCCACCCACGTCCTGCTCCGCGGCCAGGAGGTGACTGCGGCCGTTGAGTCGATGACCGGCGGCCGCTTCGTCCACGATCAGCTCGAGCGATGGGGCTGGGACGTGGCCATTGCGGATGCCGTGAAGGTCAAGGGTCTGGCCCCGCTCGCGGCCAAGACCGACCGCATCGACGCCTGGGTCTTAGCCGAGCTCGCGCGGCGGGAGCTTGTGCCGGCCATCTGGCTGCCCGATCCGACGATCCGCGCCGAGCGCGAGAGGGCCCGCTTCCGGCTCCATCTCGTCCGCCACCGCACCGCGTTGAAGAACCGCATCCATGCCACGCTGATGACGTTCGGTTACTCGGTCCCGGTCAGCGATCTGTTCGGCACACATGGACGCGAGATCCTCGGACGTCTCGCGATTCCTGAGCCCTGGGCGACCACCCTGACAACTAGCCTGCAGATGATCGATGACCTCAACGTCGAGATCGACTCCGCCGAGGCGGATCTGCGTCGCCTCGGGGCAGACCACCCGTACATCCCGCTGCTGCTGAGCGTGCCAGGTGTGGGTCAGCTGCTGGCCTACACGATCGCCAGCGAGATCGGCGACATCGCCCGTTTCGAGAGCCCCAAGAAGCTAGCCGGATACACCGGGCTGTGCCCGATCGTGCGTCAGTCAGGCCCCAAGGACCGACGCGGTCCGCTGGCCAAGAACGGCCCCAAGTACCTGCGCTGGGCGCTCATAGAAGCTGCCACTCATGCCGCTCGCGACCCCCGTTATCGGGACCGCTACGAGCGGACCAAGCACCGCCTCGGTCGCCAGCGAGGCGCGAAGGTCGCGCGCGTCGACATCGCCCGCAAGCTCGCCGAAGCCATCTGGCACGTCCTCACCAAGAATGAACCCTTCGCCCCGGCAGGCCCCGCCTTCACCCTGATCGCCTGACGACCCCTATACGAATTGGGCCGCCGGAGCAGCCTCCAACCGGACCTTGTCCTTCCCGATTGAGAAGGCCATAGAGAGATGAGCGCTGCTCGATCCTTCCATCAGTCCGCGGGGCCATGAGCTGACCTGGGCGGAACCAGATAGCGAAAAGTTCGACCTGTTGACGGCCGGGCTCCTTTTCATAGAGGGTGAAGGTCCGTCACTCCATCGCCAGGTTGACTGAGCGAGCCGGTTGACTGCCTTCGTCGGCGGCCGTCGCTCGCCGCGCCACATGCCGACTTCCTGCGACGTCAGCCTGCCCAAGTGGGTGCGTAGAATCCGATCGACGCTCGACTCATTTCGGGGCCGCGGGCGGCCATGAGCTGCCAGGCAGGGGGAGTCGCAACGATGGTCCGACATGGAACGGCCGGGAGCGTGCCGCGTTCTCCTGTCAAGCCGGCAGCGCTGGCGATCTTGTGGGTCGCCTTCGCGGCAGCGGCCTGCTCTGGGACCGGCACAACGTCTTCTCCGACCGGCGGGCCGAGCCCGACAGGGTCGACCAGCGTCGGCGCGCCACCGAGCCCGACCCCGACGCCGGCTCCATCTGCCTCCGCGACGGCTTCGGGCAGGTTCATCCCGACCGGATCGATGATCGTCGGTCGAGATGGGCACACCGCCACGCTCCTCGCCGATGGACGCGTTCTTGTCGCCGGCGGCTTGAGTAACGCGGACGCGAGCCACCCGCTCTCCTCTGCCGAGCTGTATAACCCAAAGACTGGGACCTTCAGCTCCACTGGGTCCATGTCGGTGCCCCGCTCACTGCACACCGCCACTCTGCTGCAGGACGGTCGGGTGCTCATCGTCGGCGGCTACGACGCCAGCGACTTCACCGGCACCGGCGAGGCGCCCGGGTCGGGCAAATCCATCCCGGCGGTCACCCCCGGACCGCCCGACCCACGACGCATCGGCGAGCTTTACGACCCCAAGACCGGCACTTTCAGCCGGACCGGCTCCATGACCGTCGATCGCTACGGCGACACAGCGACCCTGCTCCATGACGGTCGCGTTCTGATCGTCGGCGGCGAAAGCCTGAGGTCTGGCATCGTCGCAAGCGCCGAGCTCTACGACCCCAAGACCGGCCTCTTCAGCCCCACGGGGTCGATGAGCACCTCGCGCACCGGCCACACCGCGACCCTTCTCCCCGGCGGCGACGTTCTTGTCGCCGGCGGCTACGACGCGGCCGGGTTCTCGCTCGCCTCGGCCGAGCTGTATGACCCGACAACGGGCAGGTTCCGTCCCGCCGGTTCGATGTCGGTCGTTCGGACAAACCACACCGCGACTCTTCTCCGAGACGGCCGCGTCCTGATCGCGGGAGGGTTCGACGCAAACGGCGACCCGGACAACGCCTACTCGTCGGCCGAACTCTACGATCCGGGGTCGGGCACTTTCAGTCCCACAGGGTCCATGTGGAGACCCCGCACCGGCCACACGGCGACGTTGCTGGGAAACGGCCAGGTCCTGCTCACAGGCAGCACAGGTGGTGGTGGCACGGACAAGGCCGGGATAATGGCCGAGCTGTATGACCCAACGACGGGCTCCTTCGACCCGACCGAAGGCATGATCGACGCAAACGACACGGCCACCGGGCTGCTCGACGGAAGCGTCCTGCTCACAGGTGGGGGCATAGCCGTCGCCGGCGGCGCGGAGTCCCTGGCCACGGCGGAGTTGTATCGCCCATAGGGCTACCGCTCCTGGCGGTTGGTGGCCGGGCGCGTCCAGCGTGCAAGCTGGACGACAAGGTCGGAGGTCGGCGAGGAGTCGGGCGCACACTATACGAATGTCATGAAAGGGAGCCCCACCGGTGACAACGTTGGGTTGTCAGTACAACCAGTACCGGGAGGCTCCAGCGATGTTGTACGCCGGATTGGACCTGTCGCGCCAGAGGCTCGATGTGCACGTGCTCGACGAGGAAGGGCGAACGGTCGAGGTCACGGCCGTTCACCCAGACGCGGACGCCCTGCGGACGCTCGCCGGCAGGGTCCTGCGCCACGGCCAGGAGGTCAGCGCGGCCATAGAGTCGATGACCGGGTCACGCTTCATCCACGACACCCTCGAGCGCTTGGGCTGGGAGGTGGCCATCGCCGATCCGGTGAAAGCGAAGGGTCTGGCCCCGCTCGCCGCCAAGACCGACAAGATAGACGCTCACGTGCTGGCCGAACTTGCCCGCCGGGACCTCGTGCCCGAGATCTGGCTGCCCGACCCAGCGGTCCGGGCGGAGCGTGAGCGGGCCCGTTTTCGACTCCATCTGGTCCGCCACCGGAGCGCCTTGAAGTGCCGCATTCATGCCACGCTGA
>Ga0187870_1003334_pt1 | contig 12479 bp, 10 predicted proteins | sample June2016WEW_13_1_3_FD_132974 | JGI IMG/M metagenome (GOLD analysis project Ga0187870, IMG submission 132974) | Peatland microbial communities from SPRUCE experiment site at the Marcell Experimental Forest, Minnesota, USA - June2016WEW_13_150 | ecosystem: Environmental > Terrestrial > Soil >... | reverse complement strand
TTGGCCAGCGCCACTTTCTGCTGGTTCCCTCCGCTCAGGTTCATGACGAGCTGGTCCAGGGATGGGGTCTTGACGTTGAACTCCCTGACGTAACGGGCGGCCAGCCCGTTCTCCCTGCGGGCACTGATGAGCCCGAGGCGGGTGAGCACCCTGAGGAGGAGGAGGAGGGTGATGTTCGCGCGAACGGAGAAGCCCTGGATGATGCTCTCCAGGCGCCTGTCCTCCGAGACGAAAGCGATCCCCTTCTTCAGCGCCGCGGCGGGGGAACTCCTGCCCAGCCTCTGCCCGCCGAGGAGCACCTCCCCGCCGTCCACGGGGTCCAGGCCGAAGATGCCCCGCATGATCTCGCTCCGCCCCGCCCCAACCAGCCCCGAGAACCCGAGGATCTCCCCCTCGTGAAGGCTGAAGCTGATGCCGCGGTACACTCCGGTCCGAGCCAGGTCGCGAACTTCGAGCACCACCTTCTCCCCAGACTGGTAGCTGGCGTCCCCGAAGAGGTTGCCGATTTCCCGGCCCACCATGTGCTTGACGATCTCCCCTTCGCTGGTCTCCTTCACCCCGGAGACGGAGACGGTTTTCCCGTCGCGAAGGACCATTACACGGTCTGCGATCTGGAAGATCTCCTTGAGTCGGTGGGATATGTAGATGACCGAAGTACCTGTCCGGGTGATCTTGCGGATGATGCCGAAGAGGTTGTCGGCATCATCGACGGTGATAGATGCCGTGGGCTCGTCCATGATGATGATCTTCGCGTCCCGGGAGAATGCCTTGGCGATCTCCACCAGCTGCTGTTGGGCGGAGGACAGGGTGGTGACGAGGGCACCGGGAGACAGGTGGATGGACAAGCTTTCCATGATGCCCCGTGCCGACTCGAGCATGCGCTTCCAGTCGATCCGCCCGGCTCCCACGGTGGGCTGGCGGCCGAGGAAGATGTTCTCCGCCACCGTGATGTCCTGCACCAGCGACGTTTCCTGGTAGATCGTGTTGATCCCGCGCTCGATAGCGTCCTTCGGGCCCCGAAGGAGCACTCGCTTGCCCTGGAGGCGGATCTCTCCAGTGTCGGTGCCGTACACCCCGGAGAGGATCTTGATGAGGGTGGACTTGCCCGCCCCGTTCTCGCCCACCACCGCGAGCACTTCTCCCGCGGAGAGGCTCATGCTTACATCTTCGAGCGCCTTCACTCCGGGGAACGACTTGGAGATATGGGACATCTCGAGAATCTGCTCAGCTTCCGCCACTCACGACCTCCCTGCGGACGAGCCGGCGGGCGGGTGCTGCGCGGTGGACCCCCGGACCGTCATGCTCGGCTCCAGTACGATCGTTTCCGACCGGACTTCGCTGCTGTTGATCTGGGAAATCAGAAGCTCCATCGCCCTCTCCACGAGCTCCTTGATGGGATAGTGGATCGTGGTCAGGGGCGGACTGACCATCTCCGCGATCTCCAGGTCGTCCATTCCCAGCACGGAGACATCCTCGGGCACCCTCACTCCCCTCTCGTGCAGGGCCCGCATCGCACCGAAACCCATCAGGTCGTTCATGGCCCAGAGCGCCGTGTAGGAGGCGCCCTGCTCGCGGAGCGCCTGCACCCCCAGGATCCCGGTCTGGTAGAGGAAGTTGCCCTCGTACAGGTGGGAAGGGGGAAGGCCGACGCCTCTTTCCGCGAGCGTGCTCTGAAACCCCCTCAGCCGCTCCCGGGAGAGTAAAATCTTCAGCGGCCCTGTGATGCAGGCGATCCGCCTGTGGCCGAGCTCCAGGAGGTGCTCGGCGGCCATGCAGCCGGCCCTGTGGTTGTCGAGCACGACGTTGGACACGTTTTCGTGCTCAAAGGCCCTGTCGATCACGACGATGGGGATGTTGCGCTTGACGATCTTCGTGACGATCTTGCTCTCGTCCGACACCCGGGTGAGCATCACCCCGTTTATCTCCCTGCTCAAGAGGCTCTTGATCAAGGTCTCTTCAAGGTCGGGGTCGTCATGGGAGTTCACCAGGACGACGTTGAAGCCCTGGCTGTAGGCGGCTTCGAGGGCGAACTGCACCACGACGCTGAAGGCACCCACCGTGCTGTTCGGGATGGCCACGCCGATCAGCCGGCCCCGCTTCGCTCTCAGGCCCTGGGCGGTGAGGTTGGGCACGTACTCGAGGCGGTCGATGGCCTCCTGCACCCGCTTCCGCGTGAGCGGGTCCACCCCGTCGCGGTCGTTGATGACCCGGGACACGGTGGAGATCGAGCAGCCGACAACCCGTGCGATGTCCTTGATCGATGCCATATTTCGGCTGCCTGTCGGCCTCCCCTTTCCTCAGGGCACCACGGGCTCGATGTCCAGGACCTTGCAGGTCACCAGGAGCTCCTCCTTCCAGTCCCCCTGCGTCACGTGGATGTGGTTGGAGCGGAGCGACTCGACGAAGCGGTCCTGCGGGCAGTCCAGCTTCACGAACACGTGGGGCTGCTGGGAATTGGTCTCCTTGATCTTCTCCAGCGGCATCTCCAGTGCGTTGCCCGTGGCGATCAACATGACGTAGCGCCCTTTCACGCGGGAGAGCCGGGCCACGGTGAGCCGGCCCGGCTTGCCGACGTAGCGGGGGCACGCGCCCCCCATGACCCAATCGAACTCACGCAGGCCCTCGGTGACCCAGGTGACATTCTTGCGGGAACTGGCGAAGTCCGTGGGCTGGGAGCCGCAGTTGCACATGCGCACCATGTTCTCCGCGTAGTCGTAGTACAGGACGTCGGTGAACATCGTGGTGCCGCCCGAGATGTTGTTGAGGATCTGCATGGTGAGGGCGCCATTGGCGTCCGCCTCGCAGGCGGCCACGTAGGAGGAGCGCCCGCCGAATCCGTCATCCGCAGTGTCGTTCAGGAGCGCGTGGGCAACGCAGAAGGTCGTGTAACAGGAGGGGAGCTCCGGGAGGCACTTCACCGCGATGAAGTCGTAGTTCTTTTCCTTGATGACGTCCCTGAGGGCAAAATACATCCTGATCTGGGCGAGCATCACCTCGTCCCTGACCTCGATCCCTCCGAACTCTCCGCGCATCCAGTCCAGGAACTTCTCCGCTTCCGCCTTCGGGTACTTTTCCGCCCGGCGGATGACGTCGACCTGGTCGAAGTTGTCGACGTCGATGCCGAAGCGGCTCATCCACTCGGAGGGGTCGATGCGGGCCGTATACATCCCCATGGATCGGCCGCCGCCCTCGCCGTAGATCATGCCGCGGAGCTTGGTGGCTCCCGCGATGCCCAGAAGGTAGTGCTTGAGCTTCGCGAGCGTCGCGGCGTCCGCGCAGTCCCCGTAGAGGATAAAGTTGGGCACCCCCACTTCTTCGAGGGCGCCGCGCACGATGGACCCGCCTACGATCCCGAAGGTTTCCAGCTTCGAGCTCGCCCACACGACGACCGGCACGTCAGCCCTGAGGGCGGCCATGACGGCGGTGTTCGAGTAGGTCCATGTGCCGACATAGATGACCAGGGCGTGGATGGCCTCCCGACGCAGATGCTCAGCTTGCTCGGTCATCTGCTGGCCGGTCCGGGCGATAGCGCCGCAGTCCACCACCTTCATGCCCAGGCCCTCTATGCTGCCGCGGACCTCAGGGAGATACGCCTTGACCCTGTTCACAATTCTGTCGGGCCAGGTCTCGTCCTGGGACATGGTGACAATGAGCCCAATGCGGGTAGTCTTGTCCGAGCGGAGCATTTTTCAGTCCCCCCCATGTCTAGATGAGAACGTTCTCGGTATCGATTGCGGCAACGTTACTATGTCAAAATGAGGTTGTCAAACATTTTTTTCGAGCTGTGCGCATCTGCATTCAGCATTCGAAGGAACCCCCACTGTCAATCTTGCCGAGGTCGAACCCGATGGACCTCGGCGGACCGCCCCGATGGCGGATTTCGTGCAGACCTGGGGCGAACCCTGTACTCGTCGACCCTCGAACCACGATCTCCAGGCGCCGGATTCTCAGGCCCTGCCCATGAGGCAGGAGACGATGTAGTACTCAAGCTCCTCATAGTCACGGGCCGCCCTCAGCTGCTCCAGCTTCTTCCTGTCCACCTTCTTCACGACCTCCACGAGGTCCAGGAAGATCTTCCTGCTGTTCGAGAGGTGCCGCGTGGCGGCATCATCCTTCTGCGTGCGCAGCGCCTTCACGTCAAGGCCGACGAACTCGCCGGCGGCGCCGAAGTCGTTCTCGTACAGCACGAACACCTGGTCGAAGGCGCGCTTCAGGTTCACCGCACCGAAGGCCCGGTCCTCGTCGAACTTCAACCCGTTCTGGTCGTTGAGGTGCACGCTCCACAGCTTCCCGTGGTAGATGGCATATGCCATCTCGATGGCGGGATCCAGACCGGCGAGGAGCGCATGGGCGCTCTCAATGAGGATGCCTACCCGGGAGGGGTCAATCGTTTTGTAACAGAGTGCGAGGAAATGTCCGGTCGTGGGGAGGTACGCGTGGTCCATGGGTTCGTTCGGCTTCATCTCGCCAAGCACCCGGATGTTCTTGTCGTAGGCCAGCATCATGTCGACCGCGGCAACGAAGCGTTCGCTCGCCAACCGGTGGTCCTTGGACTCGTTCACGTACACCCCTTCGCGGGCCGGCCACAGCACGATATTGCGCGTGCCGATGATGTTCGCAATATCGATGGCCTTCCTGCTGCGCTCCAGGGCGTATTCCCGGTCTTTCGGGTCGTTCGCCGTGTAGCCGCCGTCGATCGTCTGGGGGTGCTCCCAGAGCCGGGGCGCGACGAACTCGGGAACGAGGCCCACGCCGTCGAGGACCTTCTTCATTTCCCTGGCTTCCTTCACGATCTGGTCGTGGGTGACGTCCACGCTGGTGACCACGTCATCGTCGTGAAACTGGATCCCATCGAACCCGAGCTTCTTGTAGAGCGCTATCTTCTGTGCTTTTTCGACCTTCCTGCGGACGGGCGGACCGAATACATCCGCACCGTCATGGATATTCCACGGACCGAAAGAAAAACGAAAGACTGCCTTGCCTGCCATTCGTCGCTCCTTTGAGAGCCTGGATTATAGGTCCGACTATTTCCGTTGTCAACGTTTATTCACTTCTTGTCACAAATCTCAGTGATTGATCCTTTGAATCGGATACTTTTGTAATATTTTTGCCTAAGTTATCACGTATCGTTGCGCTTCTGCCAGAGTTGTCTTGACTTTCTCTGGAAGTTCGGAATCATGACCTTCCACTGGAGGCCGACCATGAACACCATGGAGCGCATCATCTCCGTCTGGGAAGGGAAAAGCCCCGACTACGTGCCGCTCACGACCTGGTGCTTCGGGCTGCCGGTCCCTCCCTCGCTTCGATGGAAGAGCTCCGGGGGAGAGGTGAGGTACTGGTACTCAAAGAGAATGGAGCACCTGCACACCCTGCCCTTCGCTTGGACGCTGCAGGACGATTTCAACAGGGCGCTCGCGTGACGGTCTCGCGGCGTCGATGACATCCTCGATGTGTCCGTGCCCTGGAGTGCCGACCCGAAGGTGGTCATGAAAGACTCCCGGAGGCCATCGGGAGAGGGCCATCAGTACCCCGTGCTCGTGCGGGAATATGAGACCCCGAAAGGGATCCTGAGGCATGAAGTCCGTCAGACGGGAGAGCACCAGGCGGAGGGATGGGTTATCCAGCCCGATGTCGTTCCTCTTCTGGAGGACTTCAACATCCCTCGGGCCGTCCGCCATATCGTGAGCGTGCCCGAGGACGTGGATCGTCTCGCGTTCTGCTACCGCCCCCCCGACGCTGCAGCGCGGTCTTGGTTTGAGGCTCGCATGTCCGCCGTGAAAGAGTTCCGCGACCGGGAGGCGAATCCCGTGCAGGCATGGGCCGGCTTCGGCATGGACGCCGTGGTATGGCTCTGCGGCACCGAGGGGGCGATCATGCTGGCCCCGGATCAACCCGGCGAGTTCCAGGACCTGTTCGAAATCATCACGGAGACCGACAGCGCCCGCGTGGACCTGGCCGCGGGGCATCCCGGTGTGGATCTCGTCGTGGAAAGGGGATGGTATTCTTCCACGAACTTCTGGTCTCCCGCGCTTTTCGAGAAGTTCGTCTTTCCGCACGTCTGGACCCTTGCTGCCGCCGCTCATGAACACGGAAAGAAGTTCGCGTACGTGATGCCGACGGGTGTGGAGATACCCGGCCCGATGCGGGCGAAGGCCGGAGTGGACGTACTGTACTTCGTGGACCCCATCGACCCGGACCAGAAGGGACTCTCACTGGAGAGGATCCGTGACCTCCGGTCCGGGTCAATGACGCTCGTCGGCGGCATCAGCTCGATCACGCTGAGCAACCGTGACTTTGCGGCGATCGATCGTGACGTGAAACACGCCCTCGACGTGCTTGGCCCAGCGCGACGGTTCATCCTGCATCCGGTGGACGCCGTGTTCCCCGACACGCCCTGGGAGTCGGTGGAGAGGATGATCGAGGCATGGAAAAGGTCGCGCTGACTCGGAAGGAGCCGGCTTCCCCAGAGCCGACTACTCGTCGCGGACGCTTTCTTCGTTTGCGTCCTTCCAGAAACGCCGCTCCGCGAGGTATGCCGCACCGACCGCCTCCTCACGCGGCTGCGAAGGAGCGATTTCAATGGCGAGATCCACCAGCATTTCCGGGATGACCTTCTGCCTCACCTTGATCCATATCGGCTCCCGGAGGTGCTCCCCAAGCACGCCCACGGGTCCGCCGATGACGAGCGTGCGCGGGTTGTACAGCTTGATGATCTTGCTCACCGCATCTCCGAGCAGCGTGCCCAGCTCGAAGAGCGTGGACTGGGCAAGCCGGTCACCGGCGGAAGCGGCATCCCGGATCAATTCCAGCGTGAGTCCGTGATGGTCCCGGTGTTTCTGGAGAGATGAGATCACGCCCTCGGAGAGCCTTCGCTGGAAGCGGTGGAGAATGCTCGAGCTGGAGACGACGGTCTCCAGGCATCCGATGTTGCCGCACGAGCAGCGGGCGCCCTCCTCTTCCACGACGAGGTGGCCCACTTCGCCCGACATCCCGTGGCTGCCGTGGAAGGGTTCCTGTCCGATCATGATCCCTGCGCCAACTCCGGTTCCGAGGTAGAGATACACCAGGTCGCGCGCTTTCTCTTGTGGGCGCCGTGATGCCTCCAAGTAGGCGAGGCACCGCGCCGCGTCCTCCACAACGATCGTGACGCCGAACATCTTCTCAAGAGCGTCCCCGAGGGCAACATGGGTGATCCCCGAGACCTGCAGGCCGTGCAGCCAGATTCCTTTCTCCGTATCCACCATTCCCGGAGGGGCAATCCCGATCGCCAGCGTGCGCCGATCCCGAAGCCCTGCGGACTTCAAAAAGCCGCGCAGTTCCGTGGAGATCTGCTCGAGAATATCGTCGAGGTGAGAGGACGGGTCCGCGGACAGCACGAGTGTCCGATCCAGATCCTGCAGAACCTCGTGGCGCGCATCGAGTGCGACCAGCCTGAACCCCGTGGCATCGACGGAGATCCCCACGGAGCATCCCATCTTGTCCCCCACCCGGTACGTGGCAGAGGGCCTGCCGCTGCGGCTCTGTGTCTTCCCTGATCGCTCCACAAGAGCCTTCCCGAGGAGCCGCTTCAGAGTTTCCGTGACGGACACGGGGCTGCGACCAGTGTAGCGCGCAATTTGATTCCTTGTTGGGGTGGTGAGAAAGTAGATTGCCTGAAGAATCCTGAAGTCCTGCCGGAAGCTGTTCTTCGAATCCATACTTACGTGAATAAATAACATAACTACCAGCAAAGATCAATATTTTCCCTGCACATGCAAAAAAAGAGTTGCAAAATCACGAGAAGTAACACAAAATGCCCGTGACTTCCAATATGTCCAGGAATCTGCTAAGGAGGAATGCATGTTGAGAAAAAGCAGGCTGGTCTTGGTCGCACTCATTGCCGTGGCTTTCCTGATTCCGGCTCTGTCGGTTTTTCCCGCAGGGAAGCAATTGAAGATCCTCTTCATTCCATTCACGATGGAGCACGTTTTCCAGAAGGAGCTGTGTGATGGAGCAAAGATCCCCATCCCCGGCTATGACGTGAAGGTCATCGTAGAGGACCCGTACGGAAAGATCGAGAAGGAGCTGGAAATCCTCGAGACGTACATAAGCCAGGGCATCGATGGCGTGATCATGTACCCCATCGATTCCAAGGCGTTGGCCCCGGTGGTCAAGGATTACAAGAAAAAAGGCATCTGGGTGTTCACGACGGGGAACCACGTCGAGGGCGAGGATCTCGGCATGGGGACTGACGAAAGGGATGGAGGTCTGCTGGCGGCGGACATGTTCATCCGCTACTGGACCAAAGAGAAGCCCGGCGTGGTGCCTCACGTCCTGCTCTTGGATGTGCCCAAGATCCCCGAGCCCCAGCGCAAGATCATCGCCTTTGAGCAGGTGGTTGGCAAGAAGTTCCCCAAGGCCACCTTCTTCCACGTGGACTCCAATGGCTCCACCGAGCCGGCCATGGTTGGAACGGAGCAGTACCTGCAATCCCACCCTGAGATCAACTTCATTTACGGCATCAACGCGAGCGCCACTCTCGGGGGCATCGCGGCCGCAGAGAACGCGGGGAGGCAGGACATCAATCATGCATCGTCGGGCGCCGAGCCGCCCATCCTCGCCCTGCTGAAGAAGCCCTTGAACGATAAGGGCGGCGGGGTCGTCTGGGACATCGGCTACGGGAAAAGCGCCGTGCAGTACGGGAACCATCTCGTGGAAGTGGCCGCCAAGGTCATCACCGCCAAGTCGAAGACGGGCCAGAAAATCGACATCGGTTTCCAGGAAGTGTGGCGCACCAATGTGGACGATGTCATCAGCACGATGCAGGAGTGGCGCCAGAAGGCCAACCTGAGCCCCGTGGAGTTCTGAACTGATCGAGCACGGACGGTCCGGGAAGTCTTCCGGACCGTTCCGCTCTTCCGATCCCCTTTGAGCTCTCACCACAAGGCATGCGCACCGCTGGAGGGCCGCGTTGAGTACGAGTCCTGACCTCGAGACGAGCACCAGGGGAAGACTCCGGATAGTCAACATCCAAGGCTTCGCCACCCTCGTCGTATTCGTCGTAATTTTCATATTCCTTTCCCTGGCCAGTCCGAGCTTCCTCACTGTGCAGAACCTCGTCGGACTTCTGCGCCAGGTAGCCCTCCTCTGCATAGCCTCCGTCGGCATGACCTTCCTCATCATCGCCGGGGGCATCGACCTGTCCATCGGAGCAGCGAATGCCGTGACGGGGGTGCTGTGCGCGCTGACCGTGACCAAGCTGGGGTTCCCCACGCCCGTCGGCGTGCTCGTGGGGGTGCTCTGCGGGGGGCTGATCGGGCTCATCAACGGAACCCTGGTGACCCGGATCAACCTCCCCCCGCTCCTGGCGACCCTCGGCATGATGGTCGCCCTCCGCGGGTCTGCATTTCTCATTACGGGAGGCCACACCATCTACGGCGTGCCTGATGACTACCTGTGGCTGGGCAGGGGAATGGTCCTTGGAGTCATACCGGTCTCCGTTCTGGTCATGGCGTTCATTTTCTTCGCCTACCTTTTTGTCCAGAGGAGGACAAAGGCGGGGCTGTACATGTACGCGATAGGCGGCGACCGGATCGCGTCCCGAAAGGCCGGGATCAAGGACAAGCTCTGGATGGTCCTGGCATTCGTGAACACCGGCCTCCTGGCCGGGCTTGCCGGAGTGATCGCCTCTTCGAAGTTCGGTGCAGCCCTTCCCAACCAGGGAATGGATTTCGAAATGGACGTGATCACCGCGGTTGTCATTGGCGGCACGAGCATATTTGGTGGGATTGGGAGCATTACGGGGTCGCTTCTCGGCGTGATGATCATCGGCATGATCACCAACGGGATGCTCCTGCTCGAAGTGCACAGCTACTGGCAACAGGTGGCGAAGGGGCTCATCCTGATCATCGCCGTCGGTGCGGAAACGCTCAAGCAGATGAAAGAGGACTGACCGAGATGGGATCCGCTGACGACTACATTCTCGAAGCACGGAATATCAGCAAGCATTACGGGCGGGTGCAGGCTCTGCAGGGTATCACGCTGCAGCTCCAGCGCAACGAGATACTCGCCCTCGTGGGGGACAATGGCGCGGGCAAGTCGACGCTGATCAAGATAATCGCGGGAGCACTGCGGAAGGATTCCGGAGAAATCTTCCTGGACGGGAAGAAAGTAGAGCTCGAAAACCCGCTGCACGCGCGTACTCTCGGCGTAGAAGTCGTCTACCAGGACCTCGCCCTTATCAACCATCTGAACGTGTACCAGAATCTCTTCCTTGCGCGCGAGTTGCAGAAGCGGTTCGGCCCCATCCGGGTGCTGGACCAGCGCCGGATGGAGCAGGAGTCGGTGGAGAAGCTGAAAATGCTCGGGGTCAAAGTCAAAAGCTGCCGCGAGTGGGTTGGCCGGCTGTCGGGAGGCCAGAGGCAGTCCGTCGCGGTTGCCAAGGCTGCAAGCTTCGGGAAAAAAGTGGTGATCCTCGACGAGCCGACGGCCGCTCTCGGGGTGGATGAGTCTCGACACGTCCTGGAGATCGTGCGCGGGCTGAAGCTGAGAGGGGCCTCCGTCATCATCATCACGCACAACATGGAACACGCCTTCGCGGTTGCTGATCGGTTCCTCGTGATCAGGCTGGGGCAGGTGGTGGGGGTTCGCGGGAAATCGGAGACGAACATCGATGAGATCGTCAAGATGATCACGGGCGGAGTCTTCGTGCCGTCGAACTGAGCGGGCTCTGCACCCGGGGGAAGAGCCCTGCGCAGGAGTGAAGGAGGGAGAGAGTATGGCGAAAGCGGTGACTGTTCTGGGAGAAGTGAGCCCCGAAAAGCTCGGCGTCGTGCTTCCTCATGAGCATCTGCTCTGGGATCAGGCCTGCTGGGGCCACCCTGCGCCGCAGGAGCTTGGCGAACGGGAGGAATATCGAAAGCCGGTTTCTCTCGAGAACCGAGGAAGGGTCACGTACCATGCCTTTGATTTTCCGGACAATCTCTGCCAGACCAGCGTGGAGGTTGCAAGCGCCGAAGCGATGCTTTTCCGACTCGCGGGCGGCGGCACCATCTGCGATGTTTCCAGCGCGGGCCTTGGGCGCGACACAAAGGCATTGTACCGGATAGCGTTGGAGACCGGCGTTCACATCATCATGGGCTCCGCCCTCTACGTGGCAAGCTCGTGGAACGACGAGCAGAAGAAGCGCAGCCCACAGGAAATCAAGAAGGTGCTCCTGAACGAGTTCCTGAACGGCATCGGACCCATGCGTGTGAAGCCCGGCATTCTCGGAGAAGTCGGGATCTCCGACATCAGGGATCCTTATGAGGTCAAGAGCCTGCAGGGGAGCGCTCTTGCCCAGAAGGAGATCGGCTGTCCCATCCTGATCCATACGCCGATTTGGGGCAAAGAAGGCAATGCCATACTCGACGTGCTGAAGGAGGGCGGCGCGGATCTGCGGAAAGTGGCTCTCAGCCACCTCGATCCCACCCTGGCGGATTATGACTATGCGGACTCCCTTGCCAAGCGGGGAGCCTATATCGTGTACGACCAGTTCGGGATGTACCTCATGAGCACCGAGGGCCTCTTCCTCCCCAGCGACAACGAGCGGATCTGGGCCCTCAAGGAGCAGATCAGACGGGGGAACCTCGAGCACATCCTCATCTCACAGGACGTGTGCTTCAAGATTCTGCTCACGAAATGGGGGGGCCACGGGTACGCCCACATCCTGGAAAACATCGTGCCCAGACTGCGCCGGGAAGGCCTCACAGAGGAACAGATCAACACTATTCTCATTGAGAACCCGAAACGTTTCCTGAGCTGGTGAAAGGCTCCAGGACGGAGGTCTTTTCATGGACGGTCAGAAGCCGAAGATCGGGCTGTTCTTCATAGGCGGCGAATCCTGGTGGGAGGCGGGGATCTGTGACGCGACCACAGGCCAGTTCGCCGGATTCATTCAGAAAGTCGAGAGGGACGTCCGGTCCATCACGGATGTCCTTTCCGGAGACTATGCAGTCGTCTCCTCCGGGCTCCTGCATTCCACTGAGCAGGCACTCCGGGAAGCCCGCCGCTTCCGCGACGAGCAGGTAGATGCGATCGTCTGCTGCCCGATCATATGGACAAATGACCCTCCGGTCGTCGCCTTTCTCCAGAACGCCCAGAAAGTGCCATTCCTGCTGCTCGCGTACAACCCGTACCCGGAATTCCCCGCGTACTTCAAGATCGAGGAATGGCTGCGGGCCAGCGGCCCTGTGAGCGTGCAGCAGTGCTCGAACATCCTCCGGCGGTTCGGCTGGGACTATGACGTGAGTTTTGGCAACGAAACCGAGCAGGCGCTCCTGGATGAGGTCAGGGCTTTTGTCAGGGCCGCGTGGGTGAAGAAGGGTCTGGTCGGGACGCGCATCGGCGTGCTCCCAAGCACCTGCCGGGTCGTCATCTCGACCTGGGTGGACGAGTTCTTCCTGCTGGAAAAGTTCGGGGTCGAGCTCCAATTCATCCCTGTCGAATCCTATGCGGCGCTC
>Ga0187870_1003307_pt1 | contig 12552 bp, 13 predicted proteins | sample June2016WEW_13_1_3_FD_132974 | JGI IMG/M metagenome (GOLD analysis project Ga0187870, IMG submission 132974) | Peatland microbial communities from SPRUCE experiment site at the Marcell Experimental Forest, Minnesota, USA - June2016WEW_13_150 | ecosystem: Environmental > Terrestrial > Soil >... | reverse complement strand
GGGTCTCCCCGGGCCAGGGTCTGCTATAACTACTCGGCCCAACCATCCATTGCCGAGGCAGGACTTTCACCTGCAAGCATGTCAAAGACCGAAGGCTGCACCGCATCCTGACACTGCCACCAATTGCACTCTACCCGCGCGTAGCGCGGCATTCTTCAGCCCTGTAGGGGCGAAACATATCAGCCCAGGGCAAGGCCCGTCCCGCCTTGGCGGGACGGGCCGCCGCCCTGGGTTAAGTGCAAGAAACCGATCACCCCCCTCCCATGCGCTCCGAGCGCATGGGAGGGGGGAAGGGGGGAGGGCTTTCCGCCCGCGCTCGGGGGCAGTGTCAGGATGCGCCCTTATGAACTCTCAACTGCCGCTTTACGTACTGACCCTCCTATGCTTCTGCCTGTTACCAAACCGCCTCCAGGCTGATCCACTCGACCAGTGGACATTGCGCAATCCCTTTCTGACGGGCAATAACCTTAACGCCATCGCCTATGGGAACGACCAGTTTGTGGGGTTCATCCGAAAAGTTTGTGCCCGAGGTTAGGCGCGGTCAACCTCCGGCCAGCGGGCTCGGTCTGCAACCCGGAGGGTTGACAGATGGTAGCCGGAGGTCGCCAGGGGTGGCGGGGCGACCTCCGGCGCGCCCGTCGTAGCAGTTCCATGCACCCCGGCAGGGGTGCTAGAAAGTGATTATGGGCAGCACGTTTTATAGTCTCCATTACCACGCCGTTTTCAGCACCAAGGAACGCCGCGCCTTGCTCAGGCCGGAATGGCGCGCCCGCGCCCACCAGTACCTGGGCGGCGCCACCCGCGGACTGGGCGAGAGGGGGCTGGGGTCGCATCCATACTTTTCTACACTCGCATTTGAATGGTGGCTATTTCCCGACGCAATTCCGGAGTTTGTTCCATTCGCCGGCCGAAGCGGGTCACCGCCTGGGCTACGGCCGCATACTCCATTCCCCAGGGCCAACCGCCCAAGCTCGCCCAACCACAGCCGCCCCGCCCTGCGGCCAAGCCACAACGCCGCATCCCTGCCCCAATCCCCAGGCCGGTCGCAAAACTCGCCCCAGCCCTCGCCTTTCCACCGCTCCACCACCCAGATTATCTCGGCCCAACCGAGGCGCCGCGCCAGACGCCCCACCTCCTTCTGCCCCCCGGCTGCCCCCCACCCCCCCGCCAGCCGCTTGGCAAACGCCGCCCTTCCCAGCGCCAGCCCGCCGACCAGCCGGTCCCAGGGCCGCTCGATCACTGCTTGGCGCAACGGCCCCTCGGCGCATTGCCCCAATGCCGCGTGGCGACGCCCGGGCCGCCCACACTGGACTTGGACGGCAACGGCGTCCTTCGGAAGCAGGTCTCACTCTATCTCCCGAACAGGTCACGTAGCGTTCGCTTGAGCGTTCGCTTGGCGAGCCTCCAGCTCGCTCCTTTGGGCTCAGGGACGAGTTGCTCCGGATCCCACGGTGTCCTGGTCATTCCAAGACGACGCAAAAACCGTTGCGCTTCCTTGCACCGCAGGCGGTCAAAACGCATCGGGTTCCGCCGGTTGCGCAGGACGCCTCGGCTCATGATGTGCCCGAGTGTGGCCTCGTGGACCAGGCAGGAGGCGAGAAGCTTGACAGCCCTCGCAGGGTCTTCCGCGTCGGGCCAACGGCCCAGTTCCAGAAAACACATTCTGAGGGGGCGGTTGTAGCTGTATCCCCACACGGAGGGAAGATTCACAATCGTCCGAATTTCCGCCTGCACCCTGTGGTATCTGATTCTGTCGAACTTGGCGATGAGAGCCAGGGCTGAACCGACGACTGCCCTGAACCGGTCCTTACTCGTAGGCTCAGGATCGACCACTCGAAATCCATTTACGCTTTCACACCTGCACAGGCGACAGAGAGCCAGGTAAACAAGGAGTTGTGGCAGACCGCGGATGTAGTAGCGCCACGTAGCAGCCGCGTAGTAAAATAGCCGACGCGCGGTCATAGCGCACTCAATATAGCTGGCCTCCGGCAGGCATGCAATCACGGATGTTCCCCTACTGTCCCGGAGGAGCCCTGCGCGAAAATGTCATCGGCCGCTGCAAAGGTGTCCCACGCTTCAACTACAGCGCCTCCGGCACCTCCTGTCATCGTGGCCTTGGTCTTGTTTTTGTTAGTTCTCATCTGCGGTCAGGTTGTCGGATGTTCCCCGGCCTGACCACCCCATGTTATCTTCACAGTGTGCGAAGGTCTTCCCAGATCCACCGCAGGGCTTCCCAGCGGCCCATATGGTAGAGGCGCTCAGGATCCCACGGTGTAATCGTCATTCCCAGCCGACGCATGAACCGCTGAGCTTCTCTGCAACACAGGGCATCGAAACGCCGAGCGTTGCGTTTGGATCGCCGTATTCCTCGGCTCGATAGATGGCCGGATGTAGCGTCACGAATCAGTGTGGAGGCTAAGAGCTTGATCGCGAACTCCGAATCGGGATAGTCTCGGTCGTAAAACGACTGGAGGTTCGTGGAGCAAAGCCTTAGCGGCCGCTGGTAATCGCACCCCGGAGTCCCAGGGACGCTCATTATCGTTTGGATTTCCGACTGTACCCTGCTGAACCTGATTGGGTCGAACTGAGCAATGAGATCCAGCGCCATACCCACCACGCTTACAAAGTGAGCGCGCGTTCGCTCAATGGGATCGACTATCCGAATACCCCTCCTGAGCTCAAACGGAGTGAAATGGCACACGACGGCCTGACCCAGAACGCCCGGAAGGCCCAGGAGATAATGACGCGGCAAGATCACAGCGTAGTAGCATAACCCGCGCTTAGGCATATCATTATCAGTGTAAGCCAATCCGGCCTTCCCCACAAGCATTATTTATGGCCTCCAACAAAGCCTGCCTCGAAAGTGCTACAGGCATCCGCGAACACGTCCCACGCTACGAGAGCTTCTGCTCCGCAGAATCCCGTCATCTCCAGAGCCGCGTCGATCGAATCAAGGTCAGCGTAACCCTGCTGGCCGTTGGCCGATTCGATAAGGGCCGACTCAAGCGAGTACATGTAGGATCCCCCTTGCGACCGCTCCCCGAGGACAAGGTTGGCCGCAGCCCCCAACGAGCTGTAGGTTGCCAGTAGCCCAGTGAGCGTGAGGCTGAGGATCTTCAAAGCTCCCTCCTTGTGATAATTGGGCACCCGAGATTGCCAGCGCCACCTGGAGGCGGAAAATGCCCGCCGGGGCTTTAGCCTCGTAGCCGCGGCAAATCCAAAGGCTTGGAATGTCAGATCGACGCGCCGTATTCGTGTGCCCGGTTTACAGGAAAGACATTGAACGCGCCTCCGCCTGTGCTACAACGTGCGCTATGAAGATCAACCGACGCCGCTTTCTAAAGGCGACCGGGCTGGGGATGGGCGCGCTCAGCCTGCAACCGCCGTTGTCCCACGGCGCCGCCGCCGCCGCTAAACCCGGCTTCCTCGTCCGGCCTCCCACGATGCGCCTGGGCCTGGTCACCTACAACCTGGCCCAAGACTGGGATGTCCCGACCATTATCAAGAACTCCGAGGCGGCCAAGTTCCAAGGCGTGGAACTGCGCACCGGCCACGCCCACAAGGTCGAGGTCAATCTCACCCAGGCAGAGCGCAAGGAAGTGAAAAAGCGGTTTGCCGATTCCAAGGTCCAACTCATGGGCCTGGGCAGCGCTTTCGACTATCATACCCCGGACCCGGCGAAGCTGCGGCAGGACATCGAGGCCACCAAACAATACATCGTCCTGGCCCAGGACGTCGGCGCCACCGGCATCAAGGTCCGGCCGAATGCCCTGCCCAAGGAGGTGCCGGTGGACAAAACCCTCGCCCAAATCGGGCACGCCTTGGGCGAACTGGGCGACTTCGCCCGCGACCACGGCCAGGTCATCCGCCTGGAGGTGCACGGCGCCGGCACCGCCTTCCCGCCCCGCATCAAGACCATCCTGGACGTGGCCAACCACCCCAACGTAGGCGCCTGCTGGAACTCAAACGCCTCCGACCTGGAGGGCGAAGGCTGGGACCACAACTTCGACCTGCTCAAGAACAAGCTCTTCTCCGTCCACATGGGCGACCTGTTTCAGGAGGACTATCCCTACCGCCAACTGCTCACCCGCTTGAACGACCTCCCCTTCCACGGCTTCTGCCTGGCCGAAATCCCCCCCAGCGCCGACCCGGTGCGCCTGATGAAGTACTACCGCGCCCTCTGGCTGGCTTACCAGGGCTTGCTCTAGACCGGAGATTTCGGAGAAGCACGGCGGCGTCCCGCCGCGGCGGGACCGCCACCCGGCGGAACACTCCATTGGCTACATTGGCTGCATTGGCCACATTGGCCATTTTGTCCAAAAAACTGGCGCCGCCATGCGCCTCGCCCCGCCGAGCGAAATCCCAATTGTAAATTGAACCCGGACTAAACTTTGACCTTGAAGGCCTCTCCCTTTTTGAGGGACGCAGCGAAGCCGGCCAGCAGCTCGGGGATGAGCTCGAGGTCCTTGAGGCTCACCAATTCCACCGGGGAATGCATGTAGCGGTTGGGCAAGGAGATCAACGCGCTGGCGATGCCGCCGCGCGTACAGAAAATGGCGTCCGCGTCGGTGCCGCTGGTGTTGGACATCGCCTCGTGCTGGAGGGGGATTTTCCTGGCTTTGGCGACGGTTTCGATGCGGGCCACCACGGCGGGATGATTGCAGCCGCCGTGGGTGATGGTCGGGCCGCGGCCGATTTTCACCTCCCCGTGCTGCGCCTTGTTCACCGTCGGGTAATCGGTCGCGTGGGTCACGTCCACCACCAGGGCCACATCCGGCTTCAGGGCATAGGCAATCTGGCGGGCGCCCAGCAGGCCGACTTCCTCCTGCACGTTGGAGACGGCGCAGACCTCCGCCTGGAGCGGGCGCTTGGAGGCTTTGAGCAAGCGCAGCGCCTCCGCCACGGCAAAGGTGCCGATGCGGTTGTCGAAGGCGCGCCCGATCACCAGGTCGTTGCGCAGCGCGTCAAATTCTTCGTTCAGCGTAATGGGGTCGCCAATTTGCACCAGCTTGGCGGCTGCCTTGCGGTCGCTCACGCCGATATCGATGAACAAATCGTGCATCTTGGGCGGCTTGGGCTCCTCGTCCTCCTTCTTGAGATGCAGGGCGACGCTGCCGACCACACCTTTGACCGGGCCGTTGCGGGTGTGAATGACGACCCGTTGGGCTCTGGTGGTGGTCGCATCGATGCCGCCCATTTTGCGGACGTAGAGGTAGCCTTCGTCGTTGATGTAGTTGACCGCCATGGCAATCTCGTCCGCATGGCCGGCCAGCATCAGCCGGGGCGAGCCGCCCTTGTTGAGCAGGGCCACGCAGTTGCCGTAGGCATCGGAGAAAGTCTCCTCGGCAAATTGCCCGGCGTAATCGAGCCAGACCCGCTGGCCGCGGACTTCGTGCCCGACCGGGCTGGGGGTGTTGACCAGGGCCTTGAGGAATTCGAGCGATTCTGGGCGCATGAGTGCAATTTAGTGGCCCAAGCCTGAGGGGTAAAGGACAATACCTCAGCGCGCAGAGCCGCAACCGTGCCCGCCAACTACCCCGCGGCCCGCCGGTCTGTCCGACTATGGAGTACCGTCGCCTGCTGCCGGGGATGGACAAGGCCCGGGCAACCATCTAGCCTTGGAATCGTCCCAAGCGCAAAGGTGCTTGGAGCCGGCGAGACTGGCCGCTCCGGGCAGCAGGCCCGGCGGCGGCGCGCTCCCGGCAGCGGAACGTAATGCGATTTTATGGTGAACAAAGAACTTCAGGAATCAGTGCTGGTCGTCTCCCGCGAGGTCGTGGAGCGGCTGTGTCCCCGGACGTTTTCGAGGGAAGGCGAACGCGTGGCGGCCGCCGTTCTGGCCAACGGCCGCTTTGTCGAGCGCACGGTGGCGGAGCACGATTTCGGCTGCAAGCAGGTTATCCCCTACGTAGTGATTGGACATCGTCACCGTTATCTGCTGATGCGCCGGACGAAGCGGCAGACCGAGAGCAGGCTGCACGATAAGTACTCGCTCGGGGTCGGGGGGCACATTAACCAGGGGGACGCCGCGTCCGGCAACCACAATGTGATCGTCTCCGGCCTGCGCAGAGAGTTGGCCGAGGAGATTCAGGTCGAAGCCGAGCAGTCGTGCGCGTTGGTTGGGATTATTAACGACGATTCAACCGAAGTCGCGCGCGTCCATCTGGGTTTTGTCTTCCTGCTGACAACCGCCTCCCCGCGCTACACCATTGTGGAACCAGAGAACTACACCGCCGTCTGGAAGTCCCCGGAGGAAATCACGCCCTACTACGGCCAAATGGAGTCGTGGGCGCAGATTGTTCATGATTACGTGCTCTTCGCCGGAGCGGCGGAACGCACCCAAAAGTGGGAGGGCGCGCGGTGATCACAGCCCGGCACAGCCGCAACCCGCTGGCCAGGGACGGGTGGAATGAAATCCCGAGGTGTCGGGACCGCCTGCCATACTGCTCGACGGTTCCAGGGACGCGACCCCGACGAGTCGGCCTCTTATTCCACGCCTACCAGGAGAACAAACATGCGGCGTGAGTTGCTCAAGGATGCCACGCGCATCGTCGTCAAACTGGGCACCGGTGTCCTGACCGACAGCCGGAAACAGCCGGACCCGGCGCAGATGGGGCAGTTGGTGGCGCAACTCGCCGAACAGCGCCAGGCGGGCAAGGAACTCGTCCTGGTCTCCTCCGGGGCGGTCGGCGCCGGCATGGGCGCGCTCGGCTATGAGAAGCGCCCCACCGAGCTGGCGGAATTGCAGGCCTGCGCCGCCGTGGGCCAATCGCGGCTCATGGCCACGTATGAAAAGCTCTTCGGCGCCTTTGGCCTGGCGGTCGCCCAACTCCTGCTCACCCACGAGGACCTGGCGCATCACGAGCGCCACCTCAACGCCCGCAACACCCTCATCACCCTCCTGCGCCACGGCATCGTCCCCATCGTCAATGAAAATGACGTCGTCTCCTTCACCGAACTGAAATTCGGCGACAACGACAAGCTCTCGGCCCTGGTGGCCTCGCTCCTGCCGGCCGATCTCCTGGTCATCCTGACCACCGTCGAGGGCCTGATGGCAGACTTCGGCCAGGCCAACCCGAAAATGATCCCGACCGTCGAGCGCCTCGATCTGGCCCTGGAGAGCATCGCCGGCGGAACCTCCAGCCTCACCGCCGTTGGCGGCATGACTTCCAAGATCCAAGCCGCCAAAATCACCGTGCGCTCGGGCATTCCCCTGGTTATTGCCTCGGGCCGAAAAAGCCAGGCGCTGGCGCGCGTGCTGGCGGGGGAGGAGGAGGGGACGTTGTTCGTGCCTCACCCGCGCCGGCTCCGGGGACGCCAGCGGTGGATTGCCTTTTTTCATCATCCCAAGGGGACCTTGTTTGTGGACCCGGGCGCCAGGAAGGCCCTGCGGGAAAGCGGCAGGAGCCTGCTGCCGCCGGGCATCGCCCGTTGCGAGGGCGAGTTCGCCGCCGGTGAGGTGGTGCGCATCTGCGACCTGGATGGAACGGAGTTCGCCCGGGGCATCGCCGCGTTCAACGCCGGCGACATCAAAGCCCGCCAACTCAAACGCGTCGAAGTGGTCCACCGCGATAACCTGGTCATCCTGTAGGCGCCGTTTCGGCGCCTGCATTTTGTCTTTGCCCCGCAGTCCGGGTCTGCTAATAGAGGGACGTGACCATGGTTGCCAGCCCGTCAGAAGCAGTTTTTTTTGTTTGGGGCATTGACCGGAATGCCTATGGCCCGGTCGAGTTGCCGGCCCTGGTCTCGTGGGTCAAAGACGAGCGGGTCACGGCCGAGACGTGGGTTTTTGCCTCGCAGACCGGCGCCTGGCAGAAGGCCCCCGACCTGCCCGAATTGCAGATGTTCTTCCGGCCGAAATCCCGCGGGGCTGCTGGGGGCGCGCCGGGGGCGGGGGCGGGCGGTTTCCAGCCGCAGATGTTGCGGCGCGTGAAAATCCTCGCGGGGCTGGCCAACGACGAACTCGAGCGTTTTGCCGGGTTCCTCGAGGTGGAGCAAATCCCCCAGTGGTCGGTGATCGTGAAACAAGGCGAGACCGGCGACACGATGTACCTGATTCTCGAAGGCGAACTCCGCGTCCGCATCAACGTGATGGGCAAGGAAAACATCCTCGCCACGCTCGGCGCGGGCGAATTCTTCGGGGACATTTCTCTGTTCGACCGTGGGCCGCGCTCGGCCGACGTGGTGGCCAATTCCGACAGCCTGGTCGCGAAGATTTCCGCCGCGGGTTTTGAAAAATTGGCCCGGGAAGCCCCCGAGATTGCCACCCCCTTCCTCCTGGCGGTCGGCAGGACCCTCACCGCCCGGATTCGGGCCGACAACAAACGCTACAGCGACTGGGTGAAATTCAGCCGCGCGGCCATGTGACTGGGCGCGGCGCCGCCGCCGCCGGAGAGCCGCCCCAAAGTGCGCCGCGGCGCTCCCAACTGCCCGGGGCGGACAGCGCTTATTCCCCGAGCAGTTTCTTCAAGGCCTCGCGCGCTTTCTTTTCCCGGCCATTGTCCGCTGGCGGGGGCGCGAATTCGCGCTGGCTGAAGTCGAAGTACTCGCAATAATTGGCCAGGTGCTTTTCCGCCAGCGGGTCGGCGCGAGCGTCGCGGCATTGCTGCGCCACGGCGGCATCGTAGCTCACGCAATTCAGGCAAACCTTGAGGTCCGAGCCGCACCGAGGGCAACCGGCCGAGCGACCCGGCACGCCCGGCAGCTTGTACTCAAGGCCGCATTTCCAACAATGTCGTGTCATGGCCATGGCGGCCATCCTACTTTGCCCGGCCCGGACTTTCCAGCAGAGAATGCGCCCTAGCGGCCCTGGAGGGCCTGCTCGACCGCGCGATAGACCTCCTCCACCGGCACGGCGGCCATGCACCGCGCCAATTCCTGGGCGGAGCCGCGAATCCCCCGGCCGTCGTAGCGGTAGTACTCCAGGTTGCGGCCCGCCACCGCCGGGTTTTTCACCAGCACAAACGGGTTCTGGTAGGGGGCAATCGGCTTGTTCCAGGTGGGCGTTTCGATCACGATCTGCCTGGGGACTTTCATGGCGGCGGCCAGGTGCATGAGGGCGGTATCCACGCTCAGGAACAGCTCGCAACGGCGCAGCAAGGCCGCCGCCTGGCGGAGGTTGCTGGTCTGGGGATGGCGCAAGCGTTCGCCCCCGGCCGCCGCCAGCAGTTTGGCATGGTCTGGTTGCTCCTCGGGCCCGCCAAAGAGCAAGGTGGTGACGTCGGCGCGCGCGCCCGCCAGGCGGCGGACGAGCTCCAGATAATGTTCCAGGGGCCAGCGCCGGAGGAGGAGGTTTTTCGTGCCCCCGGAGCCGATGTGCAGGCCCAGCAGCCGGCGCCCGGACAGGTTCTGGGTGGCGATGAAATCCTCGGCCCAGGCGAGGTCCGCCGGGGAGAGGTAAATCTCGTAATCGTGCCTGGGCAGAACCGGCCTGGCCCCCAGGCAGGCCAGGCAGGCGAGGTTGTTCTCGATGCTGTGCCGCTCATAATCCTGGGGCAGCGTGCGATTGACCAGCAGCCGGTCGAGCACGGAGGCATTGTCGTATTCATGGCTGATGCGCAGCCGCGCCTTGATGAAGCGGGCCACGGCCCGGTAGGCGAGCCGGCTTTGCGGATAGGTGTTGATGGAGACATCGTAATGCCGGGCGCGCAACTGCCGCAGAAACTTCAGCCCTTCCATCCTGCCGGCCGCGATCAGGTTTTTCTGGAAAACGGCATCCAGGTGCGGGTTGCCTTCCAAGGCCCCCTTGGCCCCGGCCCACATCACCAAAGCGTCGATGCGGGCGTCCGGGAAATTGGCCCGCAACTCATGAATGAGCGGCGTGGCGAACAGGGTGTCGCCAATGCCTGCCAACGAAATCACCAGAATCTTCATTTGCCGCGCTGCACGCGCCCGCCCTGGGCTTTGAGCCAAGCCCCGCTTGGGGGTTGGCGAGGGGAACCATCCCCATTGGGCAATGGCTCCCGCCGCCGGGCTGATTACCCGATTTTGCGTGAAAAGCCCATAAGCTTGCGGCCTCGACTTCTATGACCGCGCAATCTTGTCGAGCAAGGCCGTGGTGCCTTTACCCGGCACAAGAGCAACGACTACGATGGTCCCCCCCGCCGCCTCGACCGCCCGCCGCTCCTCCGGGTTGAGCGTTTCCAGCGTGTAGTCGCCGCCCTTGACGTAAATGTCCGGCTGGGCCGCCGCCAGAAACCGCGTCGCCGTCCGCTCCGCGAAAATGCAGACGCCGCTCACGCACTCCATCGCAGCCAGCACGGCGGCGCGGTCGTCTTCTCCGTTCACCGGGCGGTTCGGCCCTTTCAGTTGCCGCACGGCCTCGTCGCCATTGACGCCCACCAATAATGCGTCCCCGTGATTGCGCGCCCGCTCCAGGTAAGTTACATGGCCCACATGCAGCAGATCGAAGCAGCCGTTGGTCACCACCAACTGCTTGCCGCTGGCGCGCAGGGTTGCCCGCCATTCCGGCAACTTCTCCCAGGGAATGACTTTCGCTTGAAAATTCACTCAGCCATTCTGCCTGAAGGGCTTCCGCCTTGGCAAGGACAAGAGCGGCCGGAAGGCCGAAGGAAGGCCGAAATCCGGGAGCCAAAGCGGCGCGGCGCTTGGCTGGCCGCGGCACAGGATAGGAGCGCGGACAAGATTGTCCGCGCGCCGCTCGCGCCCAAAAATGTTCCCAGCCTGCGAACATCCTCCGCCAGGGCCCCGTTCCACCGCGTCCATGGACCATCTTCTTTGCCCCGCAACCGGCGAGCCGGCTTGCCAACTCGCCGCGCATGGGTTCAACTGAGGTCTGATAAATCATCAGACCAAAACACCAGCAAACCTATGCCAAACAAGGAAACCATGACCTCGCGCCAGCGGGTCAACCGGGCGCTCAACCATCAAATCCCGGACCGCGTTCCCATTGACCTCGGCGGCAACCAAACCGGCATCCACAAGAACGCCTATCGCTCGCTCATCCGGCACCTCGGCATCAGCGATGAAATCCGCATCATGGATGCCGTCCAGCAGTTGGCCCAGCCTTGTGAGCAGGTCCTCCAGCGGTTCCATGTCGATACCCGCTATGTCGCCGCGGGCGCGGCCGACTCTTGGAAAGGCGGCATCCTCAAGGCCCGCCGCGACGGCCGGCTGTGGGACGACCTGACCGACGAGTTTGGCATTCGCTGGTCCATGCCCGAAGATGCGCCCTATTATATGGATATTACCCTGCACCCGCTCGCCAACGCCACGCTCGCCGACCTCCCCGACTATCCCTGGCCCAAAGGCGACGACCCCAGCCGCTTTGCGGGCCTGCGCCAGCGCGCGCTGGCCCTCAAGCAAAACACCCCCTACGCCGTGGTCGGCGGCATCTCGGGCGTCGTCTATGAAATCTGCTGGTACCTGCGCGGACTCGAGCAATGGTTCTGCGACCTGATGACCAACCCCAACTTTTGCGAAGCCTTGCTCGACCAGACCCTCAGGTTCTGGCTGGACTGGTTCCGCCCTTTCCTCGACGAAGTCGGCGACCTCCTCGATGTCATCATGATTGGCGATGACCTGGCCGGACAGCAGGGGCCACTCTTCAATCCGGCGATTTACCGCCGCATGGTCAAGCCCCGCCAAAAACGCCTCGTCCAATACCTCCGCTCCCGCTCCCAGGCCAAAATCTGGTACCACACCTGCGGCGCCTGCCAGGACTTCATCCCCGACCTGATCGATAACGGCGCCGACATCCTCAACCCCGTCCAAATCAGCGCCCGCAACATGGACCCGGCGCAACTCAAGCAGCGGTTCGGACGCCAAATCGCCTTTTGGGGCGGCGGGGTCGATACCCAGCACGTCCTGCCCACGGGCGCCCCGGCCGAGGTCGCCCAGGATGTCCGCCGCAATCTCCAGGCCCTCATGCCCGGTGGCGGCTACGTCTTCAACAATGTCCACAATATCCAGGGCGAAGTCCCACCGGAAAACATTGTGGCGATGTTCGACACCGCATACGATTACGGGTTCTACCAGTGAAGCCGTTGGCCTCAGCGCGGCGCAACCGCAACCGAACCGGGAGGGACGCCTGGAATAACATCCCGACTTGTCGGGACCGCGGCCCGGCCAGTTTTTTGGAAAAAATAGCCAATGTGGCCAATCCAGCCAATGTGGCCAATGGGGTGCGGCGTTATGGCTTGGGCGCAGGGCGGGGCGGCTCTCGTTGGCTGAGCTTGGCCGGTTAGCCGGGGGAATGGGGTATGCGGCCGTAGCCCAGGCGCTGACCCGCTTCGGCCGGCCAATGGAACGAACTCCGGAACTGCGTTGCAAAATAGCCGCCATTGCAAAGCAAATGTAGAAAATTATAGATGCCACCCGAATGGCGGTTAGTTAAGGCGCTGGCTTCGGCCAGCCCCTGGAGTTTGGACGGTTTCGAACGACCTCATTGGCCGACGCCAACGGCGTCAGCTCATGTGCGCCTGAAAGCGCGCTTGGACAGCAGGGTGAAAGTCCCTGACCTGGCCGACACTGTAAGGCCAGTAATTGAAAGTAACTGCGCCGGGGCAATAACCCCGGGTGGAGAGCAACTGG
>Ga0187870_1003287_pt1 | contig 12624 bp, 8 predicted proteins | sample June2016WEW_13_1_3_FD_132974 | JGI IMG/M metagenome (GOLD analysis project Ga0187870, IMG submission 132974) | Peatland microbial communities from SPRUCE experiment site at the Marcell Experimental Forest, Minnesota, USA - June2016WEW_13_150 | ecosystem: Environmental > Terrestrial > Soil >... | reverse complement strand
TCCATGCCCAGGCCGGCTGTCCTGGCGTAGAGGAGCGACTCGATCGTCCCGATCATCGTCCCGGCAATCGCGATCTGATTGGCCATCTTGGTGTGCTGGCCGGCCCCGGGCCCGCCCATGAGCGCAACCGTTTCCCCCATCTTCTGGAACAGGGGAAGCGCACGATCGAATGCCGGTTTCTCTCCTCCGACCATGATGGCAAGGCGCGCCTCACGGGCGCCGACATCACCTCCCGACACCGGCGCGTCAAGGGCGGCCACAGACCGAGCGCGCGCCGCCTCGTGAATCCTGACGGCCATCGTGGGATCGGACGTACTCATGTCACAGACAAGTGAACCGGCCCGGACGCCCGCCAGGATGCCGTCCGCGCCGAAGTAGACCTGCTCTACTTCTTGGGGGAATCCGACCATGCAGAACACGATGTCGCTGCCCTGGGCGACCTCTCTCGGCGTGGGACACCACACGGCCCCTGCAGCCAGCAGCTCGAATGCCTTGCCCCGGGTCCTCGTGGTGAGCGACACGGGATACCCCGCCTTCTGCAGGTGCCCGCACATCGACTTTCCCATGACGCCGATGCCCACCCAGCCCACCTTTGTTTCCGGCATTGCGATTCTCCTCGTTCTCAGAACATGCTATCAAAGCTTTTCAAGAGGCGGCTCTGGATCGCCGAGCTTCATCACCGGCCCGTCGCTGGGCGACGCCCAGCGCACCGCATTTCGGATCACCAGCTGCACCTCCCGTTGCTTGTAGGTCGGGAAGGTCTCATGCCCGGGCCTGAAATAGAAGATCCTTCCCTTGCCGCGCGTGTAGCAGCAGCCGGACCTGAACACGTTGCCCCCGGCAAACCAGCTGATGAATACCGTGGCCTCGGGGGACGGCACGTCGAATCGTTCGCCGTACATCTCTTCATGCGTGATCTCGAACCAGGGACCCAGGCCGTCGGCGATCGGGTGGCCCGGCTCCACCACCCAGAGGCGTTCTTTCTCGCCGGCCTCACGCCAGCGCAGCAGGCAGCTCGTGCCCATCAGCCGGGTGAACGGCTTGGACATGTGGGCGGAGTGCAGGACGACGAGGCCCATGCCCTGCAGGACCCTCTGCTGGACCCGGGCGGCGACTTCGTCCGCGACCTCGTCGTGCGCCAGGTGGCCCCACCAGATCAGCACATCGGTGGACTCGAGCGTCCCGGCGCCGAGGCCATGCTGGGGGTCGTCGAGTGTCGCCGTGCGGACATTCATGTCCGGCTCGCGTCGCAGAGACTCCGCGATCGCCCCATGGATGCCGTTCGGGTAGATCGCCGCAACCCCTGGATCACTTTTTTCGTGCCTGTTCTCATTCCACACCGTCACGCGAATAGTTGCTGCCATGCCTCCTTTTACACGTTTTTTGCAATTTGATCGCGTCCCCCTGACACAAGCGCGATTATTCCTGTTACAGTAAGGAGGGTGGGACGTCCGTGAGATCCCGGTCGCTGGGAATCATTTTCATTGCCGCTGTCATCGTGCCCAGCATCCTCCTGGCGGTTCTCTCCATCAGGTCGGCGGGGAGGGAGGAAGCCTGGATGGAGAAGCAGATGGCGGCAACCCTCGATGCCGAGGTGACTCACGCCGCGGGCCTGGCGGGCACCGAGGTAGGACGGGTCATCGACGATCTGCGTGCCGCGCTGGATGTCCCCCCGGGCGGCGATTACGGGCGGATCCTCTCGCGGTGGAAGAGCACGACCGCCCTCGTGGCCGTACCCTTCATGCTTTCCCCGCGCTACGGGATACTCTGGCCTCCCTCCGACACTCGCGCGGACGACGAGCAGAGACGGTTCCTCAGAGAGAACGGGACCTTCCTCAGCGACAGGGCAGCGACGACAGTGTTTCAGAACATTGCCGTCAGGTACCAGGACGAGATTCTCGCGGAAACCTCACGCGCGCAGAACCTCGCCGCCGCACCCCAGGCGCAGGGTGAAATCGCCCAAGCCACCACGGACACCGAAGGCACCGCGCCTCCGGCGCAGGCTGAGAGCGCCCCCGCCCCATCGACAGTGCCGGAAAGACGCGCCGCATCGGAAGCGCAGGCAGGCGCAGCGGCGGCTCCTTTCGCCCGTCAAATGGCAATCGACGCGTTTGCGCAGAGCCCCGGCATCCAAAACCGCGTGTACGAGGAAGCCCGCGAAAAAGGCGATCAGTTGAACGCGAGGGTTGTCGAGCCGATGGCGAAGGATCGGTCCGCGGCGGGCGCGGACAAAAGCCTCCCCGCCGCCGCCCTGAACGACGAGGCCGCGAAACCTGCCCCGGCGTTGAAGGCGTTGAAGGCATTGAAGAAATCCGCGGTGCCCGCAAAGGAGCAGCCGTCCCAGTTCGTCCTCACCTCGCGGCTTCTCAGCCAGATCGCCTCCCAGGGAGACTCCGGGCTGATCCCCCGGTTCATCGGGGAGAAGCTTGTGTTCCTGTTCTGGGAGCGCCAGAAGGACGGCAGGATCGCGGGATGCGAGATCGCGGCGAGCGCCTTCCGCGGACGCATCGCGGGCGTGCTGACATCGACCTGGTCCCCCGTGCGGATCCTCACCCTGCTCGACGAGAATGGGGAGCCGCTTGCCACGCCTCCCGACGCCGCGGGGCGCGACTGGCGCCGGCCTTTCGTTTCCCGTGAGATCGGAGAGTCGCTCCCCCGGTGGGAGGCCGCTGCGTATCTCACCCGGCCCGATTCGATTTCCGCCCAGGCACGCTCCTCATCGCTTGTCATCTGGATCATGGTGATGATCCTGTTCGTCTCCGTCACAGGCGGCGGGACCATGGTGCTCTCGTCGGTCTACGGTGAACTGCGCCTCGCCCAGCAGAAGGCCACTTTTGTCACCAACGTGTCGCACGAGCTGAAGACGCCGCTCACCTCCATCAGCCTTTTCGTCGACCTCCTACGCAGGAAGGGGCCTCTGCCTTCATCCAAGAAGGAACAATACCTTTCGCTGATGGCGTCGGAGACGGAGCGGCTGACCCGGCTCATCAACAATGTCCTGGATTTCTCCCGCGACAATGGAGCCCGACGCTACGCGATGAAGACGGTCGACGCCTCCCTGGTGTCAGGCCAGATCGTCGAGAGCCAGAGGGTGCGGCTCGAAAGCAGGGGCTTTAGCCTGTCGTTTGAGCGTGCCGCCCTGGATTTCCTGGTGCGCGCGGATCCGGAAGCGCTGAAACAGGTTCTTCTCAATCTTCTTTCAAACGCGGAGAAGTACTCGGCGGAGAAGAAAGAGATCGCCGTAACGATTGCGCGCACGCAGGCGTCGGTCGTCATCACGGTGCGCGACCGTGGCATCGGGATCCCGGAGAAGGACAGGGAAAGAGTTTTTCGCGAGTTCTACAGGGTCGATGACTCTCTCTCCAGCGGGGTGCAGGGTACCGGGCTGGGGCTCACGATCGCGCGGAGGATCGCGCGGGATCACGGGGGAGACGTCACGTGCGCGCCGCGGGACGGGGGAGGCACGGATTTCACCGTGTGCCTCCCCGCCATGGACGAGGGGGAGGCTCCGGCATGAAACAGCGGATCCTGGTCGTCGAGGACGACCCGGCAATTCTGACTGGTCTCGTGGATCTCCTGCAAGGGGAGGGGTTCACTGTCGTCCAGGCCACAACCGGGACGGCTGCCCTTGCCCGTCACGGGGAGGGCGCGCCCGACCTCGTGCTCCTCGACGTCATGATTCCAGAGAAGAGCGGCTACGACGTGTGCCGCGAGATCCGGCGCACCGACCCCGTGACGCCGGTGATCATGCTCACGGCAAAGGGCCAGGAGATCGACCGGGTCGTCGGCCTGGAGCTGGGCGCGGACGACTACGTGGTGAAGCCCTTCGGCGCCAGCGAGCTCGTGGCGCGGATCAGGGCCGTTTTGCGCCGGGGCCGGCCGCGGCAGAGCCCGAGGGATGAGAAGCCCCTCAGTTTCGGTGACGTCACGGTGGACCCGCGAACGATGCGGGGGAGCAAGGCCGGCCGGGAGTTCGACGTGAGCAGGCGGGAGCTCGTCCTGCTCCAGCTCTTCATCTCTCGCGAGGGACAGGCGCTGGATCGCTTCACTCTCATGGACGAGGTGTGGGGTGTGCGCTACGAGGGGACGACCAGGACCCTGGACCAGCACATCGCGGGCCTGCGAAAGAAGGTGGAGGATGACCCCTCCCATCCGCGTCACATCACCACGGTCCATGGGACGGGCTACCGGTTCACCGCGTCTCCGTGATGCCATGGAGCACCGTGGCGGGGCACTTTACAACCACGGCGGACAGGTTATACTCGGCATCCGAGTGAAGAGAAAGCTTCTATCAATCCTGGCCAGCATTCTGGCCGTTTTTCCCGGGCGTCGCGCCTACCTTCCAATGATGGCGGCGACATCCGTGCTGGGATTGGTGCTCTTCCTCATATTCCCCCCGGCCGCTCCCGTGACCGGCGGCGGGGCCCTGTTGATTCACAACGCCCGTGCGGCGCATGGGCCCGTCAATACGGCAGACCGCGCGAAAATCCCGAGAAATCACTACCTCACGCTGAATCCGGGCGACACCGTGGACCTGTCGCCGGGTCCCGTGAGCTTCGGCAAACACCCGGAGCTCCTCTCCCGCCTTGGCATGACGTCGAGGTACCGTGCGCGAGTGTCGGGCCACACGGTGCTGACCATTGGGAAAGGCAGGGCACGGCACCAGGTCTACCTGTTCGTGAGCCCTCTCCCGTCACGGCAGGTGAGCCGTGATGACGTGGACTGGTACAAGACCCAATATGGAACAGGCTACGCCAATTGCGGGCCCGCCGTGGTTTCCATGGCCGTTCTCTGGGCGCGGGGTCAGGACATTCCCGTCCAGGACATCCGCGAGGAGATTGGGTATCCCTACGACGACGGCGCGGTGAGCTTCGACAACTTGAGCGCCGCACTGGGCCTGCACAAGGTTCCCTTCACGACTCCACAGCTTGCGGGGCCCGCCGACCTCCGAGGGATCGTGGATCGGGGCCACATCGCCGTGGTGCTCATCCAGACCGGCGACATCGACAAAGTGGAGGGGGACCCGGTGACGGATCTCGTGGGACGCTACTACGACGATGACGAGGGCCACTACGTGCTCGTGAAAGGGTACACGCTGGACAGGGGCTACTTCGTGGTCTACGACCCGTATCCGGTGGACTGGGAATCGAACAGCCTCCGCTATGGCGACGACGTGAGCATGATCGGGAAGAACCGTTACTATCCTGCCGAGCAGCTCTTCAGCGCGCTGAAGACTCCGGTCATTCTCGAGGTGTCGTCGTACTGATAGGGGCCTGCCGCCTCTCCGGGAAGCTCAGGGCCGTCGAGAGATACAACACAAGCGCCAGGGTGAACACGATGTCCCATCCGGTCGTGACGGAGAAGATGTTGGCCAGCGGCGTGGCGAGCACGGAGAAGGCGCCGTTGATCGCCCACGCCCACGGGATGAGCGAATCGGATACGCCCGCCAGGGAAGAGGTCCCGAGCGCGAACGGTCGCCCCAGGGCCAGGGAAAGGGGAGCCATGAGCGTGACGCCGATCAGCATGCGCACGGGGAGGGGCAGCCCGATGCTTTCGCGCATCAGCGGGTCCAGGCCGAAGATGAAAAAGAGCAGGCTCGCGGCGATGACGACAAGACCTCCCTGCAGCCCGCGCCTGCGGTCGTTCCTGAAGCGCTCCGCGCGCCAGCTGCCCAGCCCGGAAAAAACGAGAACGCCTGCAAGCACCGTTGCGAACGCCAGCGTGGAGCTTTCCAGGTAGAAGGAGAGCTTCCTCACCAGCGCGAGTTCGATAAAGAAAAAGCCGAATCCCAGCGCCGCAAAATAGAAGAAAACCTTTGGCAGCATGAAGCGCGTCCCGGGATCCTGTCGTATCGCTTTTCTGCCCGCTCCCAGCGGGAGGAGCAGAACGATGGCGGCGAGCACCAGTGCCTGTCCCAGCACGACGAGGTTCAGCAGGTAGCCGATCTCCCGCTCGGGCAGCACCTGCAGCCGGGCCAGAAGGGTGCGGATCCGCGTGAGACGCGAGATGGAGGAAAAATCCGGCCGATCCATTGTGGAGGGTGTGAGGTTGAAGAACCGGTCCGCCGTGGTGAGTTTCCGATCCTTCCCGAAGATCTTCACGAGGTCGATCATGAGCGCGTCCTGCGCCGTGTCCGACACCTGGACCTCGCCCCGCTCGAAGGAAACGGGTGGCAGGTCGTTCCACACGCTGATGGAAGCGGGATCGATGCCGGGATACCAGGGCGTGTCGAAGGATCGGTCAGAGCACCAGGCCACGAGGTCCCGGATGTCGGAGGGGGGAAACGGTTCGTTGCTCACGAGAAGCTGGGCCATCCAGGCCGTGCGATAGGCAAGGACGTGCCGGCCCGGGTCATCGATCCTGCGAAGGCGCAGGGCAGCAACAATCGTATTTGCCAGCTTCAGGGAGTAGACGTCGAACTCTGAGATATCGACCGGGATCGAGAGGATTCCGCCCTTCGAAAGGGAGCTCAGGTACGTCCCCACTGCCTCCGTGGTGAACGACCACGCGTTGTTCGCATCCTGGGAGAGGAAATCGCTGGAAATCTCGATGAGATCGAAGCGCTCGCGTCCGCCCTGCAGGAGGGAGAAGGCGCTCCCGCCTCGCAATCGGATGCCCGATGATTCCACGAGGCCGGGGGCCGCACTCTGCAGCCGGTCGCGGACGAGGCGGTAGACGTCGCCGGGCTGCTCCAGGGCAACTCCCGATGCCGCGCCGCTCCTGGCGCTCTCCGCGATTTTCATTCCGCCATTCGTGCCGAGAAGGAGAACGCGCGGATGCGGCCGTATCGTGTACGGGAAAAAAGCGAGGGATCCGGTGAGATACGAGTAGTCCGAAGGCAGGTCGCGCACCAGAGAGCTCACCCGCTGCGCGTCCCGGTAAAGGCCGAAGGTCCTCGGCGGGGCGCCGATGCCGGATCCGTAGTTGTTCGTCATGCTCACGTCGTCGAACTCGGTGTAGTCATCCATCGTGAGCCAGGAGCCGCCCGGCGAGACCCGGGAATCAATCACGTGCGCTCCCTTGATGCCGAGCACGGAGTGCAGTTTTTTGAAATCCGGCACGGAGAACGTGCTGGTGGACAGCACGAGGTACAGTCCGAATCCCAGCAGGGCCGCCGACCCCGCCAGGGCGCCGATGCCCCCGGGGAGGGTGACGCTTTTCAGGGAAGCCCGGGTATTCACCGCGATCACCACGAACAGGATGGGCAGCATCACGGCAGGCAGGTGGTAGGGATGCAGCAGGAACATGGCCGCCAGGATCACCGCGGCGCCACAGGCGGCACCCAGGAGGTCGACCGCGTAGACCTTCGGCATCTCGTTGCTGGAGATCAGGAACACAAGGCCGATGTACGTGCCTGTCAGGAAGAACACCGGGAAAAGACCCGCATAATAGAGGAAAATGTTCCCGATCTGGCTCTTCCACAACACGTCGTTCTGCAGCTGCAGGGGGTTGAACGGGTTGCCGCGCAGGAGAGCGAAGGCCAGGATCGCGGCGGCAAGGAGCAGAGGCGGAATGAGGAAAAGGTACAGCTCGTGGTTGCGGTGGAAATGATCCCTCGCGAGCGTCAGGAGGACCCCGCCGAAGGAGTACCCCAGCAGGGCGAGGGAGATGACCCAGTAGCTGTAGTCGGAGAACAGGGCGAGGGCAAAGAACCGGCTCAGGAATGTCTCGAAGGACAGGCCGAAGAGCGAGACCAGGAAGAGGGACCCCAGGGTCCTGCGCGAGCTCATCACCGCGAGGGTCGGGGAGGTGGAGTCTGGATCTGTCCGGTCATCGGGATGAAGAGCGTCGACACGTCGCGCTGTGAGTGCACCTTCCCTTGTGCGTCCTTCGTGAACGTGTAGAGGAATTGCGGCTTCCACGGCTGCCCGATGGGTATGATCATCCGTCCGCCCTTTTTCAGCTGGGACAGGAGCGCCGGCGGCACGAACGGCGCCTGCGCGGTGACCAGGATGATGTCGAACCCGCCTTCCACCTCGGGCCACCCGAAGAAGCCGTCGCCGACCCGCGCCTCGATGTTCTCGGACCCGAGCGGGGCGAAGATGTTCTTCACCTTGTCACCGAGGGAGGTGATGATCTCGATCGTGTATGCCTTCTTCACGATCCGCGAAAGGAGCGCGCTCTGGAAACCGCTGCCCGTGCCGATCTCCAGAGAGACATCCGTGGGCCGGGGCTTCGCCTTGGCCGTCATGTAGGCCTGCATCATGTAGTCGGTGAGGACCGAGCCGTATCCGATCTTCCATTCCCGGGCGGGCACCTCGTACGCGGACTGGCCCATGTTGCTGCCCGACTCGTAGTTGTACATGAAGTATTCTCGAGGGACTTCCTCGAAGGCCTTTATCACCACGGGATCGGCATAGCTGAAATTGCGAAAGAGCATGGCCTTGATCTCATCGATGTATTTCTGCTTGCGCTTCTGGGCCGAAAGGAAGGAGCCCTCGTCCACCGCGCCGATCTCGCGGCCGCTGCCGCGCATTGCGTTCTCGTAGCCGGGAAACTCCCATGAATGCTGCTGCGCGCCCAGCGGCATGATGCCGGGAGCGCAAAGCGTGAGAATGAAGAGAAGGAGCGCCGAGGCAGGAATCTTGACGGACATCGCGGCGAGTATACGGAGGGAGGCGGCGATGGTCAATTGACGCACCTTCACCGCCCTGCAGGTCACACTCCGCGCGCGTTTCTCCGCAGCATCTCTCCCACGCCCTGTTCGGTGGTGACCGAGTGACCGTCCAGGGGCACGACCCTCTCGTGGATCGTGTCGAGAATCCATTCCTTCTGCGGGAAGAACGACTCTTCCATCTCCGCGCACGGGGTGATCCAGTTCCGCGCGCCCACCACTGCCACCGGCGCATCAAGTGAATCGAAGGCCATCTGGGTGATGTGGGAAGCCATCGTGTGAAGGAATGAGCCGCGCTCGCAGGCATCGGAGGCCAGCACGCATCTCCCGGTCTTCCGCACCGAATCGAGGAACCTGTCGTAGCGAAGGGGATTGATAAACCGCGCGTCGATGACCTCTGCGGACATGCCGTGCTTCGAGGAAAGGATGTCTGCTGCTTCCAGCGCTTTGTACAGCGTCGCGCCCACGGTGACGATCGTGATGTCGGATCCGGTCCGTCGGAGTGCCGGCTCGCCTTCTTCCACCTCGTAGTAACCCTCCGGTACGCCGCCGGGCACGAAGAGCTCACCGACGTCGTACACCCTCTGGCTCTCCAGGTAGACCACCGGATCCGTTCCCCGGAGTGCAAGGTTGAGCATGCCCTTCGCGTCGTAGGGCGTGACGGGGAACATCACCTTCAGCCCCGGAATGTGGGCCAGCAGGGAGGACCAGTCCTGGGAGTGCTGCGCGCCGTACTTGCTCCCTACCGATACGCGAAGCACCAGGGGCATCTTCAGGACGCCTGCCGACATCGCCTGCCATTTGCAGACCTGGTTGAAGACTTCGTCACCCGCCCTCCCGAGAAAGTCGCAGTACATGAGCTCGGGGACCGCCCTGCCCCCCGAGAGTGCATAGCCTACTGCAGCGCCGACAATCGCTCCTTCGGAAATCGAAGTGTTGAACAGGCGGTGGTAGGGGAGCGCCTCGGTGAGCCCGCGGTACACGGCGAAGGCGCCGCCCCAGTCCCGGTTCTCCTCCCCGAAGGCCGCCATGGTGGGGTCGATGGAAAAGCGATGCAGCATGGCCTCGAAAATCGCATCGCGGAGGGCGATGACCTGGCTCTTGGGAAGAGGCTTTCCATCGGGGCCGATACCGGAGCGCGATTTGCGTGCATTGGCGAGGATGCGCGGATTCTGCGCCGGGGCAAGCAGCAACTCGGGCTGCCGGTCATCGAGCTTCTCCACGTTCCCATTGGAGAACATCATGTCCCCGATGGCATCCGACCCGGCACCGATGCCGCCCAGTTTGACCCGGGGAGATGCCTGGGTTGAGACGGCAAGCTCCGTGATCCTGCGCATGCGCTCCTGCGCTGCGTGCTGCATCGCCTGCAGATCTTCCTCGGCGGCGATCTTCGCTCCCACGAGGTCCTTCCCGTAGCTCGAGATGCAGTCCACCTCCTGCCACAGCGCCACTTCCTCCTTGGTGCGGTACGTGGAGGCGTCCGATGGGGAATGGCCCGAGTAGCGGTAGGTGACGATATCCAGGAGGACAGGGCCGTGGCCCTCCAGGAGCACCTTCTTCTTGCGCTCGATCGCATCGCAGACAGCGAGCGGGTTGTACCCGTCCACGCGCTCGGCGTGCATCTGCTCGGGGTTCACCCCGGCGCCGATGCGCGCGAGCACCTTGAAGCCCATCGTCTCTCCGAGGGTCTGGCCGCCCATGCCGTAGAAATTATTGAAGAAGCTGAAGAGCATCGGGGGAGCGCCGCCGACATCTTTCGGCCACAAGGTGCGGTACTGGTCCATGGCCGCCACCATCATCGCCTCCCACACGGGGCCGCACGCCGATGAGCCGTCCCCGATGTTCGCGATGACGATGCCGGGCTTTCTATTGATCCTCTTGAACAGTGCAGCGCCCACCGCGATGTCCGCGGAGCCTCCCACGATGGCGTTATTCGGCATGCTGCCGAAGGGAGCGAAGAAGGCGTGCATCGAACCGCCCATGCCCTTGTTGAAGCCGGTCGCCCGCCCGAAGATCTCCGCCAGGACTCCGTAGAGGATGAAGTCGACCGCCAGGTCCCCCGGGGCTCCGTGAGCGCCCTTTTCCACGACGCGCAAGAGAGCGCCGCCGAAGTAGGTCTCCATTATGGAGGAAACCTGCGCGGCAGGGAGGCGTGCTGCCGCGGAAAGGCACTTCGCGATGATCTCGCCGTGGCTGCGGTGGGAGCCGAAGATGAAATCCTCGATGCCCAGGCGCATGCACTGGCCGACCACCGTGGACTCCTGCCCGATTGAAAGGTGCGCCGGGCCGAGGTGATCGTAGGCGATTCCCTGGTAGGCGCCCTTGGTCTTGATGGTGTTCAGCATGGTCTCGAACTCACGGATGAGCACCATGTCCCTGTACGCGCGGAGCAGGGCGTCCTTGCCGTGGGACTTCAGCTCCTTCTTCATGTCCAGGACGTACGCGTTCAGCGGGATGTCCGTGAAGGAGAGCGTCCCCTGTTTGCGGGTTTCACGCGGGTCGACGACGATGGATTTCGGCATGGTGTCTTCTCCGATAAGCTCTATTTTGCGAGGAGCAGGTCGAACCGGGCAATGTCGGCCGCGAGGGCCTGGAGGAAACGCGCGCCGGGCGCACCGTCCACGACCTGGTGATTGATCGTGAGCGACAGACCGATCTGCGGAACAAAGCTCACGGCATCGTCTGCGCCCATGACCGGCCCCGGCACAATCGCCCCAACGCCGAGGATCCCGACCTGCGGCACGTTGAGAACGGGGGTGAACCCGTGCACCCCGAAGGTGCCCAGGTTCGTGACGGTGAACGTACCGCCAGTCATCTCCCCAGGGGTGATGCCGCCGTCGCGGCATCCGGCGACCAGGCGCGCGGCCTCCCGCGCGATCTCTCTCAGGCTGAGGGCGTGTGCGTTCCTGATCACGGGGACCATCAGACCCTTCGGCGTGTCCACGGCGAACCCGAGGTGGACCGCCGCATGGAGCCGGAGCGTGTCTCCCGCAAAGAGCGCATTCATGTCAGGGAACAGGGGGAGGACGCGCGAGACGGCATAGAGCACCATGTCGTTGATCGTCACGTCGCGCAGGCCCATCGGCTCCGGGCTTTCCTTGAACTTTTTCCTCATGGACTGAAGGGTGCGCGCATCAGCGGCCGTGTGCATCGTGAGCTGGGCTGTCGTCTGAAGGGAGGCGAGCATCCGTTCGGAAATGATCTTGCGGATTCCCGTCACCTTGACTTCCCGCACCTCGCCCGCAGCAAGAGGAAGCCGCGCAGGTGCAGCGGTCGGCCTTCCGCCATCCCTGGCTCGGCCGACCTCGCCCTCCATGGCTACGGCGTGCACATCGCGCTCGATGATGCGTCCGCCAGGGCCCGTGCCGCGCAGCCCTGCAAGTGAAATCCCCTTCACGGCAGCAAGCGCCTTGGCACGAGGGGAGGCCTTGAGCTTTCCGTCGGCGGACGTGGCGGGGGCCGCGGGGGAATGGGCAGGTACTGCGCTCGGCGTTGCTGCCGCGGCCGGCGCGGCAGCTCCTGCGCCTCTCAGTGCATCGGCGTTCTCGCCGGGCTTCCCGATCGCCGCTATCGGCGTCAGCACGGGCACGTCGGCGCCCTGCTCGTGGAAAATCGCGAGAAGCGTTCCTTCCGCCGGTGACTCCACTTCAAAAGTCGCCTTGTCGGTTTCCACTTCACAGAGAATGTCGCCGGCCTTCACCGCATCGCCCGCATGCTTTTTCCAGCTCACGATGATGCATGATTCGACCGACTGACCTTGCCTGGGCATGATGACGGGGGTTGCCATCGCGGTCTCACAATAGGTTTGGCATTTCGAAATGTCAATAAGGGGTGTGTGCGGAAAACCGCGTGAGGGGTTGCACGAATGGGGTAGTCAGTTTTTGAGTACACTTCACATAGCCGAGCCGCGGCGGAGGCGATTTCATCAGACGACTGCCCTGAAGGCGCACCACATCAACCACGTACAGCCGCGGAAAGTTGGAACCGGATGGGAATCACGATGCGGCAGG
>Ga0187870_1003277_pt1 | contig 12646 bp, 7 predicted proteins | sample June2016WEW_13_1_3_FD_132974 | JGI IMG/M metagenome (GOLD analysis project Ga0187870, IMG submission 132974) | Peatland microbial communities from SPRUCE experiment site at the Marcell Experimental Forest, Minnesota, USA - June2016WEW_13_150 | ecosystem: Environmental > Terrestrial > Soil >... | reverse complement strand
GATTCGCTACGGCTTCTTCGATTGTCTGCCCCTGACTGGCAGTCCCGACTTCGGGGCATTCCGCTACGTGCCAGATGCTCTCCTTGTGGATAACGGCTGTCAACGTTATGCGCATGGCAAGCAATATACTCCAAGGTATCTGAATGCATCAGCACCGGATGCCCGCAAATAGAAGTATGAGCATGCGCGTTGGGATCAATGAGAGTCTCGACAATTCCCGAATCTCCCAAACCTCTGGAAGAGTAATTATTCAGTCCTCTGGAAGATCAGCCGCCCATATCAATTCATTTCACTTCAAGAACCAGCCGAGATACGCCATATTTCCGAACGACCGCGCTCAACGAAGACCATTCCCAACGGCGGCGGCCCGGCATAGCGTATTGACCAGCCGCATCTGTTCGACGGTCCAGCACGGGATTTCGAGGAGGCGGGGGCTGGCGACAATCAGCGCGAGGCTGCGTGCCCGTGAGATTGCCACGTTCAGGCGGTTCTTGCTGTAAAGGAATTCGACATTACGTGGAAGGTCCTCGGCGCTCGAGGTTACCATCGAGATCAGCACAACTTCTGCCTCCTGTCCCTGGAACTTGTCCACGGTGCCTATGCGAGCGCCCGCGGGCAAAACCGACTTCAAGTAATTCACTTGCACGTTGTAGGGCGTGACCACGAGGATATTGTCCATGCTGAAGGGATGCTCCTTCCCTTCGCGATCGCGGTAACGTTGGGTCAAAAGACTCTCGAAAATGTCCTGGATGACGCGTCCTTCCTCCTCGCTCTTCTGCGAACAGCCCGTGTGATCGACGGGGACAAAACGGATCCCGCTGGACGCAAGCGCACGATGCGCGCCGGTGGCCAGTACCAAATGGCGGTTCTGATTCTCCGGTTCTGGGTCCAGGCGCCCGTCGTAGACCACCTCCGAAATAAACCGGCACACATCTTCGTGCATCCGCCAGGTCTTTGGCAGGAAGATACCGCGCTCAGGAGATATCGTTGCCGCTCCCTGCAACAGGTAGTCGAGAGCTGACATGCCGGAGTCTCCCGGGTGCACGCCCTGGATGGGCTGCGCTAATTGCATCTGATCTCCGATCAACACCACATTTTGAGCGCTCAGTGCCATTGCGACCAGGTTCGCCAGCGACACCTGGCCGGCTTCGTCAACGAACAAATAATCAAGTGCCTGCTCCAGTTCTGGGCGTGCGAAGAGCCAAGCCGTACCGGCAATCAGGTCGGAGCCAGGATTGACGTCCTTGTTGTTGGTTACGTCACGGACAAAACGGCCATTGAAGGAAGAATCGGGGTTGTCATTGCTTTTCTTTATGCCGTGAAAGCTCAGCCCGCACTCCAGTGCGCGTCTCTCCACCGCCGCCAAAAGGTTGTTGATCGCCTTGTGCGAGTTTGAGGCCACCCCGACCTTCCGCCTCGCGCGCATTAACTCGACAATGACATGCGCCGAGGTGTATGTCTTGCCGGAGCCTGGCGGGCCTTGGATGAAAAGGCAGCTGTCACGCATGTGTTTAACGGCTTGGATTGTCTCATCAAGGAGGTTGTTCGGATCCCGGATGATGGGCGATCCCTCGATATGCCCACTGATTATTGGCATATCGCGCTTCAATAAAGACTGCACTGCCTGGTAGCGCCCGGTACCGGCGATCAAATGACCGGCAAACCGATAAATTGCGGTTCGCAAAACATCACTGTTGATTGGGCCATCTGGAATGATTGATAAGGCTGCAGGCAGCTCGCCTCTGTTAGCGCCGCGCTTGATCTGGACAACTCCCTCTTCCGGATTGAGAAAGAAAATGCTCCCGGCGGGTTCCAGGGTAGCCGAGATCCGGCAATTATCGCCGACATCGAATTTGTAGTCCTGGGGTGGGAAACGATATGTGAAAACCACGGACCTTGCCTGAATGAACGGGCTGACGGTTCGGTCCATTCTCAAGCCACCAAGACACTCTGCATCGTCAATCAGTTCCTCTTCGGAACGACCCTGACGATCGAACATTGCCCACCACTGCGGCTTTGCCTCACGCCGATGAAATTCCAGCAGCTGCGCTGTCAATTCGCGCATGCCCAGTTCCTCTCTGGGGGCGTTCTGCAGCAATCTGCGTTCGTAATCCGAACGCTTGAGTTCGGCATCCAGCCGGGCCTGGATTTTTTCTTCATCAGGTTCATCAGCCGTGGCGCCAAACCAGGCTGTACTGGAGGGCCGCAGGCTCAAAAGCCAGCCTCGCAAGAGCGCCGTCGAGCGGCAGTCGGCCTCGTTGTATTGCGCGATCTGTTGCAGCAAAACAGTGTCACCGGTTCGGCGCCAGTTCTCGTACACAACGATGCTGTCTCCGGCGGTCTTTACCTCGCCGCTCCGCCCTTCCATGTAGAAAATCTCCAAATTCTTGAGCGAGTAGCGTGGCTCCGACACGCGCACCGACTCGCGCACGACCTTGTACAGGTCCACGAGCCTGCGGCCGCGTAAAAGGTCGTCAACCACGCTCTCGCGTGTCCCGTAGCCGGAGGCCAGTCGCTTGATCGCCGTCTCTTCGTAGTGATTGTAGTGGTAGATATGAGCCTTCGGGTAACTGCGCAGCCGGTCGGCGATGAAGTCAATCAGCTGCTCGAAGGATGCGCGCTCTGCGTTGTGGTCGTGGCCCCAGAAAGGCTTGAAGACCGGGGTTCCGGATTCGGCATAGTAGAGCCCCATCAAGTATTCGAGACCGTCCGGGTAGAGCGGGTCACCCTCAAAGTCCAGGAACAGGTCGCCCGGGTCTGGCCTCGGCAAACGTGCGAAGCCTCGTCCGTCTTCTACGGGTAAGATCTCGACCTTGTTCTCGCCGGTGTCTAGTTTGTAAATCTGAAGTTGAGCCTGGGAACGGAGCCGGGAGAGAGTCTCACCAGAGAGTTTTTGGATGGAGGCGTTCGAAGGCAATTGTGCCAGGGCGCGAACTGTCGAGACGCCGACCGCCCGAAGTTTCTCGATCTGGGAACGTTGGATGTTGGCGACCAGGCTCAGGTGGTTGTCTTTCTCCCACTGCGCAGCACAGAGGTCGCGCCAGCGGCAGCGCTCGCAGGCGCGGCACGGCTCGGGATACGAGTTCAGAGGCGGATCAGCGGTAAAGGCTTCAAAGCGCCGGCGCGCGATTCGAAAGTAATCGGCGAAATCGACAAAGCGGAAGGCAGCTTCGCGGCCATCGCCCAGAATGAGAACCATGAATGGCGGGGTGAACCCCTGTGCCTGGGCCAGCAGCTCTGTGTAGACGCAAAGCTGCATGATGTGTTGAGGGGATGCGGCGCGCGCGAGCTTGGTGTCGAGTACTTCGTAAATCGGGAGACCTGCGCCAGCCGAGTCCTTCCGACGGCGGAGAAAGTCCGCGTAGCCGTGCCAGCTCCCGCCTAGCAGTGCCGCCTGGTAAATGATATCCACGCCCGAAGTCATGGCATTACGGGTAGCTTCCACGCGTTCGCGCAGAGATTCGTTTTGTGGAATCTCGGCAATCGAGAGCGCCTGGCGCTTTAGGCTTTCGAGCCAGGCAAGCTCGTGCTCGGTGCCCTTCTCTTTCAGCAGGCGAAGCTGTTCGTCGTCTTCGGATTTCGGGAGGGGTTCTTCCAGATCACGGAGATCCAAAAATGTTGCATGTGAGCAGCCAAGAAAACGGTCCAGGTCGTGCGCAGCAAAAAGAATCTTCCCGTCCAGCTTTCGCATACATGTCCGAATTTGGGGGACAGGCTACGAAACTCCCGAATTCACTCCAACGAGCGTGCGAATTCTTGCCGGCGGTTCGGGAGTTGCGTAGCCTGTCCCCCAAATTAGAAAGTATTATCTGACATCAAACCTCTATCGCTGTCCACTGAAATGCTGCCTCAGGCGGTCAAGGACGCAACGTACCGTCGTGCTCATACCATCAAGAGTGAGTGCACGCTCCATGATTCGGCTCTCCAGTTGTCGCTTGAACAACGCCTCCCTCAACTCAGGCGGAAGATCCCACCAGGCCGGCGAGGGCATGATGCGACCGGAGGTGTCTCGCTCGCGGTATGCGGAAACCGCCTGTTCGATCAAAAGGTCGTTCGGATCGTCGCTCATGACAGGATCTCCCCGAGTCGAACGCCCCGCCTCTCCAGGCAATCGGTAAGCAGCCTGCGTGCCCGGACGATGTTTTGGAGAAAGGTGTTTACCTTCATCCTCAGCCCTTGTGCCAGCTCCCGCTCGGGGAGATGACCTTCGCCGATGCGCGCCGCCAGAGCGTTCCGGGGATGTGCCGGCGGACGCTCCATGCATTCGCCGATGGCCTTCCCAAGGGCCGGGTCCGGGAACTCCGGGTTGAGGCAACTCTCTGGCAGTTTGTCCAATTCCTCCAGATCAACGAATCTGCCTTGCCCGCAGCGGCGGACCTCTCTTCGAGCGCGACATCTCGCGCCTGCAGGAGATACCGGCCGGGGTCGCCGGGAAGGCCTTTGCCTTCGACAGCCCGCAGGCCGATCTCCTGTTTCCCGGCTGCAACACCTCGATTTCCACATCTGCGGTCTCTCCCGGCGGCAGGCTGCCGAGTTTCTGCGAGAAGGTGTCTGCCCGCTCCTGCTCCAGCAGGGCGGCCGTGCGCCCTTCGAAAAGAGCCTTGCGATACTCTTCCCGCGCTTCCTCCCGCTTTCGGCCCCCCCCGGATGACGCGCTTCCCGATGCGGATGGTGTAGCCGGTGACCGCTCCGTCTGCCGGAAGCCGCAGCGTGTAAATCACATCCAAGGGCTCGTCGTAAGAGTTTCCATGGACCTGTGCGAAGGTGGTGGCCGCGATGCCGCCCTCGGCCCGGGCATTGATCTTTGCAGATTTCAGTGGATAAGTGCGTCCGTCAACGGAGACGAGGCCTGCGGGTCAGGCTTGGTCGGTACGGGGTATTGCGTCGGTCGTTGTCATGTCCATTCTCCTTGGGTTTAGGCTGACTCAATGGGATATGACAAAAGGAGCTCGTTTGGTGACATCAAGAAGCGATTTTCAGGAGGGCGAAACCCCTTTGATTCTCAGCGTGACGGCACTTTCGCCGGGCGGCTGACCAGGCAGCTTGACGTTGAGTCCCTGTTCGTCTTGTGTCCATTCGATCTTGCCGCCGTAGCCGAGGAGCGAGACATCGGCGACTTTGCGGCTGTCGATGTGCGGCGAGTTGGACGCGAGGCTTCTGATCACCGTGCTGCGCGTTTCGGGCCAGACCATGAGGAAGGCATAGACCGAATCGCCCTTGGACGTGAAGCGAATGTCCTCGGCGATGTAAGGGCGCACGTCGCGCGCGCCGCCGAACTGGCCCGATGGAGCTGGGGTGGTGACGGACGGCCCCTCGCCGTAAACCTTCCACGGGCGGGTGGCGAAGATGCCCTCACCATTGGGGGCCATCCATTTGGCGATGGCCTCCAGGCACGCAACTTCATCCTCATCAATCGTACCGTCGCCGCGGACGGGGATGTTCAGCATTAGATTTCCGTTCTTGCTCACAATATCAATGAGCATCTGCACGACTTGGTGTGGAGTCTTGTATTTGTGCTCCTCAAAAATGCTGCGCTGGTAATGCCAGTTGCCGATGCAGGTGTCCGTTTGCCAGTGCAGGGTCTCCCCGCCGTTGGTGACGCCGCGCTCTACGTCGAGCACCAAGGCGCGGCGCTGCTCGGCGTTCAGGCCCTTGCCGGTCATCACCGCCTCCAGCTTGCCGCCATTACGCGCAAGGTTGGTGTTGTAGAAATAAGCGGCGATGCGGAGGCCGATGTCGCTGGCGGGGTAAATGGGCAGGGCCGTGTCGTCGAAATACAGGAGGTCCGGCCGGTATTTGTCGAGCAGGTCGATGGTGCGGTTAAAAAACTTCTCGATAAAGGCCTTGTCCAGCGGCGGATTGCCGCTCTGCTGCCAATTGTAACTGCCGATCGGGTGATACTGTGCGTAAAGATCCTGCGGATCGAGACCCTCCCACCAGAGGCCCTTGCCGTCGGCCTTGGTGAGCACGCCGTCGTAGGGCACGCCGGCCAGGGGACCACTGGTATCGGCACGCTGCGCATCTTGATACCAGCTCCAGGCGCGGTCGCCGTGACAGGTCACCGCAAGACGCAAGCCGGCGGCACGGGCCGCCTTCGCCCAACCACCGACGATGTCCTTCCTCGGCCCGACGGCAACGCTGTTCCACGGCTGGCACTTTGAGTCATACATGTCGAAGTTGTCATGGTGATTGGCCATGGCCGCGAAATACTTCGCCCCGGCGCGCTTGTAGAGGGCAATGAGCTTCTCCGGCTCCCACTTGTCGGCCTTCCATTCATGAATCACGTCCTTGAAGCCAAACTTCGAGGGGTGGCCGTATTTCTCGACATGGAATTTATAGACGGGATTGTTCGGCTGATACATCCTCTGCGCATACCAGTCGCCCATCTCGGGCTGGCATTGCGGGCCCCAGTGCGCCCAGATGCCGAGCTTCGCGTCGCGGTACCAATCGGGCACCTGGTAGCTGGAGAGCGATTCCCACGAAGGCTGAAACGGCCCGAGGGCCACACCATAGCCCTGCCGGGCGGGAATCGGCAACGGTGCGGGAGGCAAAGCGGGCGTGGCAGCCTGTGCATGGGTGGGTGAAGCGCCCTCCTGGCCAAACGCGCGAGGCAGGCGGGCGGCGGATGCCGCGCCGGCCAACCATTGCATCATCTCTCGTCGTGTCATGTTCAAAGCGTGTCTCATAAAGAACACCTCTTGATTCCGGCTATTTCTGCTGCTGTATCCGATTAAGTTAACGCTTATGGGGCGTCGCGGTCCCAGGGACCAGTCGGATCGTGCCCAGCAATCCGGAGGGTACTGGCTGAACCTTGTCCATGTCTTGAGGGTCAAAGCGTGTGCCATAGCGCAAGTTGAGCAATCGGTAATCGGGCAATGCTCTGCCGGCCATGTAATTGATGGCCGTGTTGGCGACGAGAATTCTGAACTTGTTTTCGCCGCGCTTCAGCAATCCGGTTACATCGACTGAGTATGGCGGACACCACACCGATCCGGCCCGCTGTTCATTTACATATACCACGGCTGCTTCTCTGACGGGGGCATCGAACCAGGCTTGCATCCCGCTCGATCTGCTCTGAGTTTCAGGCACCGATCGCCCTTCGCCAAAATCCAGTTTTACTTCCAGGCCGGATTGAACCAGGTTGTCCGGAACGGTTACCTCTTTTTCATAAACGACAGTTCCGGAGAAGAATCGTGTTGCCTCATCGTCAATCCACGACTTCAAGCTCTCCATCTTGGTGACCGGCCCAGAAGGCCCGAACGAAATCCGCCAGCCGGTGCTCATGTCAATCGGGGAGGCCGCGGCAAAGTTGTTCACAGCCGGCTGGGGCAACATCCTTTTAGAGAACACGAGAACGCGCGAGCCATAAGGTTCAAGTTCGATCGAAACTGCGGTTCTTCCATCCGGCCCGGCCGTAGCGGCCGCGGGCGCTACACGGCCGGAGAGCGAGTTCCACCATTCGGCCTGCAAGCCGGTTATTCGGAACGTCGCCTTTACAGTTTGAGGCGCACTGGAGCTGTTCGCTATAAAGTAGATTTCGGCATCCCGGGTTATGCGGTGAACGAATCCGATTTCAGGCACCGCCGGAGATAGTTCGACATCCGGCTTCAACAGCAACCGGAGAGTGCTGCCAAGCTGATGTTTTTCATCCTCCACGTAGCGCGATTGCGCCGATGGAGCTTCAAACAGGCGCTGAGAGATTTCGCGGATCTGGGCATTTTCCGTCTGAGTAGCCAAAAGTCCGGGGGCAATGGCAGGCTTGCGGCGCGTCGCAATCAGAACACCTCCGGAGCGCACAAATTCATCGAGTGTGCGGAGAGTCTGAAGTGGAATCCGTTCCACGTTGGGAAGTATTACCGCCTTATATCGATTGGGTCCCAATGCGAGCGCGCCTTTCTCGACATGGCCGATCTGCTGGAGCGCGTCGTCATCGAAGAAGTCAAGATTGAAGCCGGCGTCGAGCACGCCCGGCATGGCGTCCGGCCCGACACGATCACGCAGGGTGTCGATCATGTCGGCGTGTCCTGGCGTGAAGCTGGCCCATGCATCCGAAACCGGCAGGTACAATGCAACATCGTTCGCGGGCTGTCCCTGCCTCAGCACATAGCTGACGCGCTGCAAATGGCGCGTAACGTCGGGCATTACAATCCACCACGGGTTCTTTTCGTTGAAGACGCCGGAGGCATAGAACCGCCATCCGGGATACTCGACTCCCTCGGCGGTGTATGGCCAGCCATGTCCTACCAGTTGATTGATTCCCTGCAGGAAGTGGAGATTGGCTTCAGCCTTCATATCAAGCGGAGTCGCGCGAAAAACGGGCGAATGCAGCCAGGTCCAAGTTTCGGAAGATGTCACGGCGCGTCCGTAAAGATGGCTTGCGGAAGAGGCCCACCGAGAGGCGCGCACCACTTTCCACTGGGAACCTTCGCCTTCAGGCAGGTCGGCGAAGGCATAGCTTGAGATTGTAGCAGGAGGAATTCCGTAGCATTGCATCCGGAGAAGCGTGTGGTTTCGCTGCGACCAATCGTGTAGGGGAGCCATGAATCGTTCATTGAACAATTCCGTCAGCGTCTTGCCCCAGTCCTGGCGGATGGCGGGTGTCTCAGGCCCGAGGTCGATTACGAGCTCAGGCAGATGCGTTGTTAAGTCGTATCCCCGCCGCTTCTGGAATTCTTCCAGAAAGTCGCTAGTCCAGTCGCTCTCGTTCACCTCCAGGCTGTCGCAGAAGATGGCATGCGGAGGTTGCGCGCGTAACACCTGCATCATGCGGTCCCCGACATTTTTCAAGTATCCTTCCACGGCAGTGCGGTCATAGTGATTGAGAACAAACCCCTCGGCGCCCACAGCGGGCCGTTTGACCATCATGCCGGTGCGGCTGGAGATGAAAAACAAAATGTCTTGTGGCTCCTGAAGGCCTGCAGGGAGCACCACCGCTCCATCTTTGATCTCCGTGAGCCGCCGGATACTATCACCGGCAATGGACTGAGCCTGCACGCGGCCAAGAAAAACTGCCAGCAGCTTCTCTCCGGCCCCGATATCCGGCAGAGGGAAGCGCCGGGCATTGTCGGGAACCCGTGTCCTCACCAAACGCAACTTGCCGGCGGCATCGAGGATTGGAACCTGCGCCCCGCCATACGGCCAGCCGCTGCCGAGCGTCAAATCCATGCGCAGGCCGAGTTCGTGCGCTTTCTCGGCAGTGAAGCGAAGAGCTTCGAGAAATTCATCCGAGAGGTAGGTGAGATTCTTAATGCCCGTGGTTGCATCGTCCAACGCAAGAGGGTAAACAGGTTGCACCTCGAATCCGCCGATGCCGCCTTCTTTCATCAACCTCATCTCCCGCTCCAGCTCGGTCTTGGTCACGGCCGGCCCAAACCACCACCAGCGCATCATGACACGGCTGTCATCCGGCGGATTCTGGAAGAACTTCTGAAGTTCCACAACGTCAGGCCCGGACGCGACCGCGCTTTGGGTAGAAACCATCGGTGGTCGCGGACTTCCAGACATCGAGAAAAGAATTGACGAGATGAGTGCGCAATAGATCGCCGCCAGCACAAATTGTTTCGTAGGCTTCATAAGGATTATCCTCTTCGCACCATTACCCCATTTTCAAAGCGCGAGTGACAGATTCTCCCAGCGAACAGTCCAGGAGCCATCCGATGGAAATCCTGGGGCATGCTGTTGGGAAGCGCCCGGCCAACCGGCCGCCATCATGGCTGCTGCATAGAGCAGGCCTCCGTTGCCGGGCAGATAGCATGGCAGGTTCTCTCGCTGCCAGTTATGCCCGTTCGGCGCAAATCGGTTCTTGGCTGCCGGCATGAGCAAGGCATCGACAGCCAGCTTCGGCTCACCCAGGCGCGCCGCGGTCATGGCGGTGAGTGGATAGTCCCATCCCCAGGTTCTTTCCCATTGCCATTCCTTTATTACTTTGATCAGGGTGCGGCGCATTGTTTCCGTGTCGACCTCTTCCCCCGGCAACACGCCAAGCGCCCCCAGCATGGACGGATGATCGTAGTTTCGCTCCGTAAATGTCTGCGGGCAGTTCTCATGGGCGAGATAAATCCCCTCGCGCGCGGGAAGGACAGAAAGGCGGGAGACGACATCATCCCAGGATGGATCTCGCTTCATCCCGAGCCGCTCGCGCCAGCGCTGAGCAAGCTTCAATCCAAAGCGCCAGTATGCCAATTCGAAAGTGGGATTCCACGTCTCCGCCGGCGGATGGTTCTCCTGCGCTGGAATAACGGGTGGGCCGAGCAGATATCGCTTTGTATTTGGATCTAGGAATGAGAACGCCGCCATGAATGCCGCGGATTCGAATACCAGCGGTCGATAGAGTTCCAGGGTCTTACGATCCCCATGTGCCCGATAGCAGAGTTCCGCATAAAAAATAGGGTGCGGCTGCTGCCAGATCAGCAGTGGACCGATTGGGGAAGGGCTTTCCCGCCCTTCGGGGCCGACCATTTTGGGCCATCTGGCTCCAACGTAGCCTTGCGTCTCAGCGGTATGCTGCGCCGAAGACAGAATCGAAAGGTACCAGCCGAGGCTTTTCTCCAGCAAGGCCGTCCGGTTCCACAAAGCGAAATGTGCCGCGTGCCACCAGTGCATTTCCAAATGAAACTTGCCATACCAGCTGTTGACCGTCAGCCCGGTCTCCTGCGGCGGCCTGGAACCGGCACACTGGATCGCGGTCAGATATTGGGACAGCACAATGCGGCGCTCGAGCTCCTGTGCTCGCGGATCGTGGCTGCCGGCCAGTTCGATCGCGCCACCTTCGGTCCAGAATCGATCCCAATGTTTCTCACTCGCGGAAAAACTGGCCCGGGCATCCGGAACCGGCTTGCCCGAATTGCCTGGCGAAAATGCTGCAACGAATTCCAAGCGTGGGTTTTGTCTCGAAGGAGACAATACGAACTGATGATCGCTCCCGGCTGCAAAAGATGCCGGCTCACGCCAGCAGATCGTTGCGGAATATTCATCGGAATCCAGGACCCTTCGCAGCGCGACGCGCCCGGGCGCCTGGTTTACCACCAGGGATCGATGTTTGGCGGGCTGCTGCCAGTCCGCAGCCTGCATTCCAGAGGAGCCATACGGAAAGCTGAATTGGACCGCAAGCCGCCCTTCCGCGATCAACGGCGATTCAATCATTACCGCCAGAAGATCATGCCCGGGGTGGACGGCGGTCCGTACCGTGACCGTCTTGCCCGCTGCTATAAAAGAACTGGTCAAGATTCCCGACCAAAGATCCAGATTCTGTTTAATCGACATGAGGTCTTGAGGCCGCAACTCCCTGCCTTCACCCAGCACGATTTTGAGTCCGATTTGCCCGAGATGGAGCCGGTGAGGATTTTCGCGCAGCCAGTTGTATAGGCCGCTCTGCCCTTCCGCGCTGGTCGGGTATCCGACCTGTCGTCCATGGGTGTCGTAAGACGTCAAGCGGAAATTCTTCGGCTCGAGCCCCGGCGGCAGCGGCGATGTATGCCAACCCCACTGGGACATCGTGCACAGCGGCATAGCATCCTTGTATAGTTCGGGGAATGTCTGCAGCCCGGTGATGTCTGCGGTGAATGCAAATTCGCCGTTGCCGATGGACAGGGGCGAGAGGGGGTCCAGAGTGCGCAGCATCGGATTGTGCCGCTTCACAAGAGCTGCGCGATCTATGTGGCCCGCGGTGGGTGGCCTGATCTTGATCAGACTGCCCGAAACCGCAAGGCTCTTGAGAAACTCTCGCCGCTGGATTTTCATTCTCGCTATGCGGTCCTGGTCGCAGCCGGCAGGCTCAATTTACTTCGGTGTGTAGCGCTTTGAATTTTGCGCTACCAATATACACCTATTAAATTCGGTGACAGGCTACGCTTTCACTAATTTCCGGGTGATAATCAATGATTGCGTCTCTCCGCGAAATTGGTGAAAGCGTAGCCTGTCACCGAATTCACGGAATCGAGTAATGTCCATGGAGGACTTTCCATTGGCCACTCCTCAGAACAAACACCAGGGATGCGGTAAAACGGCTACTGAGCGTGCGGCCGTCCGACAGGCTTGCCGTGGTCGTGCCCTGGGAGATCAGGAGAGCGACATCGGGCGAGATGACCGTAACCTGGATCTGGTCGTAGCGCCGTTCTACCTTGACAACACCCTGAAACGAGGCCTTGACGGCATCTAGGGCTTCGGCCCATGTCTTGAACAGCCTGCCGTTTTGGATGATGGATTCCTCACCGGTGTTGAGGATATGAGAGAAGAATTTTTCCGCATCCAGACTGTCGGCGGCTTGCGTCATCCTGGAATTGACATCGAGCACAGCTTTCTCAATCTCCCCTCGATCGACACTTGGAGTCTTCTGCAAGGCTGCCACGAGGGTGGCAAACATGAGCATCAAAACCACCATCAGAACCCTTCGCATAACCTTCCCCTCCAGTAAGCTGTTCCATTGAAAACTCCCCTTTGTGCTAATCCGCGTTTATCCATGTCCCTACATGCTTTTCTCCCGGTTCTTCGCGAATAATCGGGGCCGCGATTTAGGTAAATCAAGAAAATGGGGCCGAAAAATGAGCCTAAGGGTGCATTTTAGCCCCGTTTCTGCGCTTAAAGCTCTGATTACATTCAGAATGCCGTGGTCCGACCCCAAACCTACGTTCTCCATTAGTCCCATGCG
>Ga0187870_1003274_pt1 | contig 12654 bp, 10 predicted proteins | sample June2016WEW_13_1_3_FD_132974 | JGI IMG/M metagenome (GOLD analysis project Ga0187870, IMG submission 132974) | Peatland microbial communities from SPRUCE experiment site at the Marcell Experimental Forest, Minnesota, USA - June2016WEW_13_150 | ecosystem: Environmental > Terrestrial > Soil >... | reverse complement strand
GCCGCAAGAAAACAGCGCTGCGGACCTTATGGCGCAAAACGAGGCGCTCAAGGCGCAGCTCGCGGAATTACAAAGCGTTGCCGCGCAATTGCCCGCCGCGCCCTCCGATTATCTCCGCGCGATAGTGTATTCGCGTTATCCGATGAATTTCAAGAACGAGATCCTGGTGAATGCGGGATCGGGAAGTGGCGTTCAGGCGGGGAAAGCGGTGGTCTTCAAGAGCATCTTCATCGGCACCGTGGAAAAGACCTTTTCGGATTCTGCGCTTGTCCAGACCGTTTTTGACAGCGGGTTCAAGATGCCGGTGCGGGTAGGCCAAAAAGGATATGACGCATTGTTTATGGGCGGTGCTTCTCCGAGGGCCGTATCCATCAAAAAGGATGCGGCGCTTGCGTCGGGTGATATCGTCTATACTGCGGCGAGCGGCTTCCCGTACGGCATGCCCGTCGCGGTCGTCGTGAGCACGAGCACCTCGCCCGACAATCTTTTTGAAGAGGCCACCCTTGGCTTCGCCTACGACGTGAATGCCGTCCAGACCGTTCTTATTGCACGATGATACTTAAATTATCCGCCGGTTTTGTCGTGCTCCTGATCGCCGCCGTGCTCCAATTTTTCTTCGCTTCGGCGGAGATCCTCCTTAATTTTTCTTTTGCGGCGCTTATCACCTTCGCTTTTGTTTTTGGATTTTGGGAGCTCCTCGTGCTCGTCATATTCACCGTTTTCATCGCGAATTGGCAGCCGGGGCCGAGCGTGGAAATCTTCATTCTTGCAGCGTTTCCCCTCACGGTCTATTTCTGTCGCAATCTTCTCCGTTGGAAAACATGGCTGGAAAATTTTTTGGCGATAGCGCTCGGATACCTTCTGCTTTATTGCGGCGCGGCGCCCGCCCGGATCTTGCACGAGTGGCCGTCGCTCTTTGCGAACATCGCGGCAGGAATTCTTTTTAGCGCGCTCGTCTTTTTCCCGCTCTACCGATGGGGGAAGGAATAAGCTATGCTAAGAACCGATGAAGAAGCATGGCGACGACATCGCTTTTGAGGATTCTCTGAACGACGATTGGCATCGTGATCTTGATATTGCGGAGGTTCCTATTGGGAACAGGCCGCTTTTTTATCTCGGCATAGTGATCTTCTGCATCGTGCTTGCGGTCGTCGTGCGGATCGTCTATCTCAACTGGTCGGGCGGTTCCTACTATGCGGCGCGTGCAGAGGATAACGTTGCGCAGTACGAAGAAAGTTCGGCGCCCCGGGGGATGATCTATGACCGCGAAGGAACGGTGCTTGCGGAAAGCAAGACGGCATTCGCGGCGGTACTTGATGCGCGCGAGTTCGTGAATAATGAATCGATTCGTGCCGATACGGTCCGCGTCGCAGAGAATATCCTTGGCATTTCTCCCGCCGATCTTGCCGACCGCATGAACCAGGCAAGTGCCCATGATTTTGCGACGCCCATCGTCCTCGCGGAAAACCTTACCCAAAACGAGCTGGTGAATCTCCAGGCGGCCGACCTCCCGACAATAAAAATAGAAGATGATTTTGTCCGCAACTATCCCCAGGGCGCCGTTTTTTCTTCCGTGGTCGGCTACACGGGACGTGTGAGCCAGAACGACCTCAAGGCGAATCCGGCGCTCGGCGGCAACGATTTTATCGGGAAAACGGGGATAGAAGCGTTTTATGACGGCGAACTTCGCGGGAAGCCGGGGGTCACGGTGCAATATAAGAACGCGCAAGGGCAAGTGCTCCGCGAGGAAAAGCGGTCGATGCCGCAGGCCGGTGATTCGCTCCGCCTTACGATCGACGGCGGACTGCAATCGTATTTTGCTTCACGGCTCGCAAGCGGCCTTCGGTCGCTCGGGAGGACGGTCGGCATCGGCCTCGCGATAGATCCGCGGACCGGAGCGGTGCTCTCGCTCGTGAATCTTCCCGGGTTCGACGACAATCTTTTTTCAAAAACGGGCACAAGCACGGCGGCCGCGCTTTCGCAACTTTTTTCTTCTCCCGACAAGCCGCTCTTCAACCGTGTGGTGAACGGTTTTTACAATCCCGGTTCCACCATTAAGCCGTTGGACGCCGTCGCGGCGCTCAAGGAAAACGTGATCGATCCGAACCGCACTATTTTTTCTCCCGGCTATCTTTTGGTGCCCAATCCGTACAATTCCTCCACGCCAAGCAAATATTTGGATTGGCGCTATCAGGGAAATGTGAACCTTGCGTCGGCACTTGCGCAATCGTCCGACGTTTATTTCTACGTTACCATGGGCGGATCGCCCTTGATGAGTACGCCGCCGTTGAACGATCCAAGCGATTACGGCATCGCGGGCCTGGGCATCAGCCGGTTGTATCAATGGTGGCAAACCTTTGGCTTGGGAAAGCCGACGGGCATAGATATGCCGAGCGAGTCAGAGGGATTTCTTCCGACGCCGGATTGGAAACAAAAACGTTTCGGCACGCCGTGGCTCCTCGGCGATACCTATAACGTTGCGATCGGCCAGGGCGACCTGCTTTTGAGCCCGGTGCAGCTCCTGGATTATATTTCCGCCATCGGGAACGGGGGAAGAATATACCGGCCGTTTCTCAATGCGTCGTCCACGCCGCAGGTCGCGGAAGACCTTACCGCTCTTCTCCCGCAGATCCAAGAGGTACAAAAAGGCATGAGGGCGGGTGTGGCGTCGCCGCAGGGAACGGCCTACACGCTCCACGATCTTCCGATGAACGTCTGCGCGAAGACCGGCAGCGCGCAAGTGCAAAACAATGCGCAGGAAAACGCGCTCTTCGTGGGCTACGCGCCGTGCAACGATCCGCAGATCGTGCTGCTTGTCCTTATTGAAAATTCAAAAGAGGGAAGCTTGAACGCCGTGCCGATAGCAAAGGACGTGCTGAATTGGTATTATTGGAATAGGATCGCGAAGGCGCCGCCCGCGAGCGCCACGACGACCCAAGCCAGCCAATAACTTTCTATGAGCGAACTTCGAGAAGATCCGGTATCCGGCGATTGGATCATTTTGGCGCCCGGGCGCGCGAAGCGGCCCGAGGAGCTTTTGAAGCGCCGGCAACCGCGCACGCAATCGCCCCGCGCGAGCTGCCCCTTTGAAAATCTGCAAAAATCGGGCAACTGGCCGCCTATCGCGCTCTATCCTTCGTCCGATAAGTGGAAAGTTGCCATTATCCAAAATAAATATCCTGCGCTCGCGCATAGCAAAAAGCATGCCGTCGATACTTCGAGTGGGATATACCACGCAAAGGCCGGCGTGGGCAGCCACGAGATCGTGATAACCCGGGACCACCGGAAGAATTTTGCGGAACTCACCCCGCGCGCGGCAAAAGAACTTTTTATGATCATTCAGGCGCGGCACCGGGCGATCGCAAAGGATGGGTGCGGCACCTATATCACCACATTCTTCAATTGGGGGCGCGAGGCGGGGGCATCGCTTGCGCATCCTCATTACCAGATCCTCGCGCTTCCTATCGTTCCGCCTCACGCCGTTCATTCGATCTCCGGCGCCATGCGGTATTTCAAAAAACACCGCCGCTGCGTGCGGTGCGCCGTCATTGCCGCCGAACGCAAGAAAAAAGAAAGGGTGGTTGCGGAGAATAAGAACGCGATCGCAATCGCACCCTACGCTTCAAAGCGCCCCTTTGAGGTGAGCATCTTTCCGAAGGCGCACGCGCCCTATTTCACAAAAACCTCGCGGGAGGTCGTTTCCGACGTTGCCGCACTGCTGCAATCGGTCATGCAGCGGATGAAAAAACATCTTCATGACCCCGACCTTAACTTTTTCATCCACGACGCGCCGGCCGATGGCCGCGCCTATCCGTATCACCATTGGCACGTTGAAGTGATCCCCACGAACGTGATCTCTCCTCCCGGCGGATTCGAGGTTTCCACCATTATCAATATCAACGTGATAGATCCCGCGGCCGCCGCCGCGGTCCTCCGCGGCGGGAAGAGCGCCGGCAAGCGAACCACATGAAATTTGTGAAGAAGATCCTGCGGCACCGGGCAGTCGGCGCAACATCGCTTGCGGCGCTTCTTTTTGTTTTAGGCGGGGCGGTCTGGTCGCGTTCCATCCTGCGCCCCGTTTCGCGGAGCTCGCCGCTCATCGTCCATTTTAACGACCTGCAGGGGATCACGGCCGTCGGCACGCCGGAAATACTTGTTTTCATGGCCATACTCGGGACGGTGGTCGTCATCGTGAATTTCATGATCGCGCTTGAACTTGACGAGCGGGACCGTTTTTTGGGGAAACTTATGGCGGCGGTCACCCTTGTGTTCGCCATCTTGCTTTTTATCGCTTTCGCTGCTATCATTAACGTCAATTAATGTCATGGCAAAGGATTTCGCGATCATAGAGACCGGCGGGAAGCAATACAAGGTTTCTTCCGGCGAACGATTGAAAGTTGAGAAGCTCGCCGCACCGGACGGTGCCGTTGTTTTTGACAAGGTGCTTTTGCGGTCTGTGGCCGACCGCGTGGAGATCGGCGCGCCCTATCTTGCGGGCGCAACGGTGGGAGCGAAGCTTGTGAGTGAAGGCCGCGGCAAAAAAGTGATCGTTTTCAAATACCACTCAAAGACCCGTCAACGCAAGAAGAAAGGGCACCGGCAGGAATATTCGGAGGTGGAGATCGCAAATATCTAGTACGTGCAGTTGACAAATAGCACAGAAATGTGCTATTTTGGTACTTAGTAATCTTCGCTTGAACGACCGAGAAGCGGGAAAGGAGGCTTGTCATGCTCTCGGCGCTTTTGTGGATCGTGCTGGTGGTACTCGTCGTCGTAATGGCGCTCCTGACAGTCTTTGAGGGACTCCTCTATCTCGCCCTGCGTCGTCTTAGTACGGAAGACCGCCGTCAAGAGCGGCAACGGGAGCAGGAACGGGAAAGATGGCAGAAATGGCAGTACTGGCAGGAGCGGCAAGAACGGCGAAGGCGGGAAGGTAGTGCTGTTGCCATTGGCGGGCGGCAGGGACTTGGTCCGCACGATTCGGATCTTGATCCGAAGGTAGCTGCCGAAGCCGAAGGCGACTACTTGAGCGTCACCGCAATGGCCGAACTTGTCATCACGGCATGGAAAAACGGCCTGGACTTGGGCGTCGAGGTGGACGATCTTCTCTATCTCGTAGGGGCATACACCTACGCCCGGAGACGATTTCTCGCGACGCATCCGGGAAGCGTCTTACCCGACCTTGAACAGCAGCTCTTTATGATCGCCGCAGGCACGAAGTGAAAATCGTGTGCCTGCGGCGCTTTGTTTTTACTCCGCGCGCGATGCGGGATTATTGTATGAAAAATATCGGCGCGCGCGCGGGGATCTGGCTGATCTGGTCGGGGAGGAGATAGTGCACGTTCTTCGCCTGCTGTCCCTCCGGCAAAAAGGTGTCGGTAATGAAGATGGTCGTTTCGGCGGGCATAGGAATGCCGCGGGTGAGGACGCCGCCGGCTTCAACGACCACGTATTTCGGCGTGCTCGCGGGGAGCGCGTTGATCTCGTACCCGATCGTAACGTAATCGGCGTTGAAGGCGCCGGACACGTTGGGGTCTTCTGCCCATTTCACAAAATAATCAACATAGGCGAAGGCAGCGGTACTCACCAAAAACAATGCCACGATAATAGCCGTGGCCGTCCGTCCCCAGTACGGTTTTATCAGCCGGTAGAGCCAGATGCCCGCGAGCGCCGACAAAATGATTGCGGGCGGAAGCATCAAGATGGAACGGAGCGCGTGGGGGATGCCCTCGTCGGAAAGCGCGGCGGGAAGCAGGGCGAGAATGAACCAGCAGAAAACGAGCAGAAGTCCGAAAAGCGGCGGGTTTTCCGACAAAACACTTTTTTTTCGCGAATGACTACTCCGCCAATATTTCCGCAGCCACACGCATCCCAAAACGATGCCGATCACAAAGAGGATGCCGACCGGGAAGAACAGTTCCGGCGCGCCGCTATAATTGTGGCGCCAGTTGCCGTCGCCATAAACATTGAACATGAGAAGCGTTTTTGCGAGATTCGCGGCGAAGTGGCCGACGGGATTCCCGGAGTTCGTGACCGCGATCTGCGAAGTCCTCCCGAAGAAATCGGCGGGATGGTTCAGGAAGTACCAGCCGATCGGCGCGGCAACAATGAAGGCAGCGACTATAAAAACGACAGCGCGCTTCCAAAAGCCGGGATGTTTGCGGAAGAACGGGATGAAAAGCAAAAAGAGAAGCGGCGTTATGCGATAAGCGATGTAGGTATAAAAACCGGCTGCGTAAACAATACCGGCGGCGGCAGCGTACCACCACGCGGCTGCGCGTTTTGACGCCGCGCGGAACGCTTTTATCAAAAGATAGAGCGACCATGCAAGAAGCAGCGGCGCAAGGATCGCGCGGAAGCCGATGCGCGAAAAATTGATATGCCAGAACGAGGTGGCGAGCAGGAATGCGGCGAGAAGCCCGGCACCGCTGCCGAAAAGTTCCGCGACAAGGAGATACAAACCGAGCACCGTGAGCACGCCCGCGACCGCGGCCGGCAGGCGGACCACCCACGGCTCATGCGGCGCGTGGAAGAATTGGAACATCGCCGCGATCATGTTCACGTATAATCCTTCGCGGCCGTTATCTTCGGTGTAAAAGACCTGATAGTGCCCGGTCGCGGCGACCTCGGCGGCGTTGTTGCCGTCAATCGCTTCGTCGGGATAGAGGCCCGGCGGCGTGGCAGTGAAATGGTAGAAGCGCAGGAAGATTGCTATAATGAGAATACCGACGAGAAGCAACATCCTTCGCGATTTCGTCATAGTGTTATTCTACCATGCCCGACCAACCAATTTCTTTTGAACATGCATTGCAAACGGACATAGAGCGGCTTGCGGAAGAGATCAAAAGCCAGCGCGAGAAGCCGGACATGAAAAGTGCGACCGAGAAAGAGCTCGTTAAAGAAGCCATCCGCGCATTTCCGCAGCTGGAAAAGAAACCGCCCGCCGCTCCGGTTCCGCCTCCGCCCGCCGCGGGAACGAATCCCCAAAGCCCGCTGCCCGGCTACGCGCAAAACGCGCCCGCCGAGGTGAAGCTGGAAATAGAATATCTTTTGAATGTCGCTTTGCAGGAAGGATTGGGCAAGGCGCTTTCCGAGGCGCAGAAATCGCCGTATTTCGTCCAGGACGCGCTCCATGACGCGCTCGCGGGGAGATTGTATCCCGAGCTCAAGAAGCGCGGCGTTGTGAAATAGCGTGCCATCATAATGACCGCCGCCGAAACCAAAACCTGCCAAAACTGCAAGCAGTCGTTCATTATTGAACCCGACGATTTTTCGTTCTATGAGAAGATGAAGGTGCCGCCGCCGGCCATTTGCCCTGATTGCCGTTTCAGGCAACGGGCGCTTTTCCGTAACGAGCGTACGCTCTATCATCGCACGTGCGGTCTTTGCGGGAAGAAGATCATCTCGGCTTATCACCCGAAGTCGCCTTATGTTGTTTATTGCGTGCCATGCTTTACCTCGGATAACTGGGATAGGCTTTCGTTCTTCCTCGACTTTGATTTCAAAAAGCCGTTTTTCGATCAACTGGGAGTGCTGTTCAAGAAAGTTCCCAAACAGGCCCTCTATATCACTCACGGTCCCACCAATGTGAACAGCGAATACATCAACTACGCCGGTCCGTACATAAAAAACTCCTACCTTGTTTTCAATTCGGGAGAGGGCGAGGACGTATTTTATTCTCGCGGCATACGGCACTGCAAATATTCCGGCGATCTGTATTTTGCCACCTTTTTGGAAAATGCGTACGAATGCATCAACTGCCACCATTCGTCGGGGCTATCATACGGGCAGAACGTGACCAGCACCGTTGATTCTCTTTATATGTTGAATTGCAGCGGATGTACGAATTGCTTCAGTTGCGTGAACGTTCGGAACAAAAAACACTGCTTCTTCAACGAACAGCTTGCGAAAGAGGAGTATGAAAAAAGAGTGAAGGAAATTCGGGGCAGTTATGCAAAGACCAAAGAAGCAGAGGAACGGTTCGGATCTTTTGCGCTGAAGTTTCCCCGGCGCGAGAACCAGAATTTGAAAGCAGTGAACTGCGTGGGGGATTACCTCACTGAATCAAAAAATACCAGATATTCCTTTGAGGCGGGGGAATGCGAGGACTGCCGGTATGCGTTTTTCAGCAAAAACATGAAGGATTCCTACGATACGACGGGATACGGCTATCAAAGCGAACTCTTGCTCTCAACGGCGGCCGTAGGGTATTCAAGCCGGGTGATCGGGTCCGCACTGGTTTCAGTGTGCCGGGATGTTGAATATTCGTTTGGCCTTGAATCGTGCAATAACTGCATCGGTTGCGACGGGCTGAAGAATGCCGAGTTCTGCGTCTTGAACAAAAGATATTCCGAGGAAGAATATCGTAAGATACGCACGCATATCGTGGAGGAGTTGATGCGGAGCGGCGTATATGGACTTTCTCTCCCTCCGCAAGTCAGCTCTTTCGCCTACAACGAGACCATTGGGCAAGACAATCTTCCTTTGTCGCGCGAGGAGGCGCTTGCCCAAGGATTAGGATGGCAAGATGATATTCAGGCCACAAAGGGGCAGGAGACCATGCCGCTCGAAAAAATTCCGGATCATATAAACGACGCTACCCCATCCATCGTCAATGAGATCTTTGCTTGTGAAGAGTGCGAGCGAAACTATAGAATCATCCCCGCGGAACTGGCGTTGTACAAGCGCTTGGTGGTCCCTCTGCCGAGAAAATGCTTCAACTGCCGGTATATGAACAGGATCAAAATGCGTGGACCGTTCACATTGTATGACCGTAAGTGCGGCAATTGCGGGAAGAGCATCAGGACGAATTTCGCCCCCGACCGCCCGGAGATCGTTTACTGCGAACAGTGCTACCAGGCGGAGGTGGCGTAAAAAAATATGAACGCCGAAACTAGAACCTGCCAAAATTGCAAAAACCAATTCGCAATCGAACCGGAGGACTTCGATTTTTATAAGCGCGTTGCGGTCCCGCCGCCGACGTGGTGCCCGCAATGCCGCATGCGCCGCCGCATGATGTTCCGCAACGAGCGGACGCTGTATAAAAACACCTGCAAGCTTTGCGGCAGGGATACGATCGCAATGTATCCCGCAGACAGCCCTTATACCGTGTATTGCTTTGAGTGTTGGACCTCCGACAAATGGGACCCGCTACAATACGGCAGGGATTACGATCTTTCGCGTCCTTTTTTTGAGCAATTCGGGAAATTCTTGCAGGCGGTGCCGCGGCCGAGCGTTGAGGGAAGCCAGAACCTGAACTGTCCCTACACCAACTATACGTGGGAGTGCAAAAACGTATACATGTCCTCCTCGATCATGTATTCGGACAATGCGGCATATATCAAGGGCGGCGAAAAATGCATTGATACGTTCGACTGCTTCCAGGTGACGGAACTTACGAAATGCTACGAATGCGTGAATTGCGAACGGTTGAATAATTGCAAATTCCTCGTGAATTCGCGGGATTGCATTGATTCGGCGTTCCTTTTTGACTGCGCGAACTGCCAGAACTGCTTTTTGTGCGCGAATCTAAGGAATCAGAGCTTCATGATCGAAAACAAAAAATATTCGGAGGTGGAATATTTCGAGAAGCTCAAAGAATACGACCCGGGAACCTCCCGCGGCATTGAATCCGCAAAGGAAAAATTCGCGGAGGTCTCAAAGAACGCGATCCATAAATTCGCGCGCATAACCAAGGCCGTGAACGCCACGGGGGACAATCTCTATAATGTAAAGGACGTAAAGGCATGCTTTGACCTGCACGACCTTCAAAACGTGCGGTACGCGCTTCGGGGATGGACCGTGAAGGACTCAATGGATATGTACGGCACGGACGACACCCAGTGGGATTACGAGAGCGTCAATAACGGCTTGTACGCTTCCCATCTCATCTTCACCACGAACTGCCACACGCACTGCATGGACATCCAATATTCCGACTATTGCAGGTCGTCGTCCCATCTCTTCGGCTGCATCTCGGTCAAAAACAAACAATATTGCATTTTCAACAAGCAGTATCAGAAAGAGGAATACGAAGCGCTGGTGCAAAAGATAAAAGCACAGATGGATGCGATGCCCTATGCGGACAAGAACGGGCGGGTGTTCAAATACGGCGAATTCTTCCCGCCGGAGATCTCACCCTTTGTTTATAACGAGGTGGTGGCGCAGGAATATTTTCCCGTCACCGAGGCACAGGCAATAAAAGAGGGTTTTGGGTGGAAGAAAACAGAGGAAAAGAACTATCAAATTACTTTGCCTGCGGAGCAGATCCCGGAACGCGTTACGGAGACGGACGATTTGATATTACAAAAAGTCATCGGTTGTCTTCATGGGGGACAATGCGATCATCAGTGCTCCACCGCGTTCCGCCTTATTCCGGCAGAATTGCAATTTTACAAACAAACGAACATTCCGATTCCCCGCCTTTGTCCGAACTGCCGCCACTATAAGCGGCTGGGGAAAAGAAACCCCGTTACCCTGTGGCATCGGCGGTGCATGTGCGCTACGAGGCACGACCATCATCTTATGGGGCAATGCCCCAACGAGTTCGAAACCTCCTACGCCCCCGACCGCCCGGAGATCGTTTATTGCGAGCAGTGCTACCAGGCAGAGGTGGCGTAGGGCGCCCCGGGCGCCGTGGAGGCGCCGGGATTTGCACCCGGTTCTCCGCGTTCCAACGACGGTGTCCTAGCTGGTAATAGACGACGCCCCCGCCATCCACGGCGGGTTTACGGTAGCACAGTAGTGATTAAAACCGCCGAAAATATTTCTAAAGAAAACATAAAACAGCCGCCGAGGCGACCGTTTTATGGGAACGCGGAGATCTAGTTCGTCGCTATTACAACAAACCGTACCGCCGTGAGACCATTGTACCGCACCACGGAGCGCAGTCAAGAAACATTTTAGAATTTTTTAATGTTTGGCGGCGGCTAGGCGGTGACGGGCCCTTAAAACGACGCGATTTGCTAGAATTAAGGCAATGCTTGGGTTCTACATTCTTCTCTCGGTCGTCATAGGTGCCGTGGCGGGCATTGCGGTGTACTTCGGCATTCGCGTCGCGGTGCGGAAGCGGATCGCGTCGTCCTTGAGCACCACGCTCTTTTTGGTGAAGATCCCAAAACCGTCGATGACCGGCCAGGGGACTCCCGCCGGCGCGAGCGAGCACAGCGACCTCAAAACCGAACTTGCGCACTTTGAACAGCTCCTGGGCAGCATGGCCGCCATCCAGAAGCCGTTCACCTTCGAGATCGCGGTGCCGCACGTGGGCGAGGAGATCAGTTTTTACCTTGCCGTGCCGAAGCGCTCGTCCGAGGTGGCGGCAAAACAGATCCAGGGGCTGTGGAGCGGCGCGTCCGTCGAGGCGGCGACGGACGACTTCAATATTTTCAACGTAAACGGCGCTTCAACCGCCGCCTATATGAAACAGAAGGAGCGTTACGGCCTGCCTATCCGCACCTATATCGAGCTTGGCACGGATTCGTTTGAGTCCATCCTCGGCGCGCTCGCGAAAATAGACGAGATCGGCGAGGGAGCGGCGCTGCAGGTCGTGATGCGGCCGGCGCCTTCGGGCGTGAAGGATGAGGTGCGGCACGTAATAGAACGGCTTAAGAAAGGCGAGACCTTCAAAAAAGCGTTCCACGGGGATTTCCACCGGTCGTTTTCCGACGCGGGCGAAGTTTTCAATCCAAAAACAAAAGAAAAGAAAGCGGAAGAAAAGCAGGAACACGTGGTGGACGAGGAAGCGGTGAAAGCACTGCAATCAAAGATCACGAAGCCGCTCTTTTTTGTGAACGTGCGGATAGTGGCGTCGGCCGGGTCGCCGTTCCAGGCGAACGACATCCTGGACGGCATCGCGGCCGGCTTCAGTCAGTTCGCAAGCCCCATGCGGAACGAGCTCCGGGTCGTCACGCCGCGGAATCCCAGCAAGCTCATCCGCCAATTCATCGCCCGCGAGTTTGACGCCGGCCAGGCCATGACCCTCTCAACCGAAGAGATCGCAAGCTTCTACCATTTCCCGATCGCTTCCACCGAGACGCCGCGCGTGAAGTGGCTGAAGTCAAAAGAAGCCCCGCCGCCGGAAGACCTCCCGCAGAAGGGGACGCTCCTCGGCGACGCCGTCTTCCGCGGGCAGATGAAGCCGGTCTATCTCACGGATGATGACCGCCGCCGGCATCTCTACGTGATCGGGCAGACGGGCACGGGGAAATCCACATTCCTCGGCAACATGGTGATAGAAGACATCCGGGCGGGCAAGGGCGTGGCGATCATTGACCCACACGGCGACCTTGTGGAGAACGCCCTGGGCTTCGTGCCGAAGGAGCGCCTGGACGACGTGATCTATTTCGATCCGGGCGACCTCGCGCGGCCGCTCGGCCTGAACATGCTTGATTACAATATAAACCGGCCGGAGGAAAAGACGTTCATCGTGAACGAGATGCAAAGCATCTTCAACAAGCTCTTCCCGCCGGAAACGATGGGGCCGATGTTTGAGCAGTACATGCGGAATGCGCTCCTTTTGATGATGGAGGACATGCCGAACGAACCAACGACCCTGATCGAAGTGCCGCGCATTTTCACGGATTCCGCGTACCGCGCGCGCAAACTGGAGCGCATCCACAATCCGGTCGTTGTTGATTTCTGGCAGAAGGAAGCGGT
>Ga0187870_1003269_pt1 | contig 12668 bp, 11 predicted proteins | sample June2016WEW_13_1_3_FD_132974 | JGI IMG/M metagenome (GOLD analysis project Ga0187870, IMG submission 132974) | Peatland microbial communities from SPRUCE experiment site at the Marcell Experimental Forest, Minnesota, USA - June2016WEW_13_150 | ecosystem: Environmental > Terrestrial > Soil >... | reverse complement strand
TTCGAAGGCGGCCCGGAAAAACGGGTTCCCACTACCCGACGCCAACTCCCCGACATAGCACCCGATGGCCCTTATTGGGCCCGCGGCTTCTCCATGATGACCGCGGCCCAAAGCACCGACCCAACTGCTTCCTTCGCGTTCAGGACCCTTTTGCAGCTCACGTAGTCCTCGTAGCTGTTTTGAATGCCTACGCCGTCGCAGGCGTCATGGATGTCCACAAGTCCTTCCGCATCAATAGTCGCCTTCGTCAGGATTCCGACATACCCCTTTTCAGTTACGGGGCGAAACCGATGCTCGCTCACGCACCCCAGTTCGATCGCCCGCTGGATGGCATAGACAAACATTGCGCTGCCGGACGTGTCGTGCCAGTTGTCGGGTCTGTCGTACTTGTCCACGACCTGGTACCAGAGCCCGGTTTTGGGGTCCTGCACCCGTGCCAGTCCCTCCACAAGGTCGCGGAGAATCCCCAGCACACGTACCCTTCCGGGATGCGAAGGGTCGATGAGGGCAAGGGTCTCTGCGAGCACCAGCGCGTACCATCCAAGCCCCTCACTCCACACATCGGAGGAAAGCCCTGTCACCCTGTCGGCCCAGGCCGCTTTCCGAGCCTCGTCGTATCCATGGAAATAGAGCCCCGAGTTGCTTTTTTTGAGGCGATCTGCAACGATCCCGATCTGCCTGACAGCCTCGTCGAAGCATGATTCTCGATCCCCGATGGCAGTGCCGTAGCGCGTGAAGAACATCTGGCCCATGAAAACGCCGTCGATCCACATCTCGTGCGGCAGGGAACGGGAATGCCAGTAGCCCCCGTCCGAGTTGCGCGGGTAGTCGTTGAAGGCATGACGGATCCTCTCCGCCGCGCGCCGATAGCGCAGCTCACCCGTCTTCTGGTGCGCGGCGACGATCGCAGTGCCGGCCATCATGTCGTCCAGGCTCTCTCCGGTGAACGCCGGCAGGTCACCCTCCGGCGTCACGTGCGCGTCGACGTATTCCCGGATGTAGTCGAAATACTTCGGGTTCCCCGTCGACTCGTGGAGTTTCTCGAAGCCAGCCAGCACGTATCCGTGTACGTAACACCATTTCTTGTACGGAATGGTCAGGGGATCGGGATGGCGGGCCATGATCGTGTCGGCGAGGGTAATGGAAAGGTTCTTCATGAGGTCACCTCTTCTCAGAGACCAGAGCCGTCGGCCCACAGTATGGCACTCCTGCGGGCCAACTGGTTACAGACATTTGGGGCGGTAGCACGTGATCTTGAGCCAGATATGCTTCAGCTGCCAGATCACCCTGGACTTTGGCTTTGAGAAGCTTACATATGCATTGATCGCCTCATTGGGTTTTGCAAGCGGTAGCGCTTTCATGTTGCCTCCTTATTTATCCTAAAGAGATCTGCATCTCGGGGTTGATAGCCAGGATCGTGTGGCATTCATGGCAGCGATAGCGGCCAGCCTTGCTTGCTTTCAACCTCTTCTCGCATATGGGACACTTGAAGATGAGGGGCCAGTCCATGAGGACTCCGTTGAATGAGTGAACGGCCTCGTCCAAATCCTCCACGACCGTGAACCACTTGGTGAACCCAAGGAGATCCAAAACCTGCCAGACCAGCGGCTGGATATGCAGGAAGATCAGATCCCCATTGCGGAGCTTCACGGTCTTCATAAGATTGACGAATGTACCAACGCCCGTAGATGAGACGTAGCTCAAACCGCGGGCGTCGAAGATCAACCTCACGAAGCCCATTTCGATGGCTCGGTCGACTCTCTTCTGAACGCTGTTGGCAGAGTAGATGTCGATCCGGCCCTGCAGGTAGAGGATAAGACACCTATCGTCTATACGCTGCAGACGGATTCCGATGGCTTCGTCCTTGCCATCATCAAACTCCGGTACGATATCGTTGTTACTCATCTCAAACCTCCTGGCTGACAATCCTTCTGTCACTTTCCGGTCAGCAAGCCCAACTCTCATGTCGCTCATAGTTTCGTACCTCCTATCTCAATTAGTAGTTATAATATTACTCATATGAGTAATATTATAGCTATTGAGAATATTGGTATAACGTTTTTTCGGGATTTCAAGTCAATAATGACGAATTCTAAAAAATATTTGTATTTTATTACTCAATATGATACTATTTACTCATATATGGAATCATTCTATAAGCGCGTACATATCAAGTTGATCGAGCTTGAGCGCAAAAGGTCGTGGTTGCTCAGTCAAACTGGGATCAAGGCAAGCACATGGAGCTCTTGGGAGACGCACGGGCGTGTGCCGCCTGCTGATCGTGCGCTTGCCATAGCTGATGCGCTGGGATTGTCGCTGGAGTTTCTCCTGTCGGGAAGAGAGACCGCCTTCGACATGCGTCAAAGCAATCCACTGGTCTTGCAGATCTTCAACCAGCTCAAATTCCTCGACGATCCTCAGCTCCGCGAGGTGCTTACATTTGTGAACACGATGCGGCTCGAAGGGTCGCAGTCATAGGGAGCAGGAAGCTATGCACGAGTTCTACGCGAGGGTCCAGACAGTGTTCCAAAGGGCGGGCTCCAACCGCAACCAGTTCTGCAAGAAATACGGCCACCACTACCAGACGCTGCAGGCATATTGGAACACCGACAAGCTTCCCTCCGGCAACGTTCTCGAGGATCTGGCCAGGGAATACCATGTCTCCATCGACGCCCTCGTCCTTGGCAGGTCGCCGCCCGACGTCTCCGAGGAGAACCCGATCATCGGCAGGATCGTGCGGTTTCTCAGGCGGCAGGATGAGCGGAGCCTTCTACGCATCGACGGGGCACTTCAAATGTTCCGCTATCTGGCGCTCTCCGGCGCTCAGCCACGCGGCGGGTCCGGCGTGACGCACGATAACCTGGAAATCATGCCTGCGAAAACGGAAAAGGCGTCCCGCCTGCTCGCTGAGCTCGCGCAGCTCATTCGCACGAGCGACATGGACGTGGAAGAGAAAAAGGCGGCCAGAGGAATGGTGCACCAAGTCCTCCAGAACATATACGAGCGGGAGGTGAAGGACGAGTGGGCCGAACTGGAGGAAATCGAGTAGTGTGCATTGTTGAATCATGTTGGAATCCGGAAAGGGGAAGAAATGATAGGCTTCGAGAAGAAGACGGCACTCATTACTGGGGCCTCATCGGAAATCGGGGAATCCTTCGCGGAGACCTTGGCCGCGAGAGGCACGAACGTGATCCTGGTTGCTCGATCGAAGGGCAAGCTCGATCGCCTGGCCGCCAAGATCAGAAAGGCGCGGAAAGTGGCTGCCGAGGTGATAGTGGCCGATCTCACGGAAGAGAAGGCGCCAGACAAAGTCTATTCCGCGGTCAAGAAACTAGGTCATCACGTTGACATTTTGATCAACAACGCGGGGTTCGGTTCCCACGGCCCATTTCATACCCTTTCCACAAACGAAGACCACAAGGAAATAATGCTCAACGTTGTCGCCCTGGTGCGGCTCACGCATCTTTTCTTGCCCCGCATGGTTGAAGGGCGCGAGGGCATCGTGATAAACGTTGCGTCGACGGCGGCATTCCAGCCTACGCCATTCATGGCCGTGTACGGTGCGAGCAAAGCGTTTGTTCTCTCTTTCTCGGAAGCTCTCTGGGCTGAGTATCGAAGCCACGGCATACGAGTGCTTGACCTTTGTCCGGGGGCAACGGAAACCAATTTTTCCAAGGTAGCAGGTGAAAGCGCAGCAGTGGGAAAGAAGCGCACCGTTGAGAGCGTAATCGCGAGTGCTCTGAAAGCCCTGGAGCGCGGAAAATCCTATGTCGTCGATGGCAGACTCAACTACATCATGACTCAATCCATACGGCTTTCACCTCGGGGCCTTGTGGCACGAGTGGCTGCTCGAATGATGAAGCCGAAGGAACGGAATAAGGGAGGAAGCCGCCGATAGTCTGGTTTCACGGAACGGATCTTTGGCGGCTCATGAAACTGCCGCAGGATGAATCGATCCTTCGGCGATGAAGGCAGGTGCCAGATGACCGCGCTGATTCCTTTTTCTGCAGCTCATTACTTTGCGCGTCCAGCCCGACTCGAACGGGCGACCCACAGCTCAGAAGGCAAGGCGAGCATGTTATCAGCCGTGTCGAAGGCTTTTTCGCGTTCCATGACGTCATGAATCGAATCGCGCGGCGGCTCGCCGTTCTCCTATTCGCGCTCTGCTTTGCGTGGCCGGTCATTGCCCAGAACGTTCAGGTCGAGCATCTCCTGCTCAGGCGGGTCACCTGCGGGGACTCAATCGTCTACCTGCTCGGCTCCGTCCACGTTGCGAAGCCGGACATCTACCCGCTCAACGACTATGTGGAGAACGCTTTCTCCCAGTCCGTAAGGCTTGTCGTCGAGACGGACATCCGGGTGCTCGACCAGGCCGCACTCCAGCGGAAAATCTTCTCTCTCGGCGTTCTGCCCGCGGGGCGCACCCTCCGCGGTGAGTTGGGCACGACGGACGCCGAACGGCTGGAAGCGAAGCTCTCCGAGCTGGGGCTGTCCGCGGCGAGCCTCGACCGTTTCCGGCCCTGGGTCATCTACACTCTTCTTGCGGCCCTCGACATGGCCAGGCTGGGGTACGAGTCGAAAAACGGCGTGGAGCTGCATTTCCTCCAACGAGTGGGAGACCGCAAGATCATGGAGCTCGAGACGGCGGACTTCCAGGTCGAGCTCCTGGCGGGTTTCACGGACCAGGAGCAGAGTGCGCTCCTCGTGGAGTACCTCGACGAGCGCGGAAAGCTCGAGAAGGAGATCGGAGCGCTATTCGACGCCTGGCTCGTGGGAGACGATGCGCGCATGGCCGAGATCCTCGAAGCGGAGATGAGCGGCACGCCGGCGGACCAGCGCGTAAAGGAGCTGGTGCTCAGGAAGCGCAATGCCGCCATGGCCGAGAAGATCGAGGGGTTGCTGAAACTGCCCGGCACGAGCTTCGTGGTGGTCGGCGCCGCGCACCTGGGCGGGGAAGGCAGCGTTGTGGACATATTGAAAAGAGACGGCTATGAAATGACGACAGTGAGGGAATGAGGGGGCCTCACGATTCCCGCATAAGTCTCCCGTCCAGCCGCTCGTCCCGCTGGCGCAGGCTGAGCCTCCTTTTTTGACCCTTTGGTTCCGCCTTTCGCCGCGTGAACCACCTGCGCCTGTGTGTATGCCTCCAATCCCAAGGTACCCATCTCGTGTCCGAGGCCGGACCATTTCGTGCCGCCAAAGGGCACGGACCCGTCAAGCGTCCCGTGCTGGTTGACCTATCCCGTACCGCATTCGAGGCTGGCTGCGAGCTCCATTCCCTGACCGACATCGTTCGTCCAGATCGAGCCTCCGAGCCTATAATGGGTCGCATTCGCCCTGCTTGACCGCGTCGCCCAGGTCGCGGAATGGCAGGATTGGCAGTGTGGGACCGAACTGCTCCTCGTCCATGAAGCGCGCCTCCGATCGTCATCGTGAACTCGTTCATATGTCTCTCCTCTCTCTTGAGGCGATTCTTGCTCCGCGAACACGACGAAAATACCAACCAGGCAGCGCGTCGAGTTTCCTTTTGAGACAATCTTTTTGCCCTCGGAAACCTTTCGAGGGAACGTGACGGCAGGTCTCAGTTCTCGGGTGTCCGGCAGATTTTGCCTGCGGCCCGTCCGTTCCGCTTCCGTTCGAGGTCGGATTGAAGCCATCACCCCCGCGACTGAGGCCACCGGCCCCCGGCCGCAGCGCCAAGGAGCATAAGGAAATAGGAGGTGGCCGCCGTCACCAGGAGAGAACGCAAGCCGAGGCTCATGGCCAGGAGTGCGGCTGCAGGAGACGCGATGACAGAGGCACAGCCGTTTGCAGCCCAGGCGTACGCGCGCTCGCGATCCGTTGTCGCCTCGAAGCGCATGGCCAGAGGGAATGGGATGCCGAGGAGAACCGAAGGGATCAGGAGAAATCCAATTGATGTTGCTGTTCTTTCGGGCAATGCGAGCGGGAGCAGGAGAAGGAGGCCGCGAGGGAGAGCCCAGAGGAGTAGAACCAGAACTGCGGGGATCAGGACAAGCGTCGGAGAGAGGAAATGTCGAGGGAGCCGCTCTGAGATGAGGCCGCCTATCCCGGAAAAAATGAGAAGACCCCCCAGGACGATGGACATGGTAACGAAAGGGTTGGAGAAAAGCAGAGCGAATGCGTTGAGAAAAGCAATTTCAGTAAGGAGATATCCCAGACCGCTCGCGGCGAAAACTAGTACGATGCGGCCAGCCGGCCTTCCTGCCTTTCCGCCGTGAAGAGAGAGCGAGGACGGCAGCAGGAGCGCCGCGCTCAAGATGATCGCTTCGAGCAAGACAGCGACGACCACGATCTCCCCTGACAGGAGCAAGGTGGAGGTCCTTCCGCCCACCGAACGCAAGAAGTCGCGGATCCGCGACAATCGGATGAACCGGTTGGGGAAAGGTCTCTCATCGCTCTGAGGCGCGACGTCCAGGGAGTACGTCGCGGCGTACCCCGTGTTTTTCACGAGCTCGACATATTCCTTGAAAAAGAGCGAACCGGGCAGTCTATTGAACCTGTTCGTTACCTCGGCGGTGATGCCAGGGAACCAATCGAGGTCGAAGCTCATTGTGTTCGCAAATTGTGTGAGGGCTTCGAGAAGGGGGCCCCGCACCGGCCGCCGTGAAATAAGCAAGCTGTACGTATCCCAGTTCCGGATCACCGCGAGGTGTTCCTGGCCATCCAGGACGCCCTCCCGTCTGACCGCGGTCAACGCTGTAGCGAATAGACGGAGCGAGTCCGAGGGCGGAAGAATCAGGCGACGGGACACGATGATCACGCCAGTTCCGCTGAGGCGTCTCCAATAGGCGCGGAACGCCTCGACAGTGAAGAGCGCCTCCTGGTTCAGGCTCGCCATTCCCGGTAGAGAGGGGCCCCAATCATCGACCTGAATCGTATCGAAGAACCGCCCCGGTCTGGCGATGTATGAACGGGGATTCTCGGCCTCGACGGCGATCCCGAGGCTGCCGTAGTGAGCGCGCAAGGCGCGAGCGATATCCGGCTGTTCAACAACCACGCAGATTTGCTTCGCTCCCGAGGCCACAGAACACGCTATTCCGATACCCCCTCCGCGCTGGATCACCAGGGAGCTGGAGGGACGATCCGCAAGTATGTAGCCGGCGAAAGAATGGGTCCAACGCGCGAACGAGGCTCCCTTTCTGACGGAAAGGTCGCTGAGGATTGTCATGTCATCGCCGTCCAGCGCAATCGCGCTCTGCGACGGAAGGGACGCCGAGAAGCTCAGGCTGAGACCCGGCGCGTAGTGAAGAGATGGGCTCTGCACTTCGGCGAAGGATCCCCATATGCTTGTCCATCGAGAAGTCACGCGAGAACCGATCGATTGCAAAAGCTGGGGCAGCGCTTTGTAGGGCGAGGGCTGAATGCTGAGGGATGTGTTCCACTGCCAGACGAGGACCGCCATGAGGGCGACGGCAAAAAACGCTGCGCAGCCGAGGAGAAATCGGGAAGCGGTTCTCGGTCTCTGGGCCCGGGGGATAGAGAGAATGAGCGCGGCCACGATTGGGGTGAGAGTCGCCGAGGCGACCAGTCCGCCCGCGCCGAGCGACGGAAGGAGAAAAATGGGCGCCAAACCGCCTGCGCCTGAGCCAAGCATGGAGGCAAAGGCTACCAGACCACTTCTCTCGGGCAATCCGACGTACGCCATGCAGGATCCGAGCCCAGCGAAAAAAAAGGGAAGCGAGAGCACGAGCTCCGTGAGAAGGAGGTAGCACAGCTGCACCGGCTCAACAGGCAGGCGCAGGTAATCGAGCGGGATGAGACGGAGGCTCAGAAATGACCCCAGGACGCTCGCCGCGCACGCGAGCGAAACGATGGGGAAAACCACGGCCCATTCACGCGGCCTCGCTATGAGCGCGAAGACTGCGCCTGAGGCACCGTAACCCAGCATGGCAATTCCGATGACCATGAAGGAGAGATGATTCCAATGCGCAATCGAGAAGTAGCGCGTCAGGAAGAGCTCGTACAGCAGTGACGAAGCGGAGAGACAGAAGACCGCGAAGACCCTCACCGCTGCCCTTCGAGAGCCTTGCCCGTCATTGGCACGAAGAGAACGCCCGTGATCGCCTCAGTGGTGAAGGTGTTTCCATGTTTCGTGACGAGAACGAGGTCCTGATATCCGAACGCGTTCCCCAGGGGGAGAATCAACCGGCCGCCGTCGGAGAGTTGGGCCAGCAAGGGCGGAGGGACATGATTCACGGATGCGGTGATCATGATGCAATCGAAGGGCGCCTTCTCTTGCCAGCCATAGTAACCATCCCCGAACCGGGATTCGACGCTCCCATAGCCGAGAGAAGGAAGCAGTCGTGAGACGCGATCGAAGAGCACCTTCTTGATCTCGATGCTGCACACCTCCCGGGCGAGACGCGAAAGGATGGCGGCCTGGTAGCCTGAGCCTGTCCCGATCTCGAGGACCTTCTCTTTGCCGGTAAGCCGCAGGGCCTCCGTCATGAGCGCGACGATGTAGGGTTGGGAGATCGTTTGGCCTTCCCCGATCGGAATTGGATGATCTTCGTACGACTGGTCCTTGAGGTCCTCGGGGACGAAAAGGTGCCTCTCGACGGAGAGCATGGCATCGAGAACCCTGGGGTCCTTGATTCCGCGGGCAGCAATCTGATTCGCCACCATCCGTCTTCGGGCATCCTGGTAATTCTGGGCCGAGGCAGAGAGCGCAACGGCAATGAGGATGGCAGGCACAAGCAACTTGCGCACTGAACTTACACCAGAGCGCTCCATCATACCATTCCTGTGTGGAGGAACACAACGTCGAAAAGTGGGTGCGTTCCATGCCTTTTCCTCTAATTCCTTTTTCTGAAGCTCATAGCTTTGCGCGTCCAGCCCTGCCAGCTCGGTGCGTCCTGTACTAAGGCTTTTGCTCAGATCATGGAATACTGACCAGGTCATAATTTCCTGAAGTTCTAACCCTCCGCACCGGCAACCTCCGGCGCGTCGACAATTGCCGCTGGCATAGGAATCCATTCCGGCAGTTTGAAGCTTTGAAGCGGCCGTGCTACAATCACGATCAGGCTGAAATCATCCCGTTTCCTCCCGTCATCCGACGCCAGGCACGCCGCGAGGCGTGGAGGGTCGAGGGAAGGCTCAGCGGGCAGGAGGATTGTGAGCGACAACGGCACGACAATTCATTCGCAGGCCCGGTCTTCCCCCGGCGAGCTCAGCGAGGACGCCATCCTGACCACGCATAAGATTCTGGGTGCGTTCGGACGGGATGCCCGGTCCATAGAGATCCTCCACGCCGATCTCTTCGACTCCCGCCCGCGGATCGCCATCTCCGCTCTGCAGGCGCTCGGCAGAATCAGAGATCCGCGCAGCTTCGGCTACATCTCGCGGCTGTTTCGCCATTCTGATCCTGAGATCGCCTGCTCGGCCGTGCGCGCTTCCGGGGAGATCGGCGCACCCGACGCGCTCCAAGTCCTGCTCAAGCTTTCCGCCAATCGGCGGGAGGAAGTTGTGCAGCTGGAGATTCTCCGGACGCTCGCAGGGCTTTCCCCTGATTCCCCGGAGGTGAACCAGCTCGCCGCCACCCTCTGCGGCTCGCGGACGGTGCAGCGGGAGATTCGCGCAGCGTCCCTGGAGGTGCTCCTGCGGCTTCGGCTGCGCGAGGGAACGGACGCCGCGCTGGCGCTCGCCGCGCAGGTCGAAGATGCCGTCCCGTCCATTCTGCAGATCGCCGTCAGAGACGAGCGCCTGGCCCATGCGACGCTCGCCGCATACCAGGCGAACAACACGCAGCTTTCCCTGCCCCTACGCGCCACGCTCGTCGTTCTCGCTGCGCCGCTCTCGACCTCCGGGGCGCGCAATCTATTCTTCAAATTCCTCGCGGACGAGAACCCCTCCATCCGGCGCGAGTGCTACCGGCGCATCGGGACTATCTCCTCGCAGATCCCGCACTTCGACGTGCTGGGGGCCGCTCTTGCGGAGAATGCTGAAGTCGATCCCTCTCTCGAAGCGGAGGCGCTGCAGGCCGTGGACGCCATGGTGGCCATGTTTCACTCCGTGGCGACCCCTCCTGCAATGCCGCTCGTGGCCGCCCTCACTGCGACGATCGCTGCGCTCTTCGAGGAGCTGCGCGATTCGCGTGAAATAGACATCGACACGTCTCATGAGACGGGTCTGCAGATAGCAAATGCCAGGGAGTACATGGAGTTCTATTTCGACGAGGAGATGAAGAAAACCTTCCTCCAGTCGATCAAGACGGGAGGCAGCTCGGCGGAGAGGCGGCGCTGCGCGCGGACACTGAAGGAGTCCGCGATGAGGCTGGAGATGCGCCACTTCGAGGGGTACCGAATCCTGCACGAGTTGCTTGCGGACCCGACCCGGTCCGGGATCGCCCTCTTCATCCGTCACCTCTCCCTCGCGAGGACTGAGAAGCGGCAGGTTTTCGGGCGCCTAAAGCGGTGCCTTTCACTCGTGCGGCTCGCGCGCCCGACGGAATCGAAAGAGCTGTTCGCTGACCTGCTTCGGTGGGCGCGCGAGATGAAGCTCTACCGCCTGGCAGAGCATGCCCTCTTCGCGCTGCATAGCGTCGATCCGCCGTCCGCCCTCGCCGCGTGCCGTGAGTGCATGACGCCCCCCGTCACGAGCAGGATGCTCGCGATCGCCGCAGTCGAGCTCGTGAAAGACACAGACCTCGCGACGATGGAGCCCGTGCTCATCAGTCTCCTTCACGAGAATGACCGCTACATCCGTCTCGCCCTGCTCGACGCCCTGTCCGCCGGGGGGACGCCCGGGGACAGCCTGATGCGCTCGATCCTTCAGCTCCTCTCCCTCGAGACGGACATGGAGGTCGCCTCCAAGCTGGCTGAGCTGCTCGGAGCGAAGGCTGAGGTGGGAATCGCCTATGCCCTCATCAACGTCTACGAACGGTTCGACGAATGGAAGAAGTCTCTCGCCCTCTCCGCGATCCACCGCATCGCCCAGCGGTCGGCCCCCGTGAGCGGAAGCCTGCTCCCAGAGTTTCTTTACCGGGTGCTTCGCAGCGGATCTCCCGCGGCCATCGCTCGGGTGCCTGCCACCCTTCTCGCCCTCGGAGACGACTACGCCCCGCGAGTGCTCTCGGAGGTGCTCTCGCGGCTTGCCTCGGCAGACAGGATCACCCTGGTCAGAGACCTGCGCGACGACCTGCGACCCTCGGTCATTACCGCCATCTGGTCTCTCTTGCGGGAAGAGGATTCTCAGCTGCAGGAAACCCTGCGGTCGGTGCTCCCCGCCACGAGCGATCCTCGCGCCCAGAAGCTGCTCGTCAGCATGGTCAGGACCCTCCGCATACCGGCAGGTGATATCGAGGCGGCGGATGTCGAGCCTGTGGACAAGCAGGAAGTGCGTTTCTCAACGGAGAAAGACACCTACAGGTTCGAGCGGGAGCATGTGCGCGTGTGCGCAGTGCTGTTCTCTGACATCCAGGATTACTCGAGCAAGGCCCAGGAGCTGTCGCCGCTGGAGATCACCTCCCTCCTGCAGGAGTACGAAGGCATTCTCCTTCCGATCGTCGGCGCCCACGAGGGAGCCCTTATCAAAAGGATGGGGGACGGTCACTTCTTTCTATTCTCCGAGCCGCTCTGTGCTGTTCTCGCTGCGATCCGTGTGCAGAAGGCTCTTCGGCGATTCAACCGCTTCCGCCCTGAAAAGATGAGAGTCCCGGTGAGAATAGGGATCCACTGGGGGGAGGTCGTCGAGAAAGGGGGGGACGCCCTCGGTAATTCGGTGAACATTGCTTTCCGGCTCCAGTCGATAGCCCGGGGCGGATCGACCTGCATCTCACAGGAACTCTTCGGAAAGGTGGCGGAATGGATCCATGCCAACGACCTTGGGAGCGTGAGCATAAAGGGCATGCGCGACCTCATGCGGGCGTGGGAGCCCACCGAGATCGCTCTCGGGCTTCCTCGCGACTTGGACCCCCTGACAAGAAGCCGGCCACCTGAAGTAGCGGTGCCTTCCTCAGCCCCGGCCAAAGTTACGATTGATCGCTCCGCTCTCAACGGGATGTTCGACAGCTTCGCGCGGGAATACCAGAGGCTCCGGGAGGTGTGCCGGCGGAGCGCACATTCCATCAAAGAAGCGGAATCCATTGAAGAGGAGTTTGACAGGAGTTGGCGCATCCTCGAGCCCACCTTTTCGCTGCTCGGGAAAAGGGCCGGAGAGGAGCCGAACATTCGACCGATGAAGAGTGAGTCATCGCCGGGCAGCTGAGAGAAACGCCCCCTCCTCTGCGCATCCAGAGTCGCCGCAGAACCCTGTGTAGAACCCTTGCCGAAGATGATCTGCGCCGTACGTCCTACAGAAAGACGGATGCCCAAGAACAGCGTGCTTGTCGATTACACCTGCACCTTTGAACCTCGCCGAAACGTCCCCGCAGTTGTGAAGATTGCGCCCTCGCCCGTTTCTACCACGGTACATTGCATTCTGTGACCGCGGCTGCTGAGGTGAAGCCGTCGAAATCATGCTATAATAGCGTCAGACAGCCGTCCCATTTATTGACTTCTCTTATAATTCCTTTAGCTGTAGATCATTATAAAGCGCGTCCAGCCCGACTCGAACGGGCGACCCACAGCTTAGAAGGCTGTTGCTCTATCCAACTGAGCTATGGACGCGTGTCGGGATGAGTGGATTCGAACCACCGCTCTCCTGCTCCC
>Ga0187870_1003265_pt1 | contig 12676 bp, 12 predicted proteins | sample June2016WEW_13_1_3_FD_132974 | JGI IMG/M metagenome (GOLD analysis project Ga0187870, IMG submission 132974) | Peatland microbial communities from SPRUCE experiment site at the Marcell Experimental Forest, Minnesota, USA - June2016WEW_13_150 | ecosystem: Environmental > Terrestrial > Soil >... | reverse complement strand
CCAATTCATCCAGATGTCCGATGGCACGAAGAAGCACATCGATATCGAAAAGCTCGATGAGCGGCGTTTCGTCATGCATTATCCCCGGGTCTGCGCAATGCCCGAATACTTCAGCAACATGAACTTCGGTCCTCGCTTCATCTTCGAGCCGGAGAAGAAGGCGAACGGGGTGGAAGGTGTGCTGAAACTCTGGACAATCAACACCGACCCCCGGACCATCCCCTCCATGGGACCTTACTACATCGAGTCCAACCGGCCGGGAGTTCAGGTTACGCTCGTGCGCAACCCGAATTACTGGAGGAGGAGCGACGACGGCCAGAGGATTCCATATATCGAAAAGTTCGAAACCAAGATCGTGCCCAACCAGGAGACGGAGAGACTGAAATTCCTCGCCGGCGAGCTCGACGGCTACAGCATTCGACCGGAGGACCTGCAGGAAATGCTGAGCAAGAATCCGCGGGAATATACGGTGTACCGGGCGGGTCCCAACCTGGGCGCCGCGTTCATCTCCTGGAATCAGAACCCGCGGAACCTGAAGCCGCGGCTTCTGAAGTGGTTTTCCAACACGACATTCCGCCAGGCCATGAGCTGCTTCTTCAACCGCGACAGGGTTGTCAGCGAGGTCTACCGCGGACTCGCGGAGCCCGACCTTTCCTTCTTCGCAAAACCGAACCCCTACTATGACCCCGCCATCACGCAACAGTTCACCTACAATCCCGAGCGCGGGAAGCAACTGCTGGAGCAGATCGGGATAAAGCAGAATACAGCGGGGATCATGCAGGATGGCGAGGGAAACCCGATCGTCTACGACCTCATGGTCCCCATCGAGACCAACATGAGCATCGACATCGGAACCATCTACGCGGATGAGCTGAAGAAGGTGGGCATCACGCTGAACGTGAAGCCCGTCCAGTTCCAGAAGCTCGTGGAAAGCCTGACCAAGGGGTATGACTGGCAGTCTGTCATGATTTCCGTTGGATCGAACCTTTTCCCGCTGGAAGGTTCCAATGTTTGGCTTTCTCTCGGGCCCCTTCATTTGTGGAATCCCCTCCAGCTCAAGCCTGCAACTGAATGGGAAGCCAGGGTGGATGAGCTGTACTGGCAGGGATTCTCTGAGCGTGACCCGGTGAAGGCCAAGAAGATCTGGGACCAGTACCAGCGGATCCTGCTCGACCAGGTTCCCGTCATGTACATGGTCAACACGGAGGTCTTTGCCGCATACCGCGACAGGTGGGCCAACATTCGGGTGGACACCCTCTCGGCGCCCGATTTGAACTACATCTACCTGAAGGCCCGATGAGCTCGCCCGCATCCCGTCCCGTCTTGGGAAGGTCGTCATTCGGTCTTGCGCAGCTGCGCCAGCGCCATCCCCTTGTCACCTTCCTCACCGGTCGCGTCCTCACCATGGCGATAATGCTTTTCCTTCTTGGGCTGGGGGTTTTCGGCCTCATGTCCCTCTCCCCCGGGGATATCGTGGACAACTATGCCCGAAGCCTGATCCTCCAGACCAGGGGCTTCCAGTCCAACACGAACACCCTGACGGATGCGCAGATCCAGGAGGCGAAGCATCGGCTGTGGCTGGACCGGCCCTTCTATGCCCAGTACTTTCACTGGCTGCACCAGGTTTTCGTGGAGCACGATCTGGGACGGTCCCTCATCTCGCGTGCTCCCGTGCTGTATCTGGTGGGAACGCGGATGCTGAACTCCATCATCCTGAACCTCCTCTCCCTCGTGTTCATTACTATCATCTCCTTTGCCCTCGGGCTGTACTTCTCCTCGAAGGCAGGCACGCGCATCGACCCGGTGGTCGCCTTCGTGAGCCTGTTCCTCAATGCGTTCCCGGGGATTCTCCTTCTCATCCTCCTGCAGATGTTCGCCTTGGCCACGGGCATCTTTCCCGTGACCGCCTATCCGACTGACAATTTCGACGGCAGGCCGCTGGGATTCACCTTCTCCTACCTCTATCACATCATCCTCCCCCTCATCGGGGCATTCCTCGGGGGTATCGGCGGGGAGCTGCGCCTGATCCGCGCAACGATGCTCGACCAGCTCGGCCAGCCCTACATCATGGCCCTGCGCTCGCGCGGGATCTCCGAGCGCAGGATCTATTTCAACCATGCCTTCCGCAACACGATGAACCCGTTCATCACCAGCTCCTCGAACCTTCTCGCCGACCTGTTTTCAGGCTCGCTGATACTGGAGATCGTCTTCTCCTACCCCGGCATCGGGCGTTTGATGTACGAGGCGGTGATCCAGAAGGACATCAACCTCGTGATGACCAATATCATGTTCATCAGCTTCCTCATCCTTGTGGGCATGCTGATCTCCGATGTCGCCCTGGCGCTCGTCGATCCGCGCATAAGGTACTCCAACCAATGAAAGGCTTCTGCAGAGCGCTTCGCCGCAGGCCCATCGCCCTCATCTCTTTCATCGTGCTCGCCGTGCTGTATTTTGGCATGCTTTTCTGCGAGTTCCTCGCGCCCTACGGACCGAACGAGCAGTTTGCCAACCACTCGTATCAGCCCCCCGGGCTGCAGCTGTATTCCCGCACCCTCGGCTTTCGTCCCCAGGTGCAGACCCTGGTGCTGCTGAACGACATCACCCGGGAGTACGCGGGCCTGGAAGGGCATTACAACCCGGTGAAGCTCTTCGCCGTGGGGCCCGAGGCAAAACTCTGGGGACTCATTCCCATCAGGCATCACTTCTTCGGCACAGACCGCTATGCCAATCCGCAGCCGGACGCCGAGCCAATATTCCTCTTCGGCACTGACAACCTCGGCAGGGATATTTTCAGCCGGATTCTCTACGGCTCGCGCATCTCCCTGACCATCGGGTTCGTCGGGGTCACGATCTCACTGCTCATCGCCCTGCTCCTGGGCGGGCTGGCCGGCTACCTGGGGGGAATCTGGGACTGGATCATCATGCGTCTTGCCGAGTACATCATCCTTGTCCCCGGGCTCTACCTCATCCTCTTTCTGCGCTCGATCCTCAGCACCAACCTGAACTCGGGGCAGTCGTACGCCATCATCACCGTGATCCTTTCGACGGTGGGCTGGCCGGGCACGGCGCGCATGATCCGCGGCATGGTGCACGCCATCAAGCGCAACGATTTCGTGGCGAACGCCGAGCTGGAGTCCATGCCGGCCCGGGCCATCCTCTTCCGCCACATCATCCCGCAAATGGCATCCATCCTCATCATCAGCGTCACCCTCGGCATCCCCGGGTTCATCCTTGGCGAAACCGTGCTCTCCTATCTCGGGCTGGGGATCGTGGACCCCGCGGTGAGCTGGGGCAGCATGATCAATAGGGATGCAACGACCATCACCAACCTCGTGCAGTTCCCCTGGGTTTTCGCTCCTGGCGTTTTCCTCATTGTCATCGCCCTGTCGTTCAATTTCCTGGGGGAGCTGCTCAGGGATATGGCGGACCCGAACTGGAGGGAGAGGCGCCGTGGCTGATACGACGATCCTCGACGTGCGGGGTCTCACCGTGGACTTCTCTTCGGGCGATACCACACTGCAGGCCGTCCGGGGGGTGGGTTTCATGCTGCGAACCGGGGAGTGCCTTGGCATCGTCGGTGAGTCGGGATCCGGGAAAAGCGTGAGCGCCCTGGCTGCCCTGGGACTCCTGGGAAAGGACGCGCGTGTCGGCGGAAGCATCCGTCTGAAAGGCGCCGACGTGCGGGGCCTCGCCCCCCGGCAGCTTCGCGCCTTTCGCGGGACCGTGGCCTCCATGATCTTCCAGGAGCCGAGCCGCTCCTTTGACCCGATCTCCAGCATCGGCAAGACGTTCCAGGAGACGTTGCGCGTGAAGGACCCTGGCCTGAGTGGGGCCGAGTGTCAGGACCGGGCCGTGCGCCTGCTGTCGGAGGTCCACATCCCGCGCGCGGAGGAGCGCCTCCGGGGCTTTCCACACCAGTTCTCCGGCGGAATGCTCCAGCGGATCATGATCGCCCTCGCTCTTGCAAACGATCCTGAACTGCTCATCGCGGACGAGCCGACGACTGCGCTGGATGTCACGATCCAGGCCGAGATCATCGGGCTTCTGAACGAGCTGCGGACCCGGCGTCGGCTTTCCCTGGTGTTCATCTCGCACAACCTCTCGCTTGTGGGGCAGATCGCGGACCGTATCCTCGTCATGTACGCCGGTCTCGCGCTGGAAGCCGGACCCACGAGCGTAGTTCTCTCCCAGCCGCGCAGCCCCTACACGCGGGCCCTGCTGAACGCCCTCCCGGCATGGGGGAGCCATTACAGCAGGGAAAAACTCCGCACGATCTCAGGGTCGGTTCCGGATCCGACTCACCACGAGCCGGGGTGTCCCTTCGTGCCGCGCTGCCCGCTCGTCATGGAGCGCTGCCGGATGGGAATTCCGCCAATGGTGCGCGACGAGAGGGAACAGCAGATCCTCGCGGCACCCGCCGAGGAGGCGTTCGGCAATGGAGCCTATCGCTGCATCCAATCCGGAGTGAAGACGTGAGCGCGGAGAACGCGGACCCCTTCATCCGGATGAGCGACCTGACCAAGGTGTACAAGCTGGATGCCGGCCTCTTTGCCGCCGCGGGCCGATGGGTCTGGGCATTGAACGGCGTCAGCATCGACATCCGCCGGGGCGAGAACTATGGGTTGGTCGGAGAATCCGGCTCGGGGAAGACGACACTCGCTCGTACGCTGGTGCAGCTTTTCCCGCAGACCTCGGGCAGGATCGAGTACTTCACCGCGGGCGATCGATGGGAGATCACGCGAAGCGATCCGCGTCTTCTCCGGCGGTTCCGCTCGGATGTGAAATACGTGTTCCAGGACCCCTCCTCCTCACTGGACCCGAGGATGGACGTGCTCCGCATTCTTACCACGGGATCCCGATATCACGATCGATCCCCGGACTCCGGCCGGCTCGTCTCGCGGGCGCGGGAATTGATGGAAGCGGTCGGCCTGAGGGCGGAGGACCTCGGCAGGAGACCCTCGGAGTTTTCAGGGGGGCAGCGCCAGCGCATCTCCCTGGCCAGGGCTCTTATCAGCAGCCCGAGCGCGCTGATCTGCGACGAGGTTGTCAGCGCCCTGGATGTTTCGATCCAGGGCCAGATCCTCAACCTCCTCATCGATTTGAAGCGGAAGTTCCACCTGACCATGGTCTTCATCGCCCACGACCTGACCGTCGTTTCCTACATGGCGGACCGCATTGGCGTTCTCTACGGCGGAAGCCTCATGGAAGAAGCCTCGACCTCGGCTCTGGTCGAAAGCCCGCTGCATCCTTACACGCAGCTTCTTTACAGCGCCATCCCCCGCCTCGGCGGGAAGCTGCCCGAGCGCGGATCGACAAGCGGCGTTCCCTACAACCCCACCCGACCTCCGTCGGGCTGCCCATTTGCAGGGCGATGCCCCCTCGAACAGGAGATATGCCGCACGGTGAAGCCCGAGCTCCGAGAGTTCAGGCCCGGCCACCGCGTCGCCTGCCACTTCGTCAACTGACCCGTGCCGCTCAACGTTCAGCCTGTCGAGTGGGCGAGCCGTCCCTCGAACTTCTGCTCTTCGGAAAAGACCAGTTTCATCTCCGGTGACAGCCGGGCATGAATCACGTCGGACACGCTGATGGTGCGCGGCTTCGTGCCCTTCTTCTCCAGGTGCGCCGCATAGTTGATCACGTCGGAGACAATGCGTCCCGTGTCGTTGAAGAACTTCACCTGGCCGAAGTCCATTCCGATGCGCAGGTGGATGTCATCCTTGATTGCCTTTTCGGGCTGCATGTTGAACACCGGGAGAGTCGCAAGGATCTCGAGGCCGCAGCTCACTGCGTGGGCAATACCTTCCTCCCCACGGAAGGCGTAGATGCCGCCATCTCCCGCCCAGCTCCAGATCCGTCCTTCCCAGTGGTCGAGCTTGCTCCTCAGGAACTCCCACAACCGGTAATACACCTTTTCCATCACCTTCGTCTTGTGCTTCTTCACGAGCTCGCTGTTCTGGCAGATGTCGATGGAGGCAATCGTGAAGGGGTATTCCCGCCCGTCCCGCAGCGCCCCCCAGTTGAGGAGCTTGTAGTGGTCATCGATATCGACCAGCTTCCGCTTCGCGAAATCGTAGTACTGGCCGGAACGCGAGAGGCGGTAGAGCAGGTTTTCCATTCCATCGAGCGCGACGACCCTGCTGTTCAAGGGCGAGCCGTCGAGCTCGAAGGTGAATGCAAACAGCTCCTTCAGCTTGCCATTCTTTTCCGATTCCTCCACGAGGATCTTCGCCGCGTTCAGCGGCGAGATGCTCACCTTGTGGTCCACCCCCGCGGTCGCTTGAATGCTGTACGCCCGATTCTTGAAGAGGTAGCCGCCCACGGCCTCGATGTCAGTGAAGGTGAGGCTCTTTCCGTACATCTCCACAAGGTCCTTCACAGGCGTCTCGTCGAACATGTGAGAAAGGATACGGATCACCGGAATCCGTGTCAATCGGACTGTCGCCCCACGGCGATTCTCCGAAAGGCTTCATCGGACTGAAATCAGGCCCTGAAGCCCTGAAGGGAATATACTTTACGGCAGTACGACTATGGTGAGCACGAAAGAGATACTGTGTCTCCTCCAGCAGCTGCGCCGCGACCCCAACGAGCGCCTTGTCATCACCTGGCTGCTCGACAAGCGGGAGAGACCGCAGGACATCGCAGATGCGGTGGCCCTCATGGCCCATGTCGCTGACATCCTGAACGGGGAAATCGACCTGTTCATCGGGAGCATGGGTGCGGCGCAAGAAGGGGAGTCGAGCAGTCCCGACCAGGACAACGAGCTCGAAGGAGCGCATCAGCAGCTCGCGCTTCCTGATCTTCGAGGCGAGGACCACTCGGCTCAATCTCCGGTTTCCGAGAACCTGTTGTGCCGTATCAGCTCGAGGAGCACCTGCACGCCGCTGGCATAGCGCATGGGAGTCTCCACGTAGCCCCAGCCCTCCTGGAACTGCCACAGCCCGTCGTACGCCCTGTCGTGGTAGGAACGGACGAAATGCGGCACTCCGTCCTCCTGGAGCATGAGATCGAGCAGCGATGCCTCGACCTGGTTTTCCAGCGCCAGCCGCGCCTTCTCCTCGTTCATGCGCACAACCCGGGTCAAAGCGTACAATCCCGGACGCCTGCGCTGCAAGAGGTTTTTCCCGCCGGGCGGTCATGGTATGATCGTGTGCACCAATGGAGCGAAAGGTGCGTCTGTCTCCTTCCCTGGAGGAACGTCTCCTGCGTCTGAGCGGGTTGGCGGACGGGGATTCCACCGGCCTGGTATCGGGGCTGCACTCTTTCATTGAAGAGTACGTGCGGGAGACTTTCCCGGAGCTTGGCGAAATCGAAGGCTTCGCTGATGTTCTTCGCGGCTTCACGCGCCGCCTCGGGCTACACCGGAGGGAAGAGCTGCGGACCATCGGCCTTCTCATCCAGGAGCACGAAGTGCGGGAACGTCTGCGGACGTTCGGGGGGTCCCTTGACCAGGAAGAGGCGCTTGCTGCGCGGCACAACTTCCTGAGCTTCTGCGCGATCTGCAGGATCGAATCACGCGCCCTGGATGAGCTCGCGCGGCCTCTCCTCGGCTGGAAGGAAAGACTGGCCTCGCCGGGGGAGGGAAGCGAACGCGAGCGTCTCCAGGGCGAGATCCTGGATTCGCAGGCCAGCAATGGGAAGCTTCTCGCGCGGTCCGCCGAGTGGGCGCGGGACAAGCAGCGCCTGGCAGAGCTGGAAGGGGAGGCCCTGCGCCTGCGTGTCGAGCGCGATCGCCAGAAGGAGCGCGGAGAAATCGGGAGTGAGCGCGCGGCGGTCCTCGACTTGGAAGTGGACGATTGTGAGCGGCAGAAAGACATCCTCGCGAAAAGGCTGGAGACCTATCGTGATCTTGATCTCTATGTGCAGACCGTGAGCCGGTTCTCCCTCTATACGAGGACCCGCATGGATTACGAACGCAGCGTCATGCGGCTTACCGCCGAACAGGAGGAAGCCGTGGATGCCGTTCGCCCGGGCCATGATTTCCTCATCCGGGGGGGCGCCGGAACGGGGAAGACGATCGTGCTCCTGCACGCGTTTGGCGCAGCGGTGCGGGCACGGCAAAGCGAGCTGAATCTGCACCCGGGCGTGCCGATTCTATTCCTCACCTACACCAGGACCCTGGTGAAGTACGACCGATACGTGGCGGAGATTCTCCGGGAACCCGACGCGGGAAGCGTGATTCTCACGGCCGACAGCTTCTTCCGGGACCGGCTGAAGCTCCTGGGAAAACAGCAGAAGATCGACTACGCCGCGGCCGTGCGGCTTGCGTCGAAGCTGAACACCACGGGCTTCTTCTCGGCGCAGGAGCTCGCGGTGGAGATCGAGGACTTCATCTTTGCCAACATTGTGACGCGCAGGGAATACATCGAGGAGCGTATCCCCCGACGGGGAATGCGCCAGCCCCTTAGCACGGGACAACGCGAGACGGTGTGGAGAGTCCGCGAGAGGATGGTCGAGACGATGGAGCACGACGGCGTCCTGAGCCGGAACTATTCGCGCCTTGCTCTCATCGACAACCTCATGGCTCGTCCGGAAAACGCGCCGGGAATGGACCTCGATATCGCCTTCGTGGACGAGTCCCAGGACCTCACCGCGGCGGATCTCCATGCCTTGAAGCTGATGAGCCGCCGCGGGCTGGTCATGGCCGGCGACACGGGCCAGAGCATCTACGGGGTGAGCTCTCCCTACCGGCGGGCGGGCGTCGATATCTCGGGCCGCACGAGGGTGCTGCACACGAGCTTTCGGAACACTGTGCCGATCCAGGCGGTGGCGGACGCATACCGGGCCCTCTCCGGGCTGGAAGAGGACGAGGGTTCCGGGGCAGTGGCGTTCCGGGACGGCCCGGCGCCCGAGCTGTACACCGCGGGCACGCGCACGGAGCTTCTCCACCTCCTGCTGAGGAAGACCGCCCTGTTCATCGACACGCTCGGCTACGACCCGGAAAACATTGCCATCCTCGCGCCGACGAAGACGGACCTCGCCACGATCGGCGACTCACTCGGCCATGCCGGCTACCGCTACGCGAACATCCGCGACGAGGAGTTCTCGTTCAAGGAGACCGCAACGATCCGCCTGTCCACGCTGCATTCGAGCAAGGGCCTGGACTTCGCCGTGGTGCTGCTCTACCTTCCGTCGCTCCCGCCGCGCGGAGACTTCGACGACCGTGCGGCGGCGAGCCTCGTGCGCAATCTCCTCTACGTGGCGATGACCCGCGCGATGGACAATCTGAACGTGTTCACCCTCGAAGGCGCGCACGAGGGACAACAGGAGGAGCCGCTGCAGGACCTCGTGCGGGTCTTCCGGTAGTTCCGGCGGGATGCGCTCTCTTTCCGGCAGAGCGAGGGCTCGTCTGCAACCGGCGCGGGCGCCTCACGGTGACCGTCTTCGACGCCTTCGGAGGGTTGATCTCTACCGGAGGAGGGGGTGTGAGCGCACGCGTGACCGCGGGACCGATGAGATTCATGAACAGGGCGGCGGTTTTCTTGAACGGAACGAGCAGGGGATAGTCGCGATTGGCCTTGTTCGCCCAGTGACGGCCGATGAGGCTCGTGTACATGGAAAGGGTCTGGATTGCCGTGGAAAGGTCCAGCGCGCTGAACAGCTCGTCGGCGAGCCCGAATGGCATGCTCAGGAGCAGCGGGCCGCGCGCGTACTCCACCGCCCACACCCCGTCGGTGAAGTTCATCCCGCACGCCTGTCCCTTGCCAACGAATATCCGATCGCCCGGCCGATAGATCCTTTTTTCGAACTGCCCTTCGGCAAAATACCAGGTTTCCCCGTCGATGACCGTATCCCAGAAGGACACCCGATGCCGGCCCGAGTGGCCTTCCGAGCCGATGGGCGTGCCCCAGATCATGACGTATTCCCAGAGTGAGGCGAAGTACAGCTTCATCTGGATCATGGCCCCGCCTGCGATGCTGTAGATCCAGGGCTGGGAATGATCGATATGACCCGGGTAGCGCTTTTCGATCTCCCGGGCGATGACGTCGAACATCTGCGGCTTCCCGCGGCCGAGGCCGGTCATGGCGCATTCGTGGATGACCTCGGGATCGAATATATAACGAATCATCGACTCCTCCAGGTTTGACGAAGCTGTGCGTGCAGACCTCGGTTACCAGGGTAATCGCCGGCGGGTTGTGTGACAAGCGGCGGGTTGTCCCTGGTGCGCCCGGCACGGCGCAATTCGCAGCGTTCATTTTCCCTGCGCAGCAGCCTTCACCTCGCCTTGCATTCTCGGCGATTCCTTCAGGGAGAAGAGGAGAATGCCGCTCAATGCGAGCAGGCTCGCAAGGCCAATGAATGACGGGATGTAAGAATCGTGAAACGTACCTCGCAGCACATCCATCAAGACAATCAGCAAACCCGAAGCCTGGACCATCAGTGCAAAAATGCCATTGCTCGTTCCTTCAGGAGCGGGATAAGTGATCTCGGCACCGTACTGGTAGGCAACGGGAGTTATGCCAGCCATGAGCATCGCGCCGAAACCAACGGCCTTCTTGAAACCAAATGTATCGATCGCCCAGGCTGCAGGAAAGGCAATCGGGATATAGATGAGCATGAACAGGTTGGCCAGGAGATCGACATCAGCTCTCTTCACGCCATATGCCGTTGCCGCAATTGATGCGACAGGCGCGTAACAGATCCAAAGTACTTGCACCATCACGTTGACCAGCATGAACGCCGCCAGCACAACCCATCGGTAAGGATAAAGCTTCACTTCAGATGCAGTCATGCACACACCTCCTGACAGAAACCCTTTGATACTGCCGTTGATTCATTTCACGCCGTAGAAGCGCCTGAGAATACTCAAGAAAAGTCTATCCGGGATCATGCGGCGGAGGGTCGGGGCAATCCGTTCGATGAAGGGTCCGGGAGTGTACCGAAAACGCGGCGATCTGGACCACACGATCCGTTCGACGAGCCGCGCGATACGTTCCACTTTCCAGCCATGCAGCTCGCTCGCTGCCTGGGAATGCAGAGCCGCATCCAGGTTCCGCCGGTAGGGAGAATCCTTGAGGCTTCCTCGCGTTTCTTTTCTATGCGTGGTGAATTCCGTTTGAACGTCGCCAGGATCGATGATGACGACGCGTACTCCGAACCCATATACTTCCATCTGAAGCGACTCCGAATAGCCTTCAATACCGTACTTGCTGGCGCTGTATGCGGACTGGAAAGCCACACCCATCAGCCCCGCCAGGGAGCCGACGTTGATGATGAGCCCGCTTTTCCGGGTTCGCATCCCGGGAAGAACAGCCCGGCACGTGCGAATCGTGCCGAGAAGATTCGTCTCGATCTGATCCTGAATCTCCTCCATCAACATTTCCTCTGCCGGCCCGCCCACCGCAACGCCGGCGCAATTCACCAGAACGTCAATGCAGCTCGCTTCCTTCAACACCCAGGAGATACCCTCATTGACGGAGCTCTCATCGCGCACGTCCATGAAAAGCTGGGTAAAGGGGTCGCCCTTGCTGCCATGCCTGATGTCCTGAAGGCGAGGAGCGCTGCGCGCCGAACCGAACACGCGGAAGCCGGAGGCAGCAAGTCGCAGCGCGCAGGCTTTGCCGATCCCTGAGGAAGAACCAGTCACCAGGATTACAGGCGAATCACTCAATTGCTCTCTTTGATCTCCTTCTGTGCCCCTTCGCCCGCTAGACGGAGCCCATCAATGAATCATGGAGGCTCCCTTCAATGAAAAGCCCGTTTGCTTTGCTCACCACAGCCCAGTATCCCTGATCTGAAGTAATTTTGGCGAAAACGCCCTCCAGGGAAGCGAGATCCTCGTGCTCGGCTTCCCAGAAAATGGTGTTCACGTAAAATTGCACAGCTTCCGCCAAGCTATCTTCCGCATCTGCGTAACCTGGGTTGCCCCCCTCAATCACCCCGAGCGATTCCGCGCCGCGGAGCTCAAAGTCGAGCAACATGGCATAAGGCGGCGGGGACAAAAATATGAATGTAAAAGTAAGACCGTCAAGTATTCTATGAATGTTTTCCGAAAAACACTCCGTGCGTTTTGCCAGTGTTTGTCGACTGCGCCGCCAAGAGATTCTTTCGGTTCGGCCAAGCTCTGACCGCCGTCGGCGCATTTGTCGTTGGTGATTCTGATATATTAGCTTTCGAAACGGTACGAAACCTCAGTTGTACAGTTGCCCCGCCTCCTGCTCGAAACCGAGGTCTGCTGCCCCAACTAGGCTTTCTGCCTGGCGCGTATCGCCGCGGTTTCCTCCCGCGAGGGTCCATAGACGCCAGGCACGACAAGACCTGCTTGGCGCATGAGTATCGTCATCTGGCCGCGATGGTGGATCTGGTGTCGAATAAGGGCCTGCAGCGCCGAAGCCGCTGGTATGGATCTGCCAAAGTACGTGATGAGGGAAGGGAGTTGCTCGTCCCTCAACCTCGTCGAGGCCTGCTCACCGATGGAGCGCGCCGCGGTCTGATATGCATCCGCGATCCCCGCGGCTGAGCCTGGCGGTTCGGTGCCCCTGGGGGGCGCGGCGACCTCCAGCCCGACGGCTGACCCTGTCATTCCGATCATCACCACCATGTGCCACGCGATCTTTCCCAGTGTGTTGCCCTCTGGGTCCGATCTCTGCAGCAGCGCGTCATCGGAGAGGGCACGCTGGACGTTGAGGCTTATGGCGCTTTCCCTGGTCCAGTCTTCGACAAACGCGGCAATCGTTTT
>Ga0187870_1003255_pt1 | contig 12703 bp, 8 predicted proteins | sample June2016WEW_13_1_3_FD_132974 | JGI IMG/M metagenome (GOLD analysis project Ga0187870, IMG submission 132974) | Peatland microbial communities from SPRUCE experiment site at the Marcell Experimental Forest, Minnesota, USA - June2016WEW_13_150 | ecosystem: Environmental > Terrestrial > Soil >... | reverse complement strand
ATTGAAGACTATCCGCGAGAGGGTCCATGACCACCAGAGTGCAAAAGCCGTAAGGAGGGCGAAATGAAATTCGACGCCAACGATCCCCGATGGACTGCTTATGTTTTGGGTGAACTGGAAAACGAACAGGACCGGGCGGAAATCGAAGAGATCTTGAGTCAATCCGAAGGAGCACGGCGGCTGATTGCGGAGATTCAAGAGACAGCCCAGCTTCTGGCAAGGGAACTGCACGATGAGCCTTCGGAAGTGCTCTTGCCGCAGCAGCGGCAGCGGATCGAGGCAAAGATCGGCGCAGGCCGCCGCTGGTTCAGTCTCCGCAATCCATGGGTTCTCGCGGCCGTGGCATCGGCGGCGACTCTGGTCCTGGTGATGCTGGCCACCGGGCATCGCATGTACCAGGCATCTCCCGGGACCCTCGGGCCGGTCACTGCAAATAAAGGCACAGGCGCCAATGCGACACCGCGGCAGGCACCGGCATTGAGCCGCACTGCTTCCCCGCAGTTGCCACCAGTCCAACAGCAAAGCATCCCATCAAAAAGCGTGCCTCCGGAAGTCCGGAGAGGTGTGCCATCCGTTGCCTCCGCCCAGCCGTTCCCTGTCTCTCAAATTCCTGCGCTCAATCAGCCCAAAAATGCCACAGGGAAGCCTTCATTTCAGATCATCACAGAATTGAACCCTCCAGTCTCGCCATCTCAGGCTGGGAACGTCGCCACAGACAAAACGACGGCCGGCAAAATCGCTCCACCTGCAACGGATTCTCCAGTCTCGCAATCGGTGCGCTTGGACGCCGTAGAAGTAGTATCGAAGGTGGGCGGTACTCCACCCCGTGGGGCGGGAGGAGTCGTGGGAGGAGTGGCGGGAGGTATCGTGGGAGGTACCATGGGCGGCGTGGGAAGCGGCTACGGCGCCGGCTATGGTCCGGGAAGCGGTGGTGGTGGTGGCGGCGGACGCGGCGGCGCGGGCGGTGTGAACCCTGCATGGAGAGGTGGAATTCCCATCTGGAGATATCTGCGGCCTCCTTACCCGGGCTCTAATACCGAAGCGTACGATTTGATCGCTGATAATCCCTTTTTGGAAGTCGCACAGAACCCGCTCTCGACGTTTTCGATCGACGTCGACACCGCCTCCTACTCGAACGTGCGCCGGTTTCTCAATTCCGGGTCATTGCCGCCCAAAGATGCAGTGCGCGTCGAAGAACTGATCAACTACTTCGACTATGACTATGCGGGGCCCGTAGACGGGAAACCTCTCACCGCCTATTTTGACGTGACGGAAGCTCCCTGGAAGCCCGAACATCGCCTTCTGCGCGTTGCGCTCAAAGGCCGTGAACTGCGCGGCGAGCGTGCGGCGAGCAACCTGGTTTTTTTGCTCGACGTGTCGGGATCCATGGGCGAGCCGAACAAGCTCCCCCTGGTGAAGGAATCGATGCGGATGCTCGTAAATCAGCTGACGGAGAACGACAAAGTCGCGATCGTGGTGTATGCAACCGAGGCGAGCGTGTACCTCCCTCCGGTCAGCGGCGATCAAAAGTCGAGGATCATGAGCGCCATCGACGGCCTGCAGGCTGGGGGCAGCACGAACGGCGGCTCCGGCATCCAGCTTGCCTATCAGGCCGCGCAGGCCGGATTTATCCGGGGCGGCATCAACCGTATCATCTTGGCCACCGACGGGGATTTCAACGTCGGGATCACCAATCGCGGCGATCTCACGCGGCTGATCGAAGACAAAGCCAAGAGCGGAATTTCCTTAACCGCTCTGGGCTTTGGCATGGGCAACTACAAGGATGCCACGCTGGAATCCCTGGCCGACAAGGGCAACGGCAACTATGCCTACATCGACACCCCCGACGAAGCAAGAAAAGTGTTCGTGGAGCAGCTGAACGCTACGCTGGTCACGATCGCGAAGGATGTGAAGATTCAGATCGAATTCAACCCGGCGCAGGTGAGCTCGTATCGCCTGATAGGCTATGAGGACAGGCAGCTCGCCAAAGAAGATTTCAATGACGACGCCAAAGATGCCGGCGAAATCGGCGCAGGACATGCAGTGACGGTCTTGTACGAATTAGTGCCCGTGAACGCGGCGGATTCCACCCCAAGAGTGGATCCACTCAAGTACCAGCAAGCCACCCCTACCACACCGGCCGCCCGCTCAGGCGAACTGGCAACTCTGAAGGTGCGCTATAAGGAACCTGACCAGGACAAGAGCATTTCATCAGAGTATGTGATTCGGGATGCAGGCAGAACGTTTGCCGCGGCTCCCGCGGACTTCAAGTTCGCGGCCGCCATCGCCGCCTTCGGCATGGTCCTGCGCGAATCACCCCACAAGGGCAACGCCACGCTGGAAAGCGCCCTGGAATGGGCCACGTCGGGACAAGGCGCGGATCGATACGGTTACCGGCAGGAATTTATCCGCCTTCTGCAGCGGGCGATCCTCATTCCTCACTGAGAGCCCTGCAGGCGCTGACTTAAGCCACTGCCTCCTCGTGGACCTGGACCTAGACCTGGACTTTGGCTTGGACTTGGACGGCCTTGTACTCGACACATTGTAAACAAGAAGATTGCGAAGATTCACGTATTGCGGGATGGTCGAAGTCCACGTGCCTTAGCGATCGTATGTCAGCGTTCTTGGGCTCACGCCCTGGGCTGTACGGGAAGAGCTAGACATCAGGCGATAATCACCACATCCGGTTTGGCAATAGCGCGCAGTTTTCCGAACACAGGCACCACGCCAAATAACTGTTCGATGGTCATGGGAGGTCTGTCGTAGTGGCCGGCCTTCTCCCATTGGTTGGGGTAGAAGACCTTTATGCCGCGATACTGGAGGAAGGGATAGACAGTCGGGTCGGCAATCCGATTGTACTTCCAGATTTTCAATTGCGGCGTTCCCAGGCCGTCCATATCGACCACCAGCTCGACATTCTCAAAAGTTTTGAGATCCTTCTTGTGCTCGATCATGAAAGGAACACCGTCGTGGATGTCTTCGTCACCGAACTGGTGGACGATCAGGACCTTTTTTGTCTTGAGACCCTGCGCCTTCACATAATCGTCCAGGATCTTCTGCGCCTCATTGATCTGGGAAGCTTCGACGGTTCCGATAGGGACGCCCGGGTTGGTCTTATCCGGATAAAGGTGGAACTCGGGGTCGATCGCGACGTGAACGTTGTCGTACTTTAGGTAGCCCTTTTCGATCATGCGATTGACTTGAGCCGCCGGATTGGAGCGTCCCAACTGCGTGTCGAGAATCACCACCCAGCCGCGTGCAGCCGCAGGCTTGATATAGTCATCGACCAGGCTGTGGACGGCGCCCTCCACGTAATTGAGGCAGTCAGGGCGTTCCTGACATGGCGCCGCCATTGCATAGATGAGGTGGATGCCGGGCACCACCGATTTGCCGTCATTGTACTTTTTGATCGGTTCCGCCCACTTGGGGAGGTCGGCGGCCATCATGTCCAGGTCTTTATAGGTGCCGAGACGCCCCAGGATCGGGGCTCTGCCGAATGCGCGGCCATAGACCGTGAAAACGGTGCTGTTCTTGAGCAGGCTTGTGGCGGCGGGCGGCGGCACGGGAGCCGGAGGTTTCTGAATGTCTTCTCCTGGCTGAGGCCGAGCCTGCGCGCGCGCCTGGGACGCGCGAGGATTCAACAACTCCTGCGTGAATAGAAGGGTGAGCAGGAGAAGAGCAAGTACAATCGCTCCCAGGCCAATCCACAGCCTGCCCCGTCGCGGCGATTTCAGAATGATAAAAGGTGGCAGCATCTCTTTAAGCCCAGGCGCAAAGTCCTTTCCTCTAGGGTCAGTCATGATAATGGGGGACAGCAGGAATGTCACCTGTTTACTGCGCGGGCGTCTGAATCACAGCCAGCCCAGAGGATTTGTTGCATTAAGAGCCAGCGTGTGACAAAGTTTTTAGGAAGGGAGTCGGAATCCGCGCATCCATCTCTATCGACGTATCCTACTTTAGAAAGCGAGTCCCAGGATTGACGGCAGAACACGCGTTCTCGACTTACCTCATCATCGGCTGTTGATCCGGAGGCCCTCGTCTGAGTTGCTCAGTCATGGCCTCTCTCGACGCCCACAATTCCAGGGAGGTTTTATGGCAAAGAGGCTGTATGTTGGAAACCTGCCGTACTCGATCACCGAGAGCGCGTTGCAGGAAATGTTTTCGGAAGCGGGACCCGTCGGCTCCGTCAAAATGATCACGGACCGGGATACAGGACGCTCCAAAGGATTCGCTTTTGTTGAGATGGAAACGGAGGAGGCGGCGGAGCACGCCATTGCCGAGTTTAACGGGAGAAAGCTGGAAGGACGTCCACTGACCGTCAACGAAGCCAAGCCCCAACAGCCGCGCGAGGAACGCATGGGCGGCGGAGGCGGATACCGCCGGCGAGGCTTTAGCGACCGTTGATCCGGGTGCGGATCCGTTTCCTTGCGGCGGCGCATTTGATTGCAGCACGATGCATCAAGTGCTACCATGTAAATTAGGAAACTCTAACAGGGAGGCTGATATGAACGGAAAAAGCGAGTCTCCCGCTCAAACGCATTTGGTTGAACGGCAGATGTTGCTCTCCCGGGTCCGGGAGCAGCAGGTTACCCGACCGGCACACATCGAATCGGGAGCACCCTTTCGATTTATTACGATCGCTCGCGACGTGGGCTCCCAGGGTGATGCCGTTGCCTCGGAACTGGCGCGGCATCTCGACTGGCACCTCTTCGACAAGGAGATCGTGGATTCTATCGCGCAGGACAGCCACGTGCGACAGAATCTCGTGCACGAACTGGACGAGCGTTCGCAGAGCTTGATCCACGACACCGTCCAGCGACTGCTTTTCATGGCGCAGGGGATATCCTTCGGCAACGAGGAGTATCACGAGGCCCTGCTCAGGACGCTCGCCTATCTTGCGACGCGCGGCAGAGCCGTCATCGTGGGGCGCGGAAGCGCCTTTGCCCTGCAGGGAGAACCGGGCTTCCACGTTCGTGTCATCGCATCCCCTGATGTCCGCGCCGCCTTCCTTGCGCGGTCCTGGCTTCTTTCGCCCGCAGAAGCGCGCAGGCGCATGCAGCTCATCGATGGCCAACGCCGCAGCTTCATCCACCATCATTATCGCCAGAATCTCGACGACCCGCATTTTTACGACCTGATATGCAACACGGATCGGATGTCGGTCGAGCAGATCGTACACGCGATCATGGGCATGATGGCTGCACCGAAAGCAGACCGATACGCCACGGCAGCGGCTGGCGCCGAAAGCGCGACGAGAAAAGCGACCGACGCGCCCCGATTCGAAGCGCCTCGCGTCGCCGGCTAAGGGCTCGCGCAAAAATGTAAACTTATTTCTGCGCGAACCCCAAGCATTTCCTTATCTGATCTGCGTCGTTTCCCCCAAATCCAGAGCAGCACCCCTTAGCCTTTTCTCGCAGATTGGATCGCATGACCGAACGGCATTAGGGATTTACAAGACTCAAAGCACTCAAGGAATCTCCAAGAGTCGTCGGCTTCCGCAGCCCTTTTCTGTTCTGTTGCATGCCGGTCGAAGGGAGTAGTACACTACCGGCGCTTGCTGCCGATACGGGAAATGCAGGCATTCCCTGACTTTTTTGCCGGGAGGCATTATGGAGACACTCTGGTCCCAGCGCTACGCACTGCGAACACGACGCATGCAGAGCTCAATCGTCCGCGAATTGTTGAAGCTGATCGAAAAGCCCGACCTGATATCGTTCGCTGGTGGATTGCCCGCGCCGGAGGTGTTCCCCATCGAGGAGTTTCGAGAAGCCGCGGAGCGCGTTCTCAGCGAGTCCGGTCCCCAATCGCTGCAGTACAGCACGACCGAAGGGTGTCCAAGGCTGCGCGAGATGATTGCCAGGCACACAGCCCGTTACGGCATCGTTGTCAAACCGGAAAACATCCTGATTACCAGTGGATCCCAGCAAGCGCTCGACCTGATTGGAAAAGTGTTCCTGAATTCGGGGGATCGGATCGCCTTGGAACGACCTACCTACCTGGGTGCGCTCCAGGCCTGGAATGCCTATCAGGCCCAGTTTCTTGGCATAGGCATGGACGACGAGGGAATGCGGACGGATGATCTTGAATCGGTGCTGCGCGGCGGTCCGAAATTCCTGTACGCCCTGCCCAACTTTCAGAACCCTACCGGCGTGACTTTGTCGCTCAAGCGCCGCGAAATCATCATCGACATGGCGGACCATTTCGGCGTGCCGATTATCGAGGATGATCCGTACGGCCAGCTCCGATATGAAGGCGAACATCTTCCCTCACTTGCCGTGATGGATGCGCGCGCCCGGGGTGACAAGCCGTTCAGCGGAAACGTGATTTACCTCAGCACGTTTTCCAAAACTCTGGCGCCTGGCCTTCGGCTTGCATGGATCGTCGCACCTGTTGAAGTCATTCAGAAGCTGGTCCAGGCGAAGCAGGGGACTGATTTGCACACAGGGACATTCGTTCAAATGGTTGCATTTGAGCTCGCGCGCGGAGGGTTCCTGGATAAGCATGTGCTGCACATCCGTTCCGTGTACGGCGTGCGGCGGGAAGCCATCCTGGCCGCGCTGGCGAAACACATGCCGGAAGGCGTGCGCTGGACCCGTCCCCAGGGAGGCCTGTTCATCTGGGCGATCCTTCCGGAGCTTATGGACGCCACGGCACTTCTGCGCGAGGCGATCGAAGAGAAGGTGGCGTTTGTTCCTGGCACCGCGTTTTACGATGATGGCTCCGGCAAAAACACCATGCGTCTGAACTTTTCAAACGCGACGCCTGAAAAGATCGAGGAAGGCATCGCGCGTCTGGGAGCCGTGATCCAGCGCGCCCTTGCCCGACAGCGGGAACCGGTTCTGCAAAAAGTCTGAGATAACAGCACCTTCACATCCAACTCGTTTGATACGCTTTTGATTAAACGGCGCTGCGCGTCCTGACGATAGAGCATGAGAAAACAACGTGCGAAATCCGAATGGACACGCGGTTGCCGGCTGCGCGTTGTGCGGAGAGCCTCGTCCTGGCAGCCGCAGGTGTTCGGGCTCGGAAGATATTATGCAATGTTTCTGTCATGCTGAGCAGTGGATGACGATCTTCCTGTCTTCAGACGGATGCATTACCTCCCTCTCCAACAACGTGGAACAGATCATTGGGTATTCCCCACACGAACTGGTCGGCCACCCTATTGTCTCCATATTGGCGGATGAGTCAGTCTTCGAGGTTGCCCAAACATTGGAAACGGCGCGCGCGGAGGGCGTCTGGGAAGGAGATATCGTGCATCGCGAGCGCAGCGGCAAGTCGCTGTCGGCGCATGCGTGGTTGACGCAGCTCAATGGCCGTGAAAACCGCTGTGCGGGATTCCTGTTGCTTTCGGCCTTCAAGCCTTCATTGCCGGGTTATGCAGCCGAACCGCGACTGCTCGAAGTGGCGGCATACCTGCGCAAGACGGCGCACGAGTTGAACAATCCGCTGGCCGTTATGATGGGGTTTGCCCAACTCGTCCTGCTGGATCCGCAATGCGAGGGAAGGATGCGCGCCGACCTGGACCGCATCTTCGCAGAGACGAAGCAGGTCAGCCAAATCGTGGAAAAACTGCACACGTACGCCGTCTCCTTGCAGCGGGCGCAGTTGGCGCCGGAATGCATCAGCAAGTGACGGGGATTCGGCGTTGCCGGTTTTATTTCGGGGTAACTGTTTAAGCCCGAGCCAGATTCGAGATTCGAAATTGGAGATTCGGGATCTCAATCTCGAATCTCGAATTTCGAATGCGGGTAGGCAGCGCGGATTCCACAGAAGAATCAGTGGAATCTGTGAAATCCGTGGCTGCTTTTGGCGGACCCGTTTCCGATCAAGTCTCTGGTGCCGAAGTTAACGATAGCTTCCGACGATCTGATCGATGGCCTGTTGATTCACGCGAATCTTTTTGGCCTTTTGCAGACTTTCGATGGCGCGATTGAGGAATTCCTCGAAATAAGCTTCCCTGGCCGCGCCAAGCGCCTGATCCCGCAGTGCCGACTTCTGTTTCTGATATTCGGCTTCGTTGAATGGGCTCTTGGTTTTGACCTGCAGCACCGCGATCTGCTTGCCGCCGCCGATGGCGATGGGGTCGCTGATGCCATCGATCGGCAGGTTGAAGGCTGCGGCTGTGAAATCAGGAGCCGAGCCAATTTCCGGCGCCGGCGCTGCGTCCCGCTTGAACGAGGCACTGGTCTTCACCGCCAGTCCCTGTTTTTGTGCCGCCTTTGTCAGATCGCTTTGTTTTTTGGCCTCTTCGGACAGTTTCTTCGCATCTGCCTGCAGCAATTCGGTTGCTTTCTGATCCAAGTAGTCCTTCTTTACCGCTTCCTGGACATCCTTAAATTCGGCGGGCCTAGGAGGATTGACCTGGAGCAGTTTAGGCAGGGCGAAGCCCGCAGGCACCTGGACCGCCTTGCCTATGGAATTGATTTCCTTCAAGGTGAATATCTCGTCGAGGAATTCCTGCGAGACTCCATTGGCAAATGCATCGGCGCTCTGGTTAAGAAAACCCGTCTCTTTCATCTGTGTCGGAATGCTCATCCCTTTGGCGATCGCTGCCAGGTCACTCTGCTTTGCCGCCAGATTCTGGGCTTCTTCCGCCTTCTGCTTCACGATTTCTGTGGCCCTTTCGACCTGGATATCATGCATTACGGATGGACGGCTTGTCTCCAAGGTCGGGATCTCGTGGCGGGTCATCTTGATGATTTCGTACCCTCGCTCGGTTTGCACCAGATCTGAGATTTCGCCGGGCTTCAGCGCAAAAGCAACGTCATCGAAGGCCTTCCCTTCCTGTCCTTTGGGAATCAGGCCGAGGCTGCCCCCTTGCGGAGCCGTAACCTCATCCTGCGAGTTCTTTTTCGCCAGATCCGCAAAGTTATCGCCTGCCTTCGCGCGCTTCAGGATTGCTTCCGCTTTGGTCTTCACCTCCGCATCCTTGGAAGGATCATCGATCTTGAAGAGGATTCTACTTGCCTCCACCTTCTCCGGATGATCGGACTGATTCCAGCTGTCATTGATCTCCTGATCGGTGACCTTGATGGTCGAGGCTATATCGGCGATAGGGAGCAACAGATACTGGACCCGCCGCTCTTCTTTGATGTGATACTTGTCTTTGTTGGCATCAAAATAGGAGCGCAGCTCCGCTTCCGTCGGAGTCATCCGTTTCTTGGCCGCTTCCTTATCGAAGAGGACGTACTGTACCTGCGCCTCCTGGTTCTGACGCCCAAAGTTCTCGCGCAGGTGCGATTCGGGGATGCTGATGGAATCCGTGAGCAGATTCATGAGCTTCCGCGCGAGCAGCATGTACCGCTCTTCTTCCTCGAATTGTGCGAGTTCGATGCGGTTTGCGGCCAGCACTTGCTTGTAGGCTTCCACACCGATGAATCCGTTTTGGTTGCGAAGGTTGGGATTCGCTTCGATGGCCTGGCGCACTTCGTCAGGAGTTACGTCAAGACCGAACTGCTTGGCCTCATAGCTCACCACCCGCTCCTGAACCAGAGATTGCAGTACTTGCCGGTCTACTCCGAGGCGTTTCAGCGTTTCGGCATCGATCTTATTTCTGCCGCTGTTGGTGTAATTATTCACCATTCGCTGATATGCATCTGCGAATTCCTTCACTGGAATGGTATCTCCGGCCACTGAAGCGGCATAACTGTCGAATGCCTGCGTTCCAAGGTCTGATCTTGGAACGAAGAGCACCAACATGCCCAAGCCGAGACTGATGATGACGAGCCATAATACGAGCTTCAGCCGCTGTTTGCGGCGCATGATGTCCAGCATGCTAGGTTTTGGCCTCCAATCGGATTGGCAAAAACATACACTATACCACAGTCTTTCCGCATCAGGTGCCGGATTTTCACGATTCAGCCACGGCAACCGACGACAAGATCCGGAATGCCGGCAGAGCTGAAGCAGTTGCTGTTTTGACCCCGAAGAGGTCCAGAAGTTATAGCCCGGGGCTGTCCTGCCTGGCTCTTTCAGGGTCGCACCTTGATTCCTTATTCAATCGGTACACGGGACAACCACTTTTTTTAGCCATTCCTTTCCGAATCTGCCAAGATTCTCCCGGCGAAAAAGAGTGGCCGTCTCCAATTTTGCCGCTAGTCGTGCGACTTTGCCTGGGGTGTGATCCCAAAGGGGGACTTCCCCGACCAAGCAGGGCTTAATTAAGGATTGAGAAAATTGTGAGTTACGGCATTTTTTCTTGGACCGCGTTTGGATATAATATGTGGTTCATGGTGGATTGGTCATCAGGGTCGACTCAGCGGCGCGGCTTCTGACGGGTCAGCACGGTCTTAATTGTCAGCTATATTGAAGTTTGCTGTTTCAGCCGAATTCAACCAGAGGCCTGTTGTATTTTTGTCGGGTGCTGTCGACAGGAGTCCTCGACCGGTTGACGGCACGGGGCGGTCGGCGCCTCCTTGCGCCGGAAGGGGCGGCATGATCAAATCCGCTGAGATGAATGGCTCAACTGGGGCGCGCAGGGCGATGGTGGTCCCGACTGTTTGTGGAAGAGCGACATGTCTGAGGTTCTGAAAATCGGTGTGATCTACAAGGATCACCCCCCCAAGGTGTTCGGGGAATCTTTCCCCGAAGTGCTGCCGTGGCAGTGCGAGTTCTTTTCCGAGAGTGCCATTACAGGCATGCCGGTGGCGCCACGCGCGGATCTGATCGCGGTTTTCTCCCCTGAAGATAAGCTTGCTGACGATCGGGATTTCCTTGCGAGGATTTTCCCTGGCGCGGAGCTCGTCGGCTATATTCCTTCGGACGTCGATGACCGATACGGGCCGCTCCGGATGGATGAAGGCAGGCTGGTCGTGAAGCTGCCGCTGACTTACTCTCTGGCTGCTTTCCTGGTGGAGAGCTTCTCCGCACTGCATGCGAACCGGGCGCAGCAGACACAGATGCGCGGGGAAACCGACGACCTTCGCATGTTTTTCGAATCGTTCGTCAAGACGATCGAATCATCGGGAAACGTCGTCGATCGCGTGCCGGCCATGAACCATCTGCTCGGCCAGATCATCGGCAGGGTGCGCGCGGAAGAGGGCCTCATCTACCTGTGCGATGAAGCCGGTATGGCTCTGCAGCGCGCCTACGAGACCTCCAACATCAAGGACCTCGATCTGTTTGAACACCAGGTTAACAGCGCCGTAGTGGATCAGGTTCTGAGGAGCGGGACGCCGTACCTGAACAACGATTGCGGCTTGGAAATCAAGATCCCCTTCAGCACGGACTGCTTGAATGTCCACTCCATCCTATGCCTGCCGCTGGTGATTCGAGGGCAAAAGGTCGGAGCCATCGAGCTGCTCAATAAGAAGGGCGGCATTTTCACGGACGCCGATCGGAAGTTGATGGAAATGCTGGTGAGGCCGGTTGCGGTGGCAGTCAGCACGATTCGGCACCTGGACGAAGCCGAGCGCCTCACGATTACTGATGACTTGACCAAGCTGTACAACTACCGGTACCTGATGCAATATCTAGATGGCGAAGTGAAGCGCTGCCTGCGATACAAGAAAAAGGTGTCTTTGCTCTTCATCGATGTCGACGGGTTCAAACGGGTCAACGATACCTTTGGCCATCTTGTGGGCAGCCTCGCGCTGGCGGAGATGGGGCAAGTCCTGCTCAAGATCCTGCGCGAGACGGATGTGATAAGCCGTTACGGCGGAGACGAATTCGTGGTCGTGTTGCCGGAAACTCCGGTCAACGGAGCTCTGGTGATCGCGGAGCGGATCCGCAAGAGGGTTGAGGATTACGAGTTTATTGCCCAGGATCTCAGCATCCACCTGACGGTCAGCCTCGGCGTTGCGAATTGTCCGAAGCACACACTGACCGCCGAAGGTTTGATCAAAAAGGCCGACGCTGCCATGTACCGTGCGAAGGAACTCTCCAAAAACAACATCAAGGTTGCCGTGTAGGGGCTTATGCATTTCAGATCAGTGTTCGGCTATTTCTCCAGCGACCTGGCCATTGACTTGGGAACCGCCAATACTCTGGTGTACGCCAAAGGGCGCGGTATTGTCGTCAATGAACCGTCGATCGTCGCCCTAGACAAAAACAACAAGCGAATTCTGGCGGTGGGCAGGGAGGCCAAGGAGATGCTTGGCCGCACCCCGGCGGATATCGTTGCGGTCAAACCGATGAAGGACGGCGTCATTGCCGACTTCGACGTGACCGAGGTGATGCTGAAGTACTTTATCAAGCAGGCGCATCGGCGCAATCATCTGGTCAGCCCGCGCATTGTAATCGGCATTCCCGCGGAAATCACGCAAGTGGAGAAACGAGCGGTTCAGGAGTCGGCTTTGCGCGCCAAGGCGAGTGAAGTATTCCTGGTAGAGCAGGCGATGGTAGCCGCCATCGGCGCAGGCTTGCCGATCACCGAAGCATGCGGGAACATGATCGTGGACATCGGCGGGGGAACCACCGACATCGCGGTGATATCTCTGTCCGGCATCGTATACAGCCGATCTGTGCGTGTGGCAGGGAACGAAATGGATGAGGCGATCATCCAGTATATTAAGAGGAAACACAACCTGTTGATCGGCGAACGCACCTCCGAGTCGATTAAGATTCAGATCGGTTCTGCCGCTCCGCTCGAACGCCCGCTGACGACGGAAATCAAAGGGCGCAACCTGATCGAGGGCGTGCCCAAGACGATCACGATTGGGGACGAGGAGATTCGAGAGGCATTGAGTGACAGCATCGGCAT
>Ga0187870_1003251_pt1 | contig 12709 bp, 11 predicted proteins | sample June2016WEW_13_1_3_FD_132974 | JGI IMG/M metagenome (GOLD analysis project Ga0187870, IMG submission 132974) | Peatland microbial communities from SPRUCE experiment site at the Marcell Experimental Forest, Minnesota, USA - June2016WEW_13_150 | ecosystem: Environmental > Terrestrial > Soil >... | reverse complement strand
TAAGATGCCGGGGAAGGAAGGTGGGACGATGAGAATGCGATTCTTCGTTGCGGCGGCTCTCCTCCTCGCGGCGGGCGCTGCCTTCGCGGCGGATTCCGCTCAGCTGAGCGTGACCGTAAAGGAGACGCAGATCCTTGCCACGCCGAGCGCGCTGGGCACGCTCGTGGGTGTCCTGGCCTACGGGGACAAGGTGACCGTCCTCGACCAGCCTGCCAGCGCTCGCAAGGGCTGGCTGAAGGTGAAGAGCAGCGACGGGACGCTCCAGGGCTGGGTCAGGGCAGGGGATTTGACGAAGAGAGTAGTTGCCATGAGTGCCGGCTCTCAGGCTGCATCCCAGACCGCATCCAGCGGCGATGTCGCGGCTGCCGGCAAGGGGTTCAACAAGGAAGTCGAGGCGCAGTACAGCCAGGATCAGAAGCTGGACTACACGTGGGTCGATATCATGCAGGGCGACAAAGAAGAGAAGAAGGAGTTCAAGGTCTCCCCGCAGCAAGTAGCGGCTTTTATCACCGCCGGCGGTCTCAACGAGGGAGGTGCGCAATGAAAACCATTCCGCCGGCACTTCCTGTGATTTCTCTCATGCTGATCCTGGCTGGGTGCGGAACCCTCGACACGTTGAAGGAAGCAGCTGCGGGCAATCCTTCTGCCATCGCGCAGACCGTGGAGACCGGGAAGCAGGGCGTAGAGGTCGGGCAGAAAGTCGTGCAGGCCAACAAGGATTTCTCCCCGGAAGAGGAATACTACATCGGACGGACCGTGGCAGCCACGATTCTGACGATGTACAGGCCCTGGGACGGCCCGAAGGCCAACGAATATCTCAACACCCTCGGACTCAGCCTGGCCCTTGCCGCGGTCCCTCCGAACCCCTACAAAGGCTATCATTTCCTCATCATGGATACCGACGACATCAACGCGTTCGGGGCGCCCAGCGGGTTCGTGCTGGTGAGCCGCGGGCTCCTGCGCTGCGCGAGCAGTGAGGACGAGGTGGCGTCCATCCTGGCGCACGAGATCGGCCACGTTTCCCTGAAGCACGGCATGAGCGCCATCAGCTCCGCGCGAAGGACCGATGCGCTTCTTGCAATCGCCAAGTTCGCTGCATCGAACTCGGGCGTCGGCATGCTGAGCGATCTCACCGCCTCTTTCGGCGGTGTCATCGGGGACATCGTGAAGACAATGGTCTCCTCGGGGTACTCCCGCGACCAGGAGAAGCAGGCAGACCTGGAGGCCATACGGATCCTCCACGACGTCGGCTATGACCCGCAGGCCCTCGTGCGGGTGCTCACCGTCATGAAGACGAAGCTGAAGCCGGACGGCAAGGATTTTGCCAAGACGCATCCGGCCCCTGATACAAGGATCTCGTATCTCAAGGACGCCATCAAGGCGCAAGCGGCAATGCCGGCCGCTTCGGCTGCGCAGGTGAAGAGCCGGCAGATGCGCTACCTGGCGGCATTGCAGAAGATATAGTCCATGGCAAGCCACGAATCCGCCCGGGCGCTGCGCAGGGTTGTCCAGGGTGCCGTGGTCGGGGGCGCAGCAGCCGTGCTCGCCGCCGTGCTCTGGCTCACGGGAGTTACCGGCGGGTTCGAGGCAAAGACGTGGGACCTTCGCGCGCGCCTGCTCATGAGACCGGGTGCGGCCACAAGCCAGGTGGCCACGATCCTCCTGGACCAGCAGAGCCTGAACTGGGGCAAGGCCCAGAATCGGTGGACATGGCCATGGCCGCGGGAGGCCTACGCGGCCGTCGCCTCCTTCTGCAAGCGGGGAGGAGCGAAGGCGCTCGTGCTCGACCTGATCCTGACAGAGCCTTCCTCCATTGATCCTTCGGACGACCAGGCCTTTGGCGAAGGCGTTGCAGACAACGGCCAGGTCGTGGGCGCAGTGAATCTCGCCTTCGAGCAGGGGGATGACACTTCATGGCCCGTGGAAGTGCCGACGCCAAAACTTGCCATAACGGGACCGATCCCGAAGGCACTCGATTTTCCCCGCGCGCAATTTCCTATCCCCGAGCTTTCGCGGAACGCTTTTGCCCTGGCCAATACCAATCTCCCCACCGACGCAGTGGACGGGGTCTATCGCAGCGAGCCGCTGTTCAGCACCTTCGCGGGCAAGCCGGTGCCCTCGGAGGCCCTGGCGGCGTGGCTTGCCGGAGCCGGTCATTCGCCGGACCTCTCCATAGCCCCGGGCAGCCTGCTCATCGGGGGAGAGAAAGTGCCCATCGATGCGGCGGGCAGGTCCATACTCCGGTACCGCGGCCCCAGCCTGACGCACCTTGCCAAGGGCGCGGGGGCCGTGGTGGAGTCCGAGATCCTGATACGGAACGGGCAGCCTCCGAGGTTCGACCCCGCGCTGTTCAAGGACAAGTACGTGTTCTTTGGCGTTACCGCGCCCGGTCTCTACGACTTGAAGCCCACCCCGATGTCCGGCTCGTATCCGGGCGTCGAGATACATGCGACGATGCTCGACAACCTGCTCTCCGGGGACTTCATGCGCCCCGTGTCCCTGGTCCCGACCCTCGCGCTGCTGCTCCTGCTGTGCCTTGGGGCGGGCATCGCCATCTCCAGCGTGCAGAGGGTGGGGCTGAGCGCGATCATGTACGTCCTTTTCATCCCTCTCGCGCCCGCCCTCTGCATCGGGGCGTACGCACTGGGGTACTGGCTGCAGATGATCGCCCTGGAGCTGGGCGTGGTGTTTTCGCTGGTCGGCTCGAACCTTGCCAGCTACGCCACCGAAGGCAAGCAGAAGCGCTACATCAAGGGGGCCTTCAGCCAGTACCTGAGCCCGACGGTCATCGAGGAGCTCATCGCGCACCCCGAACGGCTGACCCTCGGGGGTGAACGACGCGAGCTCACCATCTTCTTCTCCGATGTCCAGGGCTTCACGACGATTTCCGAAGCGCTCAGCCCTGAGGATCTCACCGCGCTTCTCAACGAGTATCTCACCGCAATGGTGGACATCATCCAGGGGGAGGGCGGGACGATCGACAAGTTCGAGGGGGACGCGATCATCGCCTTCTGGAACGCACCCCTGTCCCAAGAAGATCACGCCGTCCGCGGCGTCCGGGCCGCGCTGCGATGCCAGGCCCGACTCACGGAAATGCGACCTTCGATCAAGGAGCGGATCGGCAAGAGCATGTACATGCGCGTGGGGATGAACACCGGGCAGGCTGTTGTCGGGAACATGGGCTCGAAGACGCGCTTCGACTACACGATGCTCGGGGACCAGGTGAACCTCTCAGCCCGGTTGGAAGGCATCAACAAGCAGTTCGGCACCTATTCCATGATTTCCGCGGCGACCCGGGAAAAGATTGCTGGCGCATTTCCCGCACGCGAGCTCTCCCGCGTGGCGGTAGTGGGCCGCAAGGAGCCGGTCACGGTGTTCGAGCCCATGCTCCCGGAGGAGTTCGCCGCGCGCAAGCCGACTCTGGAGGTCTTTGACCGGGGCTTGAAGGAGTTCTATGCCGGGCGCTTTGCGGAGGCGGAGCGGATCTTCGAGGGCATCGCGTCAATGGACCCGCCTGCGGGCTCCTATGTGAATAAATGCCGGCAGCTCGCCGCCAGTCCGCTCGAAGCGGGATGGAGCGGCGTCTGGGTGATGACGGAAAAGTAAGCCGGCGGTACATTAGGGTCATGAGCGGGACTCACGACAGCGCGGTCCAAGGAACGGCGCCGATCCGGCTCTTTGCCTCCGACACCCTGGAGTTTTTCACCCACGTCCATCCCGCCACGGTGCTTGTCGCATGGGTGCCCGTGGCGGCTGCGTCCCTCGTGTGGGGCATCGCGCTGTCGGGGGAGTCGGGGCACCCGTACTCAGCAATCCCCGGCTTCGTGGTGGGGATCATCCTGTGGACGATCACCGAGTACCTCCTGCACCGCTTCATTTTCCATTTCACTCCCCGAACGCCCCTGCGGAAAAGGATTTCATTTCTCATGCACGGGGTGCACCACGCGCAGCCGCGCGTGAAGACCCGGCTGGTCATGCCCCTGATGGTGAGCGTGCCGCTCGCCCTCCTGTTCTACCTGCTCTTCTCCGTGGTGGTTTCGCACTTCATGGGGGCCAGATGGCTTACCGGCCCGCTTTTCTCGGGATTCGTCATCGGTTACGTGTGCTACGACCTCACCCACTACGCGCTGCATAACGTGCAGTTCAAAGGCGGCCTTGGGAAGTTCCTGCGGACTCACCACATGCGCCACCACACGGAGTGGGATTCCCGCTTCGGGGTGAGCACCCCGCTGTGGGATCACGTGTTCAGGACCGAGCCGTCGAAGAAGACGGCCGGGGACGACGGGCAGCGCTGAGGCCGCCTCCGAAGGCTGCCGAAGGGCTATCCGACCTTGTAAGTCCCCCCGGGCGCGACGACAACCGCGTGAAGCCCCTTCGCCTCCGCCTTTCGAACGAACTCCGCGGGGTCTGCCTTGATCAGGTCGAAGGTGTCGTAGTGCATCGGGATGCAGACCTTTGCCTTCAGGAAGCCGGCCGCCCGCACCGCGTCATCGATTCCCATTGTAAAGTTGTCGCCGATGGGGAGGAGGGCAACATCGAGCGGACCCCAGGCTTCGCCGATGAGCTGCATATCGAGGAACAGCCCCGTGTCTCCTGCGTGGTAGACCTTCTTCCCTCCCATCGTGAGGACGATGCCGGCAGGGCTTCCCAGGGCCTCCCCGTTCGGTCCCGTGGACCCGTGATGCGCGATGGTCAGCTTCACGTGGCCGAAAGGAAACTGCCATCCGCCGCCGATATGAAGCGGATGACCCTTCGCTCCCTTCGCCTCCAGGTAGCCGACGATCTCGTAGTTGGAGATCACCAACGCACCGGTCTTCTTCGCGATCTCCGCCGCATCACCGATGTGGTCACCGTGACCGTGAGTCACGAGGATCGCATCCAGCTTCGCGAACGAATCGGGCTTCGCGGTCGCCTTCGGGTTGCCTTGCAGAAACGGGTCGATGAGCACCCGATGCGTCCCGTCATCGATCTCCCAGCAGTCGTGGCCGTGGTAACGAAGATTCAACATGCTCCAATCCTCCATTTGACAAGGAATACTACGTACACAAGGTAATATTTTGCACTTCAAATGTACCAATATATTCTGTTGACTAATATTCAAAAATAGTCAACATTCCGCATATGATCGGCGCGGCAAGAGCACAGGACGCCCAGTCTCGCAAGCTTCGGGCCGACCGGATCCTGGACTCGGCTGCCGAGCTCCTCCTGCGTTGGGGGTACAAGAGGGTCACGATCGACGACGTGGCGGCCCAGGCAGGAATCGGCAAGGGTACGGTCTACCTGCACTACAGGACGCGCGAGGAGCTCTTTTTTTCCGTCATCATGCGGGAGCAGGCAGCGGCGACAGATGAGCTCATTGAGGCGGTTCGACGGGACCCGCGGGAGGCTCTCCTCCATAGGCTGATTCGGCTGAAGTACCTGTCCGCGATGCGCCGGCCCATCCTCCGAGCGGTGATTGCGGCCGATCCAGAAATTCTTGGTCGTCTCGTCGATGCTGCCAAAGGCTCCGATCTGGGAAAGCTGCTGGGGCTCGTCTCGTTTGAATACTTCCAGATCATGATCGAACATTCCCTCATCAAACCCGGCATCTCAGTACCGGAGCTGATTTACGGGGTGGGCGCCATCACGATCGGCTTTTTCACGGGAGACGCTTTTCTGGAGGCGTTCGGCGGGAGCCCGGCGCTGGAGCGAAAAGCGGATCTTCTGGAAGCCGCAATCGAGAGGAGCTTCGTGCTCCCGGCATCCGACGACGCGCTGCGCGCAATTGCGCCGGCCGTGATCGAGCTGTATGCGAAATCGAAAGAGATCAGCCAGGCATACCTGGAGCGCGCGTACGAGGCGCGCTCCTTCCGGACAGGAGAAACATCATGACGGCGCTGCACCTGGAGAAGGTCACCAAGGTCTACCGCAAGGGGGAGAATGAAGTCCGCGCGCTGGACGGAATCGATATCGACATTGACAAGGGGGAGTTCCTCGCCGTCGTCGGCCCTTCGGGCTCCGGCAAGACAACGTTCCTGAACATCCTCGGATGCCTGGACGCGCCTACCGACGGACGGATCGTCTACGACGGGACGGAGCTGCGCGGGCTCGGAGAAAAGGGAATGTCCGCCTATCGAAGGGAGCGGATCAGCTTCGTCTTCCAGTCCTACAACCTCATTCCCGTTCTCAGCGTGCGGGAGAACGTCGAGCTTCCGCTGCTGATCGAGCGGAAGCTGGATGCCCTGGAGATCCGTCATCGGACCGAGGAGATGATCGCCGCGGTGGGTCTTGCGGGCAAGGAGAACCGTTATCCCCGCGAGCTTTCCGGCGGCCAGGAGCAGCGCGTAGCCATTGCCCGCGCGCTGGTGAAACAGCCGCTCGTTATCCTTGCCGACGAGCCCACCGCGAACCTCGATTCGCGGACCGCGCAGGAGATCGTGGATCTCATGCGCGGCATCAACGCCGCGAAGGGAAGCACCTTCGTGTTCTCCACGCACGACCGGCTGGTCATGGAACACGCGCGCCGCGTCGTGACGATCTGCGACGGCCGTGTGACCGCGGATGAACGAAAAAATCCGCCTTCGGCGGCGGGGAAGTAGGCATGGGGACGCTCTGGAAGATCGCCCTGCGCAACACGGTGCGCCACGGCCGGCGGACGATCATCACCGCGGTGGTGATGATGGTGGGCATCTCGGTGTTCATCTCCTTCGATTCCATGCTCGCGGGACTGGACCGAATGGCGGTGGACAACATGGCGGATTACACCCTCTCGTCTCTGAAGATCCACAATCCCGCCTATGTCCAGGACATCGAGGCAACGCCGCTGGACAAGGGCCTGGCCCATCCCGCGGAAACACTCGCGGCGGTGGCCGCACAGAGCCTGCAGGGTGCGGCGCGGCTCCGATTCGTTGCCCGGGTCTCGAACTACACTGACGAGATCCCCGTGCTGGCCGACGCGGTGGACCCCTCCGCTGACGCGCGCGTGTTCAAGCTTTCGCAAGCCGTCGTTGCCGGTTCATGGCTGTCCCGCGCCGCGCCTCGCTCCGTGGTGCTCGGCGCGGAGCTCGCGGGCGAGCTGAAGCTGAACGTGGGGGACCAGGTCCTCGTCTCCGCGCAGACGGTCAACGACGTGACGAACGCGGACGAGTACACCGTCGCAGGCCTCGTGAGCACTCCCGCCCCTGAGGTCAACCGCGGCGGGCTCTTCATCCCGCTAGATGACGCGCGCGTGCTGCTAGACGCGCGTTCGGGACCCGGCGGGCTGGTCACCGAGGTGGACGTGGCGCTTCCCCGTGCCTCGAGCCTGGAAGCGGCGCTCGTGCAGGGCGAGGCCGCCGCATCACGACTGCGGACCCTCCTCCCGTCGGAGCGCATCGATCCGATAGGTTCACTCGCCGCGAGCTACCTTGCGCTTCGCAACGCCAAGGCGAGCTATTCCCTGATACCCGTGATCATCGTGCTGGTCATCTCCGCCGCGGGCATCGTGAACACGGTCCTCATGTCGGTGTTCTCCCGGGTCAGGGAGATCGGCGTCCTTCGGGCATACGGCATGACGCCCCGCGATATCCGGCGGCTGTTCACCCTGGAGGGGCTGGCGCTCGGGCTTGCCGGCTCAACCCTCGGAGTGGCCCTCGGAGCCCTGCTGGATTTTCTCCTGATCGCGCGCGGCCTTGACATGGCCGTGTATTCGCAGAGCCTCGGATCGCTCCCCGTGTCCGGCATCCTGCGCGGCGAATGGAATCCGAAAACCATGCTGATCGGTTTCGCATTTGGGATGGTAATGTCGCTCCTCGCCGCGCGCATCCCGGCACGGCGGGCCGCGCGCCTCGAGCCTACCGAGGCTCTCAGGTTCCAGTAGGACAGGAGTCGTCATGAACGTCGTCACCATGGCGGTCCGAAATCTCGGCCGCAACCGCCGGCGCAGCTTCCTCGCGGTGCTCTCCGTGCTGATCGCCATCACGATGGTTGTCTGCATGGACGGGCTCATCAGCGGGGTCCTCGATTCAATGGCCCGCAACTTCACCAAGAACGAGACGGGCCACGTGAACGTGACCACCGCCGAGTACCGGGCGCGGGAGCGGTTCATGCCTGCATCCGCGGCGCTGGCCGACTCCGATGCCGTGGTGGAGGCGATCCGCGCAACCCCGGGGCTCGAGGGGCGCATCGTGCAGGTCGCCCCCCGGGCACTTTTCGGCGTCGTTCTTTCCTCCGCGTCGGCCACGAAGGCCGCCCGGGGGATCGGCGGCGATCCCACGGCCGAGAGGCACCTCCTCATGCTGGATCGGGCGCTCCTGCCGGGAAGCTCCTACTTCGACCAGGCCGGCACCGCCATCCTCGGGGCGAAGCTCGCCGCGGATCTCGGCCTGAAGGTCGGGGATACGCTGAAGGTCATCGCCGAAAAGGCGGATTATGGCATGGGGTTCAAGAAGTTCAGGATCGCCGGCCTCTTCCGCACCGGGCTCGATACCTTCGACGAGTCGACGTTCCAAGTGAGCCTCGCCGATGCGCGCGAGCTCCTCGGGTTGGGCAAAGGTGCGTCGCAGATCCTCGTCATGCTGAAAGACTACCGGGACTCGGATGAGGCGGCAAAGCTCATCTCGGCACGGCTCGCCTCAGCGGGCCTTGGCCGGATTTCCGTGCAGAGCTGGACGTCCCTGGGCGACGTGGCCGCGCTCATCTCACTAGCGGGCAATATCTACTTCTGGGGAGAAATTGTGGTGGCGTTCCTCGGGGCATTCATCATCGCCAACGTGATGATGATGGTCGTGCTGGAGCGGCGGCACGAAATCGGCATCCTGAAATCCATGGGTATGGAGCGATGGCGGATCCTGCGTCTCTTTCTCGTGGAAGGCGTGCTTCTCGGCACCATCGGCTCCGCGGCCGGGGCACTGCTTGGCACGGCGCTGAACGCATGGCTTTCGGTCAAGGGCCTTGATTTTTCGCGGAACATCGCCGGCACCAGCATCCCAATGGACAACATCATCTATCCCGGCGTGCATCCCCTCCAGGTGGTCCTGTTCTTCCTGCTCGGGGCGGCGGTGTCGGCCATCGTGGCGTTCCTGCCTTCCCGGGGTGCGGCGCGCATGGATCCCATCGAAGCGATTCGCTCGGTGTAAGGGGGAGGTGCACGATGAAATCATTCCACGCGGCGGCCCTGGCCGTCGTTCTTGCGGGGTTCGGGGCTGCTTCCGCCCCCGGGCAATCGGTGGAAGACATTCTCTCCCGGGTCGATGCGAACGTGTCCTACGCGAGCATCCGTTACAGCGGGCGCATGCAGATCACCATCGCGGGAGAGAGCCGGTACAAGACGATGGATGCCCTCGCTCAAGGGTCGAGCAAGGCTTTCGTGGAGTTTACGAACCCCGAGGACAGGGGCGTGCGCTACCTGAAGCGGGACAAGAACCTCTGGATCTACTTCCCCAGCGAGCAGGACACGGTGAAGATCTCCGGACACCTCCTGAAGGAAGGGATGATGGGCTCCGACGTGTCATACGAGGATGCGCTGGAGTCATCGGACTACCGCGCAAAATACTCGGCCTCCCTGAAGCAGGAAGACACCGTGGGAGACCGGCGCTGTTTCGTGGTGGAGCTCACCGCCAAGGTGGACACTGCCGCCTATGACCGTCGCGTGCTCTGGATCGACGCGGAGCGGTACGTGTCGCTGAAGCAGGAGATGTACGCGAAGTCGGGACGGCTCCTGAAGGTGAGCAACACTCTGAAGGTCGAGCGCCTGGGCGACCGCTGGTTTCCGTCCAGCGTCGAGTTCGTCTCAAAGCTGCGCAACAACACGAAGACCGTGTTCACGATGAGCAATGTCGCGTTGGACGTGGCGGTGGACGACCGGCAGTTCTCGATGGCCGCTCTCACGAAATAGGAGGAGGCGGTGAGGTGGCGCGCGATCATGGTGTTCGCCTGCCTGGCGGCAGTGTCTGCTCCGGCACAAGAGCCATCATCATGGACCCTCGGCGGCACGCTATTGATGCAGCGCCTGGTTTCATACGCCGGCACCGGGTCACTGGATGCCTCGGACTTCACGTACGGATCCGGTACGACCCTCGGCATTTCCCTCAAGGCCGGAGGAAGCAGGGCCCGTGCCGAGGCCTCCGTGGAGGCCGCGGTGCTGACGGGGGCATCCGCCCAGCTCGCATGGGCCATCGCTGCCAGCCCCTATGCGCGCGCCGACGAGCTCCTCCTTCCTTCCTCGGCTTCCGGCCAGGACGCGGCGATCGCTGCCCGGGTCCGCGCGCTCTACGCGAAGCTCGACTTCGATTGGGCTTCGTTCACGGCAGGCCGCCAGGTCCTGAATTACGGCCGGGGCGCGCTCTGGACTCCCACTGACATCTTTACCGAGCTCGACCTTTCGGGAATCTCGCCCGTGAGACGGGGGACAGACGCGCTGAGAGTCGTGGTGCCTCTCGGCGTGACAGCTGGGCTGGACCTGGCTGCGGCGCCGACCCTCTCCCCCGGCAGCGGCAAGTACGCGGCCCGGCTCAGCGGGCTCCTGGGTGACATCGATGCGGCCGTGATGGCGGCCCGCGACGGGGCAGGGAAGGCATGGCTGGCAGGAGCAGACTTCAAGGCGGACCTTGTCGTCGGGCTCTACGCCGATGCGATCTACGAGCAGCCCGACGCAGGGGGGTGGGGCGTGTTCCGGGCCGCTGCCGGCGCGGACTGGTCATTCGACGACTTCATCGTCGCAGCCGAGTATTACTACAATGGCGGCGGCGCGGCAGCCGACCTGCTCTATCCGGGCATACACAACGTCTACGGGTCACTCACCTGGACTGCCACGGAGCTGCTCGTTATTTCGCTCACCACGGTGGTGGACGTCGAAGGCGGAGCCGGCACGGGCACCCTCCTCGTGCGGGTTAGCGCCGCGCAGAACGCCGACGTCAACGCGTACCTTCAGGCGGCGCATGGAAGCGCCGGCTACGGGCTGGCATACGGAGTGGGCGGCAGCACGTGGACGGGGCTGGCGGGCGCGGGACTTCAGGTGAAGTTTTAGGCAGAGGTAGCAAGTGCGTCCCCCGCTCGTGCCGGACTGAGGTTGAAATATTACGAAAATTCTTGATTTGCGCTCTCCAAGGTGCAGAATATGTCAAATATCGTCGTTGAGTCGTTTCGGCGACCTTCGACAACCGAAGTTTGTTCTCGGTCTGCAAGCCAACTGAAGAACGCTACAGGGCGTCTGCGGGACTTGTTACCCCAAGCTTGTTCCTGCTGGCAACGTGCGTGTAGATCATTGTGGTCGATACATCAGAATGCCCCAGCAATTCCTGGATCGTGCGTATGTCGTATCCTCGCTCCACGAGATGCGTTGCGAAACTGTGGCGGAGAGTGTGGATGGTGGCGTTTTTCACAATCCCTGCCCTGGCGACGGCAAGCTTGAACGCCCCCTGGAAGCCCGCGGGATACACATGGTACCTGCGCACATCCCCCGACCGCGGGTCAATTGAGAGCTTCCGTGACGGAAACACCCAGAACCAGCGCCATTCTTTCCCTGCGGCGGGGAACTTCTGGCCGAGCGCTTCGGGGAGTTGGACCCCGGGGACCCCTTTCTGCCGGTCGCATTCGTACATCACTCGTACCTTCTCAAGATGACTTCGCAGAGCGGCTACCATTTTTTCCGGAAGAACAGTCTCCCTGTCCTTGTTCCCTTTTCCGCAGCGAATCGTGAGACAGGAGCGCTCATAATCGACGTCCTTGATGCGCAGCGAAAGGCACTCCTCAAGCCTCAGGCCCGCTCCGTAAATGATGGACGCCATGAGACGATCCGTTCCCTGCAGCTGGGCCAGAACCTTCCGCACCTCCCCGACCGTGAGAACAACGGGAAGGCGTTTGCCGCTTCGAGCGCGGACGACGCTTTCCAGCCCCTTTACAGGGACGGCGATGACATTCCTGAACAGATAGAGCAGGGAGTTGAAGGCCAGCTTCTGGGTGGACGCGGAAACTTTTCGTTCCACCGCCAGGTGCGAGAGGAAATACTTAAGGTGCTCCTGGCTCGGCCGCGCCCCATTTCTGCTCCTCGCAAAAAGAAGAAACCTTACCGCCCACGAACGGTACGTTTTCTCTGTCCGATACGCAAGGTGATGAAGCCTGATCACGCGCTGCAGCTCATTGAGAATCGCGTGGTCAGAGGAAGTGAGGGACTGCGTGACATTCCGGGCAGGGGCCCCATCCGTCTGTTTCCTGGATTCGCCCCCAGGTCCCTGGCCGTCGGCCGTTCTCTGCTTGAAGTACCAATAGAGCTGGATCGCCTTCCTTGCCTGAGAGATTTGCCATTTTTCGACCTTCGGGCCGAGGGACTCGAGAAACGGCGCAGGAGAGGGGTCTTCTCCATTCACGCTCGTCGATCTAAGTCTATCCTGGTACATCGCGACCCAGCGTTCATAGCGAGTGAGTTTGTCTGCAGGGATTTCGCATATGTCCTTCAAGAACTGAGAAAAAGTCATTATAACTGCCTCCTGAACAGATTTCTCCATGCCTCGAGATTACATTACGGGGGCAAGATTTCGCTGCTTGCGAATTGTTCCAGACGACAGATATTTCGCCCTTCTACCCAACCAAATCCTCTCCAAGATTTTCTTAGAAAACAATAGAATATGATTGTTAGATTTCCAAAAGTTAAGACCATAAGGAAGATACGTCTTTCGGCACCAAGAAACAGTATTGGGATGTCGAAGAACTTGAATGTCCTCGGCGCGGGGAGTGGTCCCGTTTCAGAAATGCT
>Ga0187870_1003248_pt1 | contig 12713 bp, 10 predicted proteins | sample June2016WEW_13_1_3_FD_132974 | JGI IMG/M metagenome (GOLD analysis project Ga0187870, IMG submission 132974) | Peatland microbial communities from SPRUCE experiment site at the Marcell Experimental Forest, Minnesota, USA - June2016WEW_13_150 | ecosystem: Environmental > Terrestrial > Soil >... | reverse complement strand
GTTCTCTAAATATGTATAATTGCAGCCATATATGACATAGATCCTGCGCCTCTTTTGGAAATTTATTCTTCTTTAATGTAATGTCATCGAGAGCTTTGGTAAGGTTAGTTGCAGGAATATATATCTCGTTTTTTAACCGATTTTTATAAAAATAAGCAGGAGGGATAAGGCTGAACGTATCTACCTTCATTTTTGATTTGGACGGAACATTGATTGATTCGATAGAAGGTATAACAAAATCAGTTAACTTCACTCTGAAAGAATATAAACATCCTCCCGTAGGCAAGGAATATGTTTCAACCATAGTTAATAAGGGTGATGTTTATCTTCTTGCATCTGCCTTGCGTACGCAAGACAAGGTAATGATTGAGGCGGCGATAAAAACTTTCAGGGATTATTATTTTAATAACTGCTATGCTGTACTGTATGAAGGTGTTTCCAAAATGCTAAAAACCCTTTTCGAATTACAGAAGAAGATGGCGGTAATTTCAAACAAACCGTATCTGATAGCAGAAAGACAGCTCCAATTAACAGGCTTGATTAAATATATAAACGTCCTAAAGGCTGATGATGGCAATATTAAACTCAAGCCACATCCAGATTCAATAGAGCAGATCCTGAAAGAAACCGGTTCCAACAAAAATGAGACATTGATTATTGGTGACAGTTGTGTGGACATCATTGCGGGTAAGACCGCAGGGGTGTTAACGTGTGGTGTGACCTACGGAAATACTAATAGAGAAACGCTCATGAAAGCTTTTCCTGACTTTTTAATAGATGATATCCGACAGCTTGTGAAAATGTTCTAATTTTTTATTGCACCCTCGCACTTTTTCAATCAACGCTTTCCTCCGCTCACCGCGTCCGGTATCGGGCAGACCTTTGCCATAAAGCCCGATCAGTTTATGACTTCTGGAGCCTGACCCGGTCTACTCACGGTGAGCCAGTCCGGGAGTATGTTATGTCCCGGTCTTCTTAGCCGTTGGCATTTGACGTTGGCCCACGCCTGCTAAGCGGGTATCTACTTCCAAGCACCCAACTGCACCGACTGGCGCAAAGTCCTGACTGCTATTCATGTGCTTGCGAAGTGTAGCATGTTTACCCGGCTTTTGCCCAACCAGGCAGAAGCGGGGGGAACAGGCGGGGAAAAATATGGTATATTATGTGGTATTATGATATTGAAAAGCGTTTTCAATGCTGTGCTTTTCCTATTGACCCGATGAAAGGCAGTCTCTGAGGCTCCTCCAGCGCTCAACCAAGGCGACTAGCTGTCTTTAACCTGAAAAGCACCTGGTTAAGCGGAAGTAATCTTCCAGGATTGAGCGCTGGATGAAAGCACTACTGCACACAGGGGGGACTGAAAGATTGATGTCAGGAGGAACAAGATTCATGCCGGATCATGAAGAACTGCTGTTAAAGGATGAAAATTTGGGCAAGAAGGGGGAGCAGCGCATCGAGTGGGCCTGGCAGAAGATGGCGGTGATGCAGCAGGTGTGGCGGGAGTGGGAAGAGGCCCGTCCACTGCAGGGTATCCGGCTGGCTGCCTGCCTGCACATCTCCGCCAAGACCGCCAACCTGGCACGCCTGCTCAAGGCGGGTGGCGCCCAGGTGGTGCTCTGCGCCTCCAACCCCCTCAGCACACAGGACGACATCGCCACCGCCCTCAACCTGGTCTACGGGATTCCCACCTATGCCAGGCGGGGCGTCGCTACGGAGGATTATTACCGCCAGATCTATGCAGCTTTAGATACCGAACCCCAGATCACCATCGACGATGGGGCCGACCTGGTGACCACGCTGCACCGGGAACGGCCCGGCCAACTCGGCCAGGTCATCGGAGGGACCGAGGAGACTACCACCGGGGTCATACGGCTGCGGGCGATGGCCAGGGACGGAGCGTTGAAATACCCGCTGGTGGCGGTAAACGACGCCCTGACCAAGCACCTGTTCGACAACCGCTACGGCACTGGACAATCGGCTCTCGACGGCATCCTCAGGGCAACCAACTACCTGATCGCCGGTTCCGTTTTCGTGGTGGTGGGCTACGGCTGGTGCGGGCGCGGTATCGCCGCCAGGGCGCGCGGCCTGGGCGCCCGGGTGACGGTGGTGGAGGTCAATCCCTTCCGCGCCCTGGAGGCCCTGATGGACGGCAACGAGGTTTGCAACATGCGGACAGCCGCTGCCAGGGCGGACTTCATCGTCACCGCCACCGGGGACCTGCATGTGCTGGCGGAGCAGGACCTGGCCGCTCTCAAGGATGGGGCGATTTTATCCAATGCCGGGCACTTCAACGTGGAGATCGACATCCCGGCCCTGGAAAAAATGACCGTTTCCAAGCGGCTGGTCAAGGAGAACGTGGAGGAGTTCCGCTTTGCCGACGGGCGGCGCGTGTATTTGCTGGGCGAGGGGCGGCTGGTCAACCTGGCCTGCGGGGAGGGTCACCCGGTGGAAGTGATGGACCTAAGCTTTGCCAACCAGGCCCTTGCGGCAGCCTGGCTGGTGTCGCAGCAGGGCAAGCTGCGGCCGGACGTCTACAGGGTGCCGCCGGAGATCGATATCCGGGTGGCGCGCCTGAAGTTGGCCGCTTACGGAATCGAACTGGATGAGCTGACCCCGGAGCAGACCCGTTACCTCTCCTCCTGGGAAGCGGGGACCTGATTGAAAACACGACTTCCGGTATCCGGCCTCTATTCTAAAAGGTATGGCTGCATCCGACCCGGTCTGTGATATAATAAGAAAAGAGAAAAATTAGGGGTTAATTGGGGGTAAAGAGTGGACCGACTCGAAGTATTGATGCCGGAAACTGTAGTTCAGGCAAGGGTCGGGGAGTTGGCTGCAAAGATCAACCAGGACTATGCCGGCAGAGAACTGCTGGTGGTTGGCATCCTGCGGGGTGCCTTCATCTTTTTGGCGGACCTGGTGCGCAGGCTGGAGATGCCGGTGATCGTGGATTTTGTGGCGGTATCCAGCTACGGGCAGGCGACCCGCAGTTCCGGGGTGGTGCGGATCATGAAAGACCTGGACGAGAGCGTGGCCGGGAGGCATTTGCTGCTGGTCGAGGATATCGTCGACTCCGGCTTGACCCTGAAGTACCTGAGCGATTACCTGAGAGCCAAGCAGCCGGCAGACCTGCGGGTCTGCACCCTGCTGGACAAGCCTGACCGCAGGCAGGTCGACATCAAGCCGGATTACAACGGTTTTACCATCCCCGACCACTTTGTGGTGGGCTACGGCCTGGATTGCGGCCAGCACTACCGCAACCTGCCGGGAATATACATCCTCCATCCGGGTGAGGATGATGCCCGTAGAGGGCCTGGGGAGGCAGCACGGCAATCAGAGTATGGCGATTGACATTCCAAATCCTATCTAGTTCGTCCTGAATCAAAGCAGCCTGCACAATAGGAGGGAACGCCGGGTGCCTGCCGACCGCGACCTGATCTACGTGATCGATTTTGGGGCCCAGTACACCCAACTGATCGCCCGGTGCATCCGGGAGGCCAGGGTGTACTGCGAGATCGTGCCCCACACTGTAACCTGGGCTGAACTGCGGCCCCATCATCCCCGCGGCCTGGTTTTTTCCGGCGGCCCTGCCAGTGTCTACGCGGATGGGGCGCCCCGCTGCGACCCGGACCTGCTGTCGGGAGGGACGCCGGTGCTGGGCATCTGCTACGGCATGCAGTTGATGGCCTTCCTGCTGGGAGGCCGGGTCGACGGGGGAGAGCGCCGGGAATACGGACCGGCGCGGCTCACGATACACCGTCCGGGGCTATTGTTCGACGGTCTACCACGGGAGATCGACGCCTGGATGAGTCATGGCGACCGGGTGGACAGCCCTCCGCCGGGCTTCGAGACCGCTGCAGTCACCTCCGGCAACGTGACGGCAGCCATGTTCGACCCGCAGCGCCAACTGTACGGGGTGCAGTTCCATCCGGAGGTGCGGCACACGCCCCGGGGGAGAGAGATCCTGGCCCATTTCCTGTACCGGGTCTGCGGCTGCAAGGGTGACTGGACGCCTGCCTCCTTTGTCGAGGAGCAGGTGGCTGCCATCAGGCAGGTCGTTGGATCCCGGATGGTGGTGGGCGCCCTGAGCGGGGGTGTCGACTCCAGCGTGGCTGCTGCCCTGGTACACCGGGCGGTCGGTGACCAATTGACCTGCATCTTCGTGGACCACGGACTGCTGCGCAAGAATGAAAGGGAAGAGGTGGAGGCGGCCTTCAAGGAGAGCCTGGGGATGAGGATCATCACCGTGGTAACCCCGGAACGCTTCCTGAACAAGCTGAAGGATGTTGCCGATCCGGAGCAGAAGCGCCGGATCATCGGCAACGAGTTTGTGCGGGTCTTTGAAGAAGAGGCCTCCAGGCTCGGGGAGGTCGACTTCCTGCTGCAGGGAACGCTCTACCCGGACGTGATCGAGTCCGGCGCCGGCGCGGCGGCGGTGATCAAGACTCATCACAACGTGGGTGGCATCCCGGCCGATTTGAAGCTGAGGCTGTTGGAGCCGCTGCGCTGGCTGTTCAAGGACGAGGTGCGGCAGGTCGGCCTGGAGCTGGGCCTGCCGGAAGGGATCGTCTGGCGCCAGCCGTTTCCCGGGCCTGGCCTGGCGGTCAGGGTGCTGGGCGAGATCACCGAAGAGAAGCTGGCCATGGTGCGGGAGGCGGACTGGATCCTGCGCCAGGAGGTCAAGGAGGCAGGCCTGGAGCGCAGCATCTGGCAGTACTTTGCGGCGCTGCTCCCGGTGCGCAGCGTCGAGGTGATGGGGGACGCCCGCACCTACGCCTATCCGATCGTGATCCGGGCGGTCACCAGTGATGACGCCATGACCGCTGACTGGGCGCGCCTGCCCTATGACCTGTTGGGGCGGATCTCCAGCCGCATCGTGAATGAGGTGCCGGGGGTGAACAGGGTGCTCTACGACATCACCTCCAAGCCGCCGGCCACCATCGAGTGGGAGTAAAACTTCAGTAATGAGTAATGAGTAATGAGTAATGAGTAATGAGTAATGAGTAATGAGTAATGGGTAATGAGTGGAAAGCAAAGCAAAACTCATAACTAGCGAAATGTATTTGCACTATTCGGTTTCACCCAGAGTCTTACTCCATTCTAGAGTGCCCGGATGGCACCCTGCTTTTCAGACGGGAACGAGCGGAATAGGCTAGCCGAAGGACAGGTTTGTTTAAAGCGGCATTGTTGTAGTATTACTCATCACAGGCATTTAGAAAGGCGTGACGTAAAAAATGAGCAATAACTCATCACTCATCACTCATCACTCATCACTCAGTCCGGTGGTGGGGATCGTTCTGGGGAGCGACTCCGACCTGCCGGTGATGGAGGAGACCGTCAAGGTGCTCAGGGATTTCGGAGTGCCCTTCGAAGTCAGCGTGCTCTCGGCTCACCGCAGCCCGCGGCGGGCGGCCGACTACGCCACTACCGCCGAGGAACGGGGGCTGCAGGTGATCATCGCCGGGGCGGGCATGGCGGCGCACCTGCCGGGTGTGCTGGCAGCCTGCACCTGCCTGCCGGTGATCGGGGTGCCGCTGCAGGGGGGCGCCCTGAACGGGATGGACGCCCTGTACGCCATCGTGCAGATGCCGCCCGGCGTGCCGGTGGCCACGGTGGCTGTCAACGGGGCGCGCAACGCCGCCCTGCTGGCTGTTCAGATGCTGTCCCTGGGAGATGCCGGTCTGCGCCGGCAGTTACGGGCATACAAGGAGCGGATGGCTGCGGACGTGGCCGTCAAGTCCGCCAGCCTGCAGGAAAAATTGCAGCAGCAACAGAAGTAAGAGGACTTACGATCGGCTATAACTCAATAACTTAAGTGCCTGGCGCCAAAGGAGCTGGATTGGTTTGTTGGAGCGTTATACATTGCCGGAGATGAAGAAGCTGTGGTCACCGGAGCACCGCTTCCAGAAGTGGCTGGACCTGGAGGTCCTGGCCTGCGAGGCCTGGGCGGAGTTGGGCCGGATCCCGGCGGAGGCGGCGCAGGAGATTAGAGAGAAGGCACGGTTCGACGTCGGGCGCATTGCCGAGATCGAGGCGGTGACCAGGCACGACGTGATCGCCTTTGTCAGTTGCGTGGCCGAGAATGTCGGCGACGCCGGCAAGTACCTGCACCTGGGGCTGACCTCCTACGATATCGTGGATACCGCCCTGTCACTCCTGATGCGGGACGCCCTGGACATTATATTGAAAGCCCTGGATGACTTGCGGTCATTACTGGCCGGGAAGGCCAGAGAATATAGAGACCTGCCGATGATCGGGCGCACCCACGGCGTCCATGCGGAACCGATCAGCCTCGGCCTCAAGTTTGCCCTGTGGCACGCGGAGATGGACCGGGCGCGGGCACGCCTGAAGCAGGCCCGCCGGAGGATCAGCGTCGGTCGCCTGTCCGGGGTGGTGGGCACCTATGCCCACCTCGATCCCTACGTGGAGAACTATGTCTGCCGCAGGGTGGGCCTGGTTCCGGCCAAGGTCTCCACCCAGGTGCTGCAGCGCGACCGGCACGCCGAGTACTTAACAGCCCTGGCTGTCACCGCCGGCTCCCTGGAGAAGTTTGCCACCGAGGTCCGGCACCTGCAGCGCACCGAGGTGCTGGAGGCGGAGGAGGGCTTCGCCGCCGGCCAGAAGGGCTCCTCGGCCATGCCCCACAAGCGCAACCCGATCACCTGCGAGCGGATCAGCGGCCTCGCCCGGGTGCTGCGGGGCAACGCCGTCGCCGCCATGGAGAACATCTCCCTCTGGCACGAGCGGGACATCACCCACTCCTCGGTGGAGCGGATCATCATCCCGGACAGCACCACCCTGCTGCACTACATGATCGCGCAGTTCACGGAGGTATTGCGCCACCTGCAGATATATCCCGAACATATGGAGCGTAACCTCGCCCGTACCCACGGCCTGATCTTCAGCCAGCGCCTGCTCCTGGCCCTGGTGGCCAAGGGCCTCTCCCGGGAGGAGGCCTATGCCCTGGTGCAGCGGCAGGCCCACCGGAACTGGCCGGAGGGGGATTTCCTGGCCGCCCTCAAGGCGGATCCGGCCATTGGCCAGTATCTCCCGGCGGAGGAGATCGACGCCCTCTGCGATGCCAGGCACTACCTGGACCGGGTGGACTACATCTTCTGGCGGGCGGGACTCGGCCCCGCCCCGGTGCAGTATTGGGAGTCCATGATTGAGGTTATGGCCGGTCAAAGCCATATCCATACCGTGGAAAAAGGACATCTGCTATACGAGGGCAAGGCCAAGCAGATGTACCTGACCACCGACCCGGACCTGGTCTGGGTATCATACAAGGATGAGGCCACGGCCTTCGATGGATTGAAAAAGGACACCATATCCGGCAAGGGCGCCCTGAACAACCGGATTGCCGCCCATTTCTTCTCCCTGTTGGAGGCGGCGGGAATTCCGACCCATTTTGTCAAGCTCCTGGGGTCCCACGAGATGCTGGTCAAGAGGGTGGAGATCGTTCCCCTGGAGGTGATCGTCCGCAACATCGCCGCCGGCAGCCTGGCCAAGCGTCTCGGCATCGAGGAGGGGCAGGCCCTAATCCGCCCGGCGGTAGAATTCTGCTACAAGAACGACGACCTGCACGACCCGCTGGTGACCGAGGACCAGATCATCGCCCTGGGATGGGCGGATGCCGCCCGCGTCAGGGCGCTGCGGTCGATCGCCCTGGAGATCGACGAGGTGCTGCGGTCCTACCTGGACACCAAGAACCTGATTTTGGTCGACTTCAAGCTGGAGTTCGGCGTCCACAAGGGAGAGTTGATCCTGGCGGACGAGATCTCGCCGGATACCTGCCGGCTATGGGATAAGCAGACGCGTGAGAAGCTGGACAAGGACCGCTTCCGCCGCGACCTGGGCGGGCTGATCCCGGCCTACGAAGAGGTGTGGAAGCGATTGAGTGGGGGTGATTGACGTGTTCGAGGCGCGGATCTACGTCACACTGAAAAAGGGCATCCTTGACCCCCAGGGCAAGGCGGTCAAGGGCGGGTTGGACAGCATGGGCTACCAGGGGGTGGCCGATGTCCGGGTGGGGAAGTTCCTGGTGCTCACCCTGGGCTCCCCTGATCGCCGGCAGGCAGAGCAGTCAGTGCGGGAGATGTGCGACCGGCTGCTGGCCAACCCGGTGATCGAAGACTACACTTTTGAAGTTCAGGAGGTCTCCTCATGAGGTTCGGAGTGGTGGTGTTTCCGGCGTCCAACTGCGACATGGATACCTACCACGTCGTCGACCAGGTGCTGGGCCACCCTGTCTCCTACATCTGGCACCGGGAGCAGAGCCTGGACGGGTTCGACTGCGTCGTTCTTCCGGGCGGCTTCGCCTACGGAGACTACCTGAGAGCGGGAGCGATCGCCCGCTTCGCCCCGATCGTGGAGGCGCTCCCGGCCTTCGCCGAACGGGGCGGCCTCGTCCTGGGGATCTGCAACGGCTTCCAGGTACTGCTGGAGGCGGGGCTGCTGCCCGGAGCGATGAGGCGCAACGACAGCCTGCAGTTTCGCTGCCGGGACGTGCTGCTGCGGGTGGAGAACGCCCACACCCCCTTCACCAACCGGTACCGGATGGGAGAGGTGATCAGGATGCCGATCGCCCATGGCGAGGGGAACTACTATGCCGACCCGGAGACCCTGGAACAACTGGAGGGTGAGGGCCGGATCGTGTTCCGGTATTGCAGCGCGGCGGGGGAGATCCTGCCGGCGGCCAACCCCAACGGCGCCATTGGCAACATTGCCGGAGTCTGCAGCCGCCGGGGCAATATCCTCGGCCTGATGCCGCACCCGGAGCGCTGCTACGAATCCATCCTGGGCAACACCGACGGCCTGGGGGTCTGGCAGTCGATCCTGCACTGGTGGGGCGCTGCCAGGGAACAGGAGGCGGTCCGAAATGTCTGAGCGGAAGCCGGATTGGGAGGAGATGGGCCTGACCCGGACCGAGTATGTCCGGATCTGCAGCCTGCTAGGGCGTGAGCCCAACTACCTGGAAACTGGGCTGTTCGCGGTGCTCTGGTCGGAGCATTGCGCCTACAATCACTCCAAACCGGTGCTGAAGCTGTTTCCCACCGCCGGCAGCCGCGTGCTGCAGGGGCCGGGGGAGAACGCCGGCATCGTGGACATCGGCGACGGTCAGGGGATCGTGTTTAAAATGGAGAGTCACAACCACCCCTCGGCCATCGAGCCCTACCAGGGAGCGGCCACCGGCGTGGGGGGCATCGTCCGGGACATCTTCACCATGGGGGCGCGCCCGATCGCCTCTTTAAATTCATTACGCTTCGGCGACCTGTCCGACCCGCGGGTGCGTTACCTGTTCTCGGGCGTGGTGGCCGGGATCGGCGACTACGGCAATTGTCTGGGCATCCCCACCGTGGGCGGGGAGGTCTTCTTTGACCCCAGCTTCAAGGACAACCCCCTGGTCAACGCCATGTGCGTCGGCCTGGTTGAACACGGCCAGATAAGGCGGGGCGCGGCTGCGGGGCCTGGCAACCATGTGCTGCTGGTGGGCGCCCGGACCGGGCGGGACGGGATCCACGGCTGCACCTTCGCCTCCGAGGAACTGAGCGAGGAGAGCGAGCAGCGCCGGCCGGCGGTGCAGGTGGGCGACCCCTTCATGGAGAAGCTGCTGATCGAGGCCTGCCTGGAGGTGATCGCGGCCGGGCTCGTGGTCGGCATCCAGGACCTGGGGGCGGCCGGCCTCACCAGTTCCAGCGCCGAAATGGCCGGGCGGGCCGGCACCGGTCTCGACCTTGATGTCGCCCTGGCGCCGCGCCGGGAGGAGGGAATGACCCCCTACGAGGTGATGCTGTCCGAGTCCCAGGAGCGCATGCTGCTGGTCATCGAGCCGGAGCAGGAACAAGATGTGCGCCGGATCGTGGAGAAGTGGGGTCTGGAGGCGACGGTGATCGGCAGGGTCACCGGCGACGGCATCTACCGCATCCGGGACGGCGCCGCGGTGGTGGCCGAGGTGCCGGTGCGGTTCCTGACGGATGAGGCTCCGGTCTATTACCCGGAGGCGCGTCAACCCGCCTATTATGAAGAGAAGCGCAACTGGCCGGTGGCTGCCACGCCTGTGCCGGATGACCTGAACCAGGTGCTGCGGCGGCTGCTGGCCGATCCCAACATCGCCAGCAAGGAATGGGTCTACCGCCAGTACGACCATACAGTGATGACCAATACGGTGGTAAGGCCGGGGGCTGACGCCGCGGTGCTGCGCATCAAGGGCACCCGCAAAGGAATCGCCCTGACCTGCGACGGCAATGCCCGCTACTGCTACCTCGACCCCTATCAGGGCGGGATGCAGGCGGTGGCGGAGGCGGCCCGGAACCTCTCCTGCGTGGGGGCGGAACCGCTGGGCATCACAGACTGCCTGAACTTCGGCAATCCCGAAAAGCCGGAAATCTTCTGGCAGTTCCGGGAGGCGGTCAGGGGCATGTGCGAAGCCTGTCGCCTCCTGGAGATCCCCGTGGTCAGCGGCAACGTCAGCTTCTATAACGAGACCAACGGTGAAGCGATCCATCCCTTGCCGGTGGTGGGGATGGTCGGCCTCCTGCCTGATCTGGCCGGGCGCTGCACCAGCCAGTTCCAGCAGCCGGGCGATGCCATCCTGTTATTGGGACAGTTCCGGCCGGGGCTGGGTGCCAGTGAGTACCTCTCGGCCATCCACGGGGTGGAGGCCGGCCCGGTGCCGGCGCTTGATCTGGCCGTGGAGGCCAGGGTGCAGGCCTGCTGCCGCTCCTTGGCGCGCAGTGGGGTTTTGAAGTCCGCCCATGATTGCGCCGAGGGTGGACTTGCGGTGACCCTGGCCGAGTGCTGCATTGCCGGCGGGATCGGCGCCCTGATAGATAATGTGCCTGTGCTGGAGGAGTCGAGGGATGACAACATCCTCTTCGGCGAGACCCAGTCATCGATAGTGGTTACCTGCGCTCCCGTCAGGCTGCCCCTGGTGATCCAGGCGGCCCGGGAGCACGACATCCCCTGCCTGGCCCTGGGCTCGGTAGGGGGCGACAGCCTGGTGATCAGGCATGACGGCGGGCGGATCATGATCAACCTGCCGGTTGAGGAGATGGAGAGTCTATGGCGGGAGAGCATACCCAGCTTGATGGGCTGAACCCTGACTTTGGGCCTGGCCGCTTTGAAGGCGAGGATGACAAGCCGCGGGAGGCCTGCGGGATCTTCGGGATCTACGCCCCGGAGCAGGATGTGGCACGCCTGACCTATTTCGGCCTGTATGCCTTGCAGCACCGCGGCCAGGAGAGCGCCGGGATCGCTGTCGGCGACGGAGAGAGGATCAAGTGCCACAAGGCCATGGGCCTGGTGGGCGAGGTCTTTTCGGGGGAGGCCGTCGAACGGCTGAAGGGCAGGGTGGCCCTGGGGCACGTCCGCTATTCCACCACCGGGGAGAGCGCCGTCGAAAACGCCCAACCCCTGGTTTTTTACTACCAGCACGGGATGCTCGCCCTCGGCCATAACGGCAACCTGACCAACTATGGGGAGCTGCACCAGAAGCTGGCCGCCGAGGGAGCCGTCTTCCAGACCACCACCGACAGCGAGTTGATCGTCAGCATCCTGGCCCGGACCACCCGGGACAACCTGGCGGAGGGGATCTTGAAAACCATGTCCCTGATCAGGGGGGCCTATTCCCTGGCGGTGATCACCGAGAACCGCCTGTTCGGCGTCCGGGACCCCATGGGGGTGCGGCCGTTGTGCCTGGGACGGTACCGGCAGGGTTACGCCCTGGCCTCGGAATCGGCAGCCCTGGACACTATCGGAGCGGAGTTTATCAGGGATGTGGAACCCGGTGAGGTGGTGATGATCGACGAGAGCGGGATCACCTCGCTGCACAGCCACTATCCATCCAGGCGCGCCCTGTGTATCTTCGAGTTTGTCTATTTTGCCAGGCCGGACAGCGTGATCGACGGGCTCAACGTGCAGCGGGCGCGGGCCGCCCTGGGACGGGAGCTGGCCCGGGAATACCCCCTCCAGGCCGACCTGGTGGTGCCGGTGCCGGACTCGGCCACCTGCGCCGCCCTGGCCTATGCCGCCGAGACCGGGATTCCTTTTTCCGAGGGTCTGTTCAAGAACCGCTACATCGGCCGCACCTTCATCCGCCCCAGTCAGGCCCTGCGCGACCTGGGGGTACGGATGAAGCTGAACGCGGTGCGGGAGGTCCTGGATGGCAAGCGGGTGGCGCTGATCGACGACTCCATCGTCCGGGGCACCACGTCCAGCAAGATCGTCCAGATGATCCGGGATGCCGGGGCAAGAGAGGTGCACATGCTGGTGAGTTCACCCCCGATCCACTATTCCTGCTATTACGGCATCGACACCTCCCGGCGTTCGGAGCTGATCGCCGCCAGCAACGACCTGGCCGGGATCAGAGCGCTGATCGGGGCTGACAGCCTCAACTACCTGAGCTTGGCCGGCCTTTACGCCGCCATGGCCCCGCTGGCGCCGGAAGGCTTCTGTGTTGCTTGCTTCAACGGCAATTATCCGATCCCGGTGCAAGAGGCGGGGGAGCAGGGTATGCACGCCTGCAGTCGCTAGATTGACCACAGATGGCTACCCGCTCTAATGCCCCCGCTTCCTCCGCATCCGGGCTTACAGCCCGGCCTGAAGAATGCGGAGTACATGAAGCGGTGGGCGCCCGTATCCGGGCTAACGCCCGGCCTGAACGCCGGCTCAAGGCTCCGCCTTGGCTGAAAGCCCGCCGGCACACCGGGAAAACG
>Ga0187870_1003245_pt1 | contig 12719 bp, 9 predicted proteins | sample June2016WEW_13_1_3_FD_132974 | JGI IMG/M metagenome (GOLD analysis project Ga0187870, IMG submission 132974) | Peatland microbial communities from SPRUCE experiment site at the Marcell Experimental Forest, Minnesota, USA - June2016WEW_13_150 | ecosystem: Environmental > Terrestrial > Soil >... | reverse complement strand
CTAATGCATTTGTCCCTCTATTCAGATAAATAAGCCCGATGTTATTATGGGTAAGTGCTTTTTTGGGGTTGGCTTCCGCCGTTTTTTCCCATACCTTTTCTGCTTCATCTAATCTTCCCTGGCGATAATAAAGCCCTCCAAGATTAAGATATGCATCATGATACACGGTTGTTGATTCACGCGCCTTGATGTACATATCCTGATAAATTTCTATTGCCCTCTTAAATCTTTCCTCTGATTCTTTCAGGATATTCTTTGCCTCGGATGATTTCGCTTCTGCTTCTTTCAATTTACCTTCTGTTTTCAATGCCTTTGCCTGTTCTTCCGTATACAATCCTTTGTACATATAGATAAGTCCTAAATAATTATGCGCCTCAGGCTGGTCTTCCTTCAGGTCAAGCGCCTTTTTACATTCCTCTTCTGCCTCTTCAATCCCTTTTTCTCTCTTGCCGTCCTGCCATTCGTTGTAATACATTTCTGCCAGGCTCCGGTGTGCCAGAGGTGAGTGCGGTGAGGAAGTAGCAGCATTGTACCAGAAGGTTACCTTATCTTTATAAGTGTCCTTGCTATGCGCAAAGGTCACTCCTGAATAGATAATTAAAATAAGTGCAAAGATAATCAATGTATTTTCCTTCTTGATATTTGCGTTCTTGATGAAATCTAATTCCATAAATAGAATAATAAACCCTATGATTGCAAAGTGCATCCGCTGTTCCATTGCTACCACGGTCATAATGGGCGGGATGTGAGAAATGAGAAACCATAATAAACCGAAGATAATAAAGTTGTAACGAACGGTTTTGGAAATAACCAGGGAAAAGGCTATCAAAATAATAACAATAGCGCCATAGATAAAACTTGAATCCTGCACCAGGGGTGCCACCGACAGTTCCATCGGGAAAATAGCCTTGCCGATAAACAGGATTATCTGCGGCAGGTTTGCCAGCATCACCTTCAGCATGACAAAAATCGTGAAATCCGGAGCCACTTTTATGGTTGGATGCCTCATTATGAAAAAGATTGTTATGATAACCAGCCAGCCGGCGGCCAACACCTTATCATTCAGGGAAAATATCTTTTCCTTATTTATGAGGTGAAGATACGCCAGGATTATCGGGACGAGAATAAGGGATGATTCCTTGGTGAAAAGCGCCAGAGTGAAAAATAACATGAGCCAGCCAAAATGTTTCCACTTCTTAGTATCTATAAAATTTAATAAAGAGATAAGGGTTAGAAGCGCAAAAATCGTCAGCAGTTCGTCATTCCGTCCGGGAATCCATGCTACTGCCTGGGTTAATACCGGATGGACTGTAAAAATAGCGGTGAATAAGAAAGACAGGTCTTTCCGGTATTTCATCTTGATTAGAAAGAGGAAAAGCAGGCAGCATGCAACGAGATGGAAGATTATATTTGTGAAGTGATACATTCCCGGGGAAATACCCGCCAGGTGGTAATCAATTATAAACGATATGATAAGTATAGGCCGGTAGTACATATTGCAATATGCTTCCTTGAATGTCTGGATGACGCTTGACCAGCGGCTCAGGAAGGTTTTGTTATTCAGAATCATCATATCATCATCCAGATATGAGAAATCAAACCAGATGGCTTGTATGTAGATGAGGAAACCAAGGGCGGCAATCCAGGCATAAGGACGCCAACCCTTCAAAAATACATCTGTCCATGCTTCAGCAGTTTTATCCCCTTGTTTCCCGAGAGAATCATTTTCCATAAATTAATTGCCTTCAACCAATCTTACCCGTGAATTAATAAGTTCGTAGGCTCGTGAACTTTACTTCATTATCTCCGCCAGGATTGCTTTCTGTGCATGGAGTCTATTTTCTGCCTGGTCAAAGACAATAGAATTAGGACTATCTACTGCTTCATCAGTAATCTCTTCGCCACGGTGCGCCGGCAGGCAATGCATTATTAATACATTCTTTTTGGCGTGACTCATTAGTTCTTTATTTATCTGATATGGTTTAAAGATAGCAACTCTTTTTTCGTGTTCGGATTCCTGTCCCATACTTGCCCAAACATCGGTATAAATAACATCTGCATTGGTAGTCGCTTCAACCGGGTTATTAGTAACTTCAATTATTGCGCCGGTCTTTTTGGCATCTTCTCTGGCACGATTTACCACTTTTTTACTCGGCTCGTAACCCTGTGGAGTAGCAACCACAATATGACTGCCGACTTTTGCCGCTCCGAAGATAAGCGAATGTGCCACATTATTTCCATCACCGACATAGACTATTTTAACACCCTTGAATTTCTTGGTCTTTTCCAAAATAGAGAAAAGGTCGGCTAATCCCTGGCAGGGATGTGAATAATCGCTTAAGGCATTAATAACGGGAATACTGGCATATTTCGCCATGTCAACTACGTCCTGGTGGGCAAAGACACGGGCAATAACGCCATCCACGTAGCGGGAAAGGACGCGGGCAGTATCGGCTATTGTTTCGCCTCTTTTCAATTGCATATCAGCTGATGAAAGGAAAAGTGCATGGCCGCCTAAATGATACATTGCTACCTCAAACGAAACCCTGGTCCGGGTAGATGGCTTCTGGAAAATCATACCGAGTGTCTTGCCTTTTAATACCTGAGGCTTAGTCCCCTTTTTATAATATTGCTGTTTAAGCGCTTTGGCTTTATCCAATAAATACATTATTTCCTGTGTGCTGTAATCAGCGAGGGATAAAAAATGTCGTCCTTTGAGTTTTATCTTTTTCATGTATAATCTCCTCCTGATAGATGTTAATACTAACTAAAAAGTCCAGTTATAGTAACTATTAACCGAAAGTTGTCATGTTATTTGGTTTAACCTTGATGGGATTAATCCCCCCAACCCCCCTTAATAAGGGGGGAACGGAAGGGGGGATTAAGTTTCCCTTATGACAACTTTTGATTAATAACCACTATATTATAAAAAGTTAGTATAAGATTGTCTATAAATAAACTTAGCCTGATTTAACTGATATTGCGAATGGAATAAATTCTATTAAGTACAGGCGGGTGGCTGTATTCAATAAATACCTTTAATGGATGTGGCGTTAAATTTGATAGATTGTCCACACTGAGTTTCTTCAAGGCAATTATCATAGATTCCGGCTTTTTATAGGTAGTTACTGCATACCTGTCTGCCTCGTATTCGTATTTTCTGGAAAAGATATTGTGGAATATAGAAAGTATTAGATTAATCGGCGTATATAAAAATCCGAAGAAGAACAGGCTGGCATAAATAGAGATGTTTTCCATCCTGAAGGCATCAAAAAGACCCCGATTATTTATAAACAATGAGAGTATAAAAAACATTAATCCATTCGTAATAATTGATGCAACGATAAATTTCAGGATATGCTTTTTCTTGTAATGTCCCATTTCATGGGCGAGGACAGATACAAGTTCATCAACCGTATGTTTTGCAATCAGCGTATCAAATAACACTATCCTGCGGAATTTCCCGAATCCAGTGAAGAAGGCATTGGTTTTAGCAGAACGCTTAGACCCGTCCATTTTGAAAACACCTTTCATCTTAAAGTTCTCTGTTTGAGCATAGTTTTCAATGGCTGTTTTAAGCTCGCCGTCTTCAAGAGGAATAAACTTATTAAATAACGGCATAATTACTACAGGACTGATAAAAAGCAGGAATATCTGGAATAAGGTTATCGCTATCCAGCAATATAACCAGGCTAAATTACCCGTCGTGTTAAACAGCCATAATATTACCGAGAAAATTATTCCGCCGATAATCAGAGCCAAAAGCCATCCTTTAATAATATCAATAATAAATGTTTTAGCAGTAGTTTTGTTAAATCCATATTTTTCCTCAATGACAAAGGTATGGTATATGGAAAAAGGTATATGCAGAATTTGAGATGCCAGCAGAATAATGCCGGCAAATATAAGGCCGGTCGGGATATAGCCGAGTCCGAAACTCCTTACGAATCTATCAATGAAATTAAATCCGCCCATGAGAATAAATGCTATGGTAATAAGTATAAAGATTGTATGACTAATGGCCCCGAAACGAGTATTTTCCTTTAGATAATTCTGTGCCTTTTTATATTTCTCGGCATCATAATAACCATCAAATTCCTTAGGTAAATCCGTTTTGAGGTACTTTATGTTCAAATATTCAGTAATTAAATTCAATACATAATCACCGAATAAAATAATCAGAATGATAAGCAGATAAGTATTCATATTAATGTTGATAACGATTTATTGCTTCTTGATAGACCTGTTTTAAGGGAATCTTCTTGAGTTCGGCAATCTTGCGGCAATCTTCGTATTCTGGAGATATGCTCATTAACCTGCCGTTAAGATAACCTGTTTTTACTCGTACTGTGCCATATTTTGTCTTAGCTTTTCGCATCCGGCGATCTAATATGGTGCGCCAGACCGGATACCGTCTTATTCCGAAGGTGGTTGTCTCGGAAAAGATAATCTGCTCCAAGTTGGCAATATCCTTTTCTTCCGTTAACACTTTAAGCAGAATACCGGGCCTTGATTTCTTCATCTGGATGGGAAACGTCCAGACATCCAAAGCGCCTGTCTTTAATAATTTATCAAATACATAACCAATAATCTGCGGTGACAAGTCATCAAGATTGGTTTCCAGAATCCATATCTGAGATTGCGGATTGCGGATTGCGGATGGTGAATTTATGGTTCCTAAAAAGACCCTGAGCAGATTTGGCTGGTTTGGAAAATCTTTATTCCCTGCGCCGTAACCGACGTGATTAATCGTCATAGGCGGCATTTGATTAACCGGCGTAGCGAGAGAAGCAATAATAAGTGCACCCGTAGGGGTGACTATTTCCTCTGTTTGTTCACTATGGAAAACCGGAAATCCTTTAAATAATTCCGCAGTTACCGGTGCAGGAAGCGGAATTCTTCCGTGTTGACTATTCACAAAACCCCGGAATATTGGTAATGGTGAAGCATAAATCTTATCTACTCCTAAAAGATGCAGACCAATTACTGCGCCGCTGATATCGATTAAAGTATCAATTGTGCCTAATTCATGCAGGTGTATTTCCGATTTTGCTCCGTGGACTTTTGATTCTAACGCAATAAATCTTTGGATTAATTTGATAATAGTATCTTTTATTGATTTATCCAGTCTGCTTTTCTTAATAAGCAATATCATCCGGTGTGCCGAAAGGAACTTATCAGAATTCTTGATATCAACCTTAGTGCCTTTAAAACCATGTTTGTTTACTACTCTTTGGGTAATATCATACCCCTTAAGAGGAATTTTATGGAGTTCTTTTTTAAGGTGAAATAGTTTCACTCCGGCATCTAATAATGAACCGAGAATCATATCTCCGCTAACACCGGAAAAGCAGTCAAAGTATATTGTCTTCATAGCCACAGATTTCACAGATTTATAAATTGATTTATGATAAAATCACTTTTATTCTTCGCTTGAGACTGATTTTAATAAGTAAAGCCACTTCGGACAATGTTTTTATATGTTTTTATGGTAAATGGAATACAAGTTTATTTTGACAATCAGAACTTTTGTGATATGGTAATATCCTAATTTTGAGATTATAACTTATGCACCCTAAATTGTGGACAATACCTCTGTTAAATCTACCCATATATTCTTATGGGTTTATGGTGATGCTGGGTTTTCTGGCAGGCATTCTGGTAGCAACCCAGCGCGCCAAGAAGAACGGTCTTAGTCCAGATATTATTTTTGACCTCGGTATTGTCTTGATGATTGCCGGAATTGTCGGCGCCCGAATTGCCTATATCATTATATTTAACGACCAGTTCGTCGGCTCCTGGCAGATATTCAATATCTTTGATGAGGGCGGATTAAACTTAATCGGCGTTATCATCGGCTGGTTCATCCCTTTTGGTATTTATCTCTGGAGGTTAAAAAAGATAACCCTGCGCAAATTTGGGTGGCTGATACCTATATCAGCTATTTCTGCTGTTCTTGTCGGAAGAATAGTCCAATTAATTCTTAATAAGAAATTATACGGATATGATTTTGCTATATTTGAAATCTGGAAAGGCGGATTGGTTTTCTACGGAGGCTTAATCCTGGCAATAGCAACTGGTATCTATTACCTAAAGTTAAGAGGATTAAGAATCTGGTTTGTGGGAGATATTATTGCACCTTCTGTTGCTCTTGGATTGGCATTTGGAAGAATAGGATGTTTCCTGAATGGATGCTGTTACGGAAAATTGGCAGTCGGTAACACATTAGGAGTTTGTTTTCCCAATCTTGCCAAGGGTGGAGGCACTCTGGCACAGCACAATCCGGTATTTGCAAATCAACTCCATGAAGGATTGATTACTTCAAACGCCACATCCAGCCTGCCTGTCATTCCGACACAGCTTTACGAATCCATTTTCGCACTCTGTCTTTTTGTATTCTTTTCTTTTCTCCTTAAAAAGAAACTAAAGGAAGGCTTGGTATTATGGCTATTTGTCTTGTTCTATAGTCTGGGCAGGTTTATTATAGAATTCTACCGGGGCGACAAGGGGTCAGTGGTTTTAGGATTGACTGATTCACAAACTATCAGTGCGGCACTTTTCATTATCGGATTAATATTCCTTATTTATGTTATTAAGCGGCCCGCCTCCCAGCCAACCACTTCGCAATCCTGATATTTTATTGAAATAGAATAAATCCAGACGAATGTTGGGACCTAAATCTGGTTTTGATTTAGTGTAAACAGGGTTCATTGAGTTCGGGGAGTTTATAGAATCAAATCTGTGTAATCTGTGGCATTTGTCAACTGTTAAGTTGGGAAATGTTAACCATGTTGTTGGGTTTATTCCTTGAAAACGACCCTACGGTCGTCCGTTGCTAGGACGAATATAATGTAGAACTATTTGCAATATAACGCCCTTAAACGGGCGGGCGTAGGCCCGCATATCTACTGCCTCGATAGTCATCGGGACTCCACTTTGTTTCGCAATATAATGCACCGTATACGTTTTTTATCACGATTTCTTTCGTATCAGCTTATCTAATAAAGAGTTAGAATCATTACCCAAAAACCATAGGGGGGTGGGGGGTATACCCCCTCCCTCCTCCTCCACCCACTAACCAGCCGGCATACCCCTTAACCAGACAGTCGGTGGATTTTCACCAGACCGCCGTTAAAAATCCATTAGACCGTCGCTAAAATACAATTAGACCGTCGCTAAGGTACAAGTAGACCGTCGTTAAAATACAATTAGACCGTCTCTAAAATGCAATTAGACCGTCGCTAAAATGCAATTAGACCGTCGCTAAGGTACAATTAGACCGCCGCTAAAATACCATTAGACCGCCGCTAAAATACTATTAGACCGTCGCTCAAATGCTATTAGACCGTCGCTCAAACTTAACCAGTCCGGTGGTATCAAAAATTTTCTATAAAAATTTGGGGACATCATTTTATAGGGAATTAGCCGAAATAAAGTTACAGCAGAGTTTAGCCGCTTGAGGCGAATAGAAACTATATTAAGAAGAAAGAGAAACAAAATTAGAACTACCACACTCGACTTCGGAGTCCCTCAGAATATAACTACTTTTTAGGCCAGTAATTCGGTGACTCGCCGCTTACCTGCGTGCCGGCAATAACCTTATCAAACCAATTAAATATCTGGTCATAATACTTAGGACTTTCATTATGGGTAACTCCCGGAACTTCAGTTCTAAGCACACAGGCAAAATGCATGCCATTCAATGCGGCACAGGCATTTTTTGTCTGAGGCTCAATTCCCGGCACTTTAGGATCCCTAATACACTCCTTATATTCATCTTTTTCAGAGGTAAAAATATGCACGGGTAAATAAATTTCACTTTTGGGCAATTGTTTCATAGGTCCCCCAGCCCAATTTTGAGGATAGTAGTTGGGATTACGCGGTGCAGATGCCCTCCAGCGGCCGATATCGCGCATTGTTGCGAAATAGGCGTACGTGCCACCTCCCGAAAATCCTGTGATGAAGAAACGCTCCCGGTCCGCCCCGAAAAGATTTTCTAAATCTTCGAGTAATTTCGTAATGCCCTTATGGTCAAAGGCTATTGCGTTGCCGGAGAATTTAGGATAAAACTTCATACCTTGTCCATTGGTGTTACTGGTGGTAACCGGTGCGACGAAAATGTAACCACGCCCCCGAAACGAATTTGTCCAACTTTGAAGTTCTTGTTCGTATTGTGCACCTGAGCCGGTAACTGAGATAATAACCGGGTAGGGTACTGACTTTTCACCAATCTCATATCCTTCTGGGAGAGCCATCCAGTATAAGAATTCTCCGGCTTCTCGCTGGATGTGATCGCCCCTGGCTTTTTCAATCTCCTCGTTCCGCTTGGTGCGCTCCGCCTCGGTGGCTTTTTCTGCAGTGGCGATAAGTTTATCAATTTCTTCATCATTGCCCTTGTCATCAGGTGTTCGTAGCTTCTTTGCGACTGCGAGCATTTGCCAATAAGCCTTAGCCTTAGCCAGTTCACTCAATGACTTGCGGAGTTTCTTAAGGATAGTTTTTGCATCCGCAGTAAGTGCGGGCTCAGGTGAAAGAATCTCTGTTTTTGAACAGGTAAAGCGTATCCAGTAAACAGCGTCGGTGAATCTCTTTTGGGCAATGGCTTCATCCACGACCGTCGGAAATTCCTCCAGAACGGCTTTCCTAATTTTAATATCGCAATCTTTAAGTATTTTTTCATTTATTTCTTTTACTTCATCTTTTGAATCACCCGCTATTTTGCGAGCGCAGGCATCACGGAGTTTTCCAGCTTTTTCGTTAAATGGGTCTTGGAAAATAATCTCACTTAACAAATTGCATGCTTTTTCGTAATTGTTGGCTTTTGCATAAAGCTCGGCTTTGGAAAACATGGTAGCGTCATACTTGGCAACTGCTCTATCACGGCACGGAGTCGTAAGCTGTTCTTTCTGGTCGCCAGCGCCAAATACATTGTTGAACACTACTAAATAAGAGACAACCAAAACTGCTATGCTGATTATACACTTCTTCATATAATCCTTTCGGGATCCATCACCATTTCAAACCTGACGGATTCTATTTTACTAATCAAATCATGGAATATCTTACTCAATTCTCATAACAATCAATAATGCGTATCAAGATGTAAGCCGCGAGGTGTTTTGTCTAATCAAGGGCTTCGACTGAGTTCAGCCGAATGTCTTAGTGCAATAAATATAAGATATTCATTTAGTCGTGTCAATCAAAACAAATCAGGTAACGTGATGTTTTTGTAACTTGGTTTCAAGCCGGTAAGTTCTTTATTAAGTCAGAGATAATCTGGTCGGTTTTGATGCCTGCGGCGTCGCCTTCAAAGTTAAGTATCAGGCGATGCCTTAATGCCGGGATAGCCATTTTTTTGATGTCTTCCATTGCCAGATTATAACGTCCTTTGGCAAGTGCAATGGTTTTGCCAGCCAGCATTATCGCCTGTCCCCCGCGCGGGCTGGCGCCATAACGGACGTAACGCTTGACTAAGTCTGTAGCCTGCGGATTATTGGGATGGGTTGCCTGTATCAATCGGGCGATATAATTCTTCAGGTGTGAAGCGACCGGCACTAGTAGGATTAATTGTCTTAAGAGCATTACTTCCTGACCGGTTAAAACTGCCGTGATTGCCGATTCCTGTCCGGTAGTGGTGCGTTCCATTATTGTTTCCAGTTCTGATACAGAAGGCATTTCAATAATTGTCTTGAAGAAGAAACGGTCAAGTTGTGCCTCGGGCAAGGGATAAGTGCCTTCCATCTCTATCGGATTCTGGGTGGCAAGCACGAAAAAGGGCTGTTCCAAAGAATACCGGATGCCTCCTACAGTAACCGCACTTTCCTGCATTGCCTCCAGCAGGGCGGATTGGGTCTTCGGGGTAGCTCTGTTTATCTCATCTGCCAGAACAACGTTTCCGAATATGGGACCTTTCTGGAATTGGAATGTCTTCTGTCCTGATTCATTTTCTACCACTAAATTGGTTCCGGTAATATCCGCGGGCATGAGGTCAGGGGTAAATTGGACTCGTGAGAACTTGAGGTTCATGCACCGGGCGATGGTTTTGACCAGTATGGTTTTACCGATGCCCGGCACGCCTTCCAGCAGGACATGACCGCCCGCAATAATCGCCGTGATTACCTGCTCAATAACCGCTTGATGTCCGACAATGACTTTGCTGACCTCGTCTTTAAGCGCTTGCATCTTCTGGACGGATTTGGCAATATTCTCAGCGTCATTCATAAGGACACTATATCTTGAGCGATTGAAAGATGTCAAATATTTGGAATTATTTAACCGAGCAATATTATGCGAGCAAGCTCGCACGCTACAAGATTTCTGTAGCGTGAAAGCTTGCTTTCACTATTCAATAATAGTCATTCCCGCGAAAGCGGGAATCCAGATGGAAGGGACTGGATGCCTGCTTTCGCAGGCATGACAGTTTAGGGTGGTTATCCAGAAATAGGAATAGATTTTAATGTAGTGAATTTCTCTTATATCATACAGCAGTAAGATTTTCTTTGTGTCTTTGTGTCTTTGTGGTATCATGCCGAAGGCAGACCCGCCCCCGTCTGCCAATTGGCGGGCATGTCTGGCGGGAATTAAGTCATATGAAACACGGACTGATTATTACAATAGATGGACCTGCGGGCACCGGCAAAAGCACGGTTGCCAGGCTTCTTGCTAATAAATTAGGATTCAGCTATCTGGATACAGGAGCTCTTTACAGGGTTATTACCTATCAGGCACTGAAGAAAAGCGTGAGTCCAAAAGATCGGCAGTCATTAAAGAGGCTATTGAAGTCACTGCGTATTCAGTTTAAAGATAACCGAGACCAACAAAAGGTTTTTCTTAATGGCAGGGACGTTACTAAGTTAATCAGGGAACCGCACATCACAGAAAACGTCTTTCATTACGCCGAATTGCCTTTGGTGCGTCAGGCAATGCTCAAGATTCAAAGAAAACTTGGGGCAAACGGTAATATCGTTGCCGAAGGCAGGGATTTAGGCAGTGTTGTTTTCCCGCGGGCAGATATAAAGTTTTATCTGGATGCTTCTGCATCAGAACGCGCCCGGCGCCGCTGGAAGGAACTGAAGAACAAGGGTATAAAAATGAGGTGTCAAAATGTCCTGTCTGAAATAAAATCCCGTGATAAGCGCGACAGAAACCGAGCTATCGCACCTTTAATGAAGGTCAGAGATGCGGTTAGAATTGATACAACCAATCTTTCTATCAAAGAAGTTGTCCAGAAGTTAAGCGAGATAGTTATAAAACACAACAAGAAATAATGATTAATATTCTAAATGAAATCTGGTATAAATTCGTTATATTTATTACGCGTTGGTTGTTTCTTCTCCTTGGCGGACGAATCTTTGGCACACATCATATTCCCCGGACGGGTGGGGCGATAATTGCCTCTAACCATCAGAGTTATTTAGACCCTGTATTTTTGTCGGGAGGGTTACAGCGTCCGCTTCATTTTCTTGCACGCCAGGAATTATTTGAGGCAAACAGGTTCTTCGGCGGACTAATCCGCTCACTTAAGGCTGTCCCGCTGGAACGCCGGAGATTTAATTCGGAAGGTATCAGAAAGACTATTGCTTATCTCGGTGGCGGCGAACTATTTCTGGTATTCCCGGAAGGCACGAGGACTCGTAACGGTCAAATCCAGCCCTTTAAGCCGGGGATAATAACGATGGCGCTAAAAGCGGGCGTCCCGATAATCCCCACCCGGATAATCGGGACGTATGAAGTATGGCCGCGCACGAGTATCTTGCCCAAACGCTGGCATCCCATTAAGATTATTTACGGCAAGCCGATTGCAATCAATCCAAATCTATCAGCACAAGAGATATGTCGAGAACTCTATGATAACATCAGTCAATTATAACAATCAGCCGACCAGAGCCTTCTGATAAAGAGCGATTGTGCGGTCAGCCATCTGTTGCGCCGAAAGGTTTGTTTGAACAAATGACTGCGCTTTTAATCCTATTTCTGAAGATTGTTTCTGGTTTTTAAGAGTGTAAATAATCTTTTCCTTAATTGCCTGAGGGCTTTTAGGCGGGACCAGCCAGCCGGTTTCCCCATCTTTAACTAACTTATAAACATCGCCTATTGCCGAAACAATTACGGGTTTAGCCAATGCCATTGCTTCAATAAGAGTTATGCCCATACCGACCTGCAGGAAAGGGAAAACAAATACATCTACGGTGCGCAATACCTGATAATATGCCGTAATGGAAGGAATGAACACTACTGATTTTTGTATTTCCAGACTAATGACCAATCGACGCAGGTCACTCTCTAAGGGACCTTCGCCAATAACCAAAAATTGGGCATCATAACCACTATTGATGACTTCTTTAGCGGCGCGAAGAAAATCCTGATGTCCGCGCCATTCTTCAAGAGGCCCGATGATACCGATTACCGACCTTGCGTTTTCGCCGTCGGATATAGTTAGAGGTTTAAGCCGATTCATGTTAACGCCTGCATATACCACTTCTATGAGTTCCTTGGGGACTTTAATCTCATTGACCAGATATTCACGGGTAGATTCGCTCGTCACAATAATACTCTTGAGCCATTTCTTGTTAATCTTTAATTTGCCGGGAACCATCTGGATGTGTGGAACGGTAATACAATATGGCTTCTTCACCTTCTGAACTATTTTAGCAGCCAGACCGGCTAAATACGGATTATGCAAATGTATAATATCAGGGATATCCTCTTTAATTATATTT
>Ga0187870_1003244_pt1 | contig 12730 bp, 10 predicted proteins | sample June2016WEW_13_1_3_FD_132974 | JGI IMG/M metagenome (GOLD analysis project Ga0187870, IMG submission 132974) | Peatland microbial communities from SPRUCE experiment site at the Marcell Experimental Forest, Minnesota, USA - June2016WEW_13_150 | ecosystem: Environmental > Terrestrial > Soil >... | reverse complement strand
GTCTGGGAGCAGGCCGGGGAGCTGGACGAGCGCTTCGAAGTGGGCATGTTCGAGGACGACGATCTCTCGCTCCGGGTGCGCCAGCGCAACTTCCGCATCATCACCGCCGAGGACTGCTTCGTGCACCATTTCGGCCGCGGCTCGTTCGCCAAGCTGCCCGACGCCGAGTACACCAGGATTTTCCAGCAGAACCTCCGCCGTTTCGAGGACAAGTGGGGGGTGCCGTGGACTCCCCACAAATCCCGTCCCGGCGTGCGTCCCGAGTTCATGGAATACAACCCGGCGGACTTCGTACTTTGACCGCGCCCGCGCCCCGGCGCCGGTGAAAGTCCCGCTTAAGGCGCGGACGCAGGCGGTTTCGTCTGCCACGGATTTTCATCACAGGCTGCTGCGGCAGACCATCGCTTTTTGTGGTCTGCCTTGCCTGGCGTGACCGGATGGCGGGTTTGCGGCATAATGTATGGAGGCATGTCCCGGCCCGGCCATTCCGCCAGCCCTCTCGTCTCCGTCATTGTATCCACGTTCAATCGGCCCGCACTTCTCGATCGGGCCCTGCGCAGCATTCTTGGCCAGACGTTTCGCGAATTCGAGATCGTTCTGGTCAACGACGGGGGTCCGGACATGAGAACGGTCCTCGACGAACTCCAGTGCGGGCAGGTCCTCCGCTATTTCGCCCATCCTTCGAATAAGGGGCCTGCCGCCGCGCGCAACACAGGCCTGCGAGAGGCGCGGGGCAAATACATCGCTTATCTCGACGACGACGACATCTATTATCCAGACCATCTTGAGACCCTGGTCGACTTTCTCGAGAATGGCGATTACCACGTTGCGTATACGGATGCGCGCCGGGCCTGGCAGGAGCTTCGCGAGGGAGAGTTGGTGACCACCCAGACCGACACCCCCTATTCCTGGGAGTTCGACCGGGATCAACTTCTGGACAGCAACTACATTCCCATTCTGTGCATTGCGCACCGGCGCTCCTGCCTCGACGAGGCTGGAATGATGGACGAAAGCCTCCCGGTCCTCGAAGATCTCGACCTGTGGATACGTATGTCGCGAGTACACGAGTTCGCGCACATACGCAAGGTGACATGTGAGTTCAGTTGGCGGCCGCAATCGGAATCGCTGAGCACCAAGCAGGATCAGTTTTCCGATGCTCTTTCCGTTATCTACAAGAAATACGCAATTCACCGCAAGGAAGTCCAGCACCGGAAGACAATCAAGGCCCTGGAGCATGAGCTTGGCCTGTTGCGCGGTGAGTTGCAGAACGCGAAAGACCAGATTCGCGCTCTGGAGTCCGAGCTGGAACGCAGGTCGGGATCCGGTACTGTTTGAAGAGCAAATGGAACCTTATATCCCGAAGGACGGACCGCTCCGGCGGCCGCGGGTAGCCCGTATGGTCCGAATAAATCGAACCTTCGCCTTTCTGGGCCGATTCCGGGATTGAGCGGTGACTGAGGACCAAGCCGGCCGGGGAGAATGCAACTGCGTCTCATTCTCGTTTCGAATGATTCCATGCGTGAACGCTAGGCCTCGGGCGTTCTACGTGCGCCGCCATCGGTTGGGAGCATTCGGCCGAAACTTCATGCATTCTGAACTGCGCACGCAGCGAAGGCGGTTGGCGCGATTGACGCACCTTTGCTTCCACAATAGCCTGGTGCAGTACGAAGCGTGCGGTTGGCAACTGGGCGGGGCTGGGCACAGGATCCCGTGGTGAAAGTCCCGTTTAAGGCGCGGACGCAGGCGGCCTGACTGGTTGGAGGACCATTGCCCTGCTCACGGCCTGAAATGCGATGCGTCAAGAAGCGGAAAGCCCGCCCGCTCCGGGCTTGAGCCATCCTCCGCCACACGAGCCTCGACAGACCGTCTTCGCCGGCTCTCCTCCTAACGCACCGAAAACGTCACCGTGTTGCTGACCGCTCCGCTCATCGCGATCTGAAGCTGATGCGTGCCCGCGGACACGTCCGAAGGCAACTTCACGTTGACCGCATACAACCCCACCCACCCAGGCGCCAGGCCCGCCCAATCCGGTACCAGCGGCTGCCCGTCGATCCGAACCTCCGGTTTCACGACCGTTTCCGGCGGCGGCATCGGCGGCACGTCGCCGGTCGTCACCACTCCCCCGACCGCGCCTAGCCCGGTGCAATAGATCTGGATCCACTCGCCGGCCTCGGCCGGATCGGCGGCCGTGATCGGCCTGTAGTTGACCGCGTCGAGAATCGCCCCTTCTCCCGTGCCCTGCATGTTGCGGGTGAAGATCCCCGGCCCTGCCGCCGCAACCGTGACCGTCATCCGCGCGGCGCCCAGGTTCGAGGTCACCTCGACCACCGCGCTCCCCGGCGGCACCTCGAACGGCGCCTGCGCGTTGACTTGCCCCGGCGACACGAAAAACAACGGCGCCGGAATGCCGCCGAACGTGACCCTCGTGTCTCCCAGGCTGGTGGGGAGTGGAAAGGGCATTGGCGCCGTGATCGTTCCACTCGCCAGGCTGGTCCCCCACAGGCTTACGATCGCGCCCGGCGCGACCCCGTCGGCTCGATAGTCCGCCGCGCTCACCACCGCGTTCAGCGCGCTCTCGGGCGGTCCCTGCCAGGTGCGCAGGACCTCCTCCGCCGGTTTGCCCCGCGGGTTGTAGTCGGTATCGTTCGCTCCCGGCGGGTTGACCGGCCAGGCCCACCAAAACACGCCCTTCACCCAGGACGCCTGCTGGCTCCAGACCTCGTAGAAAGCTTCGTAGCAGTTCCTTTGCTCGGTGAGATCGTAGCCGCCGTAGCCGGCGGGGAGTGTTGAACTGTAGGGCGCCGTGTTGGCGCCCGAGGCGCTTCTGTATCCGATCTCGGTGAAGATCACCGGCTTCTCGGGGTACGTATTATGGAGATTCTCGACCGCGGCAACGATGTTCAGGTGCGCACTGTTGTACTGCCACGCGGCCACCAGTTCCTCGAGGCTCGGGTCCTTGTGGTTCGTGAGGGGGAAGTAGCCGTCCAGCCCGATCAGGTCCAGCTCCTCCCAGAACGACACCGAGGTGAACTCGTCGGCGGCCGAGGTCGCGTTAGCGGCGTACGTCAGCACGCCGCTGTAGACCGCCCGAATCGCGTCGATCACGTTATTCCAGCGATCCCGGTTGACCGTGCCGCTCATCTGTATCAGCTCCGTCCCGATGCACAGGCCCTCTACCCCCTGATCCTGGGCCATCTGCGCGTACTTGAGGATGAACGGCTTGTAGCTCGCGAACCACGCGTCTCTGTCCGCGGGGTTGATCTCGCCCCGCCAGTGGTTGGGATCCTGCGAAAGGTCGACGTGCGGCTTCAGCATCACCTTCAGGCCCTGGTTGTGCAGTTCCTGTATGGCCTGGCGCAGCGCGTCGTCGGTGGGGGTCTTGATGGAATCGGCGGCTATGCTGGTCGAGGTGATGGTGCTCTGATACCAGGTCACCAGCACCGAAGCCCAGTTGGCGTGCGTCGTGGCGAGCGCCTGCCGAGACGTGGTGGCGGCGGCATACGTGTACTCGTTGTACCACCACGAGACGTGGATGATCCCGTTGTACTCGAACCCGCTCTTGCTCTGCGCCGGCGCTGGCGCCTGCGACAACACCGCGGCGCAAATCGCCACCAGCCGCGCCGCGCTCACCGCTCCACCCCCGTATGGGTCAGGCACCAGCTCACGGTGGTGATCGCGTCCCCGGCGTGCAGGCCCCCGGCCCCCCCGACCGGCTTTCCGGCCGAGCACTCGCCCCGTGCCGGGCAGCCGTCCTTACAGCCCACGATCTCCGTCACCCGGATGCGGTAGGCGTTCTTGTCGATCGCCTCGACCGTGCCGCAGTAGCCGTCGCCCTTCCACGGCCGCACGCAAACCTTGTCTCCCACCGACCGCCCGAAGGTGCGCGCGCCGGCCTGTCGCAGCATCTCGGCCAGCTTGGTGTGCCCGGTCCGCTCGGCCGTCTCCAGGGCCGTCCCCCAGCCGCGCGGTCTGGCGTCGAGGTCCGCGCCGGCCGAGATCAGAACCCGCGCCGCTTCGATCTGGTCCAGTTCGGCCGCTTCGATCAACGGGGTCCGTCCGGAGGCGTCCCGTTCGTTCGGATTCGCTCCCGCGCGCAGGCTCGAGCGAAGCAGCGCCACATCGCCCTCCCGCACCGCGCGATGCAGCGCCGTCTCCCCGGCCAGGGCGGCCACGGCAGACACAACCACAAGAAAGGCCCTAATCATGGGATTCATCATACCTCCCCTCGGCTCGATTCGAGGCGCGCGCACTCCTGCGCGCCGGGGCGACCTCTGGGCCCGCCACTCCTGGCGACGCCCGCACTTGTGTTTCCTCACAACAAACGATATGTCTGCAAAGCATGACCCGGTATGCCCGCCAAGGTCTTTATCACTCACTCGCATCATGACCTCGAATTCGCCCGTCGCCTCCTACATCCCCATCATTACCCGAGCCTCCTTGGCCTCCCCCTGGTGCTCGGAAGAAATCAGTGCCGCCCTGGCGTTGTGCAACCGCCCCACGCGCGGCAAGCAACTTCGCATCATTCCGGTGCTCGCCGAGGACTGCCCGGATGAGATGCCTCCCTCGTTCCTCTCGCGGCTGTGCTTCAATTTCGCTGGCCGCTACACCGAGGCGCTGCGGGATCTGCTGCACAAGGGATTCGGGATCGACTCCGCTCCGCGCGCTCGACGAAAATGCGCACCAGACCGCGGCCGCCTCCCGCGACCTGGCTCAGTCGCCGGACCGCTCGCGCGGCAAGGTTCCCGATCGCGAATTCGTCGCGCGGCTCCCCATATGTACACGATGAGCAGTTTGCTGACGACCTATGGCAACCCGCAATTCGGAATCAGGCCCGGGAACCTCGCCGAGGCCCTCAAGGCTTACCGCGCCATGGCCGCCGAGGCAAACGCCGGCGCCGGCTGGTCCAGCGATCTTCTCCAAGCCGCCCAGGAACAGACTTTCTTGCCCAAAGAGATGTCCCAATCCCTGACCCGGCTCATCACCCGCGCCCGCGATCAGGTCCATCTCCTCAAAACCGAGCTCGCCAAGCTGGGAGACATCTGACCGGCTGTGACTGAAGCGGGCGCCCCTCACGCCCATTTTCATTCTCAGGGGTGGCGCACTCGGCATCTTCCGCGACTGGTATCCCGTCGGCGTCAGGCTACGCCCCGCACCTGAATGTCCACCTGTTTCCCAAGCGCCGCGAAAGCGTCTTCGATCTGCTCCGCTCGGCTGAAGTGCTTCAGGTCGAACAGCCGGTCGACATTCGTCCTTGGCATGTGCAATCGGCGCGCCAGTTCCGCTTTCTTGACTCCCGACTGCAACCAGGCGTTGTAGAGCTGGAGCTTGAGAACGACGAAGAACGGCAGGCGGACGGGACGTTGGCCGCGCTTGGGCGTTGACGGCGCGGGGATCGGACGCCCCAGGCGGATGTACTCCGCGAGGACCATCTCCAGGCAGTCCGCGGCCATATCGATGCCCTCTTCCACGCTTTCAGCCTGGGTCACGGCTTCGGGAACGTCCGGAAATGAGATCACGTAGCCGCCCGCCTCGCGGTCGACCGTGAACTTGGCTGGATAGCTGAACATGAGAATCTCCTACCCTTTCCGGGGCGGCCTGAGCCCCTTCAATTGTAATCACTTCTGATAGCACCCGCAACTGAAATCGCTGCTGTCTTGCCAGAGCGCTCGTACTTTCCAACGCTCCTGCTCTCAGCCCCGCCCTCACCGCCGGCTTGCCGCTGCGCGCCCTCGCCCACTCCCTCCGCGACCGCCACTTCGTCGGCCTATTCCGCGACTGGTATCCCGTCCCCCTCATGCTCTCCGCGTCACGGCGAGCAGCGGCGTCGACGACCTGCACGCGGATCCTGCCCAACACCTGCCCACTGCTTACCAGTTACCGCGTCTTCGTGGGGCACCCTGGCTTTCGCGCCGCGCTTGTGCTGCCAGGAGCTCCCCGCCCCGACCGATCCAGAAGCCTCCATCCAAATCCTGTATAATCGCTTCTCTCACACTAAAATGGAGACATCGTCTCACCCGTCTTCCCTGGCGGATTTCGTATCCTACGCGCAGACCCTCGCAGGAGACGAGAAGGGAGAGGCTCAAGTCTTCTGTGACCGCCTCTTCAAGGCCTTCGGCTACGACGGCTACCGAGAGGCGGGAGCGACTCTCGAATTCCGAGTCCCCAGGCACGGCAGGGCCATACGGTTCTCCGATCTCGTTTGGAAACCCCGGCTCGTAATGGAAATGAAGAGCCGTGGACAAGACCTGCGCCGCCACTATCACCAGCTTTTCGACTACTGGATCGACTTGGTTCCCCACAGGCCTCGGTACGCGATCCTGTGCAATTTCGACGACTTTTGGATCTACGACTTCGACCAGCAGATGGAAGAGCCGATGGATCGGATTCCCATCCAGGATCTTGTCACAAGGCGAGAGGCGTTCAACTTCTTCCTTCCGAAAGAGAGGCCGCCGTGGTTTGGAAACAACCGCATCGACGTAACCCGAAAGGCAGCCGACAAGCTTGTCCAAGTCTTCCAAGCTCTCGTTCATCGAAACGTTGAGCGGCAGCGCGCACAGCGTTTTCTTCTACAGTGCCTTGTCGCTGTGTTTTCCGAGGACGTTGATCTCTTGCCACGTGGGCTGTTCGAGGAACTGTTGGACGCCTGCGAAGGCGGTGAAAGCTCCTATGACCTCATGGGAGCCCTGTTCAGGCAGATGAACAACCCAGCCGGGGCGCGGGGTGGGAGATACCGGGATGTGCCGTACTTCAACGGCGGCCTGTTCTCAACGATTGACCCTGTTGAGCTGAATTCTGGCGACATACTCCAGTTGCGGTACGCTTCCACTGAAAACTGGGCCTCGGTTCAACCCGCCATCTTTGGAACACTGTTTCAAGACAGCACTGACAAGCGGGAAAGGCACGCCCTGGGTGCTCACTTTACCAGTGAGGCCGACATCTACAAGGTGGTACGCCCAACGATTCTCGAACCTTTTCGACGCAAAATCGAAGGCGCGAGGACCTTTCAGGAACTACTGAGAGCACGGCAGGATCTCGCCAACTTTCGCGTTCTCGACCCGGCCTGCGGAAGCGGGAACTTTCTCTACGTGGCGTACCGCGAGATGCGCCGGCTGGAAACGAACATCCTGATTCGGCTCTTCACAGACTTCGCTCGTCAAGCCGAAGGGAGGGTTGCGACTCGTTCGGTCATCAGTACAAAGCAATTCTTCGGCATTGACAAGTTCCCGTTTGCAGTCGAACTAGCCAAGGTCACGCTCACGCTTGCGAGAGAACTTGCCATCATCGAACTGCGAGAAACGGGAGCCCGTCAACACGATCTACCTGGTACAGAGGAACCCGCACTGCCGCTCGACAACCTCGACGACAACATCGTTTGCGCGGATGCCCTGTTCGCTGCGTGGCCAGAAGCGGACGCCATTATTGGCAATCCACCCTTCCAGTCGAAGAACAAGATGCAGCGGGAATTCGGCCGTGCATACCTCAACCAACTTCGGGCAACGTACCCCGACATACCAGGCCGAGCGGATTATTGCGTGTACTGGTTCTACAAGGCCCACAATTCCCTGAAGCCCGGGAAGCGAGCAGGGCTGGTCGGCACGAACACCATCCGGCAGAACTACTCGCGGGAGGGAGGGCTTGACCACATCGTCGCGACTGGGGGCACTATCACTGAAGCGGTGTCGACGCAAGTGTGGTCGGGTGATGCCGCGGTCCATGTATCCATCGTGAACTGGATCAAGGGAGTCGAGAACGGCGCGAAGAAGATCTACACGCAGTTGGGCGATCAGCCGGACAGTCCATGGACCATCCACGAAGTTCCGTTCATAAACTCGGCCCTCACTTCTTTGACGGACGTTACGTTGGCCGTGTCACTGCGCGCGAACCGCGAGTCGGGGATTTGTTTTCAGGGGCAGACGCACGGTCATGAGGGCTTTCTCTTGGAGCGCCGTCAGGCCGAAGCGTCCATTGCAAAGGAGCCCGCGCTCGCCGAGGTTCTGTTCCCTCTGCTGATCGCCGAGGAACTGCTTGGCACAGTGGATTCGCAACCCGAGCGGTACGTGATTGATTTCCACCCGCGAGATGTTACTCAGGCTGCCCAATACGGAAGAGTGTTCAAGATTGTGAGCACCAAGGTGCTGCCGACACGTGTGGCGGCGGCAAGTGAAGAGGAGGAGCGATCCAAAGAGGCACTTCGTGCCAATACGAAAGCGAAGGTGAATAGGCATCATTCCAACTTTCTCAAGAGGTGGTGGCTCCTCTCATACCCACGTGAGGAGTTGATCAACCGGATTGCTGAACTCCCCCGCTACGCTGTTTGCGGACGAGTCACGAAGAGGCCTATCTTTGAGTTCATCCACACCTCGATCCGCCCTAACGACGCACTTGTGGTGTTCACAGTCTCGGACGATTACTCGTTCGGTATTCTCCAGTCCTCGATGCATTGGGAATGGTTCAAAGCACGGTGCTCCACGCTCGAAGAGCGCTTCCGATATACGTCTGATACCGTGTTCGACAGCTTCCCATGGCCCCAGCAGCCCACGGCTGCAGCGATTCGGGCCGTAGCTGCCGCCGCCGTCCAGTTGAGGAGCCTCCGCCGCTCGGTAATGCACCAAAACGGATGGAGTTTACGCGACTTGTATCGGACACTCGAACTTCCAGGGGAGAATCCAATACGTGACGCGCATTCGAGTCTCGACGAAGCCGTCCGCAATGCGTACGGCATGAAACCGAAAGACGAGCCCCTGGCATTCTTGCTCAATTTGGACAGGGAGTGCGCCGCACGGGAGTCGGAGGGTAAGCCGGTCGTCGCCCCCGGATGTCCTCCGTCGCTCGGAGATCCGGGTTCGATCACAACCACCGACTGTGTCCGGCTAACCTAATACGGGAGTCACCCCCATGCCCCGCAACCCCACAAACCGCGCCGCCCCGTAGCCTCGGAAGAGCCCCATGCCCACCCCTCCGCCGCTGCGAATACCCCCTCATCGCCTACGTCCTCTACACCGCCGCGGTCTCGCTCGTTCTGCATCTTCGCCCGCCCATTCCAGCCATCACCACCGCCCTCAACCTCGCCGTTATCGCGGGCCTCCTCGTGCTCGCCCGCGCCCACTCCCTCCGCGACCGCCACTTCCTCGGCATCTTCCCCGACTGGTATCCCGTCCCCCACGCCATCCGCGCCTGACGGCGAGGACCGACCTCGACGACCTACACCCCGACCCTCCCAAGCGCTGACCGCCCCATCAGGACCCATTCCCGAACGACCACTCCGCCGCGATCAATCGCTCCACCACTCACAGGTCCTCGAGGTCCTCAGCACCGAGGTCGATGTCATGTTCTGATGGGGGCCTCGTCCAACTTTCGATGGTTCTCAGTCTGTCACGCATCCCTTCCGCCCGATCGTGCTGCCCCAACTCGTCTAGCAGGCGAGCATAGTAGCTAAGCGTGTATCCGTGGTTCGGGTTAATCTGCAGTGCCTCTTCAAATCGCTCGCACGCAGAATCAACGTCACCTACCCTCCAATGCATGTAGCCGAGGGCCGCGCTAATCGATGCGTCGCGAGACCGTCTCTCCTCCGCAATACAAAAACACTCCTGCGCACGGGAATAGAAGGCATATCTTGCCAAAATGTGCCCCCAGTCCCGATAAATCCACCAATCGTCCTTCTTGCGACCAGCGATTTCGATTGCACGGGCGAATGCCTTGTCGCTTTCTTCCCAAGAACCCAACCGGGCGTAGCACCGCCCCACGTACGCAATCACCTCTGGGTCATCCGGAGTGATATCTGCGATAGTCCTGTATAGCTTCAAGGCACGCCAATAGTCCCGGTCTTCACGGTATATTTGGCGAGCAGCAGGCTTAAGCTCCTCGATCACCAGTTTGCGCAACCTACTTGTCAGCGCTGCATCCCCTGTCATCCCGGCGTGGTAAGCCAGTTCGGCCAAAGTACTCGGGTTCCTTACGCCACGCTTCTCCATCTCATCGTACTCTCTGTCGTAGTAAGCCATCGCGATGCGGTGGTATCGTCTTCTCGTTTCCTCAGATGCCCGGCCATAATAAAACCTTCTCACCGCCTCGTGCATGCTGTAAAGAGCCCCGTCGAAGCTAAGCACGGCACACTGCGCTAGCTCCTCCAGCGCCGACCGCGGAACTCCAGTTTCGTCGTAGTCTAAACGTTCGGCACGCACGGGCAAACGAAAGACCGACAGGCTCGAAAGCGCCAATTGCTGCTCGGGTGAGAGCTGCACGTGCCTGAGCAATTCCAATGCAATGTGCTCCGTTACGGCTGGCAAGTCGGCGGCCACCGCTGCGAGTTCTCTGCCCTTCGCCGCATCGACGAGCAGCCGTGCCGATAGGGGATGGCCGCGGACAAGGTCGAGAAGCTGCTGCGGTATGGCGGGGGGCGCTTCCCCTTTTACGGACCCAGCCAGACGCAGTTGGTACTCGATTATCCTTCTCGTATAAATGTCTGGCAGTTCTCGTAGATGTATGTGTACCACTCCCGGTGCGTTCAGCCATTGGGTACGGACCCACGTGCTACTTACAACTATTACGCGGCCTCCAACGTAGTTCTGTGGAGACCGGGCTTCTTCGAAGAGGGTTTCAAAATGGCGATAGTCTCGTGCTGTGGCGTTCCGCAACAAGTCGTGGATATCGTCCAGAACCAGCGCGCGACGCTCCTCGCTGAAGAAGTTGGTTAGGATCTTTCGCACCTTTTGCCGGAACACGTTGTGTGTTGCAGCCGCAAGAGAATCGATGTCGAGGCCAACTCCCAACCGAAAGCCAATATCAGCTACCAGTCGGGCCACCCGAGTGCCGCTGGCAATCGGGATGCGGATGGGCCGCCAGTCCCGGAGGTTCTTCTGGAACACCGCGTTCAAGAAGTCCGTCTTGCCAATGCCTGGTGGCCCCGTGACAAAGAACACACGGGCCTCTGGATTCTGCGTGAAGTCGCGGACACGGTCGAAGTCGCTGCCGCGATTCTGGAATGCCTCAATCAGATTTGCCTCGCCCTTCCACGTGGTGTCCACCGGTGGCAATGGCTGTGGGGGTCGGTCAGGACCCTGTGGGACTGCCGGCAGAAGCCGCTGCGAGCGTTTGAGTTCCTTTAGGCACTCCCAGGTGTGCACTGGAAGGGAATCGGTCGTGTCTCTAGCGATGAGTCTCAGAATGGTGTCCAGGGCCTTCTGCGTTTGCCGTGCCCAGAGCGCGCTGGTCGGCATATTTGGAGAGGGCAAGGCGGCAATCTCGAAAGCCTCCGTGACATTACGGAGAGTGCCGTCGTAAAGCGGGAGTATTGCGTGTCGAAGTCGCTTCAAATTTTGCAGTGCTATGTCGGGCACCTCACTCTCGGGTTCACTCAGGTATACGTCGAGATACTCCACGGCCGTTGCGATATCATTCACTCCCAACGCCTCGGTAACGAACGCGCGCAGGTTGTCGAGCTGAGGCTTCCACGGCTGTGTGGTTCCGTAACATATTGGAAAGAGCAAAGGTCTCTCCGCAAAAACGTGGGACTGCGTACTGTGTCTCTTCAGAAACAGCCGACTCGGCTCGAATTGGGCCTCGATGACCCCTTCAAGGTTAGGAGGCAAGGGAGCGAAAGTCCCTGCCGACGATCGGACCTGACCCTTCCATTCGTCTGGAACGTAGAAGACTGTCCCACCAAAGAGTCCAGCGTTCACGTAGGCAAACACCGCCTCGTTCAGAGAAGCCAAGTCCCCGATACTCTCGAAGGGAACCGTGGAGGGAGAGAGAGAAGGACAGACGACCAGGGCCGGCCTTCGCTCGGGTGCGGACCACAAATCACCAAGCACGCGTGGGGAGAGGGCATCTATGCACAGGACGACACCCAGCCGGAAGGTCTCATTCCGGCACGGGACCTCGATGACGCAATGCTGCTGTGCGTCTTGGACAACTCTAAGATTGGGCTCCCATTTTGACTGAGTTGCCTTGACAACGACGTGCGCATGTCCCGTTGGCAGGAGGACCGGCGAAATCGAAGTGCCGACAAGCCCAGCGCTGCTGATTCCGACGTCCGCGTATATGCCCGCAGCCTCTGCACCGGGCGCAACGCGATGGCTTCCCGCCACTATGGTCAGATTGTTTTCTTTGGCGACCTGCTTAAGGTTCGGTAGCGCTTGAACCGGAACACTGTACTCCGGAAAGACCAATACGTCTGCGCCGCGAGACGCTGACCACTGGGCAAGGCTGACCAACTTGCTTCTCGTGTGGCAGACGACATCACTCTTGATCTCGAGCAGGAGTGCGCTCACCTCATCGACGTCACGCATCAAGCCAAGCGGTGCCTTTGATGACCCCACAGCCGATGGCTCCTCAAGCAGATCGACTGGGGAATCGTAGTAGGCAGGGTTGTAGAAAATCTGCGCCAGGTGGAGTCGGACCATCGTTGATTATCCCGTAAGCAATCCATTGTACAAAACTCCGCCCAACAGGGCACCTGGCAGCGGACACGTGTGCCCCGGTGGACCCCCGTCTCCGGCACAAGATCAGGAACGCCCAATGCCCGGCCCTATACGAAAACCGCGCGCCAACTCCCCACCTGCCCGACCCCTGTCGGCAAGGACCGACTTCGCAGCTCCCCGCTCACGGCCGTCGTCCAGCTCCCTTGCCCCCTTTCCAGTCCCGTCATCCTCCCAGCCGCCTTGAGTCGGCGCTTACGTGCCCGGCCCCACCCCGCGCCCGGCCCCCATGGCCTCCATCACCCCCCACCCCG